>Ga0247727_10008532_pt1 | contig 18989 bp, 15 predicted proteins | sample WisWelCaveWW1625_FD_202498 | JGI IMG/M metagenome (GOLD analysis project Ga0247727, IMG submission 202498) | Biofilm microbial communities from Wishing Well Cave, Virginia, United States - WW16-25 | ecosystem: Environmental > Aquatic > Deep subsurface > Groundwater > Cave microbial mat | place... | reverse complement strand
GCAAGAAAATTTGCATTTATGAGACGAGTTAAAGTACTCGCGATATCCGAACGGGCGCGTGCGATTCTAAATCTTGTTTGCCGCGTTGGCGGAGAAGGACTTCCAGGAGTGGACAATTTTTTCCAATTCATGATTCTCCTGGATTTGAAACACCACGTGGACGTGATTCGACATCACACACCATGCCCGCAGGCGGTACCGCGCTATCTCTCTGTGCTTCCGGGGTTTCGATACGGCTCTGGCATCACCCATTCGGCCTCGCGGGGAAGCCCCGCGCGCTCAAACTGGATGGTGGTGTGCCGGATGTGCAGCTCGCGGGCCAGAGCCTGCTGGATAGCCCTCAACAGGGCCTCGCTTTCCGCCATATGCATATCCGGGATGCGGACGTGGCAGGAGAGGGCGTGGAGGTCTGTGCCCAGCGTCCACACGTGGATATCGTGGACCTCCGCAGCGCCCGGCACGCCGAGGATGACGCGAGCGACGGATTCGGCGTTCATTCCCCGGGGCATTCCTTCCAGCAGGATGTGCGTGGATTCCGCCAGAATCCCGCGGCTGGACCACAGCACCAAGCCGCCAATCAGAAAGCTCAGCGCGGGATCAATCCACACCGCTCCGGTGCGACCGATGATCACCGCGCCGACGATGACGGCCACGTTGCTGGCGGCGTCACCGAGGTTGTGGATGAGCAAGCTGCGCAGGTTGAGGTCGCGGCAGCCGCGGACCAGCGCCAGGGAGATGCCGCCGTTGATGAGCAGCGCCAGCGCACTGACCCACAGCATCACGTCTTCGCGAACCGGCTGGGGTTGGCGCAGGCGCTCGAAGGCCTCGTAGAACAGAAACAACGACACCAGCACCAGCAGTATGGCGTTGACAAATCCGGCCAGGATTCCCGCCCGGTGGTATCCCCAGGTCTTTTCTTCGGTGGGCGGGCGCCGGCTCCAGCGCAGGGCCAGCCAGGAAAGGGCCAGGGCGGGCACATCGGTCAGGTTGTGCACGGCGTCGCTAATCAGCGCCAGGGAACCGCCCAGAGCGCCGCCTGCCAACTCCGCCGCTACCAGCAGGAGGGTCGCGGCCAGCGCCGCAGGCAGCACTCCGCCGCCGACCGACGGGTGACCGGCCGGATGACGGTGGCCCGGACCGTGTGTGTGCGCGTGCATGGCAGGAATTGTAACCGCAGTACAGGGTCCCGTCTGGTCGCACGGAGCCGATTGACTTCGCGGGGAGCGCCGCCTAGTATGGCGGCTACTTTTCGCCCGGGCCCTGGCCGAGGCGGTAGGAATTGGCAATCGTAATTCGGGAGCGCGGCGCCCAGTGAGTGCAAAATCCGCAGCCACGGTTGGGTTCTGGGGTGTGCGGGGTTCTACCCCGACCGTGGACCGCGCGAACTGGCGGTACGGCGGGAACACTCCGTGCCTGGAGCTGGTGACCCCGGACGGCACGCGATTCATCCTCGACTGCGGCACCGGGATGCGCATGCTGGGCAACCGCCGCGCGCGTACTCACGCCCACAAAGGCATTGACGCGCACATCCTTCTGACCCACTACCACTGGGACCACATCCAGGGAATCCCGTTCTTCGCGCCACTGTACGCGCCGCAGCACCGCTTCCAGTTCTACAGCTCGCCCTCCAAGCACCTCGACAACGGCAGCTTGCGGCAGGTGCTGGAATCACATATGGCCAAGCCCTATTTTCCGGTGGACCTGAGCAAGATGCCCGCTGCGCGGGAGTTCATTGAAATCCAGGGCGGCGACAAATTCGAAATCAACGGCACCAAGGTGATTTCCCGCTGGCTCAACCACCCGCAAGGCTGCCTGGGTTTCCGCTTCGAGACCTCCGCGGGCACCATCGTCTACGCCACGGACAACGAGCCCGGCGTCCCCGAGCTGGACAAAAGCCTGCGCGAGCTGGCTGCCGGCGCCGACGTTCTTATCAACGATTCGCAGTACTCCCCCGAACAACTGGCCGGCCCGCGGAAGGGCTGGGGCCACTCCTCCTGGCTAGAGGGCGTGAAGATTGCGCAGGAAGTCGGCGCGAAACACCTGGTGCTGTTTCACCACGACCCGGATTCCTCCGACAAGGTGGTGGACGGGCTGCTCCGCGACGCCCGGCAAAAATTCCGCAATGTGTGGGCGGCCGCGGAAGGAATGGTGGTGACCCTGGACGCCAACGGGCTGGAGGTGGACATCCGCCACACCCGGGGTGTCCGCCGCCGCGATGCCCGCTTTACGGCTACGGTCAGCGGCCATTCCGAAGATGGAGTGAAGTTTGAGGAGCGCACCTACATCCGGGACGTGACCCTGCAAGGCGCGTTTCTCTACCTGGCGCACAAACCGCAGTTGCAGTCGGAGATGAAAGTAGCGATGGAGGCCCCCGCGCAGGCCGGCCAAAGCGGGAGCCACATCTATCTGCGCGGCTACGTGGTGCGCCGCGAGCCCGGCCCAGAGCCGCACCTGACCGGCGTGGGACTGGTCTTCACGGAAGAGCTGGACCCCGACCCCACGACCGGATAATGCCTTACCGGATTGCGGCAGACACGCTCAGTCTTTTCCTGGTTTCAGGCCCTCAATTTCCCTCATGCGCGCAAACGCGCGGCGCACGTGCGGGATGGTGATGGAGCCGCCGACAATCAAAGCCACGTTGAGCCCTTCAATCACTTCGGCGCGCTTCCAGCCCACTTCGCCGCAACGAACCAGGTGGTAGGTGATGCAGTCGTCGCAGCGCAACACGGTGGATGCCACCAGTCCGAGCATCTCCTTGGTTTTCGTATCCAGCGCGCCGGGCTCGTAGGCCTGATGGTCCAGGGCAAAGAAGCGCTTCATCCCCAGGTGCCCGCAGCCGAGGATTTCTTCGTTGAGCGTAGCGCGGAGATTCTGGAACTGGTTCAGGTTGTCGGCCATGTGGCCCTCCGGGGCGGCCATTATCCGCGAATTGCGCGGGGGAGGACAGTGGCCGGCGGGGCGGGGCCGTCCCCGGGGGCAGCCGACCACATACTTTATGGAAATAAGTACTTGACAGAATTGCGCCACGGGGGCACTCTATCCGGCGAGCCCATGGACGACGCCCGCACCCAGCAGGCCGCCCGCGACGACCTGCAATACATCCGCCGCACCCTGGCCGCCGCCGGTCACCTGAGCATCATCCCCGGCCGGGGGATGGCCGTGATCGGCCTGCTGGCCATCGCGGCCGTGGCTGCCAATCTTCGCACGACCGGCACCCCTTGGGCTGGCGGAGTCGCGCCAGAGCCTGCACTGGTTGTCTGGGCCGCGCTGCTGGCCATCTCCCTAGTCATCGGTATTGGAACGATGGCACAGAAAGCCCGGCGGCAGGGGCAGCCGTTCTGGTCGCCCGTTTTGCGCAAGGCGCTGTGGGGCTACGCGGCGGGGATGCTGCTGGGCGGCGTCCTGACCGGCGCGGTAATCCGCACCGAAGTCCTGGCCTTGCTGCCGGCGGTGTGGCTGGGGTGCTACGGAGCCGCGCTGGTGGCCGGCGGAATCAGCAGCGTCTCGCCGGTGCGCTGGATGGGCGTCTGTTTTCTGCTGCTGGCCGCCGCGGCCGCCCTGCTGCCTGCAAAGGATTTCGGGCTGCCGCTGCTGGCGGTGGGTTTTGGCGGCCTGCATCTGGCATTTGGCGCGTACATCGCCTGGAGGCACGATGGCTAGGAATGCGAAACACGAGCGGCCTTCGCCGGCCGATCTGGATCCGTTGATTCACGAGCGATTGCGGCTGGGCATCCTGAGCGCCCTAGCCCTGCACGAGTCGCTGAGTTTCACCGAGCTGCGCGACCTGCTGGAGACCACCGACGGCAACCTGAGCGTGCAGGCACGAAAACTGGAAGAGGCGGGCTACGTCACCTGCCAGAAGAAATTCGTTGGGCGCAAGCCGAATACGTCGTACCGGCTGACGGCGCGCGGGCGCAATGCCCTGGAATCGTATCTGCAAACCCTGGAACAGATGCTGCCGCCCATCGAGCGCGTGCGCGCCGCCGCGGTGGCCCGCCGCGGCGCCTTGCGCCCAGCCCCCTCCGAAAGCTGAATCTGCGGAAGGAAACGTGCAGGAGGTATGGATGTTCGGGCTAACTTTATGACATAAAGTGTACGGGCGTCCACAGCTTGTGTGCGCAGCTCCACAGGCGTGGGCCACCGGACACAGAACGGGCCGTGGGAGCGGGTCACACTCACAAGGAGCGCCACATGTTCAAACGCCTTGCAGCGATTGTGTTCATCTACTCGTGCACCGCCGTGGCCTGGGCAGTTTTGGGGTCAACGATCTTCTTTCGGACCTATTCCGCCGACGCGAAATTGCGCGGCCGCGTGGAATCCATCTGGGGAGCGCCACACAAGCAGATTCCGCCCACTGCAGCCTTTGAGAAGGCCGAGCCGCAGAAGGACGAAAGCCTGGTGGATGGGAAGAGAGTGGTGCACACGACGGAAAAGATTGTCACCACGCCTCTCCCGCTGGAGCGAAGCGTAGTGGATGTCCAGCTCGATCTGGAGCATCGGCAGAAGGGTCTGCTCTGGTACAGCACCTACCAAGTCGGTTTTTCCGGCGAGTATGGGTTCCGCAACGCGACCGGGGAAGAGCAGATGGTCACATTCCGCCTGAGCTTTCCTGCCCAGAAGGCCATCTTCGATGACGTGAGGATTTCTCTGAATGATGCGCCCCTGGTTTCCAGCACGGGACGATCGGGGCTGGAGGCCACCGCGCGGGTTGCGGCCAACCAGGCCGCGGTCTTAAAGGTGGGCTATCGCTCGCAGGGACTCGCAAGCTGGAGCTACGGGTTCGGAGAGAATGACGTCAATGCTGCGCGGGAGTTCGCGCTGAAGATGCGCACCAGTTTCCGGGACATCGACTTCCCGGACGAGACCCTCGCGCCCAGTGAAAAGCGGCAAACCCCGCAGGGATGGGAACTCGCCTGGAACTACAAGAATCTGCTGTCGGGCGCAGGAATCGGTCTGAAGATGCCGGAGAAGCTGCAACCGGGGCCGCTGGCCGGCCAAATCAGCTATTTTGCGCCGGTCTCCCTATTTTTCTTTTTCTTCCTGATTTTCATCATCACCACGCTGCGGGAGATTGAACTGCATCCGATGAACTATTTCTTCCTGGCCGCATCGTTCTTTGCCTTCCACCTGCTACTGGCCTATCTGGTTGATCACATTTCGATTCACGCTGCGTTCCTGCTCTGTTCCGCGGTCTCCATTTTCCTCGTGGTGAGCTATCTGCGCCGGGTGGTGGGCCCGCGCTTCGCCTTTGTGGAAGCCGGGGTGACGCAATTCGTATACCTGGTGCTGTTCTCCTACGCGTTCTTCTTTAAGGGCTTGACCGGTCTAAGCGTCACCATTGGGGCCATCCTGACGCTGTTCGTTGTCATGCAGATGACGGCGAAGGTGCGCTGGGCGGAGAAATTTGCCGGGAGCCCAGCGCGAGCTTGAGAGTCACCGCAAGGCGTTCCTATCAATATTTGTTCTGCCAAGACGCAGGTACCAGCGCCCGTCCCGGTCTGGCGTCTGTCGTTTTTCCGTCGGTCCAGACGAGACTGCCATTCACCCAGACTTTTTCGATGCCCGTGGAGAGCTCGGACGGCTTCGAGAAGGTGGAATTGTCGAGAACGGTTTCCGGATTGAACAGGACCAGGTCGGCGAAGGCGCCTTTACGGATCACGCCGCGGTCGCGGAGGCGCAGGCGTGAGGCGGGCAGGGAAGTCATCTTGCGGATGGCCTCCTCCAGGGCCAGCCATTTTTTTCTGCGGACGAAGCGGCCGAGCACCCGGGGATAAGTGCCGGCGCCGCGCGGGTGAGGCATTCCAATTCCGCCATCGCTGGAAACCATCACCCAGGGCTGCGTGTAAAATGTGCGGATATCCGCCTCGACCATGGATTTGCAGACCACACCGGCCCCGCCGTCTTTCACAATCTGTATGAACAACTCCACCGTTGAGATGCCTTTCGACCGGGCGATCTCTTCCAAGTTCCTGAATTCATAGTCCGGGTGCGCGGCGTGGCGCACGATGGTTACGTTGGCGGCGCCGCCGACGTCGTCCAGAGCGCGCTGCACGCTGGCCGGGTCGTCGTATTTTTTGTTGGGTACGAGCACGGTGATGGTGGATGCCCAGGCCTCGTAGGGGTAGCAATCGGCGGTGACGTCCTGGCCGGCGCGGCGGGCCTGCTCCACCCTACGGACCACGTCCGCAGCTTTGCCCCACACAGCGACGGTGCCGAGTTTGATGTGCGTAATCTGCGCAGGGAGACGGGCCTCGCGGCCGATGCGGATGGCCTCTGCGACGGCCTCGAGGGTGCGGTCGGCCTCGTCGCGGATGTGGGAGATGTAGAAACCCTTGTGACGCGCGGCCACGCGCGCCAGGGCAATCACCTCTTCTGTGGCGCTGTAGCTGCCCACTTCGTATTCGAGGCCGCTGGAGAGCCCGACGGCGCCTTCCTGCATGGCCTGTTCGACCAGCGCTGCCATCCTGCGGATTTCTTCGGGCGTTGCAGCGCGGCGGAAGTCTTCACCCATCACCTGCCGGCGGACCGTGGCGTGACCCACCAGCATTTGAAAATTCAAAGCGGGGGGATTTTCTCGCCGCCTTTTCAGATACTCGGCCACCGGCCAGGGCGAGCCGCCGTCCTGCCCCAGCAGCGCGGTGGTGATGCCTTGCGACACCTGGCTCGCGGCTTCGGGCTGTGCTTCGAGACCCTCAGTGGAATGGTTGTGGGTATCAATGAATCCCGGCGCCAACACCAAGCCCGTGGCGTCAATGACGGTGTCTTGGGCGCCCGGGCGGAACCGGCCCACGCGGGTGATGCGCTCTCCCACCAAGCGCACATTCATATCGCGCAAAGCCGCGCCGGTGCCGTCGGCAACGCGCGCGCCCGTAATCACCACGGCCTGCGACTTTCCGGCGTTTCGCTGTCCGTGAGCTGGCGCGCACATCCAAAGTACGCAGATGGTTGCCGCAGCCAGCAGAAGGCCATCGGTGATGGCGGAGCGGAAACGCCACATGGAGGCACCCTCCCGTTCTATCCGCGCAACACGATATCCAATCTGCCCCGCGAGGAGCAATCGGCAAGTCAAGACGGAGGCGCCGCGGGCGGGGGGACAGCGGCCAGGTTGGAAAGATAGGCGCGGCTCGTGCGGCGGTCGCGCAACACGACGCGAATCTGCGAAGGGACCGGCATGTGCTCCGGCACGACCAGGGACAGCCGGCTGAGAGCCGAGGGCGAGCCCAGGGCGCAGTAGCCAAAAATCTGCCGACCCAGCTCGTTTTCCACGCGCACCCAGGTGCGCGAAGAATTCGCATTGGCGCCGCAAGGTGGCAGGTCCGGCGAGGGCTCGAACAGCGCATCCGGATAGTCTGCCCAGTTGGATACGCTGAAAAAGATGCGCGTAGTTTTCCGGCCGTGCAGTTCGCTCACCTCGGAATGACTGACGGTGAGCGCCGGGTCCGGCAGTTCGCGAGCCTCGGCGTCGCCGGCTTTGGACTGCGGAGCGGATGCGGGACTCCGCCCGGTCGCCTGCCGTTCCTCCGGGAGCGGCGGGGGTGGGGCAGGGGGCGCGGCAGCGCGCGCGGGCCTGGGCATCCGCTCCCACTCCTCCAACTTCTTCAGTGTCCTCTTGATCGTGGAGTCCATCTGGGCTTCCTGCGTCCAGCTTGCGCCGGAGGAGCGGTAGCGGATGACGCCTTCGTGGTCAATCAGAATATAGGTGGGGAATGAATCCACGTCAAATTTCCGCACCATGCTGCGTTCGCGGTCCAGGTACTGCGGCCAGACCATGCGCTCTTTGGCGATGAAGGAACGCCACACGTCTTCGTCGTTGTCGGTGCTGACGGCAATCATGACGAACTTGTCTTTGCCGTAGCGTTTGTGAACGTCACGAAGAGCGGGAACAGATTCCACGCAGGGCGGGCACCAGGTGCCCCAGAAATCGAGCAGCACCACTTTTCCCAGCAGGTCATCCGAGGAAATGTGCTCCCCGGCCGTGGTGGTGACGGAGAATTCCGGAGAGAAAGGCTCGCGCGCGCGGCGCGGATTTTCGATGAACTTGCGGGCCTCTGCGGTGGCCTTGCCGCGCGCATCGCGCTGGAGATAAGCGCGAAGCTCGGCAATGCCCTCGGCGTCGCGCTCCAGACGCAGCAACGCCACGCCGCGGTTGAACCGGACAATGGCCAGTTGCGGATCCGCCTGCGCGGCCAGCTCCAGCGCGGCCAGGGCATGGTGCAGGCGCTTTTCATCTTTGCCCTGCGCCCAGGACAGGAGTCCGAGGGCTTTGAGGTTGAGAGCGCGAGCTTTGAAGGGTGCGTCTTCGCCCGCGAGCAGGGCGGCTTTCTCGCAGCTCTCGACCATATTCTTGAAGGCTCCTAACCCGTCGTAGGCCTGAGCCATGCCAAAAAAACACTCCGCCGAGCGTCTGTCCCGCAGGTCATTGGCTTTCTTGAAGACCTTCAGCGCGTCATCGTATTGCCTCCGGCGCAGGAGGCTACGCGCATCCTCAAGTTTCTCGGCAAAGGCGTCCTGCGGCGGCGTGGCCCGGGGCGTCCCGCCGCCCGGCACCAGCCACGCGAGCGCCGCCAGGCAGACGAGAGGAAAGCAGAAGAGGAAACGAGAGGAGCGCGGGAACATAACCACAGCCTCCTTCCGTGAAGTGATGATATCACCACGAACTCAGCCCGGCGGCGCGGGAAGGCGCATTTCCTTCGCCCGCGCCGGTGTGGGATGATGTTGCGCAGCGAGTGGAGAACAGGAGCAATCCAAGCGATGGATGGGTCACAATCTGCGACGTGGCAACGGTCAGGCTGGGTGCGGTTCCTGGCAGGGGTGGCCGTTCCGCCGCTGGGGATGGTGTTGCTGTGGGCTCGTCCGGCAACAGGCATCCTGAAAAAAATCCTGGGCACACTGGCGCTGCTGATCCTTTCGGCCGCCTATCTATTCGCATTTTTCGGGCTGCGCGTGGAGTCCGATGGCACAGGCGCGCCCACGCTGTTCACATTTGAGCGACCCGAATCGCGCGCCGCCGAACTCGAGCAGCACCGGGCAACGCAACGAGCGGCGGCACCGGTGCCGGCAGCCAATGCTCCGGCAGCCACTGCACCCGCCGCCAGCGCTGCTGCTGATAAGACGGCCTCCACTCCCGCCCATCCGCCTGTAGCTGCTGCGCCTTACTGGACGGACTACCGCGGTCCGCGCCGCGACGGGCGATACGAAGAGATGCCCATCCGCACGGACTGGCCCGCAGAGGGGCTGAAGCCAGTGTGGCGGCAGCCCGCGGGCGGGGGCTACGCGTCCTTTGTCGTGGCCCGAGGTCGTGCCTTCACCATCGAGCAGCGGCGCAGCGAGGAAGTGGTGGCCGCGTACGATGTGCGCACCGGCCGCGAGCTGTGGACCAATGCCTGGGCCGCTGAATTCCGCGAGGCGATGGGAGGCCCCGGCCCGCGCGCCACGCCAACATGGCACGACGGGCGTCTCTACGCGCTGGGCGCAGAGGGCGAGCTGCGCTGCCTGGATGCCGGCACAGGAGCCGTTGTGTGGCGCAAGAACATCCTCAGCGAGAATGGCGCGGAGAACCTGGTGTGGGGAATGGCGGCCGCGCCGCTGGTGGTGGACGACAAGGTTATCGTGCTGCCGGGGGGCAGCGGGGGGCGGTCCGTGGTGGCGTACAGCCGGCTGACCGGCGAGCCGGTGTGGCGGGCGCTGGACGATAAACAGGCCTACACCGCGCCGATGACCGCGACGCTGGGGGGACAGCGGCAGCTCATCGTGGTCAGCGCCAGCCGCATCATGGGGATGACGGTGGAGAGGGGCCAGCTGCTGTGGTCGCACCCGTGGGTCACTGAATACGACGTCAACAGCGCGCAGCCGATTGTCGTGGACGGCAACCGCTTACTGGTCTCCGCGGGCTATGACCACGGCGCGGTGATGCTGGAGATCGCAGGGTCCGGAGAAGAGTTCACGGCGCGGCGAGTGTGGGAAAACAAGAACCTGAAAAACAAGTTCAGCAGCTCGGTGCTGCACGAAGGTTATCTGTACGGGTTCGACGAGTCCATCCTGGCCTGCGTGGACGCGCGCAGCGGGGAGCGCAAATGGAAGGGCGGGCGTTACGGCTACGGCCAGTTGTTGCTGGCCAGCGGGCACCTGGTGATCGTCACCGAGTCCGGCGAGCTGGCGCTGGTGAAGGCGTCACCCGATTCGCACCAGGAAATTGCCCGTTCGCCGGCCATTGAAGGCAAGACGTGGAACCACCTGGCGCTGGACGGCGGGATGCTGCTGGTGCGCAACACCCGCGAAATGGCCGCCTTCGACCTGCGAGTATCCAAGTAGTATAGGCTTATTTCGTTGGAGCTTTCAAACAATAGATTATCCCGTCGCGGAACAACTTTTTCGGATCCGGGCGACCTGATAACCCCAGACTATTATCTGGCCGGCGATACAGATGAACTCTGGCCACCTCGTCGTCATTCTGAACTCGGTAGGAGGCCATTTGGCTCCGCGTGCAAAAGGGTTCGTTAGCTTTCGGCAGGGCAGGGTGCCTGTCCGAGATAATCACAATATGAAATTCCCCGCTCAGGGCTCTTTGCCAGTAGTTGTCCCCATTGAACAATTCTCGCAGCTCGCTTGCAGGGACGAATTGAACTATGGGAGGATAGTTGGGCATGATTGCGGAAACTGAGCTGAGAACTCAATTGACTGCTTTCCTGGCAGGCGAGATGCCGGCCGAGGGATTTTGGGAGTGGTTTGCCTTGCAGTCTTGGAATTTGCACAAAGACAGCACCGAAGCCGCACAAAAGCTAGCCTACGCGATCGAGTTGCGGTTCGCAGAGCATTCCGCCGGCCACCTGACCGCCGATGATCTCGTGCGTGAACTTGGACTGCTTGCCGGACTCTATACTGTTCGTGTGTCATTTGCAGAAGGGCAGATGCCGGCATTTGTGAGCAGTTTTCTCGGCGCGCTCAAGAATTCCCCAACTTCTTCTTCGCCTCAGAAACTTCTCTTTGCACTGTAAGCGGCATCCGGCTGATCAGCTCATCGTTCAACAGGACATCAAACCAATAGAGCCCCCATTCGGAAATTTGCAGGGAAAAATTAACCACTAGGTTGGCGCCTCGTTCGCCGCCTTGCAGTAGCAGCGGGAAAGAGGGCGCGAGCTTTTCCAGTTTTTTCCCGGATGGCGTGCAAGAAACGATCTTGTCCAAAAACTTCCCTCTGGCGTCACCGGATTTCAGGCTTACAAGGGCGGAAAGGTTGATTACGGGCTTTGCATCAGCGGGTATTGTCTCTGGAACCTCGACCTTCACCGTGTCAACTATGCGAATGGCACTGAGAGTTCCTTCCTTCTCTTCCAGAACCCGTTCACAAATCGTTGCCACCGCCACATAGGGCTTTGGGTTCACGAATCACGGCCTCCGCACCTCCCATCCTATCAGGACAGCCCGCCGTCGGAACAAGTGAACGGTCTGGAGAAAGTGATTAGAACAATAGCTTGACCCCAAACTGGACATGCCGCGGGCTGCCAGCGGAGAGAATCTGGCCGAAGGTAGGCGAGCCCAGGAAATTGTCCGGCAGGTCGAAGTTATCGCGGTTGAAGAGGTTGAAAAACTCTGAGCGGAACTGCAATTTCAGCCGCTCCCCGGCCGGAATATTCTTGATCAATGAAAAGTTCACATTCTCCAGGCCCGGCCCCTCCAGGATGTTGCGCCCGGCATTGCCAAACGTGCCGAAAGCCGGAGTAGAAAACGCCCCGGTATTGAACCACTGCGCAGTTGACGGGTTGTCGATCGCCGGGTTGCCGGTCACGTTGGGCCGGTCGTTGGCGCCAAAGCCGAGCACGCTGCGGCCCGTGTTGCTGTTGTCCACGGTGGAGAGCAGGGCCACAGTGAACGGCCGCCCGTCCTGAAACGTCAGCACTCCCAGCGTCTGCCAGTTGCCGAAGAGAGCCGTCAGCAATCCTTCGCCGCGCAAGCGCCCGGCATCGCGCCCCAGGGGGAAGGCGTAGGAGAAGGCGATGGTCATCCTCTGGCGGACATCGAAATTGGACCGCGCGCGCTCGGCGCGCACGTTGTTGCTGTCCTGCGGGAAATTGGGGTCTCCGGCGCTGGCGAAGAAGCTGGAGGCGTCGTCCAGGGACTTGGAAAGCGTGTAGGACGCCAGAACGGTCAGACCGCGGTCGAGGTTCTGCTGGAAGCGGAGCTGGAGGCTGCGGTAGGTGGAACTGGCGCGCGATTCGACCGCGGTGATGTCGTCAAACAGCGGATTGGGCCGCAGATTGGGCACCACCACGCTCGGCGCCGGCTGGTTGATGTCGCGCCCGCCGAGCAATTTCGTTCCCTTAGAGCCTGCGTAGACGGCCTCGAAAACGCGTGTGGCGCCGAGCTTCTGCTGGATGCTCAGACTCCAGTGCTGCACATAGGGCGTGCGTAAATCGCGCTGGTAGGCGAGAGCCGATGGCGGCGTGGGAATCGGAAAGGTAACCGGGAAGGGATCGGTGAGCGTGAGCGGCGGCAAGCCAGGGAATTGGAAGAACAGGTTGAAATTGAAAAACGGCGGGCTGAAATACAGCCCTTCGCTGGGCGCGAGCGGCGATTGATCGAAATAGACGCCGTAGCCTGCGCGCAGGACGGTGCCGCTCAGGCGCGGCAGGGTCCAGGCCAAGCCGAAGCGGGGGCCGAAATTATTGCGATCGGATTCGTAGGCGGCGCGCGGGACGCCGCCGGCGCCAACCTGTACGAGCGAGCCGGTGACAGGGTCATACACGTTGGCCCGGTCATTGGGGTCCACCGCGGGCGAGATGAGTTCGTAGCGCAGCCCGGCGGTCAGAACGAGATTCGGGCGCACGCGCCAGGCGTCGCTGGCAAAGAAATGGTAGCTCTCCGAGCGCAGGTTCTGCGGGTTATCCACGATGGCGCGGCCCGTGACGATCGGCAGGCCGAGCAGCAAGTCAGCCAGCGGGTTGCCTGTGATGAAACCCAGAAAACTGAGAAACCCGCGCGACTGGATGTCCCGGAAAGCATTGGCGCGCAACAAGCGAAAATCAGCGCCGAACTTGAGCGTATGCCGCCCGCGCACCCAGGTGGCGTGGTCGAGGAACTGAATGGTGTTGTTCTCGTTGTGGTTCGGGCTGTTGATTTCCTGGCCGAGAGTGGCGAAGCCGGTGACGTTGATCTGGCTGAGCCCAAAGTCGCGGGGGTTGGAGGGCTCGGGCAGTCCGACGGCCTGATTGATGCTGACGCCCGGGTTTTCCTGGATGAGGGAGGCGGAGATGCGGTTGAACGCGAAACGAAACTCGTTGAGGAGATTCGGGGAGAAGGTGTGTGTTTCGCCGACCATCAGGTTCTGTGCCCGGGAGGGAACGCTGTTCCCATAGCCGGGGACCCGCGAGGCCCCCGGAGTACCGGAGAAGGGCTCGAAGAAGCGGCTGTCGCCGAAACTGAAGCGTGCAGCCAGCTCCGAGCTGGATGCGAGCCGATGGTCCAGGCGCACGTCGAACTGATGATCGTTGTCTCTCGCCGTCGGCGAAGAGACGAAATTGGATCCCGGCATGGTGCGGTTGGGCAGGGGGTACAGGGCAGCAATGGCGGCGCCCACGGGGTGCTGGAACCCGGGTGGAATGATCGGTACTTGGCCAAAGCCGGGGATGACCGGGCAGGATGGCAGCGCGACGGGGAAACAATGCGCGGTGAAGTCTCCGCTCCGTTCGGCCTGCGTGGGTACCTGGGTGATTCTCGTGATTCCTTCCCGCTGGATAGGGCCTTCATAGTCCACGAAGAAGAAACTCCGGTCCCGCCGGATCGGCCCCCCGAGCGAAAACCCGAACTGGTTGCGTTGGTATCTCGGGTCGGGCTCGCTGGACGGCGCGAAATGGTTGCGCGCGTCGAGCGCCGCGTTGCGGAAAAACTCGTAGCCCGTTCCGTGCCACGCGTTGCTTCCGCTCTTCAGCGCCACGTTGATCTGCCCCCCGCTGTTGCGCCCGAAGGAGGCGTCGTAGCCGTTAGTGAGGACTTCGAATTCCAGAATGGCGTCCACGGGCGGGGTGACGCCGGTGGTGTTCAGTACCGGGTCGCCGTTGTACACGCCGTCCAGAAGGAAAGCGCTGGCGTCTTCGCGGCCGCCGTTCACGCTGAAAGAGACACCTCCGCGCGAGGAGCTGGCCGAACCCTGCGCCGACGGGGCCACGCCCGGCAGGAGCAGGCTCAGCTCGGCAAAGTTGCGGCCGTCCAGAGGGAGCAGCGTGAGCGAGCGATTGTCAATGACGGCGCCCACGGCCGCGGTCTGCGTGCGCAGGACTTCCGGAGTGGCGCGCACTTCCACTGCCGCGCCGCTCTGCTCGGCCACGGCCAGACTGATTTCCTTGCGGACCTCCTGATTCACGTGGAGTTGGATGGCAAGGGTGGTGGTGCGGAATCCAGTGTGGCCAGCCTCCAGGCGGTAGGCGTCGGGAGCCAGCAGGGTGAACAGAAATTCGCCTTTTGCATCGGCGGAGGCTTCCCGCAAGCGATTGGTTTCGACGGAAGTCAAGGTGACCCTGGCCCCGGGAACCACGGCGCCTGAAGAATCCTTCACCACGCCGCCAACGGAGCCGCGCACCGACTGCGCGGCGGCCTGCGGCGCCGCGAGCAGCCCTATGGCGAAAAGCAGGAAGAGCATCCTCAATTTTTTCATCCGTTCCCCCATCCCGGAGCGCCGGCGGGCCGACTGCTTGACACCCTCATAGACGTACGCCAGAATCAAACGTCATTGTACGGAAAATTGAATTCAGGCGACTGAGCATTTGAATTCTACCGCAGTTGTCCCGCAGGAAAAAATCGCCGCCGCCCGCCGCGCCCTGGACACGCATGTGCGCGAAACCGTGCAGTGGCACTTCGATCCAGCGACCGGGTGCCCGTTCTGGCTCGAGCGTGCTTCCCGGCTCGACTGGGATCCCCGCAAAGAAATCCGCAACTACGACGACCTGGGTCGCTTCGGCTTCTTCGAAGACGAATGGCTCCGCGGCGGGCCGGTGCAGCGCTGGGTCCCGAAGGGGCTGGCCGGCCGCCCGGTATTTGTGTTTGAGACCGGCGGCAGTACCGGCGTGCCGAAATCGCGCATCAACATCGAGGACTTCCGCCTGGACTACGAGGCGTTCAGCCACACTCTGCCGGACGAGTTCTTTCCCAAGGGTTCGGACTGGTTGATGCTCGGTCCGAGCGGTCCGCGGCGGCTGCGGCTGGCCGTCGAGCATCTGGCGCAATACCGCGGCGGCATCTGCTTCGGGGTGGACCTGGACCCCCGCTGGGTCATCAAGCTCATCAAGTCCGGCAAGCTCGCGGAGATGGAAGCCTATAAGCAGCACGTCATCGAACAGGGCCTGACCGTGCTCCGCGCGCATCCCCATGTGCGCTGCCTGTTCACCACGCCCAAGCTGCTGGAAGCGCTGTGCGAAAAAATCTCGCTGAAGAAGGCGGGCATCACCGGCGTCTTTTGCGGCGGCACGGAGATGACGCCACAATTCCACCGCTTCGCCATTGAGGAGCTGCTGGAGGGCGCATATTTCGCCGCCACCTACGGCAACACGCTGATGGGCCTGGCCGTGCACAAGCCCTTCGACGCGCGGGACAACTACGCCATCATCTATTACCCGCCTGTGCCCCGGGCGATGATCGAGGTTGTAGATCCTGAGCATCCTGACAAAATTGTCGGCTACGGACAGACCGGCCGCGTGCGGCTGACCACGCTCACCCGGGAATTCTTCATGCCGCTTTTCCTGGAACGCGACGAAGCGGAGCGCGAGCCTCCCTGCGGCGCGTATCCCTGGGACGGCGTCCGGAACGTCCGGCCGTTCTCGCGCCTGCAAAAAACCGTTGTGGAAGGCGTGTACTGAAAGTGGCCCAAGGTCCACAGGCGCCTTCTTATTATTTTCGGATCTTCAGTGATAGATCAATGCCGGATGCTGGCCCCTGGGACCGTGCCCAGCTAGTTGGTGTAAGATCTGAGGTCCAGGACAGGAGGGTGATGTGACAGCCCGAACAAAGCGAGCCCTTCGGCGGCTCGCCAGCAACATTAGGAAGAATTCCCCTCGCGTCACCAAGAGGCTGGCCCAGGCAGGTATCACCCCAAGACGAGTGCTCGTCTTCTCTACATCAAAGTATTTTCAAGCGCTCAACAAACTTGCCAAAGCGTAAAGCGAAACTCTGTCAGTTGAGGGCAGCCTTTGTGGAACTTCTCCGCGACCGTGCTGTTTCCAGAATCTGGCCCAGACCGACTTCAATCGGATCAGCCCTGTACATAGATAGAGGGCTCCTGGAATCGGCAACCGCAAGGCCCTTTTCCTCTGCTGGCGGTTTGGATGCTTATCCCACGATCCTAGATAAGGCCACGGCGCTTTTCCACTCACTGATCGCCAATCATCCTTTTTATGACGGGAACAAGCGTACTGCGGTCTTGGCCCTGGACAATTTTCTGCTAGCGAATGGATATCTGCTGAATCTGACGAACGACGCGATGTATAAATTGGCGAAGCGGACTGCCACTTACAAAGAACGGGGTCTCTCGCTCGACCAATCGATGAGTGAAATTAGCGATTCCATTGGAGAGTCCAGCGTTTCATTGCCTCTCCTGAAGGAAGCCTCGAAGGGAGACTCCGCACTGGCGGAGCTTTATGCCGACGCTCTTAAGCTTCGAAAGAGTCTCAGGACCAGCAAACTCAACAAGCTGGTCTGATTACAAGGAAGCGTGGAGAATGTACGCTTCAAAAGATTTTCACGGGGGCAGGTTGTGCAAGACGCGGGAATGATTCAAGCTTCGGTTTTCCTCTCGCATGAGCAACCCGTTTCCTGATTAGCTTCAGCCGGGCTAAGATAGGGCCATGCTGCACATCCCCATCCTGCGTCACGGGCAGCCGTACCGCAGTCTGGACGTGACCCGCCCGCCGCATCATCGCTCCGGCGAGCCGTTCGTCGAGGTCAGCCAGGCGAATGTCGGGCTGCTGCGCCGCGATTTGCTCGGCCAAGCGCGCGCGCATCGGACGCTGGCGGCCATCCCCAGCGGCCAGCTGCTGGAGCTGTGCGCCCGCGCCGCCGGCCATTTCATCAACGACGCACTGCCGCTCGGCGATTCCTGGCAAACACCGCAGGACTATGTGGAGCAAGTCTCGGCCACTACCGGCCTGCCGTTCGTGATGGTGCGCCGGAACATGCAGAAAATCCGGGGCGTGATGGCGGAGATGCGCCATATGCTGGACGGGCTGACCCGTGGGCTGGACCTGCGCATTCTGGACGCGGGATTCGGCGAACGCGACGGCCACGCCCTCAGCTACTACCCACGCGCGGATTCGCTCGGCGTGGTGCTGCCCAGCAATTCGCCCGGCGTGCACTCCTTGTGGGCGCCGGCGATGGCTTTGAAGATGCCGCTGGTGCTCAAGCCGGGCAGCGGCGAGCCCTGGACGCCCTACCGCATCATCCAGGCGTTCCTCCGCGCGGGAGCGCCCGGGGAAGCATTCGGCTACTATCCCACCGACCACGCCGGAGCGAATGAAATTCTGCGGCAGTGCGGGCGGGGAATGTTTTTTGGCGACGCAACGTCGCTGCGGCGCTGGGAAGGCGACCCCCGCATCGAACTGCATGGGCCCGGGTACAGCAAAGTGGTCATCGGCCCCGACGCCGTGGATGACTGGGAAAAGCATCTCGACGTGATGGTGGCCTCCATTGTGGAGAATTCCGGCCGCTCCTGCGTGAACGCTTCGGGGGTGTGGGTGACGGCCCACGCCGAGAAAATTGCCGAGGCGTTGGCCGCGCGGCTCGCCTCCGTCCAGCCACGTGCGGCAGACGACGAACAGGCACAGCTCGCGCCCTTTGCCGATGCCGGCGTCGCACGGCGCATTTCCCAGATAGTGGACGACGGGCTGGAAGAGCCCGGCGCGCGCGACGTCACTGCGGCCCATCGTCCCGGTGGCCGCGTGGTCGAATTCCAGGGCAGCACCTACTTGCTGCCTACGATCATTCACAGCGCGAGCCCGGAACACACCCTGGCCAACCGCGAATTCCTGTTCCCGTTTGCCAGCGTGGTCGAAGTGCCTGCGGATGACATCCCCGCCGCGCTCGGCCCCAGCCTGGTGGTCACGGCGATCAGCGCCGACGCAAAGCTGATCCAACGGCTTACGGCCTCGCCTCTGGTGGGACGGCTCAACCTCGGCGCCATCCCCACGATGAAAATCAGCTGGGACCAGCCGCACGAAGGCAACCTGTTCGACCACCTTTACGCCCGCCGCGCATTTCAGCGTGTTGCCGCGGCCGCCTCCTGACGGTGCGGCCCCGCCCGCCGATGCGCATTCACTACCTCATTGCCGGCGCGGCGAATATGTACTGCGGCAGTTGCCTGCGCGACAATGCCCTGGCTGCCGAGCTCCTCGCGCAGGGCCACCAGGTGTTGCTGCTCCCTCTGTACACTCCCATCCGGACCGACGAGACCGACGTCAGCGATTCGCACATATTCTTCGGCGGGGTCAGCGTCTATCTGGAGGAAAAGGTTCCCTGGCTGCGCCGCGGCCCGCGCTTCCTCGACCGCCTGTGGGATTCGCGCGCCCTTCTGAAGCTCCTTTCCCGCCTTTCGATTCGCACCGACCCTCACTCGCTGGGCGCGCTGACGGTCTCCATCCTTCGCGGCGAGGACGGCAACCAGCAGAAGGAATTTGGAAAACTGCTGGACTGGCTGGTCACGCAGCCCCGGCCGGACGTGGTCGTGCTGCCCTTCTCACTTCTTATCCGCCTTGCTGCGCCCATCAAGCGGGCTCTGGATTGCGCCGTTTGCTGCTCGCTACAGGGCGAGGACCTCTATCTGGACTCCCTCGACCAGCCCTACCGCGCGCAGGCCATGGAGCTGATCGGGGCACACCTCGGAGATGTAGACGCATTCCTGCCGGTGAGCGACTACTACGCCAGATTCATGAGTGAATACCTGGCCCTGCCGGCGGAAAAAATCCACGTTATTCCTCTGGGCATCAATCTGCGCGGCTACCCCGGATCGCCGA
>Ga0247727_10008531_pt1 | contig 18991 bp, 15 predicted proteins | sample WisWelCaveWW1625_FD_202498 | JGI IMG/M metagenome (GOLD analysis project Ga0247727, IMG submission 202498) | Biofilm microbial communities from Wishing Well Cave, Virginia, United States - WW16-25 | ecosystem: Environmental > Aquatic > Deep subsurface > Groundwater > Cave microbial mat | place... | reverse complement strand
TGGCGTTGAAGAACAGTCTGGTCAACAACGCCAGGGTCAACGGTACGACGAGCGGCTTCAACCAGCCCATCGGCGCGGCCACGCAACTGACGACGCCGGTCCAGCCGGTCAGCGATCTGGCGGTGACCAAGACTCACGCGCCCGATCCGGTCGTCGCAGGCACGAACGTGGCCTACACGATCAAGGTGCAGAACTTCGGCCCGTCAACAGCGGCGGCGACAACGCTGGTGGATGCGTTACCGAAGGGACAGACCTTCGCTGCTGCCGACGTGCTCTTCCCGGCGACGGCTCCGGGCATGCCGCCGGTGATGAGGTGCGTGGTCACGACCCCGGCCGCCGCGACGGCGGGCGACGTGGTGACCTGCACGGGCACGGCTCAGGGTGGTCTCTCGCTCGGCCCGAACGAGTTCGTCACGCTCAGGTTGACGGCCAAGGTTGACCCGTGTACGGACCCCGGCGCGTACGTCAACAAGGCTACGGCGACCTCCGCGTCCGCGCTGCCCGCGCAGCCGCGCAACGTGGCCGACGACACGGTCAACGTGGTGGGCCGTCCCGACCTGGCGATCGCCAAGACGGCTCCTGAAACGGCCGTGGCGGGCACGACGATCACCTACACCCTGAAGGCGACCAACAACGGCCCGAGCTGCGCCAAAGACCTGATGATCACCGACACGCTGCCACAAGGCGTGGTCTTCGTCTCAGCGGCGGCGAGCGCGGGCGGGGTGGCCGACGCTGGCAACCCGGCCGTGGGCGCGGGCGGCGTGGTGAAATACACGTGGACGGGGCTGACGCCGCCTGGCGCGGAGCGGACTCTGACCATCGTGGTCCGCGTTTGCTCTGAGGTGGCTTGCGACACGGTGTTGGCCAACACAGCGCGAGTGAGCTACGCAGCTCGCATCCCGAATCCGCTGCCGCCGCCTCCGGTGACCACTCCGCCGTTCCAATCGCCCGGCGATTGGGACAAGGACCCGAACCCGGACAACAACCCGGCGACGGCCAACACGAAAGCGCAGGCCAGGAGCGACCTCTCGATCACCAAGACTGGTCCGGCGGCGGCCAAATCCGGCGAGACGGTCACTTACACGATCAATGTCGCCAACGCAGGGCCGTCGAACGCGGCGGGCGTGATGGTGGTTGACACGTTGCCGAAAGGCTTCACGGTGGTCGGCGAGCCGAGTTCGACCGTGTCGGGCACGACGTTCCAGGTCACCACGACCGGCGGCGTGACGACCGTCAAGGCCACTCTCGGAGTCGTGGGGGCGAGCAACCAGTGCGGTACGGATCGTCCGGCCTCCGGCACGATCACGATCCGGGTGCTCGTCCCGGCCAAACACCCGGTCGTCACCGTGACCAATTCGGCGACGGTCTCGACGACCAACTGTCTGGCCGACCCGGCGCTGGCCAACAACACGGCGACCTTCACGACGGCGATCGGGTTTGCGGGCAACGAGCCGGGCGCGGGTTACCCGGCAGCCTCCGAGGTGAGCGATCAGAAGGCAGGCTCCATCCTGTTCTTCCCCATCTACACTTCGGATGCGGTCAATGCCAACACCCAGAACACGCGGCTCTCGATCACCAACACGTCGCCGACGGAGAAGGTGTGCATACACCTGTTCGCGGTGGATGGATCGAGTTGCGCGGTGCTCGACATGTTCGTCTGCCTGACGCCAAGCCAGACGACGAGCTTCCTGGCTTCGGACCTCGATCCGGGCGCCACCGGCTACATGATGGCCGTGGCCGTTGATTGCGAGACGGGACTGCCCGTGGCGTTCAACTGCCTGATTGGCGACGAGTACGTGAAGTTCGCCTCCGGCCACCAGGCCAGCCTCGGAGCCGAGGCGATCTCGGCGGTGACGATGTTCCCGGCCGGGACCGACTCGAATGCTTCAACGACGACGTTGATGTTCGACGGCGTGAACTACAATCGGCTACCGCGCATCCTGGCGGCGGACAGCATCGCCAGCGCGGCCGACGGCAACTCGACGATGCTGATCATCAACCGCGTGGGAGGCAACTTCGCCACCACCGGCGCGACCATCGGCAGTCTGACCGGGTTGTTGTTCGACGACGTGGAGGCGGCCTTCAGCTTCACGGCCAACCAGAGCGTGTGCCAGTTCCGCACGATCCTGTCGAACAACTTCCCGCGCACGTTGACGCCGTTCAACCGCGTGCTCCCGGCGGGCCGCAGCGGCTGGATGAAGTTCTGGGCTTTTGAAGACAAGGCTCTGTTCGGCGCGGCGATCAACTTCAACCCGAACGCCAACTCGAACTCCGGCAGCTTCAATCAGGGTCACAACCTGCACAAGCTGACCTTGACCGATGCGGAGAAGATCATCGTTCCGATCTTCACACCATCGTGCTAGCAGCATTATGAAGGAAGGCGCGGTGGTGAAGGCGGATGAAGCTGATGGTAGGAGGTCAGCTTCATCCGCAGCAGATGCCGGCAAGGTAGATTTCAACCGATCAACCTCGCCTTGCAATGTGTGTAGTCGCATACGGAGGAGAGACTGAGGCTTGTGCAAAAAGTCGACCTCCATCCTGCCAGCTGGAGCGCGCCAGTGCTCCAGCCTTTTTTTTGACCTAAGCGAGACCAGATTATAGTTATGCAAGACTTACAGCGGTTTTCAGGTGCGTGCGACCCGGGAATGGCCACTTCACCGCAGAGAAGCAGAGAACGCTGAGGAAACGCAGAGTTTTCCCCACTCTCTCTGCGACTCTGCGGTGAAGAATAGTCGCACGCATTTGAAATCCGCTGTAAACGATAAAAACATCCGTATTTTGCTCATCGACAAACAAAAGCTGATACGAACCGGTTTGTGCATGCTGCTCAACCAACAGTCGCACCTAGAGGTTGTGGGCGAAGCATCCACGCTACAAGAGGCCATGCCCATCGCCAGGCGAGAGAATCCCGAAGTGATACTCTACGTCAACGAAGAGATCAGGGAATCGGACTCCAACAGTATGGCGAGACTGGGGGATGTGGCGCCGAATACGAAGCTGCTGATTGTGACAGACATAGACCACCTCGATCAGACCCCGTCCGAAATGGCTGTTGAGGTTGTCTCGCAGAGAGAGGGAGAGAAGCTTGGCGTTGATCAACGCGATCAGGCAGATCGGCTCCGGCGTCGAACGACAGTAGAAATTCTCCCTGGATTCCTGATCCCCATCCAAACCCCTTCGGCCCCTGCTACTTCTTTGCCAAGTCATTCACTGCCAGCCAACCAATGAAGGAAAGGAAAGATGCAATGAAGTTCAAATTTATCTGCGGACCTGTTTGAGCGGCGCGGCTGAAGTCAGGGATAACTCACACAGCGCGCCGGCGAATTGCACCTGCGCGGGCGGATCGTTCGGGTTGTTCCGGTTGTGGTCCGAGTTGTCCAGATAAGCCGTCACTTCGATCCGCGCGCCTTTCGGCAGCCGGATTGGTTTTTTGAAGAAGTAAGCCGGCTGCCAATCGAAGCGATAATCCTTCGCCCAGATCAGGACTTCGACCGCGCCATCGGGACGATAGACCGTCGCTTCGATTGATTTGGCGAAAGGGAAGAGCAGCGGGCGGATCGCCACGACATCGGTCGGTTCCGTAATCGTGTATGAAGCTTTGACACGATGGTTTTCGGCGTTCGGCGGAATGACGGTTGCGGGCGCATTGATCGTGATCTGGCGAACGGATTTACTGATCGGCTCTTTGGCGAAGTAGAGTCCGAGGCGGCTGCGGTCGGTCGCCGCTTCGCCGTTTTTGCGGTAGCGAATCTTCAGGACGATGCGCGAGCCTGCGGGCAGCTTGCTGGCGATGCCGTCCGGCAAGCGATTGACCGACTGGCCCGGAATCCACTGGCCCAGGCTCTCGATGTTCGGCGGGCAATGGTTGTTGACTCGCTTGGCGGCTTTGACGATTCGCGGTGCGCGTTCGATTGCGAGCCAGGCGCTGTGGACGATCGCGCCTGCGCCGGGTTGAAAATCAATCGCGTTGACGAAGCGGTCTTCCTTCAAGCCCGTCGGCAGCGTGAAGCAGCGGGTCTCATCGTCGCCTTCCGCCGCAATCTTCGTTTCCTCGTCAGGCTGCAAGATCAGATCAGGCTGCCCCAGCTTCCACTCCTGGCCGTTGACCAACCTATCAATCGCTTCTTTCGGATAATCTTTGGCGTCGCCGCGCGGCGCGCCGCCTTCGATCCACGAGACCAGCAGTTCAACCTCGCGCTGCGGCAGCGTGTAATCGTGCTGGAAGCTGCCGTAACCTTTTGCCGCCTGAAACGGCATCATCCGCTTCTCCAGAACTTCCTCCTTGATCGCCTTCGCCCACGGACGAGCCTCTTCGTAAGTCGTCAGCGAGATGTCCGATTTGATTTTTCCCGGAGCGTGGCAGCCCAGACAGTTGCGTTCCAGGATGCGAATGACCTCTTGGTTGAACATCACCTTCGTGGTGATCGGTTCGTGAGCGTGACCGGCGCGGGAGACGAACAAAAAACCAACCACGCCGCAAAAGAGCGCGATGATGAGCAGAGTTGCGCGATAACGGCGAAGAACGTTTGATTGATTGAGCATCAAGACACAGGAGCGCATAGCTTCAGTTTTCAGTCCCGCCCTCGAACAGGTATGAGATGAGCGGGAAGATCAGGCCAATGACGACCAGGATGACCAGGACCCAGATCACGAGGGTGACGAATTTTTTGTTCCGCATTTCTTCAGGCATACCAGTTCACAAACAGAATAGGCTGGCGATTATTTGCCGCTGTTGCCCGTTGCCGCCGCCGGCTTCGGCCCTGAGCCGCTTTCCTGGTAATAGCTCAGCCAGCCGATCATCATCTCTTCCCAGGTCTGATCGCCCCACCGCACTTCCTTCGCCGGGTCGGGGTTGGATTTGTTCGCGGGCGAATTGTCGAAGTGCGCGGTGCATTCGATCTTCGTGCCTTTCGGAATCGCAATCGGCTCTTTCGGCACGTAGTAGGTCTGCCAGTTGAAGTCGTAGCGCGGAACGTTGAGCAAAATCTTCGTCGTGCCGTCGGGGAATGTGGCCTTGATCTCCATATCCTTGCCGCGCAGGTGCATGTGCGGCATCAGACTGGTCAGGCGCACGTCCTGTGAGAAGGTGTACGAGGATTTGACCTCGTGGCTCGGCGCTCCCGGCGGAATCTTGAAGCCGGTGTTGAGCACGGGGCGGGTCTGAATCTGATGCTTCGGCGGCTCTTTGGCGTACTTCAGACCGATGGTCGTCACGTCGGTCGTCGCTTTGCCATTCGGAGTGTAATGCACCTGGAAGATCAGCCGCGCGCCCGCCGGAATCTTCTTGCCGGTTCCGGGACGAAAGCGAGCAGGCTGTTCGCCAGGGGCCACGCCCGCGAGCAGGTTGCCGCCGGTGTTGGCGCTCGATTCATTGTTCGGGTCTTGCACGAAGACGATCACGTGGTGGACGGCTGAACGTCCGGTGCTGCGAATCTCGGCGGCGGTGATCCAGCGGTCTTCTTTGAAATTGGTCGGGACGGTCAGATATTTGTACGCGATCACGCCTTCGGCAGGAATCTGCTGCTCGGGAATCGAGAAGGTTTCGTCGGGCGAGCCGATTACCCAGCCGTCGCTGAATTTGGGCGCGGGCGGCAAATCTTTCGGATTACCTTCCTTCGCGCCGCCGTCAACCCAGGCGACGATCGTGTCAATCTCGGCTTGCGCCAGACGCCGGTCGTTGAGCCACTGGCCGTGCGCGGGATCGGCGTGCCAGGGCGGCATCTCGCGGCTGGCGACCTTTTCGCGGATTGATTTGGCCCAGGGGCGCACGTCTTTGTAACTCATCACCGAAAACGGCGCGATCTCGCCCGCGCGATGGCATTCGGCGCAGCTTTTGAAAAAGATCGGCGCCACGTCTTTGGTGAACGTGACGTTCTTGGCGGCGGCTTTGTTGTTGGCGTTGGTCGTCGGCAGCGCGAACAGACAGATCGCTGCCAAAAATACGGCTATCACAGGAATTATTTTCTTCATCTTCGTCACCTCTGGTGCGTGGTTGATGGTCGGGATGATTTTGCCATTGTTGTCTTGAGTCGGCAATCAGTTGATGCCCAATTCTTTTCTCAGCTCTTCGATTGAGGTTGTCGCGCGTTCTTTCGAGCGTTCGTCGAGAAACGCCATAAATTCTTCGCTGTTCTTGAGCATTTCGACTTCAAGCTCGAAGTCGTCAATTTCCGCCAGCAGAAACTGCTTGCCCTGTTTCGTCTTACCAGGCCGATGCCACTTCGGGTCCGTCAGGCGAATTTTCAATATGTCCATAATGCGCCTGGCCTTTGCCGAGCCAGCGCTGCCGCTAACTCCGAATAGGCGGCAAAGCTCATCGGCTTTCATATGAGGCGTCCGGGTTTTGTCGAAAAGAGAATTGACCTTTCCCAGCGCGTAAATGATTCCGCACGCCCAGGTCTCCGGAGCGCCGTTCCTCAGCGGCGATGGCCGCTTGCGCGCCAGAGAGGCGGCCATCTTGCGGGCAAGCTCGGCATATTCCTGATCGAGATGTCGCTGGCAGAAATCATCTGTAAGGCGAACAATACTGTGGTATGTAAAAAACATCGATCCCGGAATTCGTTCTTTGGCTTTTTGAGTCATAGCAAGGAACCATTCTGCCAACGAAGCCGGAGCCTGGCTGGTAACTGAGTGCCTAAGCCAGCGCCACGTGCGTCACTCTCTTCGCTCCGTCAAGTTCCAGGCGCAGCGGGAATTCGATCAGCAGATTGCGTCCGGCCAGCGCCTCTCGATTTGTATTAACCAGACAAAGCGGAGTCTGACGCCAGTCAAGCACACACAGCACCTGAAGCTCGCGAGCCGCGACCATTCCATCTTCGCTCCTGACACCGATCAGCAAAGGCAATACGTGAAAGCGATACGCTTGCCCCAAATGCGAGCGGAAGTGCGCCAAGTCAACAGGCTGGTAGTCAGCAGCAACGGTCAGGCGAATGGTCGGATAGAAATCATCACCCGCTAACGCTGACCATCCTGATTCTTCAATCAGCGGCTCGCGCACGAACACAAACGGCACAAGTCCTCGCTGCCGCCCCGCCTGCATCAGCTTCTCGCGTGACGGATAGTTCTGCAGCGTGGGAGAAGACTCGATCACTTCGCCGCCGCAAACCAGCATCCACTCCGCTCCCAGTCGTTTCAGCTCCGCATCAATCCACGTCCCGAGCGTCTGGTAGGCGCGCAGTGCGATGGCATCCCGCTCTTCGCGGGACATCGCCAGGTAATGATCAAAAGGCAGTTCGAACAAGTCAGCGGTTGCGTCAAGCGGCTGCTCGGAAACCCGTTTGCGCGCCGCCAGCCGCTCCTCGATCACGGCCAACTCCTGCGGGCTGAATTCTTCCAACACCCGGAGCACTTGATTCAAGTTGGCTGTTACCTCTGACATCTTACGATCACCTCCGTTTCACTCGAAAAGAGAATGCCTCCCCCCGCAACCATCGCACGGCAGCGTCACTCCATACGTACAACGGTTGCAGCGTGGGCAATGCCATTCTCGCCAGTCTCTGCACATTCTGCAAACATCGCAATGCCAGGTCTGATCCTCCTCAGCGACAGCATTCCAGCAGAAAGAGAACCAGTAAGGGGTGTCGCAGACCTGGCAGTTGTAATCATCTAAAAGGTCTTTGAGCGCCGCCTCCTCGCATCCACAGGGCAATTCCCACTTTTTGTCGAGCTGCTTGTCGGTGAGCTGCTTAACCTTGTGGATGTTTTCGATAGCACAGACAGAGAGGGCTTCGGTGTCAACTCCATTCAAAGGGTTCTGACATTCGACGCATTTGCATTGTTCGCCGCAGCCCTGTCTGTTCTTCAAGCAGGCGCACCGCTTGTTCCCGCAGCCTGCGCGGCAGTTACATTGAACGATTTCGTCGTCTTTGATTCGAGCAGCGGGTGGCATAACGGTTCTCCTGTCAGTTTGCGCGCTCAGCCACGCTACCTGGTCGCGCCCTGAGCCGCAGCTCTGTTGATCCGCTTCGCCTTAATCTTCTGCTGCCCGAACTCAGCCTGCAACTCGACCACTTCGCCCTGTTCGTTCTTGATGAAAGTCACCGACGCGCCCTCAACGTCGTTGAAGAAGAACCTGGTCTCGGATTCAGGCGTGGCCGGGAGCGCGGGCTGCCCCGGCATGCGGAAGAAGAGCCTGTCGCCCTCGCGCGTGACCGTGAACTTCGGGCCTAAGCCGGCGTCGTATTCGCCCGCATAAGCGTCGAGCAGCTTCGGATCAATCTTCGCCACGACGCGGTCTTTCGGTTTCTCGCGGGCGTAATCAATGAAGCCGACGAGCATCTCGTCGTAGGTCGGCTCGCCGAACCGCACGGTCTTCGTCGGATCGGGGTTGTATTTGTTCTTGGCCGAATTGTCGAAGTGCGCCGTAACGATGAGGCGCGAGCCTTTCGGGACGGTGAGCGGCTGGTTCAGCTTGTAGAGCGTCTGCCAGTTGAAGTTGTAGTCAACCGCCAGCAGCGTCTCGCGGCGTCCGTCGGGGTAGACGACCTCGTACTTCATATCCTTGCCGCGCACGTGCATGTGCGGCATGTAGTTGAGCAGCTCCACGTCGCGGCGGAGCGTCAGGCAGGCGTTGGCCTCGTGGTTGTCGGCGCCAGGCGGTATGGAGAACAGATCGTTGACGACCAGCAGCGTCTCGACCATCTTCTCGACTGGCTGTTTGGCGAAGACCAGCGCCACGCTCGTGCGGTCTTTCTCGATTTTTCCAGTCGTCTTGGCGTAATGCATCTGGAAGATGAGGTTCGATCCGGCGGGGATTCGCTTGGCCGTGCCCGTTGGGTAAACGTCGGCGTTCCGGCCGGGCGCGTAAGTCGAAAGCAGCATCGAGCCGCCACTGCCGCTTCTGTTCCTGTTTGCGGAGCAGGCGTCGTTGACGACCGGCGCGTCGGTTTTGGTGCGGTTGACTGTGCCGTCGAGGAACATCGTGCTGGCGCGCTGCGTCTGGATGACCGAGCCGGGATTGGCCGGGTCTTTGCCACTGCGGCGGGCCTCGTCCTGCGCCATCTTGAACATCATAGGCGTCTCGATGAAGACGACTGCGTGGTGAACTACGCGCTTGTTGCCGGGGCGGAACTCCGACGCCTGAACCCATTTGTCTTCGGTGAAATTGGTCGGGATGCGGAAGTAGATGTAATCGTCCGCGCCGCTCGCGGGAAGCGAAAACTCTTCGGGCATCGAGAGCACGACGTCTGGTCTGCCGACCTCCCACTCTTCGTTGAAAATCGGCGCGGGCGGCAGATCGCGCAGATTGCCTTCCTTCGCGCCGCCGTCAACCCACGCGGTGATCGTGGCGACCTCTTGATCAGAAAGTCGCGGGTTGTTCTGGAAATCGCCGAAGTGCGGGTCGGCGCTCCACGGCGGCATTTCGCGGTTGATGACCTTTTCGCGGATTGATTTCGCCCACGGGCGAACGTCCTTGTAGCTCAGGACTGAAAACGGAGCGATGTCGCCCGCGCGATGGCACCCGGCGCAGTTTTTGAAAAAGATCGGCGCGATGTCTTTGGTGAAAGTGATTTGTTTGGCTGGCGTTTTGCTGTGGTTGGCATTGATGGTCGGCAATGCGTTGATGCAGAGCGCGATCACGAAAGCGATTGCGGTCAAAATCCGCGCGGTTTTTTGCATAGCTCCTCCCTCAAATCATTCTCTATTCAGTGATGACCTTGATCTCCTTGCCTGAGCGAGCCGAGATGACCGCCCTGGCTTCCTTTTCAATATCCTTGCCGAGTTCGAGGACCATCGCCTGTGGTTTATCTTCGGCATCTTTGTAAGCCACGGTCAGGAAATGCTTCTTCTTTTTCTTCAAGGCAAACGGCAAGGCCACCAGCGCAAACGGCGGGAAAATGAAAAAGGTCGCCGCAACGGTGGCCCCGATGGCGGTAGTCCGATACTTGCCGGAATTCTGATATTCCAGCGCCGTGATGCGTTCGTAAGGCACTTCGACAGTTTGATCTTTGACCTTGAAGGCCAGGGTCTTCTCGTTGACCAGATTGAGTTCTCCTTCGGATGCCTGCTTGTGTTTATTCAGGCTCTCGATTGTCCCCCCAATGTAGACGGCTTTTTTTCGGCCTATCGCCAGCGCATTGCCGGAGATCAGCGCGCAGATCAGAAAAACTGTGATGATTCGCTTCATAGCGCCTCCTGAGTTTAGCCGCAAAGCAAAAGCGGGTAGAGCATAAACCCTACCCGCTGAGACCGCCAACGATGAAAGGTTACTTTTCGCCCGAACCGCCGTGGCTCATCGCGGTCGCGTTCTTTAGGCTCTTGCCGTCCACCGTGTAATCAATCCAGCCGATCATCATGTCGTCGTAAGTCGGCTCGCCGAAGCGCACGGCCTGCGTCGGGTCGGGGTTGTATTTGTTCTTGGTCGAGTTGTCGAAGAGGGCGGTGACCACGAACTTCGTGCCTTTCGGAATGGCGAGCGGCTTCTGGTAGTAATAGACCGTCTGCCACGAGAAGCTGTAGTTGGGCACGTCAACCAGCACCTCCGAACGCCCGTCCGGGTAATACGCCTTGATCACCATCGCTTTGCCGCGCAAGTGCATATGCGGCATGGCGTTGATCAGGTGGATGTCCTCTTTGGTCGTCCAGCAGGCGGTGACGCGGTGGTTTTCAGCGCCGGGCGGAATCTTGAAGAAGTTGTTCGAGATCGGGCGCGTGATGATCTGCTTCTCCACCGGCCCCTTGGCGAAGATCAGGCCGACCATCGAGCGGTCCTTCTCGACCTTACCTGCGACCTTCGAGTAGTGCATCTGGAAGATGATCTTCGACCCGGCAGCGACCTTCTTGACCGTGCCTGGCTCGAAGACGCCCGGATTCATGCCCGGAGCGAAGCCGGCCAGCAGCATTCCCATCGCCGTGCCGTCGCCGTCGCCGCCGCCGTCGCGCCGTTCACTTGCGCCGCCGCTGGGGAGCGAGCAGCCGTCGTCGTAGACCGGCGTGTCCGGCTTCATCCGCATCAGGAAGCCGTCGCGGTAGAAGATGGACTCCTTCTCCATCTTCTCGCGCCACTTCTCGATCTCCTCTTTGGTCAGCCTGGGCTGCTTGCCGTCTTTGCGCGGTGGTTGGACGAAGGCGATGATGTGGTGGACGATCTTCCGGTTGTCGGGCCGCGCCTCGGACATCTGCACGTACTTGTCTTCGGTGAAGCCCGGGTCAACCTCGAAGTATTGATATTCGTCCGGCCCGCTCGCCGCCAGCGTGAACTCCTCCGGCAGGGGAATGACCAAGTCGGGCTTGCCGATAGTCCAGCCGTCAACGTATTTGGGCGCGGGCGGCAGGTCTTTCGGATTGCCCTCCTTCGCGCCGCCCTCGACCCACGCGGTAATGATGTCAATATCCTTCTGCGCCAGACGGCGGTCGTTGGAAAATTGTTGATAGTGCGGGTCGGCGTGCCAGGGCGGCATCTCGCGGCTGGCGACTTTTTCGCGGATGGACTTGGCCCACGGTCGGGCTTCTTTGTAGCTCAACACGGAGAACGGGGCAGCCTCGCCCGCGCGGTGACATTCGGCGCAGTTCTTGAAGAAGATCGGCACGACGTCTTTGGTGAACGTGACCTCCTTCGGTGAAGGTTTGTTATTGACGGCCTGACCTGAAGGCAGAACGAACCAGGCAACTGCCGCGAGACAGATCAAAGCGAAGGCAATAATTCTTGTGCTTATGTTGTTCATCATTCAACCTCTCTCTGTTACAGTTGGTTACGGTCAGGCCGGTTGCGCCGCCTGACTCCTTGTCTTCATCAGATTCTTTTCGCACTCAGCGAAAACAAAGTTTACCAGACCATAGACCTTTTCCGGGTCGTTGATCCCATAAAGCACAGGCTGCTGGGTCAGCGTTTTTCCTTCCAGCTTCCCGAATTCCCAGCCCAGTCCGTTGGAGACGATGCCATAAATCGGCAGATTGTCGTCCGCGTTGATCTTCTGACACGTCAGCATTCCGATCAGGCACTGGCCCCAGCCTTTTTCGAAATCTTCTTTCTTGGCTTCGGCGATGGCGAGCATGGGGGTCAGCAGAAATCGGTCCGTGACGCCCTCCGGCTTCGCCGCGATCAGATAATCCGGCTCGCCAAGCAGCTCATCTCCATAACTGATGGCTCGATGGGACCAGAGCTTCAGCTTCCGGTGTCCTTTCCACGCCTGTTGCAACAAGGGGAAGATCAAGCTCTCCGCTAGGAAAGCTTCATTGTCATTCGGCAAGCGCATCGCCAGCGAAAAGCGCAGATTCTCCAGCAGCCACTCGGGAAGCTCCGCCTCTGCCTCCGGCAGAAAACTCTCCTGCTTCACTTCCAGCGGGTATTTGCCGATGACCTGATCAATGGTTTGAAAATTGCTGAATGGCATTTCATCACCTCTTAGTTGCCGCTCCCACGCGCGGTCGCATCTTTGACCTTCTTGCCGCGAATCGTGCGGCCGCCCATCTCAATCACGGCTTCAATCACCTCGCCCTTGTCATTCCTGACGAAAGTGACGAAGCCTTCGGTCTCGCGCACGAAGAACTTGTTTTCGGCTTCGGGCAGCAACTCTATTTTAGGCTGATCCTTCATCTCGGCGAAGAGCTGATTGCCAATCCTGACGATGTTCACATTGATGAAGCCCGCGCTGTACTTGCCGACGAAAGCTTCGAGCGCCTTCGCGTCCAGACCCGCCACTGGCTTGCGTTCGGCGATGTAGTCAATGTAGCCGATCAACATCTCGTCGTAAGTCGGGTCGCCGAAGCGCACGGTCTGTTTCGGATCGGGGTTGAATTTATTCTTCGACGAGTTGTCGAAATAGCTCGTCACCCGAATCTTCGTGCCTCTGGGGATAAACTTCGGCGTCTTCAGGTTGTAGTTGGCCTGCCAGTCGAAGCGGTAGGTGGGTACGCTCAGCAGGACTTCCGATCTGCCGTCGGGGTAGAACGCCTCGAACTCCATCGCCGCGCCGCGATAGTGCATGTGTGGCATCAGCGCGTAAACGTTGATGTCCTCTTTCGGCGTCCAGCAGGCGGTGGCCTGATGTCGCTCGGCCCCCGGCGGAATCTTGAAGAAGATGTTCGACACGCCGCGCTTGAACATCAACTTCTTCGGCGGCTCTTTGGCGAGGACGAAGCCGACCATCGAACGATCCTTTTGCACGCTGCCCGCGACCTTCGAGTAATGAACTTGCAGCATCAGCGTCGCGTCGGCCGGAATCTTCTTGGCCACGCCCGGATCGAAGATGTCCGGGTTGTGACCGGGCGCGTAGCCGGTCAGGAACTCGCCGCTGTCGCCGTCGTCCTTCATCTTGTCGTTGCAGCCGTCGTCGTTGACCGGCTGGTCGGGCTTCAACCGCGAGAGGAAGCCGTCGCGGTAGAAGGGCGAGTTCTTCATCTCCTTCTCGAAGAACTTCTCGACCTCCTCGCGGCTCAGCTTGCCGAAATCAATCCCGCCCGGCGGGATGACGAAGGCCAGGATGTGATGCACGACCATGCGATTGCCCGGTCGCGCTTCGGCCATCCGCACGTACTTGTCTTCGGTGAAGCCGGTCGAGATGGTGAAGTACTGATACTCGTCCGGCCCTTCGGCTGCGACCGTGTACTCTTCCTTCATCTCCAGCACCAGGTCCGGCTTGCCGATTGACCAGCCTTCGGCGAATTTCGGTTGCGGGGGCAAATCTTTCGGATTGCCTTCCGCCGCGCCGCCGTCAACCCAGGCGGTGATCGTGTCAATCTCGGCTTGCGTCAACCGGCGGTCGTTCTTGAATTGGCCGACGTGCGGGTCGGCGTGCCACGGCGGCATCTCTTTATTCACGACCTTTTCGCGGATGGATTTGGCCCATGGGCGGACTTCTTTGTAGCTCAGCACAGAGAACGGCGCGGCTTCACCGGCGCGATGGCATTCGGCGCAGCTTTTGAAGAAGATCGGCGCTACATCTTTGCTGAATGTGACCGCCTTTGGCTCTTTCTTCACGGCGCCAGCCTTGCTCGACGCCAACAGCAAAATGCAGGCGAAAAGGAAAGTGATTGTGACAAATGACGTCAATACGCCTTTTTTCATAACGAATCCTCTTGATTTAGTGAATGATCACGATAGGCTTTGATGGCCTCGTCAACGCCGGCTTTGAGGTCATCAGCCTTTATGACACCTGAATCAAAAAACTCCAGGTCGCTTTTTAACCGCCGGGCAATCGCCTGACACCGCTTATCACTTTCTTCACCGCTTAACTTCTCCAATACTCTCTTTGCCCTCGCTCTCTCTTCATCAGGCCTGTGCTTTTGCTCTTTCCGCTCGCGCCGCTTTGCCAAACTAGCCTCGACCGCTTTCTTTACTCCTAACGCTCCGGCTGCGGACACCAGCGATGTCTCTCGCCAAGTGAAAAACCCGAACGGGTTGAATGCCGCATCAATCACACCACCGGCAGTGCCAGCAATAAGAATTGTCGCAATATCTGCCGGTCCCGAGGCCTGTTCAAGAATCTTTTTCAGTTCATCTATCATTGTCCATGGCTCGACTCATCACGGCTCCCTTGCTCACATAAATCTGAATAGTTACACCGTTCTCGCTTTCTGTCTGTGTGATCGAGATATTTGCTGGCGCATTGAGGTGGGTCTTGGAGAGTTCATAATGCTCTGATCGGCGGCTCTGCAATACTGCCAGCACAACATACAGGAACATGATGGCGAAGAAGCCGGCGAAAAAACCTTGCACACCTGTGAGTCCACCAGGCAGGTCGCCAGTGATGAGGAAGGTGATGAAACCCACTGTCACAGCGAGCGAGAAGATGTTGGAAGAGCCGCGCTCCGCAGTTTTCTCTGTAACTTCCAGTGATCTTTCCATAGCACTCACTCCTTTGCGATATTGCTTGATGAGAGTGTAGCTCCGAACTCGCCTCTGTCAACGCCGCCGCATCGGCGCTGTTAGTGGGAAAGGGGACGGGGAGAACTGATCTCCCCATCCCCTTGTTTCCCTGTCTCCTTGTCCTGAACTACTGGCCGCTTCCGGCGGATGCGACCTCCTTGACCTTCTTCACACGGGTCGTCCGCCCGCCTTCGATGACGGCCTCGACCACCTCGCCCTTGTCGTTCTTGACGATGACGAGATCGGTGTCGGTGTTCGCCAGGAAGAACCTGGTCTCGGATTGCGGCGTGAAGACCAGCTTCGGCTGCATCGGAATCTGGACGACCAGGTTGTTGCCCTCGCGCGTCACCGTGGCGAAGACGTTGGGCGCGACTTCGTACTTGCCCGTGTAAGCGTCGAGCACCTTCGGATCGAGCCTGGCGACGGGCGGCATCTCCGAGACGTAATCGAGGAAGCCCATCATCATCTCGTCGTAAGTCGGCTCGCCGTGGCGCACTTCCTTGGCCGGGTCGGGGTTGAACTTGTTCTTCGGCGAGTTGTCGAAGTAGCCGGTGACCATAATCCGGCTGCCCTTCGGCAACCGCTTCGGTTCCTTCAGCACGTAGTTGGTCTGCCACGCGAAGTCGTAGCGCGGCACGTTGATCAGGACTTCCGACTTCCCGTCCGGATAGAAGACCTTGTACTCCATCGCTTTGCCGCGCAGGTGCATGTGCGGCATCAACGCGTAGACCGTCGTGTCGCGCTTGAGCGTGCGGCAGGCCGTCACGCGGTGGCTCTCGGCGCCGGCGGGAATCTTGAAGAAGATGTTGGCGATTGAGTTGGTCGTCACCAGCCGCTCGGGCGGCTCTTGGGCGAAGACCAGACCGATCATCGAGCGGTCTTTCTCGACCTGGTCGTTGCCGAGCGTCTGGTTGGAGTAGTGAATCTGGAAGCGGATGGTCGCGCCCGCCGGAATCTTGCGCGCCGTGCCGGGCGCGTAGATGTCTGCGTTGCGCCCGGGCGCGTAGCCCACCAGCATGTTGTCGCCGCCGCCGCGCCGCGCGTTCTCGCCGCAACCGTCGTCCTCGACCGGTTGGTCCGGCTTCATCCGTAGCAGGAAGCCGTCGCGGTAGAAGGGCGAGGTTTTGAGCGCCGTCTCCATCGCCTTGTAACGCTGCTCGGCGGTCATCTTGCCCATGTTGGGCGAGCCGGGCGGAATGATGAAGGCGATGATGTGGTGGACGACACGGCGATTGCCCGGGCGCGCTTCGGCCATCGTCACATATCTATCTTCGGTGAAGTTGGTCGGCACGTCGAAGTATTGATACTCATCCGCGCCCGCCTTGTAGCTGTACTCCTCAGGGATAGGAATGACCAGGTCGGGTGTGCTGATGTTCCAGCCGTCGGCGAACTTGGGCGCGGGCGGCAAATCTTTCGGGTTGCCTTCAGCCGCGCCGCCGTCAACCCAGGCCAGGATCGTATCAATCTCCTGTTGAGTCAGGGTGTGGTTGTTGCTGAATTCGCCGAAGTGCGGGTCGGCGTGCCAGGGCGGCATGGTTTTGTTGGCGACTTTTTCGCGGATTGATTTCGCCCAGGGGCGAACGTCTTTGTAGCTCAGAGCCGAAAACGGCGCGCCTTCGCCGGGGCGATGGCATTCGGCGCAGTTCTTGAAAAAGATCGGCGCGACATCTTTGGTGAACGTGACGCTCTTGCCGGATCTATTTTTGGAATTGTTGGCGCTGCCGGTAATGATGAACGCCAGGGCGATGCTCATGGAAAACGCGATGGCGACAGCCAGAGAGAGACTTCTGCTCATCTTCATTCTGCTAATCCTCCGTAAAAAATGCTCCTTCTCTTGTCCGCAAAGGGCAGGGTTGAACTGGTACCGCAAGTCACGAAAAGTTAAGTGAAAGCGGCGCAAATCTAATGTCAAAGACAGGCAGTGTCAAGACAATTTGTCCAAGCAATTCAATGACTTCTGGAAAATCTGACCGGTCAGTCAACCTAATTTATTGACCGCTCAGGCGATAACGGATTTTCGACTGAATGAGCATTCAGTCATTTTTTCTGCCAGCGTAAAGGGCGATCAAACTCGACGGTGGGTTCTGAGTCTCGCTGCGGATTACGAAATGGACTTTTAATCGGATGCAGTTTTTCCGGCGGGGCGTGGCGGGGAGCTTGGCGCGCTTGTCACTCACCAGCGCATTGATTACACTTCGACGCGCAGTACCAGTCGTCACAAATCAGATCATCACAATTCGAGGTGAACCTATGGCTCGCAAGGTGCTCATAACTGTGTTGGTGCTTGTCGTCGCGTTGGCTCTTTTCGTCTACTTCACTGCCACCGGTCGCGCGTTGCTCGGTCGCGTATGGGGTGAAAGGCAGAGCGCTGGCGACATCGCTCTGACAAACCAGGTCAAATCAGCTTTCTCGCTGACGAAGCGATTGTCAGCTTACGAAATCAACATCGGGGCAAAAGACGGCGTCGTGACGCTGACCGGACAAGTGCCAGGCGATGGTGACAAGCAACTGGCTGGGAACATTGCGGAGCAAGTTCCCGAGGTCAAAAGTGTGGACAACCAGCTTCAGGTCAACCCCGGCGTCAAGCCTTCCGAAGCCAGCGTGCGCGAAGGGATGCGCGTGACCGACCTGGAGATCCGGGCCAATCTGAACGAAGAGCTTGTGGCCAGCCAGGGCTTGCAGGGTCAAAGCATCCAGGCGAGCGTGCAGGATCGCACCGTGACGCTCACCGGGCGGGTCGAAACCCCGGCGCAGAAGGCCGGAGCGGAACAATTGGCGCGCAGCGTCCCCAATGTCGTTAACGTCATTAACAAACTCGAAGTCAGCAATCCGAGCGCCGCTCAGAACGAAACTCCGGGAGTGCCCGAGGCGACCTCCAAGAACAAAGAGCTGACCACTCGGGTCCTGTTCGCGCTCTTCAATGAGCGGGAAAATTTCGCCGACGCCGGCGCGATCAAGGCCGCCAGCCGGGAGGGCCATGTCACTTTGACCGGCTCGGTGGTTTCCCGCGCCGAACGCGCGCTGGCCGGGCGCATCGCGCGCGAGGTGGACGGAGTGAAAGGCGTCAGCAATCAACTGAACGTCACAACTCAACGCTGAGCGGCCGTAAAAAATAACCCGGTCATCGGATGACCCACACCCACCGAAGTTTCTAAGACCACCAGTTCGTAACTTGGCAATTCACAACCTGGAGGCCCTGAAAGATGCTGTCATTCCGCGCATTCGCTCGTTTCGTGCTTTTTGCAATTGGCGCTGTCGCTCTTTTGCTCGCATGCTTTTCGTCATCGGCGAAGGCTCAAACGATTCCCACGCCAGAATCAGTGCTCGGCCACAAGCCGGGCGATGATTTTTACCTGGCCAGCTACGACGAGTCGCTCGACTATTTCAAGAAGCTCGACGCGGCTTCCGATAAGATTCAGCTCGTCAACGTCGGCAAGACATCGGAGGGGCGCGATTGGTACATCGCGTTAATCTCGACGGCTGAGAACCTGCGCAACCTGGAAAAATACAAAGAGATCGCCAAACGCATCGCGCTGGTCAAAGGACTCGACGATCAAACGGCGCGGCAACTGGCGCGCGAAGGCAAGGTCGTCGTCCACATTGACGGCGGATTGCATTCGACCGAGGTCGCGCACGCCCAGCACACGATCCAACTGGCTTACAACCTGGTCACGGGCGACGACGCTGAGACACGGCGCATTCTGGACAACGTGATTTTCGTGCTCTGGTTTTCGATCAACCCCGACGGGCAAAACCTGACCGTCAACTGGTACCGGCGCAACCTCGGCACGCCTTACGAAGTCAGCCCGCTCCCCTGGCTTTATCAGAAATACGTCGGGCACGACAACAACCGCGACGGTTATATGAACAACATGATCGAGTCGCAGGCCGTGACGCGCGTAACGGTGCGCGAGCTGTTCCCGATGGTCTTCTACAACCATCACCAGACCGCGCCGTTCCCTGCGCGCATCTGGATTCCGCCGTTTGCCGAACCTGTCTCGACCAACATGCATCCGCTGATGTGGCGCTGGACGAACGTCTTCGGCACAGCGATGGCCGCGTACCTGGACGCACGCGGGATGGAGGGCGCGATCCATCAGGGCCGAGGCTTCGACGATTGGTATCCCGGCTTCATTGACAACGTGAACAACTACCGCCACACGGTCTCGTTTCTGACCGAGACGG
>Ga0247727_10008530_pt1 | contig 18991 bp, 15 predicted proteins | sample WisWelCaveWW1625_FD_202498 | JGI IMG/M metagenome (GOLD analysis project Ga0247727, IMG submission 202498) | Biofilm microbial communities from Wishing Well Cave, Virginia, United States - WW16-25 | ecosystem: Environmental > Aquatic > Deep subsurface > Groundwater > Cave microbial mat | place... | reverse complement strand
GCGCTGTATCGTCTCGGTTGGTGCTATTACAAATTGAATGATTTTCCCAAAGCGATTTCCTGTTTCACGATGCTGGCGGACGACGTCAATCGGTCGCAAACCCTCGATCCGAAAAATAAAATCACCAATCCGAGCCTCGCGGAAGAATCGATTGAGTATATCGGCATTGCGTTTCTTGATTACAACGGGGCGACGGCCGCAGCGGAATATTTGAACAGCGTCGGCGGCCGGCAATACGGCATCGATATTCTGCGCAAGATCGGCGATGTGTACATGAACGTCAAAGAGGAGCACGACAAAGCCATTCAAGCTTATCGCCTGCTGCTCAAGATGTATTCGCAAGCGCCGGAAGCGCCGGTGGTGCGCGCCAAAATCGCCGAGGCTTTTCGCGCGCTCGATGAAGAGCAGATGGCCTACGTGCAGCGCGACAGCTTGTTCATGGAATATCGCGAAGGCTCGACGTGGTGGAAAAATAACCCGGATGAAGAGCTGCGCGCGAAGACGCATCAGCTTGTGGAGCGCGGGCTGCGCGAAAACGTCAACTTGTTGTTGAAACGCGCGGATGAGAATAACGACGCCAATCTCTATTCGCAGGCGGTGACGGACAGCCGCAAATATTTGAGCGCCTTTTCGAAAGATTCCGCCGCGTCGCAAATCCATTGGAACATGGCGTTGACGCTCGATGCGAAATTGCAACAGCCCGACGCCGCATACAACGAGTATATCAATTGCAGCAATTTATATTGGAACAGCCGTTTTCGCAAAATGGCGGCGGAGAACGCAGTGGCGTTGGCGCAGGAAATTGCCGGCGCGGATAGCGTGACGCGACCGGCGCTGATGCCGTTGAACATCGGCGAGATGAAGAACACGATTCAAGACAGCTCGGCGAAAGATCCGGCGGCCAAGTTGCGTCGGGCTCTGCGTCTTGAACGCCGCGCGCTTACCGTTGGACAAATCAAGCTGGCGGCCGCGATCGATAATTACGTCAAGCTGTTTCCTCATGAGCCGGAGACGGCGGAACGTTTGGCGCAGGCCGGCGCGCTTTATTACAATAATAATGATTTTGCCGAGTCGATCAAATATTTTAAAACTCTGCTCAAACATTTTCCGGAAAGCGCGACGGCGGAATACGCCGAATATTTGCTGATGGAAAGCTATTTCGGAAAAATCGACTATAAAAGCTCCGAGATCGTCGCCAAGCGCATTCGGTTGGGCAACAAAGACGCGGATTACGTGCAAAAGGCGGAGCAGCGTTTGGCGGAGTCGATTTTCCTGCAAGCCGAGGGTTTGGCCAACGCCGCCGAGCATTTGAAAGCCGCGGAAGAATATCGCCGCGTTTTTGAAGAAGTGCCGAAAGCCGAGTTTGCCGATCTCGCGTTGCACAACTCCGGTTTGGAGTTCGATCAAGCGCGCGAGTACAACCGCGCCGTCGAGACCTACGGCGTGTTGGTGAGCACGTTCGCGAAGTCGCCGCATTATTTGCCGGCGCTGAACAACATGGCGTATGATTACGGCGCCGTGAATGATTATCGCAACGCCGCGCTCACCTTCGAGCGTCTCGCCAGCGAAGATTCCGACAGCGCGAAGGGCGAAACGTATTTGTATAATGCCAGCGGGTTTTACGTGAAAGCGGAAGAATGGCAGCGCGCTATCCGCGTCAACCGCACGTTCGTGTCGCGTTTTCCAAGCTCCAAAGATGCGACGGACATGTTTTACGAAATTGCCAACTTCCACCTGAAGCTCGACGATTTTGACAACGCCAACGTCGTTTATGGCGAGTATGCCGAAAAATTCCCCGACTCGCCGCGCACGGTCGAAACTTTTTATCGTCGCGGCGAATATTACGAGAAAAAGAACGATCCGAATCAGGCGAAAGTTGAATACGAAAAAGCGCTGGCCAAAAGCAAATCATTTCAGTCGCGCCAAATGGACGCCAATGAATTCTTTGCCGCCGAAGCGCTCTTTCGGTTGACTGAAATCAAATATAACGAGTTCGCGGCGATTCGTTTCAAGCTGCCGGTGGCGCAGATGGATTTGGACAAGGAGCGCAAAAAGAATGCGCTGCTGGAGATCGTCGATAATTACACGCGCGTTGCCGGCTATGGTACGCTGCGTTTGTACGAAGCCACTTATAGAATCGGCGAAGCCTACGAAGAGTTTGCCTCGACGTGGGCGCATCAGGAAATACCGGAAGTCGATGCGGCGCGCCGCATCGTTGCCCGCAAAGAAATCAACCAAACCGCGGCCGAGCTTTACGAGCGCGCTTTGCTGGCGTATAAACATGCCGCCCGCGCTCTCACAAAATTGACTACTCTTTATACTAATCAGGCGGCACAAGTTTACGCGACGACGGACACCACGATGTTTGACCGCGCCGGTCGCATGGCGCGCGAAGACACCACGCTGCGTGCGGCGAATCGCTGGGTTGAACGGAGCAAAACCAAAATTTCCGAAGTCATTTACGACATGGCGGAAATCAATTTCGCTTCGGTCGAGCAGTTGTTGGCAGCGCCGGTGCCGGAGAACATGGATAAAATCACGGCGCTGGAGTTTCGCAATCAACTGTTGAGCAAGTTTGTCAAGCCGCTGGTCGGCGATATCGTGAAAGCGCATCAACGCAATTTGGCGGAGGCCGACTCGCTCGCTTTGAGCAATCATTGGGTGGAAAAATCGCGCCAGAAGATCATCGCCACCGAAAATATTTTGGCGCGCGAATATGCGGATTTGAGCTGGCGGGCGTTGTCGCAATATAAAGCGAGTATCGCCGATTATAAAACCTTCGTTAATTCGGGCGATGTGCGCGCATTGGAACTGCACGATGAGATGGGCAATCTCGTTGATTTCTCGCGAGCGTTTGCCAAAGCCGCGGTCGAGACCTATGGCGTGGCTTTTGGCCGCGCCGCCGCTATCAAGTTTATCGGCAGCGCGCTGGCGAAATCCGAAGACGCCGCGTTCGGATTTGCTTATCGTTTTGCCACCAGCATGGACTCGTTGGCGAAAGTGGCCAACAATGAACGGCGGGCTTATGACGCTTTGGTGAAGCTGGGGCATTCGGCCAATGGCTCAAAAAATAAAGGCGAAGATTTGCAAGATGCCGTCATCGCTTTTGAAGACAATTATTATTCATTGTCAGGAGGCGTAACGGAAGTCTTGCAGCTCGGTTTTGAATTAACGCGAAAATACCAGCTCGAAAATGACTGGTCGGAAAAAATCATTTTGTCGTTGGTGAAGAGCGAGCCCGAAAAATATGCGAGCCTGCTCGGCCTGCAGCTCGCGCAGCTCAACGTGCCAACCGACGAAACTTGGCTGACGAAAACGACGCATCAAGACGGCTGGCCGGCGCCGAATTTCAACGCCGCGGATTGGACTCCAGCGCAAAATCTTGGGCAGGGGTCGAATTTTCAAGGTTACGGTGTGCGCCGTTTGTGGTTGGCCGCTCCAACCGCAACGGGTTTATTTGTCGATCAGGCGGATTCAGTCGCCGTGGATTCGGTTCAATTACAATCGCCGCCGCTGCCCAACCGGTTGGTTTATTTTCGCAAAAAGTTTATGGTGGCCGGCTTGCCGGTTGCGGGACAAATTCAATTGCTCGCCGACGATTCGTTCAATCTGTTCGTCAACGGCGAGTATATTGCAGAATTCAACAAACCGGCGCAGGAAAAATCGGCCGTGCAAATCAAGGATTTTTCCAATTACCTGCGCAGCGGAGAGAATATCATTGCCCTCGAAGTGCGCGACACGGACGCCAGCGGCGGCTTTTTGGAAGCCGTCATCTTCGTGAAATCATTGCCGGGCTGGGACCAACGCGAAGCGGAACTGCGCGCCAAAAAAGAAAGGCGCGAAGTGCTGATGATTTTTGAGCGCGGTATTTTACCGAATATTTACTAAGAGGGGAACGAATATGAAAATGAAGAAGATCGTTTTTTTAAGCGTTGGTTTTTTGCCGGCGGCGGTTTTGGCGCAAACGCCAACTGATGGCAAAACCCAATCGACCGCAGTAGACACGCTGAAACCGAAAGCCGAAAAGTTGGCAACGGCGGCGCGAGCAGCCCAACCGGACTCGTCGAAACTCAATACCGAGATGGAATTGGAAAGCATTTCCATCGAAGCGATCATCGAAAAACCGAACGTCGATATCATTCCGAAACGCGTCGAACCGGAATTGGAAGAAGTGGAATTTGTCGAGCGCAGTTTTGACCGCGAGCTTAAAGAAGTGCCGAAGGATTTGTTGCTGCTCGACGACGATCTCGATCGCGTTGCCAGGCTGGAAGGGCTGAAGAAATTGCTGGAAAAGAAAAAGAAGAAACAGGACAAATAATTTGTCATTGGGAAATATTTTGAATACCTCGTGTTTTCAACGTAACAACCAAATCATTAGTGGAGATTTTTCATGGAAGCTTTTTGGCAAGAGTTTATTAACTCGTTCCGGTGGGATGATGATGGCTGCACTTTTATGTATGCGATTTTGATGGTCGGCGCATATGCGCTGTCCATCATTATTGAGCGGGTTCACTTTCTCATGGTGCGATCGAATATCAACGCGCCGAAGTTCATGTCCGAGATTCAGAAAATGGTGCGCGCTGGCGAGATCAAGCAGGCGCTGGCGCTTTGCGAAGCGGCGCCGCATAAAGCCCTGCCAAAAGTGGTCGGCGCCAGCCTGCGCAAGGTTGCGGAAAACGGTCAGGCCGATTTTCGCGCCATTCAGAACTCCGTCGATGAATGCACGCTCGAAGTCATTCCCAGTTTGCAGAAACGCACCGGCTCGCTGGCGATGCTGGCCAACGTCGCGACGCTGCTCGGTCTGATGGGCACGGTTTACGGTTTTATTCTTTCGTTCAAAGCGGTGTCGGCTGCCGGCATCGACGCCGCCGAAAAAGCGCGCATGCTCTCGGCGGGAATCAGCGCCTCCATGACCGCCACTTTGTTGGGGCTGGTAGTGGCGATTCCGGCGATTATGTTTTACACCTTTTTTTACAATAAGACGGCCAGAATCATTGACGAAATTGACGAACACACCGTGAAGCTGATTAACCTTCTCACCGGGAACAGATAAGTCATGGCGTTTAAACCTTCGTTGCGCCGGCATCATAAAGAGGTGAGCACGGAATTAAATCTCAACCCGATGCTCGATATGATGACGGTGTTGATCCCGCTGCTGCTGGCGAACGCGCAGTTCGCGAAGATCGGCGAGATCGAGTTGAATTTGCCGCCCGCCGCCAACAGCGTGGCGCAAGGCGCGGCAGCGCTGCCGAAAGAGACGCAGCGCACTTTGGATTTGGTGGTCTCGATCACGGACAGAGGCATTTATATTGCCAGCGCGTTATCGACGCCGGAAGCGCCGTCGAGCCGCAGTCCAATCGTCGCCATTAGCGCCGACGGTCAATACGATTATCACGCGCTTTCCCAACGGCTTTACGAGATCAAGAAAAAAGTTGGAAATCATTTTGCCGATCCGGAATCCGTCGTGATTCAGGCGGAGCCAAACATCCGTTATCAAATTCTCGTCAGCGCGATGGATGCGGCGCGCAGCATACGCATCGGCGAGAAGACCATCGGCCTTTTTCCCAATGTCTCATTGAGCGCGGGAGTTATTTAATTCAGTGACGCGCTATGCGAGCCGTCAGGACGATTTACGAGTTATTTCTGAGCGCATATGGCCTTTATACCTTCCAGAATAAAAAAACATCGAACCGGCGTGGCCGAAGCCAAGTTGACTTTGACGTCGATGCTGGATACGTTTACGGTGTTGTTGATTTTCCTGCTGCAAATGTATTCGACCGACGGGCAGCTTATTTCGCCGTCCAAATATTTGACGCTGCCCAAATCAAACGTCGAGAAACCGGCGGAAGTCGGGCTGGATTTGGTCGTTTCCAAAAACATCATTCTCGTCAACAACGAAAAAGTTGTTGCCATGGACGACGTGTTTGCCAACAAGTCCGAGGTTGTTGAAAACGGCATCATCAAGCCGCTGAAAGAGCGTTTGTTGTATTACAGCTCGCAAGCGAAAAAAATGGAAGTCGATTATGGGGTGAAATTTTCGGGCAAGGTGGTGATTCAAGGCGACCTGGATCTGCCTTACGCCGAACTGGTGAAAGTGATGCGCACCTGCGGCTTGGCCGAATATCCCAACATGCGTCTGGTGGTTTATCGCCAGAGCGATTGAATGTTGGCAGAGTTAATATTCAACGAAAGAGATTGTAAAATTTACGGTGCATGATGACGCTCAAGCCACAAGAGGAAACCGTGATCGCGACCGGCAAGCATTCCGCAGCAGCGCGCGATGATGAAATAATCTGGGCAAACTTTCCCAAAGAGTTTGAAAGATCGCTGGCGGATGTTCTCGACAGGCGCTTCACCATGATTTTGGCTTTGATAGTTTTGGTCGATTGCCTGAGCATCGCTTATTTTGTGTCGAACGCGTCGACGCAGATGAGCGAAAAGGGGACGGATCATTTTCGCAAACAATTTGCGGACCTGGTTCGTGATAATGCCGAGTTGGAGCAGGAAGCGAAATTTATTGATGCGCCGCAGTTGACCGATTTACCGCCGGAGCTTATGCCGAAAAATACCGCTGGTGGCGGTTCGGCGACGGTGTCGGGTCGCCGCGCCGGCAGCGCCTCCGGTTCAACGGGTGGCGCGCTCGCGGGTGGTGATGGCGGCGCAATTGGCGGCGGTGGAAATTACACCGGCGAGGTTTCTTCAACTCGCCGTTCGCGCGAAGATATCAGCAACACCGCCAGCCGCGCCGGTATTCTCGGATTATTAACGAGCAACAGCGGTGAAGCCGCCGGTCGCGGCGCAGAAGACGTGCTCGGCGGCAACGCGCCGATGGCCAATTGGGACGAAGCGTTTGCGAATGCCGGAAATTTGCGACGCGGCTCGGCGAGAGAATTAGGCACGAAGATCGGACCGGCTGGTGATGTTGCGGGCAATGGAAGCGGAGATGTTCGTCAAGTGCGCGGCGGGCGTTCCACGAACGTCGGCGGCATTGATGCGATGGTGCAAGGCCTCGGCGAAGGCAAATCACCGGGCGTGCAGCGTTCCGGCGGTTTGGAAGTCGGCAACAACGAGCCGCTGATCGAAGAACCCTCGGAAGATGGTAGGGCCACCGGCTCGCGTGATCGCAATGCAGTCGCCGTGGTGGTGGCCGGACATATTTCGGCGATTCAATACTGCTACCAGCGCGAATTGAAACGCAATCCGAATCTCAAGGGCAAGATCGTCGTGCGCTTCGTTATCACGCCGCAGGGCACGATAGCAAGCGTCACCGTTATTGCTTCGACGTTGGGCAATCCAACCGTTGAAAGCTGCGTCGTCGAACGCATCAAACGCTGGGACGATTTCGGCGCTATCGATCCCTCCAAAGGCAACACGACGTTTCGGCAGGTTTATACGTTTGGTTATTAGTGCGCGGTTAAATAAAAAAATTCTGTTATGAAGAGAACGCCGGTTTGTTGATGCAAACCGGCATTTTTATTTTTATGACAACGGAAGAAAGTCATCGACGATGCCACTTTTTCGGCGGTGGTGATTATGGTAATCGTCACGACGCTCATCACGCCGCCCGCTATAAAGTTCACGATGACGCACAAAGAAGGCAACGGGAAATAGAAAATTCCCCTTGCCTTTTTGTCCAAAAATCCCGATTTTATCAATACCTAATGGAAGGTCGGCTATAGCAGTTTTAAATTTTTAAAGCAGCGGCGAGGCCGAATCTCAGAGAAGTAATTTGAGATCGGCAATTTTTTTATATAGCGATTATTGTTGTCAAAACAGATTCAAGGAGCTAGTCGAACCATGAACAGAACGTTGATTGCAGAACTCAAGAACAATTTTGGCAAAGAAGTTAAGATACAAGGGTGGGTTCAGGTTCTGCGTGACCAAAAAAATATGCAATTCTTAGTGATCAGAGACCATACCGGACTGGCTCAAGTCGTTCATGAGCGCAGGTCTAATTCCGATCTTGCCAACACGATTTCGTCAATGACGTTAGAATCGGCGGTTGAAATCAAAGGCTTGGTTGTAAAGGATGAAAAAATTAAACTGGGTCAACTTGAAGTTGTCTTGCATGAGCTAAATCCAGTCAGCTTATCCGATTCGCAGTTGCCCATAACCGATGACTCCTCTTTGGATGTTCGGCTGGATTGGCGTTTTCTCGACTTGCGCCGCCCCCAAAGCCTCCTCATTTTTCAGATTCAGACGACCGTCGAACATTCCATGCGGACTTATTGGCTGAATCATGGGTTTATCGAAATACACTCGCCAAAGCTTATGGGGTCTCCAAGCGAGTCGGGCGCCGAGCTTTTTCAGCTTGAGTATTTTGGGCGCTACGCCTATCTTGCGCAGTCGCCGCAATTCTACAAGCAAATGGGGATCGCATCAGGTTTTGACCGCGTCTTTGAAATCGGTCCCGTTTTTCGCGCCAACCCTTCATTTACTTCCCGCCACGACACTGAATTTACAAGTGTGGATGTCGAGATATCGTGGATCGACTCTCACGAGGACGTGATGGCATTCGAGGAGAAGTGGCTGCAGTACGTTTTGGGAGTCATCGCCGATAAACACGGTGACGCGATTAAGAAAACTTTTGGAGTGGAAATAGTCGCTCCGGCTCTGCCGTTCCCAAAAATTTCGATGGCTGAAGCACACAAGATAATTGAAAAAGCGGGACACACTCTTCCGATAGAAGGCAAAGGCGACCTTGACCCCGAAGGGGAAAGAATCGTCGCGCGGCACGTTCAAGCCGAATATGGGCATGAATTTGTTTTCATTACGGAATATCCCATATCGGTTCGGCCGTTTTATCATATGCGTTTTGAAGATCGGCCTCAAGTTACAAAAAGCTTTGACTTAATTTGGAAAGGCTTGGAAATAACGACGGGCGCTCAACGCGAGCATCGGTACGATATTCTGGCGCGTCAAGCCCGAGAGAAGGGTTTGTCGCTTGAGCCGATTAACTATTACTTAGACTTTTTCAAGTATGGTTGTCCGCCTCATGGCGGTTTCGGTTTCGGCTTAACCAGAATGCTGATGGTTATGTTGGGCATAAAAAATGTGCGCGAAGTAACTTATCTTTATCGCGGTCCCAACCGGCTCGCGCCATAATGAGCTCTCATTGTAGAGAAGAATTGAGCTGCAGAGGCGCCTTTTCGTTTGCAGCTCCATTCTTTTTCAGCGCATAAATCCGACGGAGAACTCATGTTCCGGCGAATATGGGATGAATTATCCTCAGGAAAAAATCTTGACTCTTACCTCAGCATCGGCATAGCCATAGTTGTGACGGTGCTTGATGTATTTGAAATAATCTCTGATCAGATTGTTCAAAACGCGGTGTTGTTAGTGCTGGCTCTCATCCTATTAGGCAGAGTAGCCGACAGGTGGTTTTTTGAAGAGGTCAGCCAAAAATTGCTCGGACCGGAATTTACAACATGGGAAGACCTGCGAAAAGAAGTGAAGTTGAGTTTGCTGGATTCCAAGGCCATCTGGATACTCGGGGTCGCGCCCTTGGGATTTATTCGAGAATATCACGATGAGCTCCAAAAGATATGCCGGCGCGGTGGAAAAGTTTGGGTGCTGTTTGTAAAACCAGACTCAGCGTCGATGAAACTAATTTCGTCCAGGTATCCGGAGCAGCCGGGTGACGCGCAAGCCTTGCTCGAAGAGGTGAGAAAGTTAAAAATCAGCCTGGGTAATAATGCCAATCAATTACAAGTCAGGTGTTTTGATTACGTCCCACATTGTATTGTTACCAAAGTGGATAAGGGCGGGCGAGAAGTTGCTTTTGTGACGATGAATGGCATCGGGAAGCTTGGCAATCAAAGAATAACTTTCTTTGTACCTGAATCCCGCCCTCAATCTTTGGCTTACTTCACCAAAGAAATCAAAGTTCTGTGGGAAATGGGTGAAAACTGTAAACGCCTGTTTGTCTCAAACAAGCGCGGACGGTTGCTCGGCCCTCCTCTCAGTTTCACACAAGCACGCAACCTGAGAAACAAATGACGGTTTATCTAAATTATATAGCCGACGCTCGGGCTTTAACTCATGATTCTGTCGTCCAACTGAAAGGGTGGGTGCAAAGTATTCGCGCCCATAAACAGATACGTTTTGTTGATTTGGTTGATGAAACAGGACTGATCCAACTGGTTATAGAAAACCTCGATACTGCTATAAACAAAGAATCTTGTATTGAAGTCGAGGGAAAACTTTTGAAAACCCCGTCGGGAGAAGAGATTCATGTCAAAGAGCTCAAAGTCATTTCTGATTTCTCAATCAGTATATCTCCTCTGCCGCGCGCGCGCTTTGATGTATTTGCCGGCGATGGTGTAGATAATTTGTTGTCTAATCGCCACCTCTATCTTAGGAATCCGCAATTACAAGCCGTTCTAAAATTTCGCCACAAATTTTTTCGGGCAATACATGATATTTTTGCGCAGCAAGGTTTTGTCGAGATTCACGCCCCCATTCTCACTGAACTCACGTTGTACGACGAGCGCACAGCCTTCAAAACGCAGTATCTTGATGATGAAATTTACTTAACTCAATGCGCCGGTTTCTATCTGGAAGCCTGTATTAATTCTTTCAACAAAGTCTATAATATCGGCCCCTCCTTTCGGGCGGAACAGACTCATGGGCGCAGGCACTTAGCCGAATACTGGCATGTTAAGACAGAGCTAGCTCATGTTGGCCTGCCGGCGCTGATAAGTTTCGTCGAGAATCTCTTGAGCAGTCTTTGTAAGAACCTCATTCAAGTCGCAGCAAATGAAATTGAATTGTTGAATTCCATTCTACCGACAATGGATTTTCACCCTCCCTATCCTCAAATTACATATCGACAAGCAATCGAACGCCTAAAATTAGCGGGCATAGAGGTAGAATTCGGAAATACTATTCCTCCTCAGGCGGAGGATATTCTGTCTTTGCAGTTTGCCCAACCATTTTGGATCTTGAATTCACCAGCTACACTCGAGCCTTTTCCTTATGTAATAAACGAAAACGACCCCATGACTACAAATGTGGCTGATTTACATGCCCCCAGCGGCTTTGGAGAGTTATTGGGAGTCGCCGAAAAAATACATCAGCTTGATGAATTGACCAAACGCGCAAAAGAAAAAGGCCTCTCGCCAAGTCAAATGGAACGCTTCAAATGGTACTTTGATTTGCGGTCCGCCGCATGTGTTCCTCATGGTGGAATGGGAATGGGAGTGGAACGCATGATCAGATGGTTATTAAATTTGCCCCACGTACGTGATACCATACCTTTCCCCCGACTAACTGGACGCAAACCCAGACCTTGAGCTTTATTGCGGAAGGCAAAATGACTCCTGCTATTCCTGTTGAAGATTATTTGTGTTATGCGCTTAACCTCAAGCAAGAAGAAATTACGATAAGGGCGCATCTGTTGGCATATCTTCTCGATACCATCATTGATTGTCACGCACACTGCAATTTAGCCAAGCATATCACAAGGTTAGATGCTCCACCCTCCGTCGATGAGAAACAACTGCGCGAATTTGGTGTTAAGTTGGCGTAAATTTTGATTGACTGCGTTGGGCAAATTGTTTATATTTACAATTGTCTTTTGCAAACGTGTTACTATCGAAAAGTGTCTTATGTTGAAAATCATTCGCGGTAAAAACTTCTATTAACTCGATTGACGCGCTTTTCAAGGCTTGATCGCCCCGTATCGCGGAGACGTTGCAATCGATATCGGAACGGGCGACGGTGGTTTTGTTTGTCAGTCTGCGCGTCAGCATCCCGAAAAGTTCTACATCGGCATCGACGCCAATCCGAGTGCGTTGACGAAAATTTCTGAGAAGATTCATCGCAAGCCGGCGAAGGGCGGGTTGGCGAATGCGTTGTTCGTGCATGCGTCAGCCGAAGCGTTGCCGTCAGAGCTGGATCGCCTCGCGAACGAGGTGTATGTGAATTTTCCGTGGGGAAGCCTCCTGCGCGCCGTGGTTACTGGCGAGGAGAAGGTGTTGGATAACTTGCGGCGAATTTGCGCGCCGCAAGCCCGGCTGAAGATTTTTTTCAGCCTCGATCCCAACCGGGATGGTTCCGAAATCAGGCGTTTGGAGTTGCCCAATCTCTCGCGCGAATTTTTGGAAACGGTGTTGAAGCCGCGATATGCGACAGCAGGATTTGCAGCGTTGCAAGCCGGTGTGTTTGCCGGGTATGAATGGCCTCAGCTTCGCACCGCGTGGGCAAAGCGGCTGCGAAACAATGATGAACGATTTTTGATTTGCATCGAGGCGCGGCCAGTCGATCTCCAAATGCCATAGCGTCCGAAAATTTTTCAAAAAGAGCGTGAAGAGCCTGTAGCTCAGCTGGTAGAGCAGCGGACTTTTAATCCGTTGGCCGAGAGTTCGATTCTCTCCAGGCTCACAGTAAAAAGCGAAGAAAGCGCCTATAGCTCAACTGGCAGAGCAGGTGACTCTTAATCACAAGGTTCCAGGTTCGATTCCTGGTAGGCGCACCACGAGAAAAATGATAAAACAGATAAAAAACAAATTGCACAAATTTCTTTTTTAGCTTTTTTTCTTTTTTCTTAAGAGGGCCCTTAGCTCAGTTGGTTAGAGCGGCGGACTCATAATCCGCTGGTCGTAGGTTCGAGCCCTACAGGGCCCACGTTGTCATCCCAACCCAAGCCTATGCGTGGTCTTGGGTTTTTTTATTTCGTTTTCTGTTGGCCGCTCTTGATAGCCGCAGCGATGTTAACTTTATTTCATAATTCAAAAATAAAATAGCGGGAGAATTTTGGAAACCCGCAAAAGACTGGCGAAGCGGGTAAATATAGCTCTTGAGTCGTTTGAAAAAAGCCAATACACTTTTCAAATATTTGGAGGAACAATTCATCATGGCTCTCAGCACTCCTCACGGCGGCAAGCTGGTCGATCGCATTCTTCGCGGCGAAGAGCGCGAAGCCGCCTTGCGCCGCGCCCGCGCTGCGAAAAAAATTCCGCTTTCCGAAGTCGGCATCTCCGATTTTGAAATGATCGCCAACGGCGCGATGAGTCCGCTCAACGGATTCATGACGAAAACCGATTACGACAGCGTCGTGCAAAACATGCGTCTCGCCAACGGCCTCGTGTGGTCGTTGCCGATTACGCTGTCGGTTTCGAAAGAAACGGCGGCGGAAATTCGCCTCAGTGAAGAAATCGCGCTGGTGGAAAACGGCAATGGCGGCGGGATCCTCGGCGTCATGCAAATCGCCGAAAAATTTGAATATGACAAAACTCGCGAAGCGCAGGAGGTTTACCGCACGACGGAAACGGCTCATCCCGGCGTGGCGCGCGTCATGAGTCAGGGCGAAGTTTGTCTCGCCGGCGAGGTGTGGATGATCAATCGGCCAGCGAATGTGATGTTCGCGGCATATCGCCGCGATCCGGCGGAGACGAGGCGGCTCTTCGCCGAGCGCGGCTGGAACGCGGTCGTCGGTTTTCAAACGCGCAATCCGGTGCATCGCGCCCACGAGTATATTCAAAAATGCGCGATGGAAATCGTCGATGGGCTGTTGTTGCATCCGCTTGTTGGCGAAACCAAAAAAGACGATATCCCGGCGGATTTGCGGATGGAAAGCTATCACGCGCTGTTGCAAAATTATTATCCGGCCCATCGCGTGCTGTTGAGCGTTTTTCCGGCGGCGATGCGCTATGCCGGCCCGCGCGAAGCGGTTTTCCACGCGATATGCCGCAAAAATTACGGCTGCACGCATTTCATCGTCGGCCGCGATCATGCCGGCGTCGGTAAATATTACGGCACGTATGACGCGCAAAAGATGTTCACAAATTTCAAACCGGAAGAGTTGGGCATTGCGACATTGAATTTTGAGAATTCTTTTTATTGCAAAAAATGCGGCGCGGTGGTCACGAGCAAAACTTGTCCGCATGACGGCTCGCATCAAATCTCGCTTTCCGGCACGCAGGTTCGAGAAATGCTCGGCCGCGGCGAAGCGCCGCCGCCGGAATTTAGCCGCTCGGAAGTGGTGGAGATTTTGATCAAAGGATTGCGCAACGGAAATCAGTAAGTAGCGATCGGTGTTCAGTATTCAGTTGGACGCTGATTACTGAACACTGAACTACATGCAGCAACATTCAATCATAGGAATTTAATCATGACCCCTTCACCCCGTGGTTGCACCATTTGGTTTACCGGCCTTTCCGGCGCCGGCAAGTCGACGATTACCGAGCATCTGGCTCCTCTCTTGAAAGCGTGCGGCAGCAAGGTCGAAGTGCTCGACGGCGATGTGGTGCGCACCAATTTGAGCAAAGGTTTGGGATTTTCCAAAGAAGACCGCGACACCAACATTCGGCGCATCGGTTTTGTTTGCCATTGCCGCGGCAATTTCGCCTTATAAATCCATTCGCGATGAAGTTCGCGCGCTGACCAAAGATTTTGTGGAAGTTTATGTGAAAGTTTCGTTGGAAACCTGCATTCAAAGAGACGTCAAAGGGTTGTACAAAAAAGCGCTGGCCGGCGAGATCAAAGAGTTTACCGGCGTCAGTGATCCGTACGAGCCGCCAGACCATGCGGAAGTGATTTGCGAAACTGAAAAGGAAACCCCGCTCGAAAGCGCGCAGAAGATCGTCCGCAAACTGGAAGAGATGGGCTATCTGGCGCCGCTGCAGATTAGTGGTGATGGCAAGTATGCCGCGTCTGAACACGCAACGGCGGTAGTTTGACTAAATCTCCTGCGGGATTGTTTGTTTTTCATCGAGCGCAGGGTTGTGGCGCGCATGAGTTGATGACCTGCGCTTTTTATTTTGCTCCCACCAAGTAACGTCTTTTTCATCCTACTGACTTCGTCGGGCTGTTTTGTGACAGGGATTTTACATAATCAGGACGATGGCATGACACATCAAAGCCCTGAATGTTTGTATATTTATGACGTGGTTGACGATCTTTGCCAGCAACGTGGATTTTTACACGTCTTTGGTGGACGGCGGTGACCCAACAATGAAACGACTATTTAAATTGAAGGAGATTATGATGAAGACACAACTGAAACTGGCGCTGGCTCTAATTGGCGTGATGTTGTTGGCAGCAGCGAATATCGGCATCGCGCAAGTTGGCGCGCAAAAGACGGCCGGAGATCTTTTCAAGACCCTCAAGGTTGGGCAATGGGTGGAGTTGGAGGGCACGGTCCAAAAGGATTTCTCTATGATCACTAAAAAAGTCAAACTGCTGACCGGTGATTTTCAAGATGATGACTGGGAAATCAAGGGCGTGGTTAGAACGATCGACCCTATCAAAAAACAATTTCACGTCTCGCGTATTCCCGTGCAGGTTACGGCGGAGAGTGAATATGAAAGCCCGGAAGGCACCTTCAAAAGTTTTGGCGATTTGAAAGTCGGTATGTTGGTCGAATGTGAAGGCACCTATTTGAAAGATGGAATGTTCTCGCCGGAGGAAATTCAGCGGGAAACCGATTTCAAGCCAAACGAACTTAACGAACTCCGCACGGTCGGCAAGGTGGAAAGAGTCGATCCGCTCAAGCGCACGGTGACGATGATGGGCGCCACGTTCAAAATCGTCGACGCCACCAAAGTTCAATCCGCGGTGAAATAAACGGCAAGAATTTTTAAATGCGACACGCTGCGGCTCAAAATGTCATTCCCAACTAAGCTGATACAACCATGTCCGATATGACTACCTTTGAACTCCGGCAACGATTCCAAGCCCGGCAGTCGCCGCGACGCAAGCGCTCGCTGTTGGCGGCGATTGTGCTTGTCGCGGCGTTGTCGGCAACGATTCCCAGTATCGCCGGCGACGATGAGCGGGCGAAGAATCAGAAATTTTATTATCAACCCTACAACGAGGCGGAGATCAAGGCGGCGGCGAAAAAACCGCTGACATTGAATGACTGCATTCGAATTGCGCTCGCGAAAAATATTGCGCTGCGGATTGCCTGCGGCGACCTCAGCCGCGCCGAGGCGTTGCATGCCGGCAGTTACGGCAAGTTTTTGCCGGTGTTCAGCGTCGAGGGCGCGAAGACGAACTCGCTGGAAAAATTATTTACGCAAAACCAAATCGAAATCGATGATAGCACCGAAGTGTTGGTTGACGTCACCGAAAAGAATTTCGACAATAATTCCACGGTGACCGGCAAAGCGAATCTCTTCCTGCCGACCGGCGCCACGTTTCAGTTTTCAAGCGATTTCTTTCGCGCGGTGCAATATCCCTTTGAAGAGCCGACCGTCAAAAGCCGCGACCGCTCTTATTCGCTCAACCTGACCCAACCGTTGTTGCGCGACGCCGGGCCGACCGTCGCGCGCAGCTCGTTTCTCACCACCGGCTATGATCGACAGCTTGAAGAAAAAAATTTATTGAACGAAAAATTGCAGACGGTTTTTAGCGTCAAACGCGCGTACTATCTCGCGCTGTTGCAGCGTGAGTTGATCAAGGTGAACCAGATCGCCTTGATCAGGGATTCGACGCTCGTGGAGGCCTCGAAGGCTTTGATCGTTGCCAAGCAAGCCACCCGGCGGGATGTTTTGAGCGCGGAAATTCGTTTTGCGGACGACCGCGCCGCGTTGCTGGCGAGTAAAAGCGACTATGAGCTGGCGCTCGACAATCTCAAAGACGTGGCGGGCCTGCCGATTGATATGCCGATCAAGGTGGATTCGACCGGCTTGGATTATGCGCCGGTCAATCTTGACGAAAAACTTCTCGTGCGGCAAGCGATAGAAAATAATCCCGGCATTCGGAACGCCGAAATTTCCATCAGCCGAAGCCGTTTGCAGCGCAGTCTCGCCAAGAATGCTTTATTGCCGCAACTCGATCTGGTGGCTTCATATTCGTCCGAATTGCGGACCAATCTGGTTCGCAACCGCGACTTAAGCCGAACCGGCGGCTGGCAGGCTAGACTTAATTTAAGTTATCCGTTTCTGAATCGGGAAGCGGCGTCCAAAGCGGAAGAAGCCGAGATCGCCGTGGCGCAACAGCAAGATCGGCTGCTGGGGATTCAGCGTCAGATCACGATCGATGTGCGCGACGTCGTTCGCGGCGTTTACAGCGCCGTTGAGCAAATCAAGGCGATTCAGGCCAGCATCAAAGTGGCGGAAGAGAAACTGGAATTTTCGACGCTGATGTTCAATCTCGGCCGCGCTTCGAATTTCGACATCACGGAATCGCAGGAATTTTTGCTCAAGGCGCAGAACCAATATCTGCGCAAATTGGTCGACTATCACACGCAATTGGCATTGTTGGAAAATTTGACCGGCAAGCCGATCGTGCAGTAAGGCGAGACGGTTTGACGCGAACTCATTTAGGGTGAATGTATGAAAGCATCGCAAGATTTGCAGAGCGGCATTAAAAAAATTTTCGCGCCACCCCATCGGCGCAAAACCGTGATTTTGGGCGCGCTGGCCGTCATTTTGCTTCTCTTTCTTGGCAGCTCGTTGTTGATTTCCGATACGGATGACACGACGATTCCCGTTGCCAGAGTTAAAAAGGGCGACGTGACCATCAAAGTCAGCGAAACCGGCGAGCTGCGCGCGCAGGATCAAGTCGTGATTAGCGCCGCGACCGACAAACAGATTTTGTGGCTGGTGCCGGAAGGCCGGCGGGTTGAAGAAGGCGACACATTGATCGTCTTCGAGTCGGAAAAATACATTCTTTCCCGCGGCGAGGCTGAATCCGGCGTCATGGTGGCCAGAGCCGATTTGGTGCGGGCAGAAAGCGACCTGGAAGCAATGCAGGCCAAAGAGGAGGCGACGAAAAAGAATCTCGAAGCCCTGCCGGCTCTCGTCAAAAAGGGATTTATTCAGCAAAGCGAAGTCGAGCAGTCGGAGTTGGCCTATCTCGAATTGAAGTCGAAGGTGCGATCGATGCGGGCGGCGTTGAATGCGGCGCAAGCGAATGTCGGGCGCGCCCAGCGCGGTTTGGACCAACAGGAAAGAAAATTGCGCCAGGGCGTCGTGCTCGCCCCGCGCGCCGGTTTAGTGGTTTATGCGATGACGGGTGACATCGAGAGCCAGAAAAAAATCAGTGTCGGCATGGTGCCGTTTGAAGGTATGGAACTGATGTACTTGCCGGACGTTTCGGTGATGATGGTCGATACCGAAATCAGCGAAGTCGACCTCGCCAAAGTCGCCGCCCAAATGCCGGTCGAGATTCGGTTGGATGCTTATCCCGACGCCGTGTTCAAAGGCGAGGTCACTTATATCGCCGATCTTGCCAAACGCAAGATCAGCCGGATTACCGGCAAAGCGACGGGCGCCAAAGTTTTTGACGTCACCATTCGCGTCAACGATCAGGACCGCCGCTTGAAACCCGGACTGACTGCCACGTTGGATATTATTGTGGATCAGCACGAAAATTCGCTTTTTATTCCTCTCGAAGCGGTTTTTCTCGATGATCAGGATCAAACGATTGCGTACGTTAAAAACCGCGGCAAGATCAGCCTGCGACACATCAGCATCGTCGAAAGCAACGATCGCGTGGCCGTGGTGAAAGAAGGTCTGCAGGACGGCGATGAAGTTTTGCTCGGCCGCCCAACTTCGATTTGACCGCAACCCGCAACCGCAAATTTTAAGGAGATATTTTGATGCTCGTCGAAGCCAAAGATTTGAAACGAGAATATGTGATGGGCGAGACGGTGGTGCGGGCTTTGCGCGGCGTTTCATTCAATGTCGAGCAGGGCGAGTTCGTGGCGATCATGGGCCCTTCCGGCTCCGGCAAATCCACGCTCATGCACTTGTTGGGTTGTTTGGATCGGCCCACAAATGGCACATATTCATTGGACGGCACGCCGGTTGAAAGATTGGACGATGTAAATTTGTCCCGCTTGCGCAATCGCAAAGTCGGTTTCGTTTTTCAAGCGTTCAATCTCATTTCTCAGCTCACAGTGCTGGAAAATGTCGAAGTGCCGTTGATTTACATGGGACTGGAGCGCGCCAAGCGGCGTGAGCTGAGTTTGGAGATGCTGGAAGCCGTCGGGCTGAGCCATCGTCCCAACCATCGCCCGACCGAACTTTCCGGCGGCGAGAAC
>Ga0247727_10008529_pt1 | contig 18991 bp, 21 predicted proteins | sample WisWelCaveWW1625_FD_202498 | JGI IMG/M metagenome (GOLD analysis project Ga0247727, IMG submission 202498) | Biofilm microbial communities from Wishing Well Cave, Virginia, United States - WW16-25 | ecosystem: Environmental > Aquatic > Deep subsurface > Groundwater > Cave microbial mat | place... | reverse complement strand
AACCGCCGTAGGGATTCGAGCCTCTTCAGCCACCTCCAGTAACACATCTTACTGGAGGAGCCCCCGTGGAGAGCAAACGTCTTCACTTCCTCACCCACGGGATGTCTAAAACGTGTCGTAGCTTATTCAGCCATGACACCAACCTTGAGCCACGAGACCCGAGCAACAAGCTTTGAGCGATACCGAGAAGATCGGACGCAAGACTCAAGACGCAAGCACGGCAAAGGCGACTTCCGACATTTGACATTCGACTCTTGATCTTTCAACCCCAACGCGAGTCAAAGGTCGCAGGCCAAAGGTCAGAAATCGTCTGCCCACCGCTCGCGTTCTTCCTTAACCTTGCAACGTGTGGCTCGAGTCTCGTAGCTCGTGTGTGGCGTTCAAGCGTGTGACGGCTATTGCGAAAGCCGCGGTTCATCTTTATAATAACAACATTCAGAATGGGTTAGCGTGTTCTACAGCCATCTCGGCAACCGCGCCCAATCCAATCACCGATCATCCCAACAGACAACACAACGGAGGAGCGCCCGTGGATCTGCAAGCAAAGAAGATTGCATTACGCAAGATTCCGCACGGGATCTTCATCGTTGGCGTGTGCGCCAACGGTCAACTCAACGCCTTCACAGGCAGCTGGCTAACTCAAGTCTCGTTCACTCCGCCCCTCGTCGCGATAGGCGTCAAGAAAGACACGATCTCCTACACTATGATCGAGCAAAGCAAGGTCTTCTCCGTGAGCCTCCTGGGCAAAGACGGCGGCAAGCGGATTGCCGAGCACTTCGTCAAGCCGGCACACGCGGCGGGTGAAAAACTCGTCGGCATCAGCCACACCGTGGGACGCACGGGAGCGCCGATCCTAGATGAGGCGATCGCCTACTTTGAATGCGAGGTCCGGCAGATCGCCGAGGGCGGCGACCATGCGGTCGTGATCGGCGAGGTGGTGGAGGCCGGTGTCCGGCAGGACGTCGATGCGCTCACGCTCAAAGACACCGGCTGGCAGTACGGGGGATGATGAGAACGTGACGGGTGACAAGAGACAAGGAGCGGGTAGAAGTAAATACCGAACCTCAATCCTCGAGTTTCAAACCGCAGCTAGTCATTGGCGACTCGTAGTTCTCGATTTGTCACTTGCCGCTCGTCGCTTGTCACATGTCACTCGTCACCTCATGACACCTGACACTTTGCACTCAACACCAGACCTGAGCGAGAATCCGATAAGCGCGAGCAGTTCTCATCAGGCACGGCTATCGGTCTACGCAGGATTCGTCAAGCTATCACACAGCCTCTTCTCGCTGCCCCTTCTCTTCGCCGGAGCGCTGTTGGCGGGACGCCACGCACTCACGCTGGCGCTGGCCGGGTGGATCCTATTAGCCGGGCTCGGTGCGCGAACAACCGGCATGGCGTTCAATCGCATCATTGACCGATGGATCGATGCCAAGAATCCTCGCACCGCGAGTCGAGCGCTACCGCAAGGCACGATGCGTCCCGTTGAAGCATGGCTCGTCGCTGCTGCCGGAGCAATCCTCTATATCGTTGCCGCCGCCGCCATCTCACCGTTGTGTCTGACGCTATCACCAATCCCGCTGGCCCTCTTTGCCCTCTATCCGTATCTGAAACGTTTCACCGTGCTGAGCCACATCGGTCTCGGTATCGCATGGTCGACGGCGCCGCTGGGTGGCTGGGTCGCCGCCACGGACTCGGCATCCATGACGCCGTCTCTCCTCTGGCTGGCGGCCTTCAGCATCTGCTGGGTCGCCGGATTCGACATCATCTACGCGACAATGGACGAAGCGTTTGACCGCGCGCATGGCTTGCATTCGCTGCCTGCGCTGCTCGGCAGCGAGCGGGCGCTGGCGGTATCGCGGCTGCTGCACCTGATGGCATTTGGCTGCCTCATCGGCCTCTGGCAAACGCTCGGGCACGCCGCCGGCGCGCTCCCGATCACCGCCGCCGCCATCCTCTTCATCGCCGAGCACCGGCTGCGCGACCGCGGCGCCGCCTTCTTCCCCGTCAACGTGCTGATCGGCTGCGCCGTCCTCGCGCTCGTCGCCACCGCCCCACCGGGCGCCGCGCCATGAGAACGCTCGTCGCCATCACTGGTGCCTCCGGCGCTATCTACGGCGTCCAGTTTCTGAAACGCTGCCCCGGCGAAAAATTCCTCATCATGAGCCGTTGGGCAAAAGAAGTGCTGCGCATCGAATCAGGACTCAGCGAGCGCGCCGTCGCCAAGCTGGCGAAGCGCGTCTATCCGGACGACGACCTCGCAGCCCCGTTTGCCTCCGGCTCCAATCCGATCGACACCTACGCCATCATCCCCTGCTCCGTCACGACCATGTCGAAGATTGCCCTAGGCATCTGCGATTCACTCATCACGCGGGCGGCGCAGGTGGCGCTGAAGGAACGCCGCCGCCTGATCATCGCACTACGGGAAACGCCGATCTCGTCGATCGCGCTGGAGCACGCGCTCAAGCTGTCGCGCGACGGCGTCATCATCATGCCAGTGTCACCGCCATTCTACAAATCGCCGAAGACGGTCGAAGACGTCGTCAACGCGTTCATCGACAAGGTGCTCGGCGTCATCGGTGCCGCGCCGCCGGATGGCTGGCGCGCCGAGGAACTTGAATGAGCCACATGGCCCCCGATCTTCCGAGTTTCATCCAGCAACTTGAACGCGCCAAAGAGCTGGCTCGCGTGCGCGTCGAGGTCGACCCAATCATGGAAATCACCGAGATTGCCACGCGCACCGTCAAACGCGGCGGTCCCGGACTTCTCTTCGAGCGCGTCAAGGGCTCTCCCCACCAGCTCGCGATCAACCTGCTCGGCAGCGCTCGCCGCATCGAAATGGCGCTCGGGCAACACCCGCGGCAAATCGGCGAGTCGCTGGTGCGCGTGGCCGAACGCTTGCAACCCCCCACCCTCGGAGGCCTCTGGGACGCTCGGCAAACAATCCTGCGGGCGCTGGCGATGCGCCTGAGTCCCGCCGCCAAATCACCACTGACGCTGGCGCCAGACCCTCCCAGCATCTCCGAGTTCCCCATTCTCCAATGCTGGCCGCAGGACGGCGGTCGCTACATCACCTTCGGCATGGTGCTGACGCAAGACCCGGAGACCGGCAAACGCAACCTCGGCGTCTACCGCATGCAGGTGCTCGCGCGCGACCGCATCATCGTGCATTGGCAAATCCAGAAAGGCGGCGGCTTCCATTACGCGAAGGCCGAGCGTATGGGCAAACCGCTGGAGATCGCCATCATCATCGGCGCCGATCCGGCGCTGTTGATCTCGGCTATCGCCCCGCTACCGGAAGACATGGACGAGCTCGCCTTCAGCGGTTTCCTGCGCGGCACCTCGCTGCCGGTCGTCAAAGGCCGCTCCACCACGCTGCCGATCCCAGCCAACGCCGAGATCGTCATCGAAGGTATCGTCCCGCCGAGGGAACGCGCGCAGGAAGGACCGTTCGGCGACCATTTCGGTCACTACTCGCACCCCTCGCCGTTCCCGGTTGTGCACGTGCAATCAGTCTGGCGGCGTCCGTCACCAATCTATCTCGGCGCCGTGGTCGGTAAACCGCCGCAGGAAGACCGATATCTCGGCGATGCCGTGCAGGAAATGCTGAGCCCGCTGATCCGCCTCATCCACCCGGAGATCAAAGACCTCTGGGCATACTACGAAACCGGCTTCCACAATCTTCTGGTCGTGGCTGTGGACCAACGACACGCGAAGGAAGGCGTCAAAACAGCATTGGGGCTGTTCGGACAAGCACAATTGTCACTCACCAAATGCATCGTGGTGGTTGATCCATCAGTACCAGTACGCGACTTCTCCGCCGTGCTCAACGCGATCCGACAGCACTTCGATGCGTCAAAAGACTGGCTCCTGCTGCCCGGCGTGCCACTCGACACGCTCGACTTCACCAGCTTTACGCTGAACCTCGGCAGCAAGATGATCCTCGACGCCACCAGCAGTGCTGACGTGCCGGCTCAGGAAAAACCACTCGGCCCGATCGACCCGGTCCGCTGCGATAGCCGGATCAAGGCGTGGCGACTGCTGGAGAATACCCTCCTCGTTGTCCAGGTGCCGGGCAGCGATGGGCGCAACGTGTTGGAGCGCCTGGTACGCGAACCATCCCTGGAGCCGATTCCGCTGATCGCTGCCGTCAGCCCGGATGTACCGCTCGACGACCGCGAACTATTACTCTGCGGCCTCTTCACTCGGTTTGACTGCGCGCGCGACATCATGTGTCGCGAGGCGCGTCTGCGCGATGCCTGGGTGCAAGTCAAAGGCCCGCTGGGCATTGACGCCACATTTAAGACAGGGTATCCTGACGCCATCGTGATGTCTCCAGACATCGTGCAACGCGTCGATCGTCGCTGGTCGGAGTACGGTATCCCGTTCCCCAGTTAGCTGCGCGGCACGTGGACGCGGAGATCGCGACCGCGCTTTGGAAACAACACATCTGATGCCCATGGAATCCTTGCCGGGAAGCAGACAGGCAACTACCGTGATCGGAGATCTCGCCGGTCGGTGGCCGCGGTTCGTCGCTCGCGTGATCGATGCCGTACCGCTGATCGGCGCATCATCATTCGGCGGCGCGTCGCCGGTGATAGCGGGACTGTACCTGATGGCCTTGGTCGCGATCATCAGCATCCAGGTGATCTCGCTATCCAAGACGGGGCAGTCGATCGGCAAGAAAGTCATGAGCATCAAGGTCGCGCGCATCGTACCGAAGACGAACGAGAGCGACTACGATCGGTTCGTGAACTACGTCTTCCTGCGCGAGCTGGTCAATGGCATCGTGTCGATCATTCCAATCTACTGGCTGATCGACACACTGCTGATCTTCCGAAAAGACCGTCGCTGCCTGCACGACTTCATGGCCGGCACGCGGGTGGTACGAGCAGTAGAACCAGCATAAGCACAAACTGAGCGTGTAACGATGGACCATACAGCACAACAAGCTCTCAAGACGGTCGGCGATAAGATCGCGCACGGCGGTCGTGTGACGCGTGACGAAACGATTGCCCTGTTCGGCGCTGACCTGCTGGAGCTAGGTCGCCTGGCAGCGATCATCAAACAACGCCGCTGGGGACGCCGCGCCTTCTTCGTCGTCAACCGGCAGATCAACCCGTCGAACATCTGCGTGCTCGCCTGCCGCTTCTGCGACTTCGCCACCAAACGTCACCGCCCCAACGCCTACGAACTGTCATTCGATGAAATCAGCGAGCGGTCGCGCGGGGTGCGCGAGGTGCACATCGTCGGCGGTCTCCATCCGGAGTGGCCGTTCGAGCATTACACGATGATGCTCCGACGCATCAAAGCCGGCAATCCACAGGTGCAGATCAAAGCCTTCACCGCTGTCGAGATCGATTTCTTCGCGCGACGTGCCAAGCGCTCAGTAGAGGATGTGCTGCAGACACTCAAGGAAGCTGGACTCGATGCGCTGCCCGGCGGAGGCGCCGAGGTCTTCTCGGAACGCGTCCGCAAGGCGCTCTTCCCGTTCAAGATCGGCGCGCCTCGGTGGCTAGAGATTCATCGCGCGGCGCACCGGCTCGGCATCCCAACCAACTCAACACTCCTCTATGGCCACATGGAAACGATTGAAGAGCGCGTCGACCATCTCTTGAAACTCCGAGAGCTGCAGGACGACACCGGTGGCCTGATGAGCTTCATTCCCCTGGCCTACCAGCCGGGACGGACAAAGGTCGTTGCGCGCCAATGCTCGGCCATCGATGACCTGCGGACGATTGCAATCGCCCGGCTCGTGCTAGACAACATCCCACACATCAAAGCGTACTGGGTGACGCTGGGTGAAGCGACGGCGTCGGTCGCGCTGTCGTTCGGCGCTGATGACGTGGACGGCACGATCGGCGAGGAACGGATCATGCATGCCGCCGATGCCGAAGTGCCAGCGCAGCTGACCCGCACGCGACTGCAAGAGATGATCCGCGAAGCCGGCTGTATCCCCGTCGAACGCGATGCCCTCTACAATATCGTGAACGCGTACGCTGACGACAGCAAAGAAGACCAAGAGCAGAGGGCGCAGGAAACAGAGGCAGCTCCGTTTCGCCCGCTGCCCATCGCTTCAGACCCTGAACCGGTGACGCGGTAATGTTCGAGACGATCGTCGACAAGATCGAGCACAGCAAACGGCTCTCGCCGGCGGAAGGACGATACCTCATCACCGATGCCGAGCTGGTCGAACTGGGCTGTCTAGCCAATCGCGTGCGATTCCGTCACAACCCGGAGCCGCGCGTGACGTTCGTGATCGACACCAACCCCAACTACACCAACATCTGCAATACCGACTGCATCTTCTGCGCCTTCTACCGGAAACCCGGAGACCCGGACGCTTACTGGCTCAGCGTTGACGAGGTGATGGCGAAGATCGAACGCGCCGTCCAGATGGGCGTGACAACTGTGCTGCTGCAGGGTGGTCACAACGACGCGATCCCCTTCGACTACTATCTCTCGCTCATCCGAGCGATCCGAACGCGTTTCCCTCACGTCACCCCCCACTGCTTCACGGCATCGGAGGTACGGCAGATGGCCGCAGTCTCAGGCTTAAGCATTCGCGACGTCCTGCAGCAACTGCGGGAAGCCGGCCAGACCACGCTGCCAGGCGGCGGCGCCGAGATCCTCTCCGAACGTGTACGCAAGAAACTGAGTCCCAAGAAAGGTCCTCCGTCGCACTGGCTGGAGGTGCATCGTGAAGCACACCGACTCGGATTCCGGTCGACCGCGACGATGATGTACGGCCATATCGAAACGCCGGACGACATCGTGGAGCACTGGGACGCGATTCGAACGCTGCAAGACGAGCACAGCGGGTTCACCGCCTTTGTGCCTTGGAGCTTCAAACCAGGCAACACCCCTCTGGAACGGAAGTTCCCCCATCATGCCGGGCCGGCACGTTACCTCCGAATGATCGCCGCCTCACGACTCTACCTCGACAACTTTTCGCACATCCAAGCATCGTGGTTCTCGGAAGGCAAGAAGGCAGGACAGCTGGCGCTGCATTTCGGAGCAGACGACTTCGGCGGCACGTTGTTTGAGGAAAACGTCCACAAAGCGGCTGACTTCGTGAACCAGACAACGGTGGAAGAAACGGTCATCTTGATCAAGGAAGCCAGCTTCACTCCGACGCAGCGCACCACCCTTTATGAGATCATCCGCGCCTTCAGCGAGACGGAAACGACACCCTCTACTGCTGCACACCTCACTGCTGCTACCGGCAGTCGCTAACCACCACCAGTCGCCGCATCACAAAACGCCGCATCACGCGCGCGGAGTCTCTGCGAAAACCTGCAACGGGAAACCAAGACTGAGGATATCTACTCCGGCAACTACGATTTGCGCTTGGGACGAGAGGCTGTCCGCTTGCGGCGTGGCGCCGACGGACACGAAACAAACGCCTGCCGACGAGTTAGAGCAGCAGTTGGAGAAGCCGGCTTGCCAGCCGATGGCGTCAGCACCTCGATCGTCGGAACTGATTTGATCCATCGTGCGGCCACGCCACGACGATAGAGCATGGCGAGTGCTTCCTTCACATCCTTAGGTAGCGCCAGCGTGTCGTCGTTGACGTAACGCTCCAGAAACTCCTCCAGCGTTTTGACATCGGCACCGTGCGCATACGGCAAGAGGAACGGCAGCGCCGCAGGCCATGTCCGCTGGGTGTACCGGATGCTGCGTACGATGCCGTCGGCAATCGACCGCGCCAGCGGACGACCCAACCGCTCGTGCGCCACCATCAACCCCAGCGGCAGCGGCAAGCCGGTTTCGTCCAACCAGCAACGCCCGAGATCCTCCACCAGACGCAACCCAAATCGCTGGTACGTCAACTGTCCTTCGTGAATCACGACACCGGCGTCCACGACACCGCGCGTGACAACCATCAGCAGCTTCGCCGCTGGAACCACCTCGACCTGCACGGACGGCTGATAGCACCGCAACAGCAAGTGTGATGTCGTCCAGTTGCCGGGTATCGCAATACGGCGACCGGCCAACTGCTCCAACGTCCACGGCACGCGGGAGACGACGACCGGTCCATAACCACGACCCACGCTTGCCCCTACACTCAAGATCCGATATCGCTTGGCGACGAGCGGATAGAGTGCGGCCGAGATCGAACTGACATCGAGTCGATCACACAGCACTGCTTCGTTCAACTGCTCGATGTCGGCAAACCGGAAACGCGGCCGGACCCCGGCGATGCGGACTTTGCCTTCATGCAACGCGTACGCCATGAAGGCGTCGTCGGCATCGGTGCTAAAACCGAATGAGACCGTCTTTGACACTCGTGAAGACATACCGGCTTACCTCAGGCATCCCTCTGGGGTCAAACACCAAATCCCCCGACCAACCCACCGCCCCACCCCGAGCAACCATCGGTGCCAAGCACCATTTGACGGGCTGGCACAGCTGAGAAGGTGCCTGGCACCGCGTACAGCAACTCAGTCTCCGCCGTCTCTTGCTCCAGCCCTAATCGTACCGCTCGAAGTGTACCTGCTCTTTGGCAAGCCCCATCCCCAACAACGCCTGCTGCACATCGGCCACCATCTGACCAAGGCCGCAGATGTACACATTGAGCCCCGACGGGTCCTTCAGATACTTCGGCAGGTGATGCTGAACATAACCGGCATACCCTGTCCAGCTCTGTGGTCGAGATACCGTAGGCACATAGTGGAAGTTCGGGTGTCGACGGGCGAGCTCCCCCCACTCAGCATGATAGAGCACATCCGTCTCATAGCGAACGCCGAAGAAGAGCCACAACTCTTGCTTGGTACCACCAACTAACAACCAACGGATCATGCTTCGGAACGGTGCGATACCGGTGCCGGTCGCCACAAACGCGCTGGCGCGTCCTTGCGGCTCCTTTAATGTAAATACGCCGAACGGACCCTGCACCTGCACCGTTTCCCCCTCCGAGAGGTCGCAGAGATGATTCGACATGAAGCCGTCCGGCACACGATTGAGGCAGAGTTCAAAGAAATCGGTATGCTCCGGCGAGGAGGCGATCGAGTACGGCCGTTGGATTCGCTTGCCGTCCTTCTCGGCGAAGACGAGCATGAACTGTCCCGCTTTGAATTCCATCTTCGACGGATCGATCAGCCGAAACCGGAAGTGCTTTGTCCATTCGCTCAGCGACACGACCGACTCAAGTCTCGTGGTATAGATAGGTCCTTTTGGCATCTGATGCCTCCGTAGGCGGCGATTATACCATCGGCAGCTTATGACGATCGCGCATATGTGCTTACGTGCCTACATACCTGAAGACCCGCGAACAGGTGAGCCCCATCACCTGAGCGCACAGACGCCCAGAGACTTGAGCACACCGGGACAACAGGGTACGATGTTTCCTTCACGACTTGACGCAACCTACGAGGTCTACTGAGGGTAGGATATAACGTCACAAGGAGGACGGGTATGTCTTGCTATTTCCGACATATGAAGCAAACCTTGGCAGCAGCCGGCATCACCATCACCGATACCAACAAGCGCACGGTCGATCAAGCCATTCATCGAATCGTCGGTGTGCCGTACAAAGCCTGCTCACCCACCTGGAAGAAACTCAAAGAGAAGCTCTCAGAAGAGCAGGTGCGAGCCACGCTGGTCAAACATCTCAAGAGCATCCGCTAATACCTGGGCAAGCTTTGGTCAATCTGCTCAGCCCAGAGATTGATACCCCCTCGCAACGATTTGACGCGCTTGAAGCCGAAGCGGTCCAAAATCATCGCTGCTTCACGACTACGCATGCCATGATGGCAATAGGTGATGATCTCGTCGGCAGTATCCAGCTCGTTGACGCGAGTCGTCAGCATCCCCAGCGGGATCAGCTTGGCGCCATCGATGCGCACAATCTCATACTCTTGGGGCTCGCGCACGTCCAGCAACACCAGTGATCGCCCATCGCTCTTCCGCATGCGCAATTGCTCGGCAACCACCTTGGGCTCAATATCCCATCTCGACGCACCGGCCGCTGCTTCTTCATCCCCTCGCCGCAATCCGCAGAACGCCTCGTAATCAATCAGCTTGGTAACGGTCGGATTCTTTCCGCACACCGGGCACGACGGATCCTTCTGGATCTTCACCTCACGGAACCGCATGGCGAGTGCATCGTACAGCAGCAGTCGCCCGATCAACGGCTCTCCTTTGCCGATAATCAGTTTCACCGCCTCAGTCGCCTGAATCACACCGATCGCACCTGGCAAGATCCCTAACACCCCGCCCTCGGCGCAACTTGGCACCAACCCCGGGGGCGGCGGCTCCGGAAAGAGACACCGATAGCATGGCCCGCGCGTCGCGTCAAAGATTGTCGCCTGTCCTTCAAATCGAAAGATGCTGCCGTACACCAGCGGCTTCTTCAGAAACACCGAGGCGTCATTGGTCAAGTAACGGGTCGGGAAGTTGTCCGTACCATCCACGATCACATCGTACCGACCGAAGAGCTCCATCACGTTCTGCGAAGAGACCTGCGTCTTGTGGACCTCCACCTTCACATGAGGATTGACCGACGCGATCCGCTCTCTGGCTGACTCGACCTTCGGCACACCGACCTTCTCCGTACCATGAAGGATCTGCCGCTGCAAGTTGGAGAGATCAACCACGTCGAAATCGACGATGCCCAATGTCCCGACGCCTGCCGCGGCCAGATAAAGCGCTGCCGGCGACCCCAATCCACCAGCTCCAATCAACAGCACGCGGGCACGCGAGAGTTTCTCCTGCCCTTCCATCCCCACTTCCGGCATGATCAAATGCCGGCTGTACCGCAGTATCTCCTGATTCGTGAAAGACATGAAACCTCCTCTTGACTACAAGCTATCAGCCCTCAGCTTTCAACTATTCTACCCACGCAAAAAGATAAATCAGCGGACCGAGCGCTGATTGCTGAAAGCAAAGGTCTTGCACCTCAGAACGTCAGCACCTTATCGGCGCCGGCAATTTCCTCGAGGAGAAACGACGTCAGACCGCGGATCTCATCCACCTCCGGGATCAAATCGTCCTCGCGCACCCCACACAGCGCCACCGAGGAGGAGCAGACGTACACCCTAACGTCTCCCTGACGCTTGACCTCCTGGATCAGCTGCTGGATATCTCCCAACTTGTGCTCCTTAAGCCGCTGGCTGAACCCCGGCTCGTGCGCCTGCTGAATCTCCGACAGATTGATACGTCCGGCTCCATTTCTGGTCAGCTTGTAGACCGCCTCATCACGAAAGAACAGTCGCACTGCGACCTCGGAAACGACCGACGCCATCACCAACGTCATAACCTGTACCACCGAATTATGACTGCCTCGTGACACCACGACCGCTATCTTCTTCATACCTGGCCCAAAATTTCAAACGTCAGGTGAAACGTGAAAGACGGACCGCAGCATTCGGAGTGTCATAAGCACCCCTCTTCATTATTTTCTAAGAAAATCGTGCCTTGGCTATTCGCTCAAGGCTTTCGTTTTTGTGAAGTCTCTCGTCCAGACCAATCTGCCTAAAGAGATCCGCAAGATTTTCGTGATGTCCATAGTCGTCCCTAAAATCACTCTCAAATGACTCCTGTTCAAATCTTGGATTTTGCATTACAAATTGCATGTATTCGTGTTCCGCATGATCCTCAAAATCCGCATTCAAGCCATAACTCCAGGAGGGTTTCATCACATAAAGAAGCCAGCTCACGTGATAGTAAAAGAAGGCTAAAAACTGTGGCACGATCCGACAAAGAAAGAAATTCTCACGGATTTTATTCTTTTGGGTCATTTCCTCCAAAATGAGAAGATGCCACTGCTCATTATCCTGCTGCTGCCGGCTCTCCTTCACAAACTCAAAGATACGCCTGGCAAAATTCGGCGCATTATAGGTGTGCGTCATCGCGATATAAGCTACGTGCTCCCATGATTGATACGGAACTCGGGCGATCACTTCTAAGACTTTGAACTTTGAAAGCATGATCTTTCGTCCGTAAATAATATTCATCGTAAGAAAAAGTGTTTTCGCCAGCAACCCGTATTTCCTTCTGGGTGTAGCAAGCGTAATTTGTTGTTCTTTCTTCAGGTCTTTGGAGCTACCTGTTTCCATTTTTCGACTCCTGTTGGCGATTCATATAAAACAACTTTCTACAAATTCCCAATTGGCAAGATTCCAAAAAGCCTCGATATACTTTAGTCGTACATTTCGATAATCAATGTAATAAGCATGCTCCCATAAATCACATACTAAAAGCGGCTTCTTCCCATCCACCAAAGGGTTGCCCGCATCTTTTGTTTGAACAATTTCCAGTCCGCCGTCAGGAGTTTTTACAAGCCACGACCAGCCCGAACCAAAAAGAGCCATCGAGGCGTCATTGAATTTTTGTTTAAACACTGCAAATGAGCCAAAGTTCCGATAAATAGCATCGGCTATCACACCCTTTGGCTCTCCTGCGCCATGTGGCAATAGGCAGTTCCAATAAAACGAGTGGTTCCAGATCTGCGCGGCGTTGTTGAAGACGTCCCCAGAGGACGATAGGATGATCTCTTCCAGGGATCTCTTGGACTCGGGTTTTCCTTCGGTCAGTTCATTCAGCTTTTGAACATAGGACTGGTGGTGCTTTCCATAGTGAAACTCCATAGTTTCCTTAGAGATATACGGAAGTAACGCGTCCATTGCATACGGCAGTTTCGGTAATGTAAATGCCATCTATTTTCTCTCCCTTTTGACTCGCCGCTTATATTTTAGTTTTCACTTGATGTTTTTCTCCACCCCAGTTGGTTGGCCATTCCACGTTCCGAATTCCACATTTCGCATTGACCACACGAAGCAACCGCGCGAGATCATCTGGTTTAATCCTATGCATGGTGTCCCTTCGCAATCCAAAGATGCACCAACCCTTGATCGTCATGCTCTTCCAGAATCTGATGATCGAACTTCTTCGACCAGGCACGGATCTCGCGCTGCTGAAACCGGTTCGCCGTGATCTCGATCACATCTCCTACCGCCATATCCTTCATCTCATCCTTGATTACGCCGAGACTCCGACAATCGATCGGATTGAAGAATGCGACCACATCCAGCTTTTTCTTCGCGTGGACCGACATGCTCGTGCTCATTACCCCGTGCCTACGTACTTGAGTGCCCGCGCGCTCACGTACACGTAAGAGAACTCAGACACATAGGCGCTCACGCGCACAAGCACGAGCCGATTATCACACACTGTCTCACCCAATTCTCAGCAGTTGTAGCTCATCGAGTGTCGGCACACGGGCCGCTTGGACGATGATCGCGTCGCCATCCCCCACGCACTCGATCCGATGGCTATCGCGCCGCTCCGGCTTCGTATAGCTGAGGATCACCTCGGCCGCCTGCCGACGGACGTCCTCAGTCACCTCACCGCTAACCAACGCGGAAGGCCCCAGAAACCCCATCGGCCTGCACAACACCCCCGCACGCCCCGCATAGCCAGCGAGCAGATCATTCTCCTGCTCGTTCCTCCCCACAATCAGCTTGGTCCGATCCGACAAGCGAAACTGCCGCCCAATCCTCAACAGCTCCATATCAGTCAGCGTGGGATGTTCTTTGTGATCCAACAGATCCTGCACCCGCTTGGCAAACTCGTCGTTGGTCAACAAACAACCGCCGGCCGGCTGCGGATAGTTCACGATCCCATACCGCTCGGCCAACTCGATCTGCGCCTGCCGGGAACGCCCGCAGAGATCCAACAACCGCTCACGATCAACAACTCCTTCGCGCTCCGGCGCCGTCGGCTCCAGCAGCTTCGCCGACAACGGACGCAGCAACTGCCCCGTCAATCCCGAATCCTCCGCGATAATCTCCAGCTTCGACCGCACCTGCGACATCGGCCGCTGCCCCAGCACCTCACCGGTATAGATGAACGACGCGCCGATCTGCTCCATATACTGCTTGGCGATCCGGAACATATAGATCCGACAGTCAACGCACGGATTCATCGCCGTGCCGTAGCCGTACTTTGGATCCTTGACGACATTCTCCAGATAATCCTCGTTGAGTTTGATGACCATCAACGGAATATCAAAATGGCGCGCGGCGCGGAACGCCTCCTCCTTGTCGCAGCAGCCCCACGGCATCGAGAAGTAGAGTCCCTGAATCTCGATCCCCTGATCGCGCATGAGTTGCGTAGCAACCGTGCTGTCCAATCCGCCGGAGATGAGTCCGACTGCTTTCCGAACCATTTGCGCCATATCGTTACCTCAACCAGCCAATGAGATCAAACAACATATCCCCTACCCATCCTTACCGCTCTGCCCCAACCATACCGATGGGGTCAGGCACCTATCGGCGCCAGACCCCATGAAGCAACGGCTTCACTAGTCGAGCTGTTCCGCTCGATGGAATCCCGCCAAATCCACCGTCACAAACTTGAATCCCGCCGCCTTGCCTGCCGCACCGATCGCCTGGCGTATCGACGGATTCATCACCCGACTGATCTCATCTGCCGCCAGCTCTATCCGCACAATCTCTCCGTGGTAGCGAGCCCGAAACTGACGAAACCCGAGCCGCGCCAATGCTGCCTCACAACGCTCCACCTGCCCCAACCGTTCAGCGGTAATCTCGGTACCGGTCGAGAACCGCGACGAGAGACACGCCTGCGCCGGCTTATCCCATACCGGCAGTCCCAACGCACGCCCCAACGTCCGCAACTCCTGCTTCGACAAACTTGCCTCCACCAACGGACTACGAACACCATGCTCGCGCGCCGCCAGCAGCCCTGGACGATCATCGGAGAAATCATCCAGCTGCGTGCCGTCGCAGATCCACCGCAATCCCAGCGCCTGCGCCTGCTCAGCGCAAAGCGTATACAGATCCTGCTTACAGAAATAGCATCGGTTCGACGGATTCGACGCAAACGCCTGTTCGTCGAGCACACGCGATCGAACGACGACGTGACGCATGCCGATACGCTGCGCCAACGCTGCCGCCTCCTGCAACTCCGAATCCTTCAGCGTCTCCGACTCAGCCGTCAGTGCCACCGCCCGATCACCCAACACCTGGTGCGCCACCCACATCACCAGCGCGCTGTCCACGCCACCGGAGAACGCCACCAACACCGAGCCCATGTCGCGCAGCAGAGCGCGCAACATCTCATGCTTCTGCGCCAGCTCCGGTGATAACGCAGCTGCCATCTCCATCTGATGATCCGTCATAGCATTTTGAGAACCAACGGTCACACTCTTTGCCATGGATACCTTATGAAGATCGCCCACGATCCATCGTCCACTGTTCACAACATCATCCAAAGTAACGGCGGTGAACTCTCATCCGTAGACGGTCAACGCTCTACGATTGAAGAACTCACTTCACGGCAACGAGCACGTCGCCGCCTTCCACCTTGACTGGATACGTCGCGATCTGCGCGGAGGGATTCGTGAGGCACTTCCCAGTCTTGATCTCATACTCCCATCCATGCCACGGGCAGACGACGGTTTCTCCTTCGCACATACCCTCGCCGAGCGGCCCGCCGCGATGCACACAACTATTGGCCGTGGCGAAGAACGCGCCTCCCACATTGAAGAGCGCCACCTCGGCGCCGCCGACCTGCACTACCCTGCCGGAGTTGGCCGGCACCTCACCCACCTTCGCTACCTTCACAAACTCCGCCATATCACCCTCGCTCCTATCTGAACATACCCCTTATCACCACGCCCGCTCACGTGCAAGACACCGCACCAAAGCGCATGGCGCAGATCCCTTATAAACTGACTCCATCCTTTGGCGTCCCTGCAAAGGAACCCCTCACTGCGCCGCAGCCACCTCCTGCGCCTCCTGTGATACCACACTCGCCACCGCCTGCGGCGCATCCAGCCGCTTCGAAATCCGCATGGAGCAGAACGACGGGCCGCACATCGAGCAGAATTCCGCGTGCTTGAACGCCTCGTGCGGCAGCGTCTCATCGTGCATCGACCGCGCCCGCTCCGGATCCAGCGACAACGCAAACTGCCGCTCCCAGTCAAACGCGAACCGCGCCCGCGACAGCTCGTCGTCCCGATCGCGCGCCCCCGGAAAGCCCCGCGCCACGTCCGCCGCATGCGCCGCGATCTTATACGCGATGCACCCCTGCCGCACATCCTCCTCGTTCGGCAACCCCAGATGCTCCTTCGGCGTCACGTAACATAAGAGACTCGCACCGGCATAGCCGGCCATCGTTGCCCCGATCGACGACGTGATGTGATCGTACCCCGGTGCAATATCCGTGACGAGCGGCCCCAGCACGTAGAACGGCGCGCCGTGGCACACCTCCTGCTGCTTCTCCACGTTCATCTGGATCTGATTGAACGGCACATGCCCCGGCCCCTCGACCATCACCTGCACGTCCTGCTCCCATGCCCTGGTTGTCAACTCACCGAGCGTCCGCAACTCCGCAAACTGCGCCGCATCGCTGGCATCCGCCAAACACCCCGGCCGCAATCCATCCCCCAGGCTGATGGTGATGTCATAGCGTTTGCAGATCTCCAGCACCCGGTCGTAATACTCGTACAGCGGGTTCTGCCGCTTGTGGTGCACCATCCATTGCGCCATCAACGCCCCGCCGCGGCTGACGATGCCGGTGATCCGATGCTGCGCCAACGGGACATACTCCAGCAGCACGCCGCAGTGCAGCGTCATATAATCCACACCCTGCCGCGCCTGATACTCGATCACCTCAAAGAGATGATCGACCGTGAGATCCTCAAGGCGCTTCGCCTCCGCCAACGTCTGGTAGATCGGCACCGTCCCGATCGGCACGGGACTCGCATCGATGATCGCCTGACGCGTTTCGTTCAGCTTGCCACCGGTGCTCAAATCCATCACCGTATCGGCGCCATACTTAACCGCCACCCGCAGCTTGTGCACCTCCTTCTCGATCGTGGAGGCAAGCGCCGAGTTGCCGATGTTCGCATTGATCTTGATGGACACCGCCTTGCCGACGGCCATCGGGTCGAGCGATTTGTGATTGACGTTCGCAGGAACAATCAGGCGCCCAGCCGCCAGCTCGTCACGCACCAGCTCCACCGACACCCCTTCCCGCTCCGCCGCCCGCCGCATCTCATCCGTCACCATCCCCTGACGCGCCGCATGCAGCAATGTCACATTCTCCGACCGATCCCGAGCCGGTCCACGATCGTTACGATACATCATGCCTCACCCCTATGGTTCGCTAGATACACCACCGACAAACTCCACGCACACTCCCCACCGCACGCGCGAGAAGCGACAGCATACCGCGCATCTTGCTGCAGCTGTCACGATGACGGCTGGAACGGACTCCGCGTCCACGTAATCAGTTCGATCAGATACCCATCCGGATCATAGCAATAGAACGACCGAGACCCCTCATCCGGACGATCCACAGGCCCCCGCTGCACCCGAACGCCAGCTGCCCGCAGCTCGCCCACAGCAGCGTCGAACGTTTCCGGCGCCACCCGGATCGCCACATGATCCATGCCACGCCCCATTGCCGCAGACGACGCCTCGGCGCCACCCTGCATCAACCCCAGCAGCTGCTCGCCGCACTGCAACCAAATCTGCCGCTCATTCTTCACCAGCGCCAGACGCATGCCAAAGTGCGTTTCATAGAACCGCTGCGAAACAGCCACGTCCTTCACCTGCAGCGCCACATGATCAATCGCCGTCGCTTTCATTGACTGCGAGCGTTCCTCTTCCGCTTTGCCCCAGACTTGCCGTCTGAATCCGGCACCAACTCCCTTGCCCGTCCTTGTCGTTTTCCCCCAAGCTGTATCGAGGGGGTCAGACCTCTCGCCGCAGCATGACTTCTTGGCTTGAAGTCAGACCCCCTTGCCATAACAATCTGGTCCCCATCATTGCCTAGGATCAAGCCCCGCAACACTTCGAGATTCTTGATATCCTCGACCGACCCATCCTCATCACCCTTCGGCGTCTCCAATACCATCGGCAACCCAGCGAACCGCGCATCGTTCATCAAGCAGCGGAACGCCTCCAATCCCAACGCCCCCTGCCCGATATGCTCATGTCGATCCACTCGGCAACCCAGCCCTTTCTTCGAGTCGTTCAGGTGAAACGCCTTGATGCGCCGTAATCCCACCACCCGGTCGAACTCGTCAAACGTTCTAGCGTATCCATCCGGCGTCGAGATATCGTATCCGGCAGCATACGTGTGGCAGGTATCGATACACACGCCAACACGCTCCGCCGCACCGCCGACCTGCTCGATGATCGCCGCTAGATGCTCAAACCGGCAGCCGACGCTCGTGCCCTGACCTGCCGTATTCTCCAGCAGCAACATGACTGACGGATCCGACTCCGCCAGCAACGCCCGAATACTCGCGGCGATCCGCTCGATCCCCGCCTCCTCGCCTAACCCCTTGTGCGAACCGGGGTGCATGACGACATACGATAGCCCAAGGATCGCCGCGCGTTGCAGCTCGTCACGCATCGCCACCATCGATCGCCCATGGATCGCTGCATCGGACGACGCCAGATTGATTAGGTACGAGTCGTGCGCAAAGACCGGTCCGATCCCCGTTGCCACCCGCTGCTGCCGAAACTGCTCGATCTCCTCGTCAGACAGCGGCGGCGAATGCCACTGATTGTTGCCGCGGGTGAAGATCTGTACCGCCAGACAACCGGCCCGCTGCCCACGGACCAGCGCCCGGTCAACCCCGCCCTGAATCGACATGTGTGCACCCAGCAACATCGTCAACGCCTCACCGTTCTCCCCTGACCGCTCCTGTCACTTCACCCCAGTCAACCGGTCGGTGCCAGGCACCTTCTCTGCAATGCTCATCCGCCAAGTGGTGCCTGGCACCGCGAAGCAACGCTCAGGCGAATCCGACCAGGAAATCAGATCGATTCTCTCCGAGAACCATTATAGAGAGACCATCCAGTGCAAGCAACCCCTAACCCACGGCGCGCATTGACTCACATTAAATCTTACCGAAGGCTCCTCTGAAACCAGATCGTTGACTCACAATCTTCCTTACCGAACGGACAGGAGGAAGACCAATGAGTCCACGATCCAAACACGAGTATCTCCG
>Ga0247727_10008528_pt1 | contig 18995 bp, 13 predicted proteins | sample WisWelCaveWW1625_FD_202498 | JGI IMG/M metagenome (GOLD analysis project Ga0247727, IMG submission 202498) | Biofilm microbial communities from Wishing Well Cave, Virginia, United States - WW16-25 | ecosystem: Environmental > Aquatic > Deep subsurface > Groundwater > Cave microbial mat | place... | reverse complement strand
CAACGCACAGCATGGCTGATGTTCAAAGCCGCCGCCTGTTGTTCCAGTTCTGACCGCAACTGCCCATCGCCCACGACGACGAGCGACAAATCGGGCCGGGCCGCCAGCGCTTGAGCAAACACTTGCAAAAGTCCGGCCACATTTTTATTCGGGGCCAACCGCCCTACTGTGAGGATGCGTCCCGGAACTGGTTGACGGGGAAGGGCCGCAAACGCCGGGTAGTCAATGGCGTTGTCAATCCGCACCGCGCGCCAGGCATGAGGCGCAAACCGCCGTTCATCGCCGGCGCTGTTCGGAACGACGAGGGCGGTTTTGAGCGAATGACGGGTCACGGCATGGAAGTATAGCTGCTTCAGAGCCGCGAAATCGGCGGTGTGGAAAAAACCGCCGTGGGTGGAGACGACGAGCGGGCGGCGGTGGCTAAAGCGCGTGACCGCTAAAAAATCCAAAAAGAAATCGGTGTTGTGAATGTGAATAACGTCAAACCGCTTGACGAGTCCCAGCGCCGTCGGCGCAACAAAGAACAATGGCCCACCTACAAAGGGCAGGCGCCGAACCGGAATCCCGTTGACAAGCTCGTGGCGGCTCAACCGGGCCGGTCTGCGCCAGCAATGGTCGAGGGTCGCCACCTCTGCCTGATGTCCCCGATGAGTCAGCCGTGCAGTCAGATCAGAAACAAATCTTTCAACTCCGCCGAGGCAGGGGTGATATTGGCGAGTGAGGTGCAAAATTTTCACATCCGTTTACGCCACAATACGAGGCTGCTCCACACCACTAATGCGCCAACAGAGCCTAGCGAGATCGGCCAACCCACGCGCCAGCCAAGAGGTAGATAAAACAGATGGACGGTATGCCGACCCGGCTCCAGCGCCACCCCCAGCAATGCGCCATCCACTCGCTCGACGGGCTGAGGCTGACCATTCACAGTGACTTGCCAACCAGGCAACCAGGTTTCACTGAGGATCAGCTGGGCGGCCTCGGTTGTCTCTACGATCAAATCATACTCCCCGGCGCGGCGCTTGACGATTTGAACATCGCCGTTTGGGTCAACCCGAGCGCGTGGTTGCCATAGTAAATTTTCATACACTGCCGGCGAGTCATTCAACACCCGTTTGAAATTGGGATCATTCAATGGAGACTTGCTCAAAATATAGCGGACGTTCAAGGCTCCTAGACGAGCCGGATCAGGAATGGCGGTTTGCACTTCGTCGGTCAGGCAGGGAGGGATCGCTGTGGCATAGCTCAGTTTGTCACAACCGGTGGCTTTGTGAATGGCGTTAACAGCATGGCCGATTTGAAAGGCCAGCAGACCTTCCAGCGACTCCACCCCACGCTCTGCCGCCACGGAATACGGCAGATCACCAGCAGGTGAATAGACTCGGAATAATCCAGGTTGGGCCGCCACGTAGTCCAGCGCCGGGGTTGAACGCAAAAACTCATTTTGTGGTTGGATGAGATCAATTTGATCGGTGGCGACGGGAATCAAATCTAACAGCAAGACCGGAATGAGCATCCACTGAAAACCAGAGGCCGTAATCTGCCCAGCTAACCATCGCACGCCCAGCGCCACAAGAGCCGCTATCGAAATTATTTGAAAGGTGAGCAGATAATGCGGTTCGCCAAACAACGCAATGTAACCGATCCAGCCAGTGACAGCAGCGACAAAATAGAGGCCAGCAATCCGTATGATGTGCGGTCTTCGTTGACGCAATGTCTCCCTCAATGAGTCTGTGACTCTATCAGCGCCGAACCCGGCCAGAACCGCGACCGCGAGGCCGCCAAAAAACCACAGCCGGGTTGGCACGCGCAACAATCGGAAGCCGGGGATGAAGGTAAAGGCCAATTGGAAGAGCGGGGTGCTGAGGCCGATCGCATAAATGAGGGCGAAGACGGCCAGTATGCCAAAGAACCATTTTACGGATTGGCTGCCGCTCACCCAACCCACGAGAGCCAGAAGCAACGGCAACAAACCGAGATACATCGTCCACTCCGGGAACTGAAAGTTGGAGGGGGCCAATAGTGTAAATAACAACTGCGGCGGCAACGCATACAGATTGGCGTCGGCAACAGTGAAATCGGCGCGGCTGTTGTAGGGTAACATCTCAATCAGCGGCGCCAATACTACCGCCGAAGTCAGGCCAAACGCAATCAGCCAAACGAAATACACAGCCACCAATCGCGCAACTTGTTTCCACTGGCGGCGCAAAATAACGGGCAGGGTATGCCACAGCCAAAAAGCCGAGCCGATCACGGCGGCGTAATAAGGTTGCTGAATATGATTGGGGAGTTGGACCGCCAGGGCCAATCCCGCCCAGGCCGCCGCCAACCATGACCCGTCAATCGCGAGTTTGAGTCCGAGCAACACCGCCGGAGCCCAAATCAGCCCCCACACCACTCCTACATGCCCACCCGCCATGTGAGAAATGAATTTGGGCATGAAGGCAAAGGTGAAGGCGCTCAATAACGCCGCCGGGCGGGCGACGCTGTAGCCCAGCCGCAGAAAAAGAAACATAAACACCCCAGCCAGGAGAACATGCAGAGCGTCCAATGTGTTGAATGCAAATGCGGGCGGCAATAGGGCAAAGGCAATGCCAAAAGGGTAGACGAAGAGCGTGGCCGGATCACCGGCTAATGGCCGTCCCAGCGCGACCGAGGGATCCCACAACACCACGCGACCCTGTCGCAGATTTTCAGCGTAACGGATCAGATCGGGCCAGTGGCGATAGGAGATGTCAGAGCCGAGGCCGGAGTGCGGCCAGATCAAAACATCCCCCCTGATCAGCGCCGGGAGAAAAAAGAAGCCGACCACGGCGGCCAGCACGAAGACTGAACCGCGATCATGATCGGCCCAAGCCAGAAACTTTTTCAAAGCTTGTTGACTTCCGCCACAATCTTGCCGACGTCATCCAGGCTCAACATCGGATGCACCGGCAAAGAGATCACTTCCTGCGCTATGCGCTCGGCCACAGGCAGGCTGACGTCCCCCACAATCTCTCGCATGTAATCCTGCTGGTGGGCGGGGACGGGGTAGAAGATGCCGGTGCCGACCCCGGCCTCGGTCAATTGCTTCACCGCCGCATCGCGGTCACGCCCGCCGTCCATACGGATGGTGTACTGATGCCACACATGATCGTAACCGGCTTTCACTTTGGGTATCGCCACGGATTCAATGTGAGTATTGAAATAGGCGGCATTGGCCTTGCGTTTTTCGTTGAACCCGGCCAGCCGATCCATCTGCGCCAGACCAATGGCGGCGTGCAAATCGGAGAGGCGGTAGTTGTAACCGATCTGCTCGTGATAATAGCGGCGGCGCATGCCGTGCGCGCGAAGCAGGCGACACTGGTCGGCGACGGCGTCATCGTTGGTGGTGATCATCCCGCCCTCGCCGGTCATGATATTCTTCGTCGCATACAGGCTGAAGGCGGCCGTGCCAAAACTACCCGCCATCTTGCCGTTATACGACGCGGCCACGGCCTGACAGGCATCTTCGATGATCTTCAAGCCGTGCTTCTCGGCAATTGCCTGAAGCGCGTCCATATCGCACACGTAGCCAAACAGATGCACCGGCATAATGGCCTTCGTGCGCGGGGTGATGGCTTTCTCAACCAGCGCCGGGCTGAGGTTAAACGTCTCTTCATCCACATCCACGAACACCGGCTTGGCCCCGGCATACAAAATGCTATTGGCTGAGGCAATGAAGGTGAAAGGGCTGGTGATCACTTCATCGCCCTCGCCGATGCCGTTCGCCAGCAACGCCACATGCAGAGCCGTCGTGCCGGAGGAAGTGGCAATGGCGTGCTTCACGCCGCACAACTGCGCGAACCGCTCCTCCAGCTTTGCCACACGCGGGCCTTGCACCAGCATGCCGGAGTCCATCACCTCCAGCACCGCTTTTTTTTCTTCTTCGCCGATATAGGGTTTGGAAATTGGAATCATTATTCTCGTCAGCTGAAAAGCATCCTGAGCGGAGCGGCGGGCAATTTGCCGTTCCGCTCAGGATGCTGACTACTGAGACTGTAAAAGAATTGATACGATACGTTCAGCCGCATGCCCATCGCCAAACGGATTGACCGCTCGGGCCATGGCCGCGTGGGCGGCGGGATCATCCAACAGTTTAGCCGCCTCGGTGTAAATCGCCTCGGTCTCCGTCCCCACCAGTTTGGCTGTGCCAGCCTGCAATGCTTCGGGGCGTTCTGTTACTGCCCGCATCACCAGCACCGGCACGCCCAGGCCCGGCGCTTCTTCTTGAATACCACCCGAGTCGGTGAGAATGAGATAGGCTTTGGCCATGAGGTGAGCGAAGGCCAAATAATCCATCGGTGGGGATAAGGTGACGTGAGGGTGATTCCCTAAAACTTCGTAGGCCGGGCCGCGCACATTCGGGTTGGGATGCACCGGATACAGCAAGTGTACATCGTCGCGGTCAGCGAGGCGCTTGAGTCCGGTCAACATGCTGGCAAACGGCTGGCCGAAGTTCTCACGCCGATGGGCGGTGACCAGCACCAGGCGTTTATCAGCCGGGTAGAGACGTTGCCGCTTCGCTTCTGGCGGAACGTCTCCGTCGCCGTTGGGCCGGGAGACAATCACCTTCAAGGCATCAATCACCGTGTTGCCGGTAACGTGAATCCGTTCCACCGGGATCGCTTCTTTCAGCAAGGCCTGCTTCGCCGTTTCAGTAGGCGCAAAGTGCAAATCTGAAAGCTGATCGGCCAGCACGCGGTTAATCTCTTCGGGAAAGGGGTTGAGGCGGTCATAGGTCCGCAAGCCGGCTTCCACGTGGCCGACCTTGACCCGGTTGTAGAACGCGGCCAGCGCGGCGGCCAGAACCGTTGTCGTATCCCCCTGCACCAGAATCCAATCCGGCTCCTCGTCGCGCAAAATCGGTTGAATGTTTTTCAGCACCTCTGCGGCAACATCGGTTGGCGTCTGGTTATCCTGCATCACGTCCAGATCATAATCAGGCGTGATGTCGAATATCTCCAGCACCTGATCCAACATGTCGCGATGCTGGGCGGTCACCAGCACTTTCGACTCAATTTGCGGGTGCTTTCTTAACTCGGCCACGACCGGGGCCATCTTGACGGCCTCAGGCCGCGTGCCAAAAACAGAAATGACTTTCATATCAATCGTTGGATTTTACCATGCCAATTTTGGCTGAAGCAGCGCACGGTCTGCCGCGTCTAACTTAACGTCAGTTCGGGATAAGGCGCACCTTTCGACTACACGGCGGGCATCCTTCGACTACATTGCATTCCGCTCAGGATGCCCGCCGCTCCGCTCAAGGTGCTTTTGCCGAGAAACTGTTATCCCGAACTCGCGTAACTTATAATGGGATCCATGCACCGCCGCCAACAACGCCTGGTTAAAACCGGGTTGATCAGCCTGCTGTTCTTCTGCCTCGGCGCGCCCCTGGCCTGCTGGTGGACGGTCACGTTCTTCGACCTCTCCCTGCCCAGCGCCCGCCGTCTGGTCTCTGCGCCGCCGACCCCGGTGGCTTGGACTGGTTTGCCTTCGCCGAAAGTCATCCACCAAAATTGGACGAGCTTCACCAACGCCGATTCGATTCGCGGCGCAGTCACCATCGGCCCATTATTGTGGGCGGCCACCGACGGCGGCGCTGTCGTTTGGGACACGGCCAAAAACGCCAGCGTGAAATTCACGGCTGAACACGGACTCGCCAGCAACCGCCTCACCGGGGTCGCCGCCGCGCCGGATGGGAGCCTCTGGTTCGGCGCCCACACCGGCCTCAGCCGCTACGACGGCGCAAACTGGACGACGTTCACAACCCAAAATGGACTCGCCAATGACGACGTGCGCGACATCGTGATTCGGCTGGATGGCGTGGTATGGGTTGCCACCGCCGGCGGCGTCAACGCTTACGATGGCTACGACTGGAAAACTCACACCTCCGGCAACACCTTCTTTGGGTTGATTAGCGACGACGTGCGCGACATCGTTCTCTCGCCCAAAGGTGTGTGGGCGGTCACTCCGGTTGGCGTCAGCTTTCACGATGGGGATCAATGGCAGGCCTACAACTATCCCGACAAACTCGGCGGCGAAGAGGTGTTCGCCGCCGCCGCCGCGCCCGACGGCTCGATCTGGATCGGCACCGGGGTCGGCCTCAGACATTTTGACGGCGCGACGTGGGAGCGCCTCACCGTCCGCGACGGATTGATTGACAACGCCGTTCACGCCCTGGCCGTTACCAACGATGGCGCAGTCTGGATCGGTTACGGTGAGGCAGGCGATGGCCTCACGCGCTGGGACGGCTTCACTGTCCAAACCTTCACCATTGCCGATGGGTTGGCCGACGATCGGGTTCAATCCCTCAACGTCGGAGAGACAGGTGAGTTATGGGTTGGCACCGCGCGCGGCCTGAGTCGATTCGACGGCGTCTCCTGGAAAACCTTCATCGCCCCCTCCGAGATTCCGACTCACAACGTTCGCAGTTTGCTCGCCGCCCGCAAAGCAGTGTGGGCCGCGGGGGAGAGCGGCGTCAGCCGTTACGACAACACCGGTTGGAGACTTTTCACTACCGCGGATGGCCTCGTCGCCGACGACGTTTATGCCTTAGCCATCGGCCCCGACGGCTCGCCCCTTGCCGCTTACGAGACCCCGTCGTCCGGCCTCAGCCATCTCACAGGCGCGAACGTGTGGGAGTCCCTTCCCTGCCGCCCCACCCCACTCAGCGCCAACGTCAACGCTGGCGCCGAAGCCCCTGATGGTTCGGTCTGGTTTGCGACTGATGAGGGCGTCAGCCGCTACCACAACTCGGAGTGGCGAACTTTCGTGGCCGCCGACGGCTTGCCCGACGACATCGTCCGGACCCTTGTCGTCGCTCCCGATGGCGCGGTGTGGATCGGCGCCGCACGCGGGCTGGCCTTCTTCAGCGAAGACCGCTGGCAGATCGTGGCCGGCGATGATGTGCGGCTGTTGACCACTGACTCGAGCGGCGGACTGTGGGCGGCCACGCCGCAAGGGGTCGCCCGCCTCGTGAACGGGGAACTTATCTCTCTTCCCGACCCGCCTTCCGCCGACATCCGCGCCTTAGTGGCCTTTGACAACGCGGTTTGGATCGCCACCCCGGTGGGCGTGGGTCGTTACCAGGATCAACAATGGCAAACCTTCACCACTGCCGACGGTCTGGCCTCGAATGATCCGCAGACGCTGGTTTTGGGAAAAGACAACTGGCTCTGGGTAGGCTTTGCCGATGTCAGTTTGGGATTCAGTTATTTCGAGAGGGGAAGGTGGCAAACCTTCCCGCCGCCTGCGCCCAAAGACAATCACTTGCCCTTGCAAGGCAAGCTGAGCACCATGGCCGTCGCCGCGGATAGCTCCGTCTGGTTTGGCACCACGGCTGGCGAGATTCGCCAATACTTCACCCAAAATCCGTCCGACAATTTCTACACCCAAATCTTCAATCGGAGCCCCATCAGCGACATCGTCGCGACGAAGGATGGATCGTTGTGGTTGACCAGCCGGGGCCGAGGCGCGGCCCGCTGGGATGGAGAGCGGTGGCATCGCTTCGCCCCGGCCCCAACCATAAAGACCACAACGGTGCAAAGCCTGACGGTCACTGGTGATGGCACAGCCTGGATCGGCGCCACCGACGGCGTTGTTCAACTCTCCGAGACGCAGTGTGCCTTCAATAGCAAAATCGGAAACACGAACGTCTTGGCGGTCGCCCCCGAGGCGAGCGGCGGCGTATGGGTTGGCACCGAGGCCGACGGCGCGATCCGATATTCGAGCGACGGTTTGCTCACCTCGGCCAAGAAGCAAACGGGGGAGTTTGCGCCACTACTGGCGACCACGCCCAACGGCGTCCTGTGGTTGGTCATCGGCGAGGGCGTCAATCGCGGTAATGTGATTTTGCGACTCAAAGACAGTGTTGCTCCGGATGGCCGGCGGTGGGAACGTCTCGCATTGCCAGCCAATCTCGTCGAAGACGGAATTACGGGACTGGTCGTTGCGCCAAACAACGTCATCTGGGCCGGTACGCGGCGCGGCGTCGTCTATTTTGAGAAAGGCGAATGGAAGACCCTGACGAACGCCGACGGGCTGGCCGACAACACCCTCCTCACCCTCCTCGCCGCCCCCGATGGCACGGTCTGGTTCGCCACCCCCGGCGGACTCAGCCGTTATCGGCCATAGCCGCCACGCGCAACTGCCCACACCCGGCGTTGATGTCAATGCCGCGCCGCACCCGGACGGTGCAAGGCACGCCGCCCGCTTCTAGGATGGCTTTGAAGGCGGCGACGCGTTCACGGGTCGAGGCCGCGCCCGCGTAATCGCGCGTGGGGTTGAGGGGGATGACGTTGACGTGACAGAGCAATTTGGGCTGAGTGAGGAGTTTGACCAGCGCCTGAGCCTGCGCTGGGGTGTCGTTCTTGCCTTGAATAAGCGCCCACTCAAACGTGATGCGGCGCTTCGTCTTTGCCACGTAGTCGCGGCAGGCCGGAAACAAAACTTTGAGCGGATACTTTTTGTTGATCGGCAACATCTCACTCCGCAAATCATCAGTAGCGGCGTGCAATGAGACGGCGAGATTGACCTGCCGTTTCTCGTTAGCAAACTTCTCGATCATCGGAACCAAGCCTACGGTGGAGATTGTGATCCGCCGCGCGCCGAAGTTGAAGCCGGTCGGGTCGGTGAGGCGATCCACTGCCCCCAGGGTGGCGGCGTAGTTGTGAAACGGCTCGCCCATGCCCATCACTACGATGTTGGAGAGTGAGTCGTTCTTCGTGCGCAATTCCCGCGCGAACCACAACACCTGCTCGACGATCTCTCCGATACTGAGATGGCGATCAAAGCCCATTTGCCCGGTGGCGCAAAAAACACAGCCCATGGCGCATCCGGCTTGCGTGGAAATGCACGTCGTCTGACGGTGGCTCGTTTGAGGACGACCGTAACCCATCAACACGCTTTCAATCTGGCGTCCATCGGGCAGGCGAAAGAGAATCTTATGGGTGCCACCGTCGGCGGAATGTAGATTGATGGCCGGCGTGAGCTGGCTGAAGCGCAGGTCACCCGCGAGTCGTTGGCGCAGGGGTTTGGGCAGATCCGTCATCGCCTCGAACGACGGCGCTAATCGTCCATAGACCCAGCCCCAAATCTGTTTGGCCCGGAATTTGGGTTCGCCCCAGCCAGTGATAAACGCTTCAAGTTCGGGAAAAGAAAGATCGAATAGAGACTTCACGCCAGAAACTTTACCACAAATACATCGGGCGGCAGTACACCTGCCGCCCGAACAATGGACACGCTCACAAAATACGGTTGTCGTTGCGCCCACAGTTGCACTATGGGCGAGCCACACCTACAAGGGGCCAGGCTACCGACGGCGACGGCGGCTGACGCTTACGCTTTCTCTTTCACCATCGCTACAATTTGCGCCAGCCGTTCCTCGGCAATCTGTTTGCTCTTGGGGTCGCGAGCATTTTGGGCCACGCGCCGGTAATCCTCGGCGGCGTGCCTAAGGTCGCCGCGCACAAAATAGATTTCGGCGCGGGTGAGGTAGCTGGGCAAATCGTTGTGGTCGAGGGCAATGGCGCGGTTGAAGGCCTCCAGCGCCAGATCGTATTGGTTACTTTCGAAATAAGCACTGCCCAAATTGAAGCGCAGGACAGCGTCGTTGGGCCAGGCCTCGACACAGTGCGCGAAATCTTTGGCCGCCTGGGTATAGTTCTTCAGGCGATAGTGGGCCTCCCCCCGTTCGCGAAACACCTCCATGGCATTTGGAAAGGCAACAATGACGCGATCATAGTCTTCAATCGCGGCGGTGAAATCGCCTTTCTCTCTCAACAGACGGGCATGCAGGGCGAAGATCACGGGATCATCGTAGCCGTTCTGAATCGCCAGGGTGAGGTCCGACAGCGCGGACGTTTTATCGGCCCGGACCAGATGAATGCGCGCCCGTTCCTCATAGGCCTCGGCGAAGGTCGAGCGGCGGATGACGGCCATGGTGAAATCCTGCATGGCCTGATCCAACATGCGGTTGGCGACAGCGACCAGGCCGCGCCGGTAATAGGCGTCGGCATTGTTGGAGTCGACAGCCAGCAACTTTTCATCGTTGGACTCCATGGCCTTATAATCCTTCAACTCCAGCAGGGCATGGCCCTTGAGCGACAGAGCCTCGACGTGTTTGGGCCGGAACGACAGCACCCGGTCATAGTCTTTGATCGCCGATTTAAGCTGGCCCAGCCCGGCGTAGGCTTTGCCGCGAAACAAATAACTCTCAATTTGTTTGGGGGCCGCTTGCACGGCGTGATCAAACTGAGCGACAGCCTGTTTGTATTGACGCAATTCAAAATAGGCGACGCCGCAGTTGTGAAGATATTGGGGGTTGTCCGGCTCCAGGGAGACCGCCATTTGGTAGTCGGCCAGCGATTTGTCTGTATGGCCGAGGTGATAATGGGCCAGCGCCCGCAAACTGTAACTGGCCGCCACTTTGGGGGCCAGGGCGATCACCTTGTCGAAGTCGGCGACGGCGGCATCATATTGCTTGAGGCGCATGAAGGTTTCGGCGCGATTGTAAAAGGCGTTGGGCTTGTCGGGCGCGAGCTTGATGGCTTTGCCGTAATCGGCGATGGCCCGCTCGGGATAATCCAGCTCTTCCATACACTTGCCGATCTGCACGTGAGCCTGCCATTGGTTTGGATCACTGTGGAGGGCGTCTTTCAGATCATCCATCGCCAGCTTGTATTCTTTCATCAGGCGATAGACCGTCGCCCGATCCACCAGCACTTTGGCGTTGCCGGGTTGGAGTTCGAGCGCCGAACCGTAGTCGGTCAGCGCCTCCGGATACTGCTCGATTTGTTTATACAGTGCGGCGCGAAGCAAAAACGCATTCGGGTCTTTAGGGTTTTGTTGAATTTTGGCGTTGGCTTCGACCAGTCGCTTTTCCAGATCGGCAGGGGTGGTCTTAATAGGTTTGGTCATAATTCAGCCTGCCAATGCGTCGTGAGGGTGGCGATATTTTCAAAAATCCAGTCGGGTTGATACGACAAGCCAACCAGTTCTTCACGTTTCGAGATGCCGGATAGCACCAGTATACTGCCTATCCCGGCGTTCACTGCGCCGAGAATGTCCGTTTCCAATCGATCCCCCAGGGCAACGGTGTCCGCCGCCGTGCCCCCCAACCGCGCCATCGCCTGTTGATACATGATCGGTTGGGGCTTGCCGACGATGACCGGGGCGGCATCGGTCGCGGTTTGCAACAGCGCCAGCACCGCGCCATTGCCATGAGTGATCCCTCGTTCAGACGGGAGGGTCTTGTCGGGATTTGTGCCAATGAACATGGCCCCAGCCCGAATGTTGAGGGTGGCCCGCGCCAACTTCTCCCATGTCAATCCGCGATCCATGCCGACCACGACATAGTCCGCCTCATCTTCACTCACCGTGAACCCCTGCTCGGTGAGAGCCTCCGTCACTCCGGCCTCGCCAATGGTATACACCCGTTCGCCCTTCTGCGCTATCCCGCCCAGATAGAGGGCGGCGGCCTGGGCCGAGGTGAGGATTTCTTCGCGGGAGACGGCGACCCCCATCCGACCCAGCTTGGCGAGGTATTGCTTCGGAGTCTGGCTGGCGTTGTTCGTGGCCAGCACAAACCGTATCTCATGCTCGCGGAGAAAGTTGAAGAACTCAACGAGGCCGGGCAGGGCTGTCTCGCCGTGCCACAGCACGCCATCCATATCAATGATGAGGCGGCGGATGGAGGAGAGTGAGGCCATATTGGGCGCAATCGTACCAAAAAACTTGAGGCGGCGTCGCCTTACAGTTGCCGTACAAAAAAAGAGGGCGCCGAAAGTTTGCGGTGCGCTTTGTCATGCTCAGGGGGCGGGTGAAACTCTCAAGGCGTAAGCGCCGCCCCAACTGCCCACATCTCCGTTATTGCACCCGCCCACCTGCCCTTCACTTTGAAGGCTGAGGTTGTGCTTTCCGGCAGGCACGAGGCCCAACCTGACGAAGCCGGTGGCGCGCGGCAGGGAGTCGACGCCCCTCCACCCCAAAAAGTCGGAGGTGTAGATTTTGTCGCCGTTCAGCCAAAAGTGGACACGAATGGAAGCGCAGTGCGTGCTGGCCGTTGTGTATTGCACTTCGAGCAGGGAGGGCGCTTCGACGGTGACTGAGATGAAGAACAGGGGCGAACACAACTGCCCGGAGTTATCACAGGTCACGGTGAAGTTGCGGACGATGGGCGTCACGGTCGGGGTGGGTGTTGGGGTGTCGGTCGGGATCGCCGTCGGAGTCGGCGTCAGAGTCGGCGTCCGGGTGCTCGTGGCGGTGGGGGTGGGAGTCAGGGTGGCGGTCGGAGTGGGTGTGTGGGTCGGGGGCGGGGTCGCCGTCGGGGTTGGGGTGGGTGAGGGAGTCACATTTTGGCAACCGGCGATCAGCATAACGCAAATGATGAGTACTTTTCGTTTCAACATGTTGGTTCACATTTTACCCAAAACAAAAGCGCGCAGAGATTTTCTGCGCGCTTCGCAATACGCGTTGGTTACGGCTTCTTCCCATTCGCCGCCGTCTCCGGCGTCAAAATCTGATCGATTAAGCCATACTTGACCGCGCCATCGGCGTCGAGATAAAAGTCGCGTTCCACATCGCGTTCGATCACATCTATCGTCTGGCCGGTATGGTGGGCGAGGACGTGGTTGAGTTTTTCGCGCAGGCGCAAAATTTCTTTGGCCTGAATCTCAATGTCCGTTGCCTGGCCCTGCGCCCCGCCGAGGGGCTGATGCAGGTGGATGGTGGCGTTGGGCAGGGCATAGCGGTAGCCCTTGGTCCCGGCGGTCAACAGCACCGTGCCAAACGAGGCAGTGACGCCGACGGCGACGGTGGAGACGGGGGCCGTCATCTGTTGCATGGTGTCGTAAATTGCAAGCCCGGCGTAAATCGTGCCGCCCGGCGAGTGAATGTACATCTGAATCAGTTTGTCAGGGTCTTCACGGTTGAGGAAGAGCAGTTGGGCTACGATCAGATTAGCGACTTGATCGTTGATCGGCGTGCCGAGGAAGATGATGCGCTCTTTGAGCAACAACGAGTAAATGTCGTAGGCGCGCTCGCCCCGGCCACTTGTTTCAATGACCATTGGGATCAGATTTTGAGGGATCGTCATTGCAGGAGTCCTTTCAGAAATCCAGACTTCCGAAGTGTGTAAACACTTCGGAAGTCTGCTTGTACCGTCAGCCTAACATTCGCCGTATCAGAGTTTCGCTAACAGCCGCCTAGCCATTTGGCTACTCAGCCCCGCGCTCTGAGGCCGAGACCGACACAATCGGCGCTGGCTCTTGAATTAACTCCGGGGGCGCCGCGGCGACGGCCTCGCCGGTTTCAACATTTTCGGCGTTCAATTCAGGCGCGCTTAATTCCGGCGCGCCTGGTTCAGGCGCCTCGCCTTTGGCAATGGCGACGATGCGTTGCATCGAACGCTCGGTCAACAAATCAAGCCTGAGTGAGCGGCGGCCAGTGTCCGAACTCAAAAGCTTCCGGTACCGGTCGCTGTCCTCGCCAAACAGGGCCGACATCAATTCGACGCGGGCATTAATGTCCTCATCCGTCACTTTGAGGCCCTCAAGCTCGACAACCTTGTTCATCACCAGCGCCCGGCGCAGACGTTCGTTGGCCGTCGGCTGAAGGTCTTCGCGCACCTTCTCAGCCGTCAGGTTCTGGATGCGCATGTAATCGTCCAGCGTCAGGCGCTGTTCGTGCAATCGGCGATCCAGGTCTTCGAACATCCCATCCACTTCCTGCTGGAGCAGAATGGGTGGATATTTGATCGTCGCCGCCGCCACCATCACATCCACTGCCGACTGGCTGTACTCGCTATCCTTGCGCCGCCTGGCCGAGGCGAGCAAATTCTCTTTCACCTTCTCGCGCATGTCAGCCAGGGACTCGTAATCACCCAGCGACTTCGCCAGTTCATCATCCCACTCCGGCACCTCACGGCTCTGCACGCGGGTGCATTTCGCGTCGAAGACGGCGGTCCGGCCGCGCAAAGTTTCGTTCGGGTAGTCGTCGGCGAACTTCAACTCAAAGTGCCGCGTTTCGTCGGCGCTCATGCCCGTCACCTGTTCGGCAAAGCCCGGCATCGGCCAATCCGTCTTCGGACTAAGCAATACATCTACGTCCTTGTCATCCATCAAAAAATTGTCGTCATGGTCGTGATCGTGGTCATGATCGTGGCCATGATCATGATGGTCGTGGTCGTGATCATGAGTTTCGGCTGACTCAGGGGCTTCAGGTTGAGCCGCCGCTGCCTCGAGCGTGGAGTCCGTCGCCACGGCCTGGGCGGCTTCCCCTTCGGTTTCCGGTGTTTGCATCACGCCCTTCACGTCGAGGGTGATCACATCGCCCATTTGCGCTGGCCGATCCACTTGTTCCAGCACGGCCTGTTCGTTACGCATGGCTTCCAACGCATTATTGAGAGCGTCTTCAGTGATTTCGGGTCCAGAGTAGCCGAGGCGGATCGAGCGATAGTCTCCCAACTCCACGATCGGCTTCAGGGGCACGTTGTAGGTGAAGATGATGGGGTCAAGCTTCACCTCCACCAGCGCGCCGACGGCAAAGGGGTCGATCTTCGACTCATCCAGCGCGGCCCGATAAACTTCCTGCCCCAGCTCGTCCAGGGCCTCCTCTAAAATAGCGCCGTCGCCAAAGTTGCGGACGATGATGTCGTAGGGGGCCTTGCCTTTGCGAAAGCCGGGGATGTTGTATTTCTGCGAAATCCGCCGGGCGGCGGCGCGCTTCGCTTTTTCAACTTGCTCGCTATCCACTTCGACGATCAGCTGGACTTCGCAAGTTTCCAGAGGTTTTCGTTCAATTTTCAACGAGGGGATTCCTTCCTGAGGCGGATCGAACGCCGCACAAAGTTACAGTTGTGCGCGGGATTATAACATGGCGAAGTTAGAGCAGGGAATTAAAGTTAGAGTGCTTTCACTCTAACTCTGCTGTTCTTCCGGAATACCGCGTTTGTTGCGGATGAGACTGATGCCGTTGCGGGCCTGTTGCAATATGCGTTCCACCTGGGTCTCCAGGTCGGTCAACGTCTCCAGCACATAGCTGTCGGCGTCGGCGTGGATGGCCTCGGCGTCCTGTTTGGCCTGCTCGATAATTTGCTCGGCCTTGTTTTGCGCGGCCACGGCGACGTTCTCGCGCAATAACATGCGCTCGCGCTCCTCGCGGGCCACCATCAGCGTGCGCTCGGCCTCTTCTTTGGCCTGGGCCATGATCTTGTCCTTGTCGGCCAGTGTCCGTTGGGCCTTCTTCACTTCGTCGGGAATGGACACCCGCATCTGGTCAATCAGATCGATCAACCGGTCTTCATCAATGACGATGTTGTGAGTCAGCGGCACTTGCCGGGCGCTGTTCACCAGTTCTTCGAGTCGGTCAACAAGATGCAAAATGTCCATAGCTACTCTCCCGATTTTCTTTGGCCACGAATTACACTAATTTACACGAATTTGATTTTTGTGCTTCGTGAAATTCGTGGCCGAAGCTTTCAATCCCGCAACGCCGTCATCGGCACCACGGTCTGGCCGTCGCCCAGCTCATGGAACTTTCGCTTGAGGGCGGCCTCCACCACCGGCGGCACCATCGAACTGACATTCCCGCCCAGCAAGGCGATCTCGCGCACAGTGGTCGAACTCAAAAATGTATGTTGCTCCCGCGTCACCAGCGCCACCACGTCAATCTCCGGCGACAGGCGGTGGTTGGCCAGCGCCATCCGAAACTCGTGCTCAAAATCCGAGAAGACCCGCAAGCCGCGCAGGATGACTTTTGCTCCGACCTGTTGGCAAAAATCCACTGTCAGGCCGCTGTAACCGGTGACCGTTATTTTAGGCTGATTTTCAAAAACTGCTCGCACAAATGACAGCCGCTCCTCGGGCGAAAACAGGAGGGATTTCAGCGGGCGGTCGTACACGGCGACGATGAGGTTGTCAAAAATGGCCGTGCCTCGATTGGCAATGTCAATGTGGCCGTAATGGATGGGGTCGAATGTTCCAGGAAAGATGGCGGTGATGCCCATTTTTGAAAGGATGAATTATGAATTGTGAAGGATGAAGGCGCACTTCATATCTCATCCTTCACAATTCATAATTCAACTTACGTCCCCCGCTCCCTCAATGGCTTGCCAGAAGGCTGAGAGTTTTTCAGCCAGCAGGGTGTGTTCGGGCCTGGTCAAATCGGGGTCGTCGGCGAAGAGGGTTTCGGCTTCGCGGCGGGCCAGGTTGATCAACGCCAAGTCAGTGAGCTTCGCCATTTTCAATTCGCCAAACCCCGCTTGTCGAATCCCTAAAAATTCGCCGGGGCCGCGAATCTCCAAGTCCTTCTCAGCCAGCACGAACCCGTCTTGTGTTTGCTCCATTGCCTTCAATCGCGCGTCACCTTCATTTTTCGCCCCGGCCCCGAGGTCTGAGGCCAGCAGACAATACGACTGCTGTTCGCCCCGCCCCACGCGCCCGCGGAACTGGTGCAATTGGGCCAGCCCAAACCGGTTCGCGCCCTCCACCAGCATCACCGTCGCGTTCGGTACATCCACACCGACTTCGACGACCGAGGTAGACACCAGAATCTGCGTCTCACCATCACGGAAAGCCTGCATCACATCGTCCTTCTCGTCAGGCTTCATTCTGCCGTGAAGTAGCCCCAGGCGCAAGTCAGGGAAAACCTGCTTCTGCAGACGGGCGTGTTCTTCGACCGCGGCCTTCGCTTCGATCTTGTCCGACTCCTCGACGAGGGGACAAATGATAAACGCCTGCCGCCCTTTTTGAATCTGCGAGCGCAGGAAGGCGTAGGCCCGTTCGCGTTCGTTCACGTATACGATACGGGTATCAATAGGCCGACGACCGGGTGGCATTTCGTCAATGACTGAGAGATCGAGATCGCCGTACACGGTGAGCGCCAGTGTTCGGGGGATCGGGGTCGCCGTCATGACTAACAAATGTGGGTTTCCTCCCTTGCCCCTTAACTTTGAGCGCTGGGCGACGCCGAAGCGGTGCTGTTCATCCACCACCACCAGTCCCAGATTAGCGAACTCGACTTTTTCCTGAATCAGCGCCTGGGTGCCGACGACGATCTGGATCGAGCCGTCGCGCAAGCCATCGTAGATCGCTTTCTTTTCCGACTCAGGGGTTGAACCAAGCAACAGAGCAACCGGGGACTGAAGACTTGTCCTGAGCGAAGTCGAAGGATTGGAGAGTAGAGACTGGAGATTGCGATGATGCTGTTCAGCCAAAATCGCGGTGGGGGCCATGATGGCGGCCTGTGTCCCGGCCGCGGTACCGATCCCCATCGCCACTGCGGCGACGACGGTCTTGCCCGAACCAACGTCGCCCTGCAAGAGCCGGTTCATCGGTTTGGACCCGGCCATATCTTTCCGAATGTCCGCCAGCGCCCGTTGTTGGGCCCCGGTCAGAGCGTAGGGCAAAGCCGCAATCAATGCGCTCAGTTGCTCATCGCCGATCGTCAGCGGCTGTCCTTCGGCCGATTGCCATTCGGCGCGCTGGCGACGGCGGCCCAATAACACCAATAACATCTCATCGAAAGCGAGTCGTTTGCGCGCCCGGTTCAGCAAGTCCTGGCTGTCGGGGAAATGAACTTGCAAAAGCGCATCGGTGTAATTCATCAGCGCCGCACGTTCACGGATGCTGGCTGGCAAAGGGTCAGGCAGGCGCGAGGCGGTGTAATAGACTGACTGATACATCCAGCGCCGCATGTCCTTCGCGCCAATGCCCTCGGTGAGGGGGTAGACTGGCACGATGCGCCCCAGGTTGAGCGACTCGGTGTCCAAATCTTCGACTTCGGGTTTGCGGAGTGTGAGGCGGCCCAGATATTGATCCACCTGGCCTGCCACCTGCACCTGCGCCCCCTGCGGTACTTTCTGCAACATCCACGGCTGATTGAACCACGTCACCTCAATCGAACCGGTGCCATCGTTGAGAACGGCTTTCACCATTTGCGATTGCCCGCCGCGCGTGCGCGTCACCGAACTATCCCAGACGCTGGCGATGATCGTCACCTCTTCGCCATACTCCAGCCGATTGATCTGTTTGAGTTCAGAATAATCCACGTAGCGGCGCGGGAAGAAAGTGAGGGTATCGCCCATCGCCGTCAGGCCCAACCGTTTCAACTTTTCGGCGGTCTCCGGGCCGACGCGACTCAAAACGGTGAGCGGCGCATCGACTCCCACATCGGCCGGTTCGGGCGGCAAAGGCAATTTCTTCGCTGGGCCTACAGGCCGCCGTTGGGGGCGTTGATACGGCGGGGGCCGCTGCGGTTGGGGACGGTTGACCGACGGCGGCGGTTTGGGGGTTGGCTCCGGTGGCCTGACCCCTGGGGTTGCCGCCATTGCCGGGGCAACGTTCTTTTCCCGTTCGCCTTCTGACATTGGAGGAGCAGCAGGTCTTTCCGGCGGCGTCGGTTTCGGGCGGGGCGCGGGCGACGGAGGCGCGGGTTGCGGCATCGGCACAGCGGACGGGAGCTTCGCCAACAATCCACTCATGGCGCTCGCCCGCCCCTCTGGCGACAGGGCCGGATATTGCTTGAGCCAATCAACGATATGTTCGATAAGGGCCGAGTCTATGTTTGATTTGCGAGCATGTTGTTCAAATGCGGGCGCAAACTTGTCAATGCCGCCGACCATGCCGCGATTGTCGTGACCGCGTGAAGCTTCGTTCTGTAGAATTTTTCGGAGCGTGTCGAAGGGATTGGTCATTGAGGGGAATTATACATGCGCCACCACCCCCGCCACCCCCACTGCCCCCGGCCCAATGTGCACGCCGAGGGCAGGCGTGATTTGCATCAGCAAAGGCGGGGTCTGTGAGTGCGGCGCAAACTTTTCGCAGAAGGCGGCGGCGGGTTCAGGGTTGTCGGTGTAGAGGACGGCGAGGCGTTCGAAAGTGCCGAGGGCGCTGACCATGTCGCTGTAGGCGGCCTGTGCTTTTTGCCGCGTGCGGTGTTGAGAGATCAGGTTGACCTCTCCCAGGGCCACTTCAATCAGC
>Ga0247727_10008527_pt1 | contig 19000 bp, 17 predicted proteins | sample WisWelCaveWW1625_FD_202498 | JGI IMG/M metagenome (GOLD analysis project Ga0247727, IMG submission 202498) | Biofilm microbial communities from Wishing Well Cave, Virginia, United States - WW16-25 | ecosystem: Environmental > Aquatic > Deep subsurface > Groundwater > Cave microbial mat | place... | reverse complement strand
AAAGCAATAAGGCCGGCGTTCAGGTTCAGTCTTTTCAAATATGAGCGCATCCGCATAATGTCGTAAGCGCTCACCTCCTTGCTGCCGGCGAGGACGGCGAGCAGGATTTTTCCGTTGATGCGCCAGAAATCTATCGCGTAATTGTTGATAAAAACGTTTTGGTAATATACCGGGACTTGCACTTGATCTTCACAGGAAAATTTTTCCAATTCCAGCTCAACCTTCATGGTTTTTTGATAAATTTCAGCGTGGTACCCAAGCCGCAATTCCTTTGCGACGTTCACAATGCTGTCGCGCAGCCGTTTTAGCTCTTTATTGTTTTGGATGGGTTGGGATAGCTCGTTATAATCCTCCACAATTTTGAGCGGTCGCTCGTCAAACGGAACTCTTTTAAAAGTGGCCCTGAGCAATCCGAAGTTGATGAGGATGCCGAGATGTTTGTCCGTGAGGCGCAGATACGAAATAATTTGCGTGTAATTCTCCGGCAAAAAATCAGATTGAATTGCCTTCAGTTCCAAAATGGTCTTGTCATCGATAAGATAATCCGGCTCTAATTCGATAATCTCGACACCGCGATAGTGGATCTTGAAATGGGGTTTGCTGATGGACGGCAAACCTTCCTTGGCAAGACGCACTTGCAAACTTTGGTGATAGGTAAACTCGTCGTATCCGGGTCCGATTTCACGAAATACATCGAAAACACAACCAATGATCCGGCGGCTCAAATCCTTGTATAAGAGTTCCATATTGAATTGCCCTCCGTAAGTTTCACTGACACGAGTTTTATAACCTAGAGAAACGGTAACGAAAGACAATCTTTCTTTTATTTTTTGCCGTTTTCGTTTCAGTTCTCTTTCCGTTGCGAGTTTTATTTGACCAGCTCACCATACATCTCCGGCCTTCTATCTCGAAAAAATTGCCACACGTTGCGGACTTCGCGAATCATATCCAAATCCAAATCTGCGATGACGACCTCGTCTTGGTTGCGGCTGCCTTCGACGAGAATTTTGCCGCGTGGGTTGCAAAAGTAGCTGGTGCCGTAAAACTCGCCAATGTTCCACGGCTTTTCGGTGCCGACGCGATTGATCGCGCCGACGAAATATTGATTCGCGACGGCGTGTGCGGGCTGCTCGAGTTTCCACAAATATTCGGAAAGTCCGGCAACCGTGGCGGAGGGATTAAAAACAATCTCCGCGCCGTTCAGGCCGAGGGCGCGGGCGCCTTCGGGGAAATGGCGATCATAACAAATGTAAACGCCGATGCGTCCAAACGTCGTTTCAAACACGGGATAGCCGAGATTGCCGGGCTTGAAATAAAATTTTTCCCAGAAGCCGGGATGGCAATGCGGAATGTGGGTTTTGCGATATTTGCCGAGATACTCGCCGGTCTCGCTGATCACAGCGGCGGTGTTGTAAAACACGCCGGTCATGTCTTCTTCATAAATCGGCACGATGATGACCATGCCGTGTTTGCGCGCGACTTCTTGCATCAGCTTGACCGTCGGGCCGTTGGGAATGCGCTCGGCGGTGTTGTACCATTTGACCTGCTCTTCGGCGCAAAAATACGGGCCGTAAAAAATTTCCTGCAAACAGAGCACCTGCACGCCTTTGCCGGCGGCCTGCTCGATGAGCGCGACATGCTTGTCGATCATTGCCGATTTGATCTTTTCGAGGGGAGAATCAGCGGGCGCTGCCAACGAGGCTTGAATCAAGCCTCCGCGTACGATGCGAGCCATGGTTGACCTCTTGAAATTTGGGGTGAAATTTTTAATACCAAAAGGAAACAGCAACGAGCCTCGTTGCTGCATGATCCGTTTGTAATTTACAATTGCAAAATTAGACGTCAGAGAAAATTGACTCCTTGTAGTTTAAAAAAAAATGGCGGAATGTCAATAGAAAATTGTGCGAGAAAAGATGAAGTGGGCAAGCCAAAAACTACATCAGATTTCAGGCGGCTGAAATCTGAAGTCTCGTTCAATGGGACGGCTTGAAATTCATAAAGTTTTTTTAAAACACGGAGCCACAGAGTTCACGGAGCGTCGCGGTGAAAACTTTTTAAAAACATATATTGCTCTCCGTGCTTTCTCTGTGGACTCCGCGTCTCCGTGTTAAATTTGGTCGTGAATCAACAAAGAACTTTCCCTGGCCTGCGGCAGGGCAGGCAGAATTTTGTTCTGAGTTTTTTGGACTTAATAATTAAAATTTATAACCGATATTAAAATTTGCCAGCAAACTGTGACGACTGCCGCCCATGATAGTAAGTTCGACAGGTCCGATAATGGTGGGAGCGCCAAGCGTGAGGCCCGCGCCGGTGATGAAGCGTCGCCGGTTGTAACGAACTTGCCATTGTTCGAAAGTATTGCCGATATTCCAGCGCCATAATACGAAGCGGTGCGGCATGATTTCATATTGCAAGCCAAGCTGCAAAGCCTGCAAGCTCTTTCCGGTTAATTCCTGCGGCCTCAATCCTATGCACGGGAAAAAAGCCGCGCCAATCGACAAAATGTTGCAAGAATGAAATGTCGCCGCCGATCTTTTTATATCCCGCCTCGCTTTTGATGAAAAGGAAATGTCCTCGACTCGGAAACACCGCGCGATCCAGTGTGTCAATCCAAAATAAACCAAAGAGAGAAGTGAAAGATTCCCTGATCGTTTGAAAAGCCGGCGGCGCGACCTCCGGAGAAAAATGATCCAATTCTCTTTTCACGCCGAGGCCGGCGACGATGCTGTTGGAAAAATCGAGCCGAAAAACGTTTCGAGAAAAATGGAGCGTTGCCGCAGGCTGGCGATGCGTCGGCGCTGTTGATAAATTTCCAGCGTGTTTCTGGAATAATTGCCGCGCGCCCGCAGGCCCAAACGCGGGCTGAGGCCGAGATGAAGAAAATACTGGCTGTCAATTTGAAGCTGATCTCCCAGACGCAAATCAAAGAGCAAAAGCGAGCCATGCTCGGCGCGATTGCGGAACGTCGTGTTGAGCAGCAGCGCCGCTTTGGAGCTGCTGTCGTAACGCAGGCCGAAACGAAACGCATCAGCATTTTTTTCGACAACGTCGATGAGCAATTTCGTTCCGCTGTCCTGCGGCTCCAGGCGATAGGTGACACGTTCGAAAAATTGCGAGCTATAAATTCGCGCCATTGCTTTCTCTATTTTTCCAGCAGTGACCCGGATGGGCAGCATCAAATCCAACTCAGAGAGCACGAGACGACGTGACACGTCGCGCAGGCCGGTAATAGCGAGGTCTTGAATGAGCAATGAATCGAGGCGCGGAATTTTGTAGACGTGCCGTGATTTCGTCAGAGTCTTCAATGAATCTGCCAGCGCGCGCAATTGGGGAAACAGTCGACGCGCTGCGCTTTCGCCGCGTTTGATCAACGTATCCGTGCGATCAAAACTTACGGCGGTCAATCCGGCGAGCTCCGGGGTGATGAGAATATCGCAACGCTGGCGCTGCGCGGCATTTATTTCCGCGCCGCGAAAACGGCTGATTTGATCGATGATGCTAAAAAACGAGTTGAGTTTTTCTTCGGAGGACAACGGCGCGCCGACATCAACGCCAATGACAATGTCGGCGCCAAGATGGCGAACATCTTCGACGGGAAGATTGCGAATAAGCCCGCCGTCAACCAACAGACGATTGTTGAGTTTCACCGGCGTGAAAACGGTGGGGATGGCGATGCTCGCGCGTATCGCCTCCGGCAGGAAGCCGCGATCCAGCGTCACGGCTTCGCCGGTTTCAAGATCAGTGGCGACGCAGGCAAACGGAATCGGCAGTTCTCTGAAATCGGTGAGATGATGCACCGACCACGTGAGGCGGGAAAGCAGCGCACTGATTTTTTGTCCGGCCACCAAACCGCCGGGCAGTTGCACGTTGCCCTGGCGAATGGGAAAAGTTGCGAAGTAACGTCCGTCCCACAGTTTTTCTTCCATCGGCAGATCGCGCCGCGTGGCGGCGTCGTTGAAAAATTGCGGCCAATCTTTGCGGCGCGCCAATGCGGTGAGCGAATCGGTGGTGTAGCCGATGGCATAAAGTCCGCCAATCACGCTGCCCATGCTGGTGCCGGCGATGCAATCAATCGCAGGCCGAGTTCTTCCAAAACTTTCAGCACGCTAATGTGGGCAAAGCCCTTCGCGCCGCCGCTGAGGGCTAATCCGATCCGGGGACGCTGGAGAGTTTCTTGCGCCAAAGCCGGCGCGACCAACACGGCAGAGCAGATGAACAGCAATAATTTTTTTTTGATTTGAACGGCACGCATCCGGCTATTTCGCCTTGCCCTGCTTCGCTACGGCTTCCATGGCTTTTTTCACACTTTCAGGATCGCCGAGATAATAATTGCGCCTGGGCTTTAGATGATCATCCAATTCATAAACCAGCGGCATGCCCGTCGGGATATTCATGCCGACGATATCATTGTCTGAAATATTGTCGAGATATTTGACGAGCGCGCGCAGGCTATTGCCATGCGCGGCGATGATCACACGCTTGCCGGAATGGATGGCAGGCGCAATGGTGTCATGCCAGTAGGGAAGAAAACGTACGACAGTGTCTTTTAGACATTCAGTACGCGGGAGGTCTGTTGCCAAAAGATCACGATAGCGCCGATCATTGCCGGGATAACGTTCATCACTGACCTCCAACGCCGGTGGTTGAATGTCGTAGCTGCGCCGCCAAATGTGCACCTGTTCTTCGCCGTATTTCGCCGAGGTCTCAGCTTTGTTCAAGCCCTGCAACGCGCCATAATGCCGCTCGTTCAAGCGCCACGAATTGTGGATGGGAATCCACATCAAATCCATTTCACTCAATGCCAGCCATAAAGTGCGAATGGCTCTTTTTAAAACCGAGGTGAAGGCGACGTCAAAAACAAAGCCATGGTCGTGCAAAAATTTCCCGGCTGCCTTGGCTTCGGCAAGGCCTTTTTCGGACAAATCAACATCCGTCCAGCCGGTGAAGCGATTCTCTTTGTTCCACGTGCTTTCGCCGTGGCGCAGCAGAACGAGTTTGTGCATAAACACTCCTTGCAAAGTTGAAGGTCAATAAAAATTTTATCTTGTAGCGCCGCTTGCAGCTTATTGAAAATTTGAAATAATCTTCGTCGGCATGATAATTTTTAGTTTCTAAAAAGTGTAATCTGTGCAAAAAAGAAAAAATTTTTGCACCACAAAGGCACAAAGCCTGCCCTGCCGCAGGCCAGGGAACACAAAGTTTTTCTTTGTGAACTTTGTGTCTTTGTGGTAAAGTCTGGTTCCAGCTTATACTTTGATTGGCAAAACCGAAACGGCGAGATCGTTGCTTACGGTCACGAAATGATTAGGCGGTACCATGCGCCAGTCTTCTTTGATTTCGGTGAGCTTTTCGGAAACGACAAGAACCGCGTGGTCGGCGGGATCGGCTGGATGCATGCGACAAACGCCGTCTTCGCAATCGAAGCGGCTGCCTTCGGAATGGTACAGCGTCGGCGGCGTGAGCGCCGGATCGCTGACGTAGCGGGCAGCGACAATCCAGCCGCCGTCGGTGATCGCCAGATTCAGATAAGCCGGTTCTTTGATGCCATGTTTGCCGATAATTTCTTTGAGTTCGGCAATGGTTGCTTCCAGCGCTTGGACGACGTCGTGATGCGAGCCGGCGTTTTTCTTTTTCAGAAAACTATTCAAAAAGAGCGCGAAGAAATGTTCCGAGTCGGTCTGGCCGCCGATCCAATTATATAACTCGTCGGTGAGGCGATTGCGCAGCTCGCGTTTTATTTTGGGAAAGCCGCCGATGTCGCCGTTGTGCATGAATAGAAAATTTTTGTAATGGAACGGATGGCAATTGGCCTCGGAAACGTTGCCGACACTCGCGGCGCGCACGTGCGCAAAAATGCAATTCGAGCGCAGCTTCGAAGCGTTATAACGCAGATTGCGATTGTTCCACGCCGGCGTGGTGGCGACAAAGATCGCCGGTTCCGGATCGACTTCTTTGACATAAAAGCCAACGCCAAAACCGTCGCCGTTCAACGGCTCCAGTCTTTCCTGCGCTTTAAAACTTTGGTGAATTAAAGAATTTTTCGGTTGATACAAAAGCTTGTCGAGGGTGATCGGCGCGCCTTTGTAAGCAAGAAAGCGACACATGGTTTTTCTCTATTGTTAGCCGGTTGGCCTGTTGGCTGGTTAGCAAATCAAGCAGACAATCGGGACGTTGAAAAAGCATACCGTGATCGGTGCGGAACTCCTGGTCGTTGCGTTTTACCGCGATGTCGCCAGTCCCTAACCGCCCGCAATGGCTCCTATAATGAAAAATGGCTCCTTCCCCGAAGTTACCGCGTCGGGCAGCGGGGCGTCCGGCGGCTCGTGGGACCAATCCTCCTCGCAGACGAAAAAACGCAGGAACGGTCGGCGCTTTTGCGTGGTATGGTCGCGGATCGTCCCCCGCAGCATCGGATAGCGGACCTCAAGCGCGTCGAGGACCGAGCGCTGCGTGACCGGACCTTCGATCTCGAGCTGCACCTCAGCGCCGACTTTCGCCAGCGTTCGCAGATGATGGGGGAGAATGACTCTGATCATGCAAGTTCCTCAAATTCAATAATCCAAATCCAAATCCCCAACAAATCCCAAATCTCAATGCCCCAGCGCGGCCGAGCCACAATTACACAGGAAAAAAATGAATTGCTCACGGAAGTGGAACAGCCCACGGAATTTTAAGTTTTGCTTCCGTGCGAGTTCATTTCCGTGAGCCAAAACTTTGTGTCTTCGCGCCTTTGTGGTTATGAATTATTCAGGCCTGAGATTTGGGTTTTGATTACGGCAGTGTTTGGACCTCCACAGACAGCACAGCCGGAAGATCGCGGACAATGGGAGCCCAATTGTCTCCGGCATCGGCCGACAAGTACACCTGCCCGCCAGTGGTGCCAAAGTAGATGCCGCACTTATCGAGCGAGTCGACGGCCATCGCGTCGCGCAACACGTTAACGTAGCAATCGCGTTGCGGCAGGCCGTTCGTGAGCGCTTCCCATTCGTTTCCGCCCGTGCGGCTCCGATAAACTCGGAGCTTGCCCTCGGGCGGATAATGCTCGGAATCACTCTTGATCGGGATCACATAAACCGTGTTGGGTTCGTGTGCATGCACGTCAATCGGGAAGCCGAAATCGCTCGGCAAGTTGCCGCTGATGAGTTGCCAGGACTCGCCGGCATCATCGCTGCGCATCACGTTCCAGTGCAATTGCATGAAGAGCACGTTCGGGCGCGAGGGGTTTATAGCGATGCGATGCACGCAAAAGCCGATCTCGGCATTGGGATCGGGAATGTATTGCGACTTGAGTCCGCGATTCATCGGCCGCCACGTTTTGCCCGCATCGTCCGTGCGAAACACGCCCGCGGCGGAAATGGCGACAAACATGCGATTGTGATTGGCCGGATCAATCACGATGGTGTGCGCGCCCATTCCGCCGGCGCCGGGCGCCCATTGCGCACCGGTGCCGTGGCCGCGCAATCCGGAAAGCTCGTGCCAGCTTTTCCCTCCGTCGGTCGAGCGAAAGAGTGCGGCATCTTCCACGCCTGCGTATATCGTGTCCGGATCGTTCAACGATGGTTCGAGATGCCACACACGTTTGAACTCCCAGGCGTGTTGCGTGCCGTCGTACCACTGATGCGTCGTCAGCGGTTTGCCGGTTTCGGCAGAGATGTCGTAAGCGAATTTATTGCTCTCGCCTTTGGGCATGCCCTCCGGCGTGGTGATCGGCTCGCCGGGAGGCGTGCCGGGTTGGTGCCAGGTTTTGCCGCCGTCATCGGAACGCTGAATGATCTGTCCGAACCAGCCGCTGGTTTGCGAGGTGTAGAGCCGATTCGGATCAACCGGCGAGCCTTGCACATGATAAATTTCCCAACCGCCAAAGTGCGGGCCGTCCACCTCCCACTTTTCGCGCTTGGCGTCCGCGGTCAGGACGAACGCGCCCTTTTTTGTGCCTACTAAAACTCTTACTCTGCTCATTGCTTTCTCCTTATGAATACTGGTTAAAATGAATTTGACAAGACTTACTTCTTCCGCCGGTAGTGTGTCGTCATGAATTCGTGCCACTTTCCGTCATCGCCAGGAGAGTCGGAATGTAGCTGGCGCTAGTCGTCGCTCTTGAACTCGATCACGTCATCATTGCTTCATCTCCTTTCGAATTGACGGTTTACACTATATAGTCGTTTAGCGGAGCTCAAAATCGACAACAGACTCAAATATAGCGCCTGCGGGATGCCTCGAACTCCTCGCAGCATTTTTTTCATTCGCCACAGCGCTTGACGATTTTATTAATCGTATTCCAGTTTCGAGTCGTAACCTTACGCCCAAATTCTTTTTCGAGAATGCTCATGAGATCAACCGTTCGGCTGTTTGGCGAGAGCGTCAAGACGCTGCACACTTCGTTTCCGGTAGCGCGTATGATTTTGAAATTCTTGTCGGGAGATTCATACGGGATTTTCAGGCCGCTCCGGGGTTTTTCCGAAAGGAAGGTAACATACAGCCGCGTTTGAGGAGTAACTTTAATTCCGGCAAACGGATTGGTCTCGGCCAGACGCTGTAGTCCTTCAATCTTCCGAATGAGCACGCCGATTTCGTGTCCAAAGGCCGTTTCCAGCTTTTTCTCGATTTTTTTAACAAGAGTGCTTTCGCTCGCGGCAGGCGCGGCAAAAAGCACATTGCCGCTCGCCAACAGCGTTTTGACATTCTCCAATCCAGGAGCCTCAAAGGCTTTTTTCAACTCCTCCATTTTGACGGCTTTGTGCCCGCCCACATTGATTCCGCGCAGAAAAGCGACATACTTAATCATGAAATTTCTCTCCTCTTTTTAACCTCTCAAGAATTGCCTGCATGCGCCGGGCTCTCGTCGCAGGCTTTTTTGCGGTCTGCAGCCGCCACGCAATGGCATACGTATTCGCTTTGTTTAGTGTTTCAAAAAATGCTTTGGTTTTTTTGTTTTTAGAAAGTTTTTTGAGAAAGTCCTCGGGAACCTGCATGGCGCTCGGAGAGTCGTACGCTCTTTCCCATCGGCCGTCCGCCTTTGCCGCTTCTACTTCTTTGAGGCCGGAAGGCTTCATTTTGCCGGCAGCTGTAAGGCGGTTGACGTGCTCTATATTTCTCTTTGACCAGACGCTTTTGGGCCGGCGCGGTGTAAATTTATGCAGCCACGATTTTTCATCGTACTTTTCGAGCTGGCCATCAATCCATCCGTAGCACAAGGCTTCATCCAAAGCCTCAGCATGAGTTGCCGAGGCAACGCCCGAATCCTTTTTGAAAAATCTCAACCAAATGCCGTTTGATTGCGCATGATTTTTATCAAGCCAGCTCGCCCAATCGCTCGAGGATTTGAATGCGATAATTGGCAAGTCAGTTTTGCTCATCAATTCATTCTCTCAAAATTAGCTAGACGATGTTAAATTGCTTTGAACAAAACCAAGACAGAAAAATGAAAGACAGAAAGATGGAGTCTGTATCATCAAATGCATTCATTTGAAGCGGAAATCGACTTTGAAGTGGATTCGCAGTTGAAGAATTCTTCAATATTCCAGCGCTCGGGAAAAACGAGCGTCATTAAATCTGCCGCTGACTTTTTACAAGTTGTCACGAACGGCTTATAAGTATACGTGTTTTGCGTTTCGCCGGTTCGTTGACCAGGCAAGCGAATGGCTTGATGATCCGCGAGTTGATATTTGCCTTCAGCGACGGCGTCGCCAGCCCATGGGCGTTTAAATTTCATGGCGGCGATTTGTTGCAGAAGCGTTTGTCCCGCCGCACAGCGGGATTCACCGATGACGTGATCGCGGAAATTTATCAGCAGGCCAGGGGCATTCCGCGTTTGATCAATACCTTGTCTTACGAATGCCTGATGGAACGGGAAACTCTTCCGGAGCAAAGAACATCAGGCGGGGTTTTTTGTTTTCAACGGCGGCCTCATATTCGTGCACGGTGTAAGATTTTTCATCGCCCTGCGGACAACTGCCATACAAATGGCCGAAAATGCCGACGAAGACGTCGCATTTTTCCACCTGGGTGCTGATCAAGTCCCCTAAAATTAAATAAAATTCATTCCACAAACAACGAAAAATTTTGTCGGTGAAAACAAAAGCCCGTTGCAAGACGCGGGGCTGAACGATAAGAAATTTTCCCTTCCAACAAAATCACACGGTCAAATGAATTTCCTGACCGATAATTTGTCTGGAGTAAACGTCAGGAGAGTAGAAGTTGGCAACAATTAATTTGAAAATGATTTCCAGATCAACCGGGGGAGCATTAAAATGCGGCAGGTTTAAAACGACGTGCATGTGGTATTCGGGCTTGCGAATGAGGTCGCTCGTTTCCTCGCGTTCGTAGCGGAAGAAGTAGCCGTTTGGGCGTTCGTAGTGATAAGAGTACTTCAACCGGTGGATTTCATTATTGACTACACGGACTTCTTCATATAATTTTAGCTTTGCCCCATCTCGAAAGATTAATAAATTGGGATCTCGAGCGCTGATAATTCCACCTTCGTTGGGCGAAATTCCATCCGCATTGAAGAACTTTACAGGTGTGGCGCCTGATAGAATGCCTTGCCGTCCGTACTCTGCAACGGAGGCTCGAATGTGCTTTTTATGTTCAGCGTAAGTCACTGGCTTGCTCTATTCTTTAGGCTGATTAGTGCTTGTTCCATTAACTCCATTAGCTGACCGATAAGCTGTGTAAAAGCCGCTCCAAGCCACTGAATCCGCAACCCAGTAGGTTTCGCCTTTTTTCCATTTCGCATAAAATTCTTCTGAGGTCATGCCGTACTGACGTTCGAATTCTTCCAGGATAGCTTTGACCTCTTCCAGGGTCATTTCATCTTCTTCGATATTGAAATTGGTTTCAGTCATGGTAATTTTATCCTTTTAATGTCTGTTTTGGTTGTTTCAATTTGCACAAAATTTGAGCAAGAACACGAATATGCGTTTTGTATTCCGCCCAAGCCATCGGGATAACCTATTTCTGAAGCAGAGCGCCGTTTTTGCCATTGAGTGACTTGTAGAGCTCGAATAAGTCGCTCCAGGCAACCGACTCAGCAACCCAGTAAGCTTCGCCTTTTTTCCATTTTTCATAAAACTCTGCCGACGGCATTCCATACTCCCGTTCAAAGTCATCCAATGTGGCTTTGAGTTCTTCGAGAGTCAACTCGTGTTCTTCAACATGGGAATTAGATTCAACCATAATGACCACCTCAAGCGAGGAGTTTCATTTTAAGCCCAGTTTAAAGCTTGTTTTGATTTGAATAAAGGTAAACAATATCTCCGCCACAAGCAACAGAAAATTTGCAACTACACGCGCTTCAATTCCACCTTCACTTCATTCCCAACTTCCGCCACGGCATAATTCCCATTTTTCGCCGGGCCGCAATTCACGACAACCGTATCGCTGACTTTCGCCTGTCCGCGCGCTTCGTGGATGTGGCCACAGACAACGAGAATCGGTTTGACTTTATCGACCCAACTGCGAACCGCGGTGCTACCGACATTGACACCTGAGGCGTTACGATCAACTTCGGAATTGTGCGGCGGGCAATGGGGCACCAGGATGAATCTTGGGCTACTTTCGACTTGCGCGTAACTCGCGGCGAGAAAGCGAGCCAAATCTTCTTCGGGAAATTCGTACATCGTGCCCTTCCACGGCGGCATGGCGGAGACGCCGAAGAAGCCGATATCGCCAATGCGAACGCCGCGCGTGTGCGCTTGCGCGAGATTGAGAAGGTGATCGACTTCAGGCGGCTTTCCAAAATTCGTGAAATCGCCGCCAATAATGAGCAGATCGGCGCGCGGCTCGTTGGCTAAAATTTTTTCAAAGCGGCCAACTTCGCTGTGAATGTCGGTGATACAAAGAATACGCATTGTCAACTCCTCAAAATGGATTGATGGATTGTGGATCACTGGATTGATGGATTTTTGGATCACTGGATTAATGGATTTTGAGAACGTTGCAGCACCAGCATTTCCATTAATCCATTACTCCAATAATCCAGTACCCCAGTATTCCATTGATCCAGCAATCCAACATTCCAACATTCCAATCATCCTACTCGTTAGAGGCGTGGCCTTTATTGCGGATATTCTGATCCCAGTATTGCATCCACGTCGCGCAACTGTCGGCGAAGAGTTGCCAGTCGATCGGCATGGCCTGATATTGCGCGGGGTTGAATTCGGCGCGAATTTGCGAGAAGTCCAAATCCCGGCGCGTCGGGATGCGATAGTATTGTTGCGCGGCGTAAATAAAAGACTCCGGCGTGGTCACAAACTCGTAAAACTTTTTTGCCAGCTCGAGGCGCGCTTCATCTTTTTGGGGGCGCGCCACGAGCGCCAGGCCTTCGGTCACCATCGGGGTGCCGCTTTGGGGAACGATGTAGTCAAACGGATAATTGTCTTTTTCGCGGCGCAGCAAAACATCGGGCAGATTCCACGGCGCGAGGTCGGCCTCGCCGCGCGCGAGGGCGAGATAAAATAAAGTTTGATCGCCGGGATAACTTTTGGTGTTGGCGTCGAGCCGGCGCAGCCAGCCGAAGCCGGCCGCGGCGGAATTTTGTTCGTGATAGCGGCGATAGATCATCGCAAAAAAAATCGCCCGCATCGTTCCCGAGGGCAGCGGTTCGCGAATTGAAATGCGGCCGCGCCATTGCGGCGCGAGCAGATCGTCCCAATCCTGCGGCGCGGCTGCTTTGGAAAGTTTTTGCGTGTTGAACATGATCACTTCCGGCGTGAGATACGTGCCGTACCAGCGGTCCTGCGGATCATGATAACTCGCCTCAAGTTGCGCGCCCCAGCTCGGGCGATACGGTTCGAGCAGACCTTCGGCCGCGGCCTGCATGAACAGCGGCGACGGCGCGCCCCACCACAGATCGGCCTGCGGATTGGCTTTTTCCGAGCGCAGACGATCCAGCACATTTTGCGAACCCATGTCGAGCCATTCGACATTGACGCCGGGATTGACCTTCTCAAAGCGTGAGGCAAAATCTTCAAGCAGTTCTTTGCCGTGCGGTGAATAAATGATCAGACGCTGCGGTTGATCGCCGCAGGCGGCGCAAAACCAGCAGCACAGAAACAAAAGCCAAAAGCCGCACGCCGGTTCGCGCCGGTTTTTAAAACCGGCCGGGGCTTGCCGGAATTTTTTTTGCCAAAAGCAAAAATGGGTTGAATAGATCACGGAAAGGTTCTCTGGTTTTGATTGAAAGAAAAATTGATGCCTGCAGCATTTTATTGTCCAGCGAAGGCAGAACTTTGCGCGTTTTTTCACAAATTCAGCGAACGAGCGCCAGCTTTTGCCGTTGGACAAATTGGCCAACCTGCAAGCGATAAAAATAATTCCCGCTGGCGACGTCGCGGCCGGCGTCATCACGCCCATCCCAGCGCACGAAGTGCCGCCCGGGTTGGCGGGATTCCCGGACCAGCGTGCGAATGCGTTGCCCGTTCAGGTTGTAAATCGCCAGTTGCACATTGGCGAAAGCCGGCAGCGCAAATTCAATGGTGGTTTCAGGATTTCCCGCGCGGCGCGATGAAAATGGGTTCGGGTAATTTTGTGCGAGTGTCGGCGTCGAGGGTAAATTATTATTTTGGGTTATGGCGTCATCGACACGAGTGAGATTCCCAAGATCGAGAGTGTACATCGACCGGCCATGCGTGCCGGCCGCGAGACGGCGCAGTTTGGGATGAACCACCAGGTCATAAACCGAAACCAGCGGCAAGCCTTCGCCAGGAACCGACCAGCTTTGGCCGGAGTTGCTCGAATAGTAAGAGCCCACGTCGGTGCCCACGTACAAAAAGTTCGGATAAGCCGGATCGATCACAATCGTATTCACCGGCGCATCGGGCAAATTGCTGCTGATGTCCTGCCAGGTTTTGCCCATATCTGTCGTGCGAAAGACGTGCGGCTGGGGCGAGTTCCATTTCAGACCCGAGAAAGTGGCGTAAGCAATTTGTGCATTCGTCGGATCGACCGCGACGCGCGTCACCCATCGATAGGGCAGCGCCGCCGAAATTTCCGACCACGTCTTGCCGATGTCAGCCGTCACCCAAACATGGCTGTCGTCGGTGCCAGCATAAATAACGGCGGAATTGCCTGGCGCGACGGCAATCGTTGTCACTTTGCCCAAACGTGAACCGGGCTCGCTGTCAGTGAGATCGTCGCTGATCGGCTTCCATAAATCGGCGCCATTCGCGGTGCGATACACGCGATTGGTCCCGTAATATAAAACCTGGCTATTATTGGGATCCATCACCACAGGTGTGGACCAATCCGTCGGATCGTTTGGATCGATGCCATTGAGCGCCGATGTGAAAGTGAAGCCGCCATCCGTGGATTTGCCGAGGCGGCCGAATTGCGATTCCGCATAAATGATGTTGGAATTGGCCGGGTCAACGATGACATAAAAACCGTCGCCGCCGTAGATGTCACTCCAGTTGTTCAACAGGCCGTTCGTCGTGCGTACCGTGCCGTTGTCCTGCGTGCCGCCGTAGAGACGCTCGGGATTGGTTTGGTCCATCGTGATGTGATAGAATTGTGTCACCGGCAGGGCTTCGACCTTTGTCCAGGTTGCGCCATCATTCGTAGAGTAATCGATGCCGCCGTCGTGGCCAACGATTTGCCGGCGCGGATCGAGCGGATCGAAAGCAAAGGCATGATGATCGACATGCGAAGTGCTGGCGCTATTCCAGGCCAGGCCGCCATTGGTAGAGATCATCATCAATAAATCCAAAATGTAAACCCGCTCGGGATCGGTAGGATGCACGCGCACGTTGCCGAAGTACCAACTGAAATTCGTGAAGCCATTATTGAGACTGTTGGAAGTATTTATTCTCTGCCAGGAGTTGCCGCCGTCTTTGGAGCGATAGAGACTGTCGTAAGTATAGCCGTTTTCAAGAGTATAAGTATTGATTGTATAAAGTGCATAGAGGTGATCGGGCTGCGTGGCGCAAATCGCCAGGCCGATACGACCAACATTATTGCGCGGCGCGGGCAGGCCTTGCGCAGCGCCTAAAAGCTGCCAGGTGTCGCCGCCATTGAGACTGCGATAGATGCCGCTGGATCTGCCGTTCAAATGCGTGCCGAATTTCGGCGGGCGAACGCGCTCCCACGTGGCGGCAAAAAGTTTTTGCGGATTCTGCGGATCAATAACGATATCGATCGCGCCGGTGGAATCATTCACAAATAAAACTTTTTCCCAGTTCCCGCCCGCGTTCGTGCTGCGATAAACGCCGCGTTCCGGCCCGTTGCCGAAATATGAACCGACGGCCGCAACAAAAACGCGATTGGAGTTGGAGGGATCGATCACGACCCGGCCAATCGCCGTCGTCGCTTCGAGACCGCTCATATTCCACGTCGCCCCGGCATCGGTTGATTTGAACACGCCCGCGCCGGAAAAATTATTGTGCCCGCCGTTCGCCTCGCCGGTGCCGGCATACAACACATTCGGATTGTTGGGATCAACCGCGACGTCGCCGATTGGCAGCACCGCTTGCTCATCGAAAATCGGCCGCCAGCTCACGCCGCGATCGGTTGATTTGAACACGCCGCCCGTCGCCGCGCCGGCGTAAACAATTTTAGCATCTTTCGGATTAAAAGCCAGCGCCGAAATGCGCCCGCCGATATTCGTCGGCCCTGCAAATTTCCAAACCGGCGCGAGGTTCGAGCTTTTTGCAAGCTGGCGCATACGCTGCGCCTGTTGCAGCGCCTGCAAATGCGCCGTGGGATCGGCGTCAAAATACGGGAAGGTTCGCTGCATCCACGCCCATTCGGAGGGATAACGTCGCGCTTCCGTCGCGCCGTTTTTTTTGAATTTTTCCCCGGTTGCGTTGGCGGTCAGCTTCCAGCGCGCGAGCTGATTGAGCCAGCCGATAAAACTCATCAACACGATGATCAATAAAGGCGTCAAAAATTTTGCGGCGGATTTGAGGCGTTTAATCTGAACAGGCATGGTTTCATTTTCCGGTAAGGTGAAAAAAACGATGATTTGTATTTTAGGATAAAATGAAAAAATTTTAAAATACTTTTTGTGCGGGCGGCAAAACTAAAATCCGCTTCACTTCAATTATTTTGACTTTATATTTTCTGAGTTGGTTTCTAAATCCGTTGTTGACAAAATCCGCATTTTTACCTACCTTTCATCCATATTCACCGGATGAATTACATGAAAAAAGTCATCTTCGATTCCAGCGCGCTGATTCCCGCGAGCAAGTATGTGTTGAATGAAAAATCGGTTTGCGAGCATCTGACCGATTACGTCGAAATTCATATTCCGGCGGCGGTGCATCGCGAAACGCTGGCGCAGCCCGAAAAATTTGCCGGCGGCGCGGTTCTGCAAAATTTAATTGCGCAAAAGAAGATCACCGTTGCCGCGCCGCCGCCGAACGGCGCCACCACGGAAATTCTTTCGACCTACCGGCTCGGACCTGGCGAGCAGGAAGCGATTTTGCTGTACCAGCAAAATCAGGAAAAATTCGACGGCCTCATCCTCGATGATTATGTCGCGACGATCGTATGCCGGCGCCTGCAAATCGGCGCGCTGTTGCTGCTCGATCTGATCGTGCAACTGGAGCGCGAGCAAATCATGCCGCATGCGCTGGCGGTCGAGATGATCGCGAAAATCGCGCCACGCTATCATCGGGGATTTATCGAACATTCGTTGCACATGCTCGGCGAACCCAAAGCCGTCGTGGAACCGGCGCCGGTTTTTGTTAAAGAAAATCTGGAGCGTTTTCTCGCCGGAAAGTTTTCCGCCGCGCCATGGTGGCAACGTTTCGCCTCGGCCCATCGCGATTATGCCGCCGGGCTGATCAGTCTGGGCTGGATGGCGCAAAATCTGCATTCTTCTGTTAATGAAATCGATCGCGTCTTTGACGAAATAATGCTGCCCGTCAGCACGGCCTCGGATGAATTGTTTGAACTCTGGAAACCGTATCGCGCCTCGATACGCTGGCTAAAATCCAACCAGGAAGCAAATTGAATCTTATCGCCCTGCTGCAACATTTCGATACCATTCTGTTTCAGTTTCTCAATCATCTCATCGCCCATCCGCTCTGGGACGGGTTCTGGGTGATCATCACGACGCAAAAATACTGGATGGCGCCATTGCTCGCCGTCTGGATCGCTCTGCTCTGGAAGGGAGGAAGACGCGATCGCATTGCCGCCCTGCTCGTTCTTCTGGCAATAGGCGCGAGCGACGTGATCAGTGCGCGTGTGTTGAAGCCCGGCATCGGCAGAGTGCGTCCCTGTCATGCGTTGGAAAATGTGCGCCTGCTGGTGTCGTGTGGCGGCAGGCATGGGTTTCCTTCCTCTCATGCAGCGAATGCATTTGCCGCGGCGAGTACGCTGGCATTTTTTTATCGGCGTTATTCGCGTTATTTTTTCGCCGCGGCGCTGCTCGTCGGCCTGTCGCGAATTTTTGTGGGCGTGCATTATCCGGGCGACGTGCTCGGCGGGTTTATTTTAGGGAGTCTCTGCGCTTTGCTCTTGTTATGGCTCCATCAAAAACTGCTCCGTAAAAGTTTGGATTTTTTTAATTTTTTTTGACAAACAATTGAGTTGGCCTGTAAAAAAAATCCGTTGGCAGCTTTTAATCCGTTGGGGTAATTGTTTTTAAACCAGTTTGGTTCCGGCTCGTCCGGCTTATGGATAAAGTTTCTCCATAACCCACGCGTCGTTTTGCCGGACATAAACCGTGCGATCGTGCAAACGGCTGATACGCGATTGCCAGAACTCGATGCGTTCCGGAATCACCCGGAAACCGGACCAAAAGGGAGGACGCGGCACTTCCGCGCCGGCAAATTTTTCTTCGACGGCTTTGACGCGCGCTTCCAATTCTTCACGCGTGGCCAGGACGCGGCTCTGCCGCGAAGCCCACGCGCCGATTTGCGCGCCGCGCGGCCGCGAGGCAAAATACGCGTCGGCCTCGGTATCAGGCACCTGGGCAATGCGGCCTTCGATGCGCACCTGCTGCTCCAGCGGCGGCCAGTGAAAACATAACGCCGCAAACGGATTCATCGCCAGCTCGCGGCCTTTGCGGCTTTCCAGATTGGTATAAAAAACAAAGCCGCTTTCATCAAATCCTTTCAACAACACCACACGGGCTGAAGGCCGGCCCTCGGCGCTGGCGGTGGCAAGCACCATCGCCGTCGATTCCGGCAAAACCACCCTCTGCACCTGTGCAAAAATTTCTGCAAAGCGGCGAATCGGATCGGAGAGTTCGGGCATATTATTCCCGGTTATTCCTGTACCGCAACATTTATGTTGCGGTTATATTGCGATTTATGTTGCGCCTGATTTAACAGCACCATGAAGTCCCCTGCAATATAAATAATCGTAATGTTGCAATCAACAATTTTCTCATTGCACTTCTGATTATATTTTCTTATTTTAATAGGTCGAAATTCATAAACCTGGAATTTGATAACGGTCGGCCTTCGTCATCCGAATGAACCACTGTTGCGAACGAACTCGGAGCGAAGGCTATTTTATAAATAAGATTAACTATGCAGAGTTTTTGTCCGATGCATGAGGAGGATGAATGGACAATCGCGCGCGCGCTTCTTTAACGTACCGTATTTTAACCGATGTGCTCGGCGTGACGCTGGTGTTTGGCGCGTTTTCATTGACCACGATTGCGTATAATGAAATTTCAACTCTGGTGCGCAACGTGGCGCTTTATGCCCTCGTTTTTACCGTGCTCATCACGATCTGGCGCCGGCTGGGCAGCATGTTCGATCTCGGCATTCTGGGCGGCAAAGTCAGCGCGCTCATTGGAATGACCATTGCGCTCAGTATCGCGCTGGCGCCGGTGTTTTTGGGAATTTTCATCTCCCCCAATGAGGCAGTTCACCTGTTTGCCGCCAACTGGCTGGCCGTCAACTTTGGCCTGATCATGGTGCTTATGATGTTTTTAGTGCGCCGCTCGCACGCCTACAAATCCAAAACGCACTGGCGACTCGTGCATCACTCGTTGTTGATCGCGGGCGTTCTTTTCCTGCTGTCGGCGCTTATCCCATTATCGTTGGCG
>Ga0247727_10008526_pt1 | contig 19003 bp, 18 predicted proteins | sample WisWelCaveWW1625_FD_202498 | JGI IMG/M metagenome (GOLD analysis project Ga0247727, IMG submission 202498) | Biofilm microbial communities from Wishing Well Cave, Virginia, United States - WW16-25 | ecosystem: Environmental > Aquatic > Deep subsurface > Groundwater > Cave microbial mat | place... | reverse complement strand
GCAGCGCTTCGAGCACGATTTGTGCCTTCAGCCTGGCGGGTATTCGTTTTCCTTTGGGCATATTTCTCTCCAGAAAGTGCACCTTGATTATGCCCGTTTTCGTGTCTAAATTTCCTTATCCACTTAATTGTGAGTCTTGAATATAGTATCCTGCCACAACTATTTACTATGGCAGCAATTCCAGCAAATTATCGAGATTCCCAAACAACAATCCAAGCAGTGGCAGCATGAGTTGGCTAAAAAGGGTGGAAAACGACTTCAAATCCAGCGTGCTCGTCTTCGATGCCATGATCTGCTTGTGGAGGTCTGCAAGGCGCAGGAGACGTTCAGCCGTATCCTTGTCGGACAGGTCGCCCGTTGCTTCAAGCGTGTTGATCTTCGTTCGAATCCTGTTGAGCGTCTTCCATTTGGCGCGTTTGGTGATCGTTCCCAGCGTGGTACGAGTCAGAAGGAATTGTATGATGATTACAATCCACGTGACCACAAGGAATGGAAATGAGAGGATGGCTCTGGATTGTTGTTCAACAAGGCTTGATGTCGCAAGAAGCGTGAAAAGCGCGCTTGCCGAAGCCAGCCAGTATAAAGCTTTCGTCAGCGATTCAGAAATATCGCTGATGATCTCCGAATCGGCCGGGGAAAAAGTATTCATGTCATATTGATAGGTTTTCAAATTGGAGGCCAATAAACATGTCCATAGATAAATATGAGAGATCAAACTGACCAGTAGCCCGACCAGCACAACCGTAAGCGAGAAACCAAAACCGGCAAACTGACCATAAGGAATACTTACCGCTAATATTCCAAGTATGATCCATGCGAGGCAAAAGGGCAGGAGAATCCCGCCCACATGTTGCCAGGACCAGGACTGCTTGAGCCACAAAAGAAAGGTAGAGAGATCGGCCACTCCGCTCATGTTGTCAATGACACGATTCGCAATATCATCTAACATATTTTGAACAGCGAGATGTGCCAAAACAGCGACCAGGATCGGCCCTTCTGTACCTACTATGCCGCCCATGAAAAAAGGAACGCCTCTCTGAATTTCCCCAAGCACTAATCCAATTAGCGCTCACGGGCTTAGAAGGATGAGGTTAAGCAAGACAACGCCTGACAACCAATACCCCGGGCTGTTGCGTTTGAATGCCCTGCCAAGCGCGTTAAATATCCGCGCCAATGGGACCGTCTCTTTCAAGGCAAGGATTTCCTCCCGCACTTCCTGTCGTTTTTGAATTAGTTCCGCTTCTGTAGACATATTCTTCTCCTGAAAACACAAACCCTTGCCTGATTCAGTGATATGGTTTATTGCATTTTGTGTATTAACCCACTGCCCTCATAAAGGAGACGCTAATTTTTTATCCCCAAAACGCGTAGGGGCGGATCGCGATCCGCCCCTACTACCAAAATGAATGAACCCTATCCTCCCAACGCGTCGTTCGGAGGCGGGGGACGGTGCGTCTTAAGCCGCAAATACACCACGCCGCGCACATCGAGGAAGACCGATTCGGGCGTCTGCACAATGCGGATCATCACATTCTCGCAAGCCGAACACAACACAATGCCCGGTCCGTGCGTGAATGCCAGCGCAGGGTGCCCATCCTGCTTTCGTTGCCGCAGTGGGCGGGTAGATCGTCGGATTTGCCCTTACAGGATGCTTCGCGAGGGGAAGCGCCGAAGGCGGAGGGGACCTTGACGCTCTTCCCTTGCGGGGGTATGATGTAGTCACACAGGTGACCACATGAAGAAGAGACAACCCAAAACCGAAGAGATCGGGATCCGCGAGTTGAAGAGCCGCGCGTCGGAGGTCGTCCGCGCGGTGAAGGAACAGCGCGCCCGCTATGTGATTACGCAACGCGGCGTTCCCGTCGCGGCGATCATCCCCATGGATGCTGTCCTGCCCGAAAAGAAATCGGACGATGAAGTCTGGGAACGCCTGATGAAACTTGGGGAGGAAATCAGTAAAGGTTGGCAGAGCGAAAAGAGCGCGGTCGAAATCCTTTCAGAGATGCGACGATGAACTCGCCTGTCACGATTGATGCCAGTGTGTTTGTCAGTGCATTTACCCCCACCGAACCTGCGCATCAGGCAAGCAAATCATTCATGCGCAGTGTGCGCGAACAGTCGATTCCCATTATTGTACCAATACTTGTTTTACCTGAAATATCCGCTGCCCTCTCGCGCGGACAAGGCAAGCCCGAACTTGGATTGTCCTTTGTTCAGGAATTAAGAAACTTCCCCAACACTACTTTCATAGATGTGGACGATAGTATTGCTACACTTGCGGTTGATATTGCCGCCAACAACCGCTTGCGCGGCAGTGACGCGATCTATGCCGCCGTCGCTTTGCGGTTTGGGACGGAATTGATCACGCTCGATAAAGAGCAACTGGAACGATTGCCGAAGGTTTTACCTGTAAGAGCGCCAAAATAAAGAAGGGCGGACACATAGGTCCGCCCCTACAAAATCATTGCGGTTGAGTATTCCCCACCAGCCCCAACTCAGGCGCGATTTTTCGCATTGCAAGAATCACGTTCCCCACGTGTTCCCACAACTCGATGCCGAATTCCTGCGCGGCGTGCTCCATTTCTGCCCGTGATGTCCCTGCGGCGAAGGCTTTGTCCTTCCACTTCTTTTTGACCGAACTCGCTTCAAGGTCATACAATGATTTGGATGGGCGCACCAGCGCGACGGCGGTGATCAACCCCGTGATCTCGTCGCAGGCGCAGATAGCTTTGCGCCTCGCTGTGTCGCGCGGCAGGTTTAAATGATCGGCATGACTCAAAATATCCTGAATGATCTCCTCGAGTACGCCGCGCTCCCGTAGAATGGACGCGCCGTCCTGCGGATGCTGATCGAGTGTCGGGTGGATCTCCCAATCGAAGTCGTGAAGCAGACCGATCATGCCCCACGCCTCGGGGTCTTCGCCGAATTTCTCCGCGTAGAATCGCATCGCGGCTTCCACCGAAAGCATGTGTCGCACGAGTCCTTCATTTTTTACATATTCACGAACAATGGATAAGGCATCGTCGCGGGTCATAATATCCTCTTGTCATTGCAAGGAGTGGTCTTGTTCTTTGCGACGAAGCAATCTCCTGTTGATCGGAGATTGCTTCGGGCTGGTGGTTTCGACACCTGCACTTGCGTCAGGTGCAAGTGTACGGGCGGGGACATCACTCGCCCTACTCAACCACCAGCCCTCGCAATGACGCTAAATTGTTGTCGAAGTTTCCAAACCGTGTTGCGCAGAAAGGTCATCGAGCAGGGATTCCACTTCATCGAGGAAGTGATCGAGTCCCTGCACGTGTTCCTCGATGCCGGCCGATGTCAAACCGAGTTGACCGCAGGCGGAACGCCATGAGTTCAACGCGCTGTCAGGCAAAACCTCCGCGGCGAGAGTCCATGTGTGAAGAAGGGGCCACAAAACGCACGTCGGGTTTTCGCTTCCGAGCATTGCCGCAAACGCCTTCTCGTAATAATTCATTCGCACAGGGTGGATTCGCGCGTCCACGCGGCTGTTTTGGGATGCGGCTTCAAAAGCGGATTTCCACTCTGGAAGCCATTCACTCATCACGGACGGATCCAATCTTGACGCGCCCAACAAACCGACAAGCGCCGCGTCCATGCCCGGACGTTGGGCTGTCTCTGCCCTCGAAGCGAATTCCAGCATCAGGCGCCTCTCCTGCAACGGCGGACCCGACAACTCAGCCACCGCGTTGACCGCGTGATAGAGCGATTTCATGTATTGCAGAACATCTTTCTGGGTAACCGCGCCTTCAATCTCCAGCAACTCGCGCCAAATCGCACGCGCATCTTTCAGCAAAATACGTGAACGTTGCAATGCGGGCGCGGGAGCGTTGAACTCGAACCCTGCGCGCAAGCCAGCCTGCACAAATTCAAAAAATTTCTCGCGCTCATAAAGAAGCATCGGGTCGTACATTTCCCAGCCCAGCCACGGGTCAAGACGCAGCTCGCGCGGACGCTTGAACTCCGCCTTCGCGCGGTGACTGATGTCCACGTGGAAGTCGGGAGTCAGTTTCACAAACTCGCGCCTGTGTTTCGGTTCGCTGTTATGGACCAGGATCACGTCAATATCCGCCGTGCCGCCGAGCATCGGGTCGGTTTCCTTGGAGACGAGCGAACCCGTCAGGTACACCGCGATGATGTCGCGGTCGTTGTAGGCGCGTTCCTGCGCGGTCTCTTTGGCGATTCGGATCAGTGATTCACGCGTGACTCGCATAATATCTCTTCTTCGCCCTGAGCGGAGGGACTGAGTGTAAGTCGAAGTCCCGTAGACGAAGGGCGCTTCGACTGCGCTACGCTCCGCTCAGCGCGAGTTAATCAGGCAATGGCAAACTCTGTTGAAACGGAGGCAGGCTCAGGCTTTGTCTGATGCGGTTTTCTATCTGCTTTAAATGTGCGGGGTTCTGGATAATATTCAGGTTGTTCGAGTCAATCGTCAACACCCGCGCGTGGTCGAACGGTTTGGAAAAAAATTCGTCGTAGGCATTGTTGAGTTCGTGGATGTAAGCGCGTTCCATCTGCCGTTCGTATGAGCGGTCGCGCAGGGCAATGCGTTGCATGAGCGTGTCGGTCGTTGCCTGCAAATACACAAGCAGGTCGGTTTTTTGGATCTTTTCCGCGAGCGCTTCATGCACTTTGTAATACATGTCCAGTTCGTCTCCCTTGAGGTTGATGCGGGCGAAGAGCGAATCTTTTGCAAAGGTGTAATCGGTGATCACGGTTCTTCCCGTTGCGACCATGTCTGTTACCGTGCGGCGCTGCTGGTGATAGCGGCTCAACAAAAAAAATATTTGTGTCTGGAACGCGTAGCGCGCGCGGTCCGAATAAAAATCGGACAGAAACGGATTCTCTTCGAAGACTTCCAAAATAATTTCAGCGTCGAACGCGGGTTGAAGCAGGCGGGCGAGGGTGGTCTTACCAACTCCGATGACCCCTTCGATGGCGACATACATAAGCGGCTCCCAAAGTGAGGTGGTTCAAGGATACCATAAGACAGGTATACATGTAGACAGGTACGCACTTGTTTACGTGTTTACTTGTCTACATGTTTACTTGCATACGTATTTACCTGTCTCCCGCTTGCCTGTATACTTGACCCATGCAATTCACGATTGAAAGCGTCGAATTTTTATTATTGATCGCCGCGCTCGTGGCGATGATCGCCAAACGCGTGCGAATTCCATACACAGTGGGTCTGGTCATCGCGGGCATCGCCGTATCGTTCCTCCCTTTCACGCCTGAGATCGAGTTGAGCAGGGAATTGATTTTTGTCGTCCTGCTCCCACCGCTGATCTTCGAAGCGACGTTGTTCATCCGCTGGCGCGAGTTGACCCGCAACCTACCAGTCATCCTTGTGTTCGCAACCGTCGGGGTGATTATTTCCGCATTGCTCACCAGCGCGGGGATGGTCTATCTCGCAGGCTGGACGTGGCAGAGCGCGGCCTTATTCGGCATCCTCATCGCGGCAACCGACCCTGTTTCAGTCATCGCCACATTCAGGGAAGCGGGCGTACACGGACGCTTGCGTTTGCTGGTGGAGGCGGAAAGTTTATTCAACGATGGCGTCGCGGCTGTGGGATTCGCCGCCATCCTTGCTTTTGTTTCAGGGGTGGATATTTCGCTGCAAACGACAATTCTCCATGCTTCCTGGTCTGTCTTCGGCGGCTTGTTGATCGGCGCAATTTGCGCGGGCATTGTGATCCTGCTCACGCGCACAACCGACGATCACCTCGTTGAACTCGCGCTCAGCACGGTCGTTGCCTATGGCTCGTTCTTGATCGCGGAGGATTTTCATGCGTCGGGTGTGCTATCCACGCTCACGGCTGGAATCTTAATAGGGAACTTTGGTCTTCCCACCGCCTACTCAGACAAAGGGCGCGCCTTCATCATGGACTTTTGGGAGTTCATGGCGTTTATCGCCAACTCGATCATATTCTTTTTGATCGGCTTGCGTGAGGCGAATCAAAATTTATTGAGCGCGCTGACGGTTATCGTCGTCGCTGTCATTGTCGTCACCCTGGGGCGCGCCGCGGCGATCTATCCGTTGAGCATCTTGTTTAGCAAATCAAAACTAAGAATTGAAAAGAATCACCAGCATGTTTTGTTCTGGGGTGGCTTGCGCGGCGCGCTGGCTTTGGCTCTCGCGCTTGGCTTGCCAGAGGACATTGAACGCCGCGAACAGATCATCACCGCCGCGTTCGGGGTTGTTGCGTTCTCCATCTTCGTGCAGGGATTGACGATGACTCCGCTGTTGCGACGGTGGAAGGAAATACCTTCGCAACCGGTCTCAATAAATCTTGAGGAATAATTTATCGCTCAATAACAACTTCCCTGCTCTTGATCAGGCTTTTATATTCATCCAGTTCAAGCATTGGCGGGCGTGATTTTTCAGCGACTTCCTCCACATCCAGAAAGAAGCGCTCCCTTTCGTAACGGATCAATTTCATCGTCCTGTTGACGTTTTCCACGATCCCCAACCCATAGCGCGATTCGAGCCTGCTGGTTACCGCCTGAATGATGGCAAAAGACATTTTGCCCAAAGCCTCCAACGACTGGTTGTGATGGATGCGTTCAAGCAGGTCAATCTGGGCAATCGCGCGGATGCCAAACTTTTCAAACACGTCAATCAACAAGCCGATCTCCACACCGTACCCTGAAAAGAACGGAAGTTGCTCCAATGCCTTTCGCCTGCCGCCATATTCACCGGAAAGAGGCTGGACAATTCCGGAAAGTTCCGGGTAGAACAAATTAAGTAATGGGCGGGCAGTCAACTCCGTGACCCTTCCACCTCCGCCAGCCTGTATCTTCCGCCCCACCTTCAAGGGTCGGCGATAAAACCCCTTCACAAATTGGATTTCGGGCCTGAGCAAAAGGGGGCCGATCAACCCATATACAAAACGCGGATGGATGTTCACAATATCCGTATCAACCCAAATGAGTATGTCGCCGCTTGTGCAATACAGGCTTTTCCAAAGAGCCTCCCCCTTCCCGTGCCTCTCGCCATATATGGGGAGAATTTCCTGATGGATGTACACCGGAACGCCCAGTTTTTCCGCGACCCGGCGCGTGCGATCGTTGGACATGGAATCGATCAAAACGAGTTCATCCAATAGCGGGATGCGCGTCATCAATGCGTCCTTGATTGTAGTGATTACATTCCCAACCGTCTCCTCTTCATTCAAGGCTGGCATGGCAAGGCTGATCGAGAGTTTTTGCTCCTGCTTCAACTCAAGCAGATATTTCAAATCGCTGAACTCATCCGCGTGAAACGTGTTTTCCGCGAACCATTTGTCCACAAGGATCGAAATGGCTTGCACGCCCGCGCTTTCATCGTAACCCGCTTGAGGCAATGGGCGCCCGCTTTTTACTGCGATGACCGCGCAGGGGGCTTCCCGCAGAACCCGGTCTGCAAAAGGACCCAGCGAAGCGGAACTGGTGACCGGTTGGGACGTAGTGCCGAGAACGACCACGTCTGCATTCTGGCTGTTCTCCAGGATGAATTGCGCCGCGTCCTCCGTGACTGCAAACTGCTTCTGCACCTCGGGCATTTGCTTCAGGACGCGCTCGAGTCCTCTGAAGGGCGCGTCGATTCTCGCTTCGGGGTCATCAGGCTGACGCAGGTGAAGAGCCGTCACTCCTTTCGATTCCAAGCCCAGCCCCACGCGTAAAGCCAATTCCGCGTGAGGACCGCCTCTCACGGGAACCAGAACCTGCTTCGGCTTATCTGACAGTTTCCCGCGCACCAAAGCGACATTACATGGCGGGCGCGTCAACACATCATCCGTCGTCGCGCCCAGGGCGGTGAAATGAGCGTCCCATTCCAAACAGAGCAGGTCGGGCCTTTCCTTCTGCAGAAGGTTCGAGAGCTCATCCCACGGACGGTAGGAAACAATGATCTGCGATTTGCTCGTAGTACGCTCGTCCTTTCCATAATGGCGCAGTTGTTTTCGGAGCGCGCGCGCGGCAGCCGCGCCCACACTTAACGACTCACCGCGCGGCACGACCACCACGCCCACCAGGATGATCTCCGCGTCCATGTGTAGGGCGGCTTCCAGAGCGTGCAAACCCGGTCCTTCGTGGACCAAAGGAACGAGAACGGTATGAATGGGTGTAAATGTGGAATGTTTTTGCACGGGCCTGTCCTTTACACAGTGCGACGCACCCTCAGCATCGGCGCGATGTGTTGCCGGTAAATCGCCTCCCAACGGAACGATGAACGCGCGCGCATGGATAAGCGTGCAGCGGTTGAAAACTGGAAATACTCTACTAGCATCGCCGCGATTTTCGCGGGCTCTTCATTTGGAGAAAAGAACGTCGCATCATTCAATCCCAACTCACGCAGGGGAGGGATATCCGCACAAAAGGCGGGCAGGTGACTGAACGCGGCTTCGATCAACGGGATGCCAAACCCCTCTTCGCGGCTGGGGAAGAAGAGTGCATCGGCAATGCGATAAAAATCAGCAATGACTTCATCGGGCAAAAAGGAATCCATCAGTTCAGCCAGGAAATGGACTGAACTCTGCAAACCCAACTGCGTACGCAACCCTGAAAGCGACATGAAGTATTGGTGGTTATTGGCATTATGCGGACCCAATGGACCCGTCACCACCAACGCAGCGTTTGGAAATTGTTTTCGAAATTCAGCCAGCACATGTAAAGCCAATTCGATGTTCTTGCGCGGCGTCACACGGACAGGCAGAAGCAAAATGGGTGCAGCGTCCAGCAAATTTGTTTGCTCAAGCGCTTTTCGGGTCTGCGTTTCGAGTTTGTAAAAGCGAGCGGCATCCACGCCGTTGGGAATGACATGAATCGAACCAGGTTCGAGTTTCATCAAATTGGCTAACTCTGCACGGCGTAGTTCCGAAACTACGACACGTGTGGTCTCACTCCAATCCATGCGCAGTAAATCCCAGGGGTAGCCATCGTGCAGTTCAGGTAGATAGCGTGGCGTTGTCCATGCCAGGTCATGGTGCCAGAGAATCAGGCGCGGGAGTTTTTTGGATAGGTGCAATTGATGAAGCGCGGCGGTCAGCGCGAGGTTCTTGTTCAGCGAGCAGACGTTGTGAGCGATCAACACATCCATGCCCGATAAAGCGGTTTGTAATTCCTGCGCCAATTCGTCGCGCAAAGACTCGAAATCCTTCGTCGCTTCGCCGCAATCCAATTGCGCTTTCATGCGAGTCACGCGTTCATGGCGCGAATCGGCAAGCGGGATTCTTATCAATGGAATATTTTCATTCAACGCCTCGCCGCGCCCCGCGATGAGACGGATGGAATGTCCATCGGCAGACATCAGCCGCGCGTGATGCGCGATCACGCTCTCCACGCCGCCGACGATGGGCGGAACCGAGTAATGCAGAATGGCGATCTTCATACCTGCTGTCCGAAACAATCTGCGAGGATGGATTGCAGGCGGCGTTCCAAAACGGTGAAGGAAAAGTGCCGCTTCGCAAGTTGATAGTTCTCCTCCGCCCATGCCTGCGCTTCCGCAGGGTTTAATAAGATTTCACGCGCCTTCTTAAGCGTGTCTGTGCTGATGAATCCATCAAACCAGATTGCGCGAAAGCCTTTGGGTTTGATGTCCACTTCGTAGATGGAATAGTTATTAACCAGAATTGGGCGGTGATAATAAACGGCTTCGAGAAAGGCGTTGCCAAACCCTTCAATCGCGGAGGGATATGTGACAAGATCGGCGTGAGGATACACATCGCCGAGCGTGTAAATCTTTTTGCCGTCTTTTGTGGCGCCGCGTTCATCCTGCACCTGATCGGTTTCGAATCGGACGGTCACATTCAATAAATGAGCATATTCGCGTACGCGCTGTTCGTAGTCCCCACCCTCGTCGCCTGAAGCATGAGAAATGACCAGCTTGGCAGGAAGCTCGAGTCGGCGCACAAGTTCAACGGCATGTTCAATCCCCTTGCGTTGAATGACGCGTGTCGGTTGCAGGAAAAAGTATTCGCCTGGTTCAATGCCAAAGTCTGCGCGCACGCTTTGGGCGTAGTCATCAGAGTCAAGCGGATGGGAGTCAAAGTCCATTACGTTGGGGATCACGCGCGAGGTCAGGCTGTGACGCGAAGCCACCTCCCGGGCTTGAATCGAATTGATGACTACATGTCGAATGGAGGGCAGGGTGGGCGGGAAAGCCACCGCAAGATAGTCGCCTACGCAATTGACCTGAAAACGCTGACGCTCCCAGTGGAAATCATGGTGGTGTGCAATGGTGGGGTAACCCGTTTCTGCAATGAATTCTGTGATCGCAAGACCCAGCGGCAGGTTAAGTGGAATTGTCACCGCATTTTCTATGATAAGAATTTCAAGCCCAAAGCGATGCGCAAATTTATACAATTCCTCCTTGAAATAGTCCTTCAATTGATTGATGCGACGCGTCATGTGCGGCGGGCGGACGTAGATGGAGAAAAAATCCTTGTGCAATGCCGCGATCTCTGGATGCGCTTCGCGCGCCTCCTTTGTGACCATCCAACTGCCCGAATACGCCATTACATTGAGGGCGTCAATCTCGGGATGGCGATAAAACGCCTCAGGCACGACGTGGGACTGATCCTCAGGCCGATCGCATTCGCCTGCAAAATAGAAACATTTGTGGCCGAGGCGCTCAAGAACAGTCGCCCATTTTTCCGTTTCCAACGAGACGCCGTCTGTGCCGGCAAAACGTGTGGAAATGAAACCAATATTGTGTGAAGATTGTGTCATAGTTTTACCCATGCAATTTGATACGGTTCCAACGGCATGTTTGAAACTTGCAATGACCGGCCGGTAAAGAGGTCCTGGCCCGACGTGTACCTTGTGACGACAATGATTTTCTGTCTACTAACGTTATGCAAGCATAACACACGCGCCATTCCATCTGGCGAAATGCGTTCAATCGCAAATACTGACGAATGATTATCCAGTACCCTCTGTGCGCCATGAGGATGAAATGCAGGGGTGCCGCTTCTGGCTTTCAGCAATTGATCGCACCTCGTGAAAACCTTGGAACGCAACGAGGTCTCATCCTCAAGTTGGTTTTGCAATTCATCCAATTGTAATTTCTCGCGGTTGATCGTTCGGTTGCGTCCTGTCTGTTTGACGCCCTCCAGCCAGCCGCGAGAACCGAAGAGACTGTGGAAGTAAATTCCGGGGATGCCAACGAGCGAAAGCATAATCGCCTGCGCGACAAGGAAGCGATCGACTTGCAAATCCAACGGCTCATTGCTCTTTGGATTGGACAGCGCGTCGAAGTAGTTGATATTCATCTCGTAGGGACTCTGCGTCCCGTCCGTGTTGTGTTTGTAGGAGATCAACCCGCCGTGCGCAAGAGTTTTCTCCACAAGCGAGTCGATGTCGGTATCTGACAAGATCCCTCGGGCAGGATTCAACCCGATCCCGTCGTGGGAGGCGAGGAAGTTGAAGAAGGTCGTTTTATCAGAGGGCAATCTCAGAGTCTTTGCCCACTCTGCAAGCACGCTCGCGTCGCCAGTATGTAAGGTGTGTAACGTCAGGGGTGGTAAGGCAAAGTTGTAGATGAGCTGCGCTTCGTTCGTGCCGTCGCCGAAATAGGAAATGTTATCGGTGTGCGGCACGTTGGTTTCGGTGATGAGATGCACGTGCGGCGCGGTTTCGTTCAACGCGGCGCGCAGGAATTGAATCACGGCATGGGTTTGGGGCAGGTGGATGCAGGTGGTGCCGAACTCCTTCCAGAGATAGGCAATCGCATCGAGGCGGATGAAGTCCGCGCCGCGCTCGACATACATGAGCAAAATTTCCAGGATCTCGAGCAGAACATCCGGGTTCTTAAAATTCAAGTCAATTTGATCGGCGCTGAATGTCGTCCATATGTGTTTTTCGCCCGATGGAACATCAAAGTTTGTAAGCAACGGCAACGCGCGTGGACGAACCACCTTCGAGAGATCCGGCTCGCCTTCTACGGTAATAAAATATTCGCAGTAATGCGGATCGGCTTGCAGAAATTTCCGAAACCATTCGCTTTGCGACGAGATGTGATTGATCACGCCGTCGAACATGAGGCGGAAGTGACTCTGCATGGAGGAAATATCCTCCCATTCACCCAACGTTGAATCAACTTTGCGATAATCCACGACCGAGAAACCATCGTCGGATGTCCACGGATAGAAAGGCAGGATGTGAATTCCGCGAACAACATCGGCCAGATATTTCCGGCAGAAAGCCCCCAGCGTTTGTAATGGCTTTTCGTTTGGAGCCTGGACCTGATCTCCATAGGTAATGAGCATGGAGTCGCGTTCGGTCGGCGCGCCATCATGGGGATGAATCCGTGTACGATACTGCGCGATGAGTTCTTCAACGCGTTCAAGCAGCTGTGGCGCTCTATCAACTCCATAAAGGAAGGTGAGGGTGGGTAATAGGTTTTTCATTGTCGGTTTGATAAATGGAACTTGCCCCCATGTATGATTGTCTTCCTATGTAAAATTTTTACCACAGGTTTTTATGATTAACATTAATTCTCCCTATTAATATGCAGGATAATCATATCCGAATGGGCTATCAGGCAAACATACCTCCTCTTTCGAGGAGGTATGTTGAATCCGATTTTCTACCCGGATATTGTATTTTCAATCTGTCCTTTTTTCAACAAGGGAAGCGCGCCCGAAATCAAAAGGATGAACCCCACAACAACAAAAGGTAGTGGGCATAAGAATAGAAAAGCAAAAAAGCCTGCCCAATCACCTTGTTGATTCAACTGTACCGAGGTCCCTGCAAACGCCATCAGGCACCCTAACAACGAGAGCAGCCCGCCTGTTAAAATCAGCCCCCAACTCAGGCATGCACCTGAGCGTGTGCCCTTCTGTTCGGGCGGAGGTGCAAATGGATCCATCCCTGCGGGGGGCAGATCTTCGTTATCATTCATCATGCCGGTTCTCCGAGCATCTCTTCCTGTTTCTTGAACTGGCTCATATACAAATCGTAATAAAAGCCTTCCTTCGCGAGTAGTTCATCGTGTACCCCGCGCTCGATGATCTGACCGTCCTTCAGCACCAGGATCATATCCGCATTTCGGATCGTGGACAAGCGGTGGGCGATGACAAAGGACGTGCGCCCTTTGAGCAATTCGTCGAAGGCTTTCTGGATGAGACGCTCGGTTCGCGTGTCCACGCTGGAGGTTGCTTCGTCCAAAATGAGGATCTTCGGGTCTGACAGCGCCGCGCGAGCAATCGAAAGCAGTTGCCGCTGACCTTGACTCAAGCCCGAGCCGCGTTCGCCCAAGACGGTCTGATATTTTTCGGGTAAACGCTCGATGAATGAATCGGCGTTCGCTAATTTAATCGCAGATAACACTTCTTCATCCGTCGCGTCAGGCTTTCCAAAGCGGACATTTTCCATCACGCTCTGGCTGAACAGGAATGTGTCTTGAAGCACGATGCCGATTTGTTCGCGCAGACTCTTCATGGTCACATCACGGACATCAGTGCCGTCAATTTTCACAGAGCCAGAGGTCACATCATAGAAGCGCGGCAGTAAATTGATGATGGTTGTCTTACCCGCGCCTGTGGGACCGACAATCGCGATGGTCTGCCCAGGCTGCGCGGTGAACGAGACATCCTTCAACACAGGCACGCCGTCTTCGTAGGAGTGAGAGGCGTTGTTAAATTCCACCAACCCTTTGATTTGCGGCATGGCAATTGCATTGTGTTTGTCGGTGATAGCGGGATACTCATCGAGAATGTTGAAGATGCGTTCCGCGCCCGCGATGCCGTTTTGGATGTTCGTCCACAAGACCGCGATTTGTTGAATCGGCTGGTTGAAGCGTTGGACGTAGGCGATGAAGGTGACGACCAGACCGAACGTCACGGTGGCGCCGAAAAGAGTCTGCCCTTTGAGCAAAGCCCAGCCGCCCGCGCCGACGACGATGGCAAGCCCGACATACGATAACGCTTCTAGCACGGGCGCAAGCGCGGAGGTGAATGAAACCGCGCGCACGTTGGCGTCACGGTTCGCGGCGTTGACCTCCTTGAACTTTTCGATGTTCTCGTCGGCGCGGTTGAAGGCTTGCACTTCACGGACGGCAGAAATCGATTCCTGCAATTCGGCGTTGACGTTGCCGATCTCCTTGCGGCTGGTGCGGAATGCCTGGCGCGCCTGCGCCGAAAAATAGGCAGTGGCGATGAACATAAGCGGCGCAACGGATAGAGAGAGCAGGGCAAACGGCAGGCTTGCTGTGAGCATGTTGTAGGAGATCCACACGAGTTGGATGACGCCGCTGATGAATTGCACCAGAGCGAACGATGTGCCCTGCTCGAGGGCGGAGGTATCGTTGGTGATGCGGGACATCAAGTCACCTGCGGTGTGTTCCGAGTAGTAACTCAGCGAGAGGCAATGCAACTGCTCGAACACTTGCAATCGCAATTGACGAATCACGTGCTGCGCCGCCCAGGTCATGGCGAGGAAAGTGAGACCGAAGGCCAACGCGCCTGCAACATACAGAATCACCATGATCATCGTCAGGCGGAAGAGACCTGCGATGCGTTCATCATTGGTCATGGATGAAGCGTCAACAGGCGCAGGATATTCATTCCATGTGTAGGCTTTGTAGATGAGGCGTTCGGTCAATGTGAGGGAGGATGTATCGGTCGTCCCAAGCCAGCAGGCGGATTCAGATTCTTTGGATGGCGAACCAGCCTCAGGTGAGAATAAAGCGGCTACTCCTCCAAATTGAACGATGAAACAATCGGTGGCTTGACCTGTCAGTACGGGAGTCGTGACGTTCATCCACGTCGAGGCAATCATCACCGCGAGCGCGAAGAGAACCATGTACCAATACGGCGCAAAGTAGCGCGTCAGACGCGCGAGCGTACCGCCGACATTCGTGGCTTTGACCGTTTCCTGTTTGAAGAGTTCCTGGCGATTGCCCATCATAGTAGCGCCTCTTTTTCTTCACCACGAAGGACACAAAGGTCACGAAGGAAAACCCTTAAGTTGTTGCGCCTTTCTTCCCCCTTTGTGTACTTCGTGTCCTTCGTGTTTAAAAAATTATTGTGAGTGAGTTTCATGTTCATGTGCCAATATCTGTGAGTTGTAAATTTCCGCGTAGATGGCGCTGTCTTCCATCAGGTCGTTGTGTTTGCCTTCGGCGACGATTTCGCCTTTGTCCAAAACAAGAATCTTATCTGCGTTGATGACGGTGCTGATGCGCTGCGCGATGACGAACGACGTGCGACCCTTCATCAGAACTTCGAGCGCGGACTGAATTTGCGCTTCCGTGTTCAAATCCACACTCGATGTTGAATCATCCAGAATGAGAATTCGAGGATTGAGGAGAATTGCGCGGGCGATGGCGACGCGTTGTTTTTGTCCGCCTGATAATGTGGCGCCGCGTTCGCCGACGTGCGTGTTGTAGCCGTCGGGGAAGGACGTGATGAAGTCATGCGCGGCGGCGGCTTGCGCGGCAGATTCGATTTCCGCCTGCGACGCGTCGGGTTTGCCGAAGGCGATGTTCTCACGGATGCTTCCGCTGAATAATGTCGTCTCCTGCAAGACGATTCCAATTTGCGAACGGAGCGATTCGAGTCTCACGTCGCGCAGGTCGTGATTGTCAATCGTGATTTTGCCTTCGCTCGGGTCGTAGAAGCGCGGCAGTAAATTGATGATGGTGGTCTTGCCTGAACCTGTCGCGCCGAGCAGGGCAATCGTTTCACCTGGATTCGCTGTGAACGAAACATTTTTCAACACGGGGTCACCGCCGCCGAAATAACGGAAGGTGACATCATCGAATTTCACCGTGCCAGTTACATCAGGCAGGGTCATCGCGTTGGGTCTATCAACGATCTCGTTCTTCGCATCGAGAATCTCAAAGATGCGTTCCGCAGATGCAGAAGCCTGACCGAGTTGTGTGATTATGAATCCGAATTGCGCGATGGGGAAGAAAAGATAAATCAGATAGAGCGAAAACTCCTGCCATTCGCCGAGCGTGAGCAAACCCGTGATGATCTGCTCGCCGCCCACATACAATATCGCGGCTTGACCGAGATTCGCAACCATGAAAATCAACGGGAATAAAAATGTGAACAAACGCGCCACATGGATTTGCTGGTTCATCGTATCGTCTGCGGCGAAGTGAAATTTCTTTTGCTGTTCCTGCTCGCGCGTGAATGCCTTGATCACTTTCACGCCCGCGAGATTTTCCTGCAAGATGGTGTTGAGCGCGGAAAGTTTTTCCTGCACCTTCGCAAACAACGGCTGGCTGATGATTCCGAAAAACACAAACAGCCCAAACGCAATCGGCAATATCGGCATCGAAGTCCATGCCAGCGTGACGTTTGTGCTGAACAAAATGATCACCGTGCCTGTGAGCAGGATGATCGCGCCCACGAGTTGCAGAAGTCCCTGCCCGATGAAGAGCCGCACCTTCTCCACGTCATCGGTGGCGCGCACCATCAACTGCCCCGTCTGGTTTTTATCGTGATACGAAAACGACAGCGTTTGGATCTTCGCATACAACTCGTTGCGGATGTCATATGCGACGGACTGCGAATTCTTCTCCGCCCAATACGCCTGCAAGAACGAGAAGACACCGCGCAACGCGGCAAAGATGACGATGAAGATGAGCGCGTTGATCAGAATCTGTGGGGCGGATGAAATATCCGCTTCTAACTGGACTTTGAGTTGGTCCAGCGTTAGGGACGCGTCCTTTCCCGCGGCTTGGAGAATCTTCGGCAATGCCTGACTCATAAACGCGGTGGGGATTTTATCCAGCGCGTCCAAAATTTGATTCGCCAGATAGCCGCTTGTCACCGCGTCAATGACATTGCGAATCATGCGCGGCACGGCAAGTTGCGCGAGGGTCGCGATGATGAGGAAGAGATATGGTAACGCGGCTTGGCGACCGTACTTCATCAAGTACCGCACCGCGCGACCAATCCCTTTGAACGAGGGGCGTTGCCTGCGTTCGCGTGTCTGAGGTCGGGTAAGAGTGGCTTGCATAGGGTTCCTTTGGTAAGTGGATGTTGTTGGTGGTTGAGTAGGGCTGAGCGTTCGTTGCGAAGTCCTTATCGAAACCACCGATAAGCAAAGTACTCTTGTTACGCGGTGGTTTCGATACGCCCTTCAAAGAGCATTCGGGGCTACTCAACCACCGATATATACTTGTTTCCGTATCTACTTGTCTACTTTCTGCGCGGCTTCGGTGAGAATCATCAACGCCTCGCTGACTTTGATTTTTTCATCCGCCGATAGATTCTTCACCAACTCATCCATCCAGCGATAGCGTTCCTCCACACCTTGCGCCATCAGCTTTTGACCTTTGGCATTGAGGGTGAGCAATTTAGCGCGGCGGTCATTGGGATCTTCGGCGCGCGCGAGATAGCCTGCCTGCACGAGTTTATCCACCAGTTGACTCGCCGCGGCGTTGGAAATGTCGAAGCGTTCGCCGATGTCCGAGATGCCGCACGCGCCCCTGTGATGCAACTGCATCAGGATGCTGAATTGCGGCATGGAAAGCCCCGTGCCTTTGGCGAACTGACTCCAGCCGCGCATGGAGCGGTGCATGAACACGTCCATCCATGTGCGGATGGCTTGCTGAGGGGATTTGGTCATAGATAAGCCTTCTTTTTAGTTAAGTAGGCTTAACTTTATACGCGAGGAGAGATTTGGTCAAGAGGCGAGAAAATAAGAGATTTGTAAGAAATTTAACCACTAGGTTCTTCAAGCGCGTAAGCGATAGCTTGTTCCATCGCCATGGCGCGACCTTCTGCCACGAGCGATTCAAACCTGGCATTCCCAAGTTGATCACGCGCCATTTGGATATGACGATCGAACTCGGCGCGATCCTTTGGATCGTAGCGAAAAGGGTTGGCGAGCCGAATCATGCGCTTGTCTTCAACGCGGATGGGACCTTCGCGGTAATGGAAGGCAGCGGCACGCTGGTGAGAGGCACATACAGCGTGGATGGCGATACGTACACCGAACTGTCCAATGACGCGGGCTGCACGGATGTTCCCAAGAGTTTCAAGTATACGTTCAATGGGACGAACCTTACGTTCAACTATATTGACAACCCCGCGGACGATTACTGTGGCGGGCGCAGGTTCGACTTCGATAACGTAACTTACACCTTGTCGAAGTAACGTGATTACCTGCCACCGACAAAGCCTCGCGGATGAAAGTCCGCGAGGCTGTTGTTAGTTATTGAGTATGAAAACCCTCAGTCTTTGTTTCACTCGCAATTAATTGTAGCGTCACAGCCAGAAGCGCTACAACTCCCCAAACAACTACGATTTAAATACGTAGAGGCGACTCATCGAGTCGCCTCTATGATGGCATTATCTTACTTCGCCTTGACTGTGATTGTCTTCGGCTTCACTTCCTCTGCCTTAGGCAGGGTGATGGTGAGGATGCCGTTCTCGAACTCGGCTTTCGCCTTGTCGGTAACCACTTCGGTCGGCAGGGCAAGCGCCCGTTCGAACGAGTCCCAGCGCTGTTCGCGGATGTGCCAGGCTTTGTCCTTTTTCTCATCCTCGCGCTTTATCTCACCTCGAAAGGTCAGGATATCGCCGGTGACGTTGATCTGCACATCCTCCGCCTTGAAGCCGGGGATCGAAGCCTTTACCACGACCTCTTCGTCGGTTTGGTACATGTCAACCGAAGGCGCAGACCAGCCGTCCCTGAGGGAGAGCGGGCGTGTGAACGCGTCGTCGAACAGATGATCCATTGCTTCGCGCAGGGTCATCACTTCACGGGCAGGTTCCCATCGAATAATTTTTGTCATGTCAGCCTCCATATATGAATTTTGGGTTGTATGCACTTAATATAAAAAGCCTGCGTTAGATTCACGCAGGCATTTTGTCAAAAAAATGTATGAAGTTTTATTGTCATTGCGAGTCGAAAGCGAAGCATCTATGAAAGCGTTACTTTTGTCAAGAGAAAAATAAAGAGAACGTCAGCGCCTTAATCAAGCAGGAGCGACTTGTTGAAACAGACTAAGCCGGATTTGCCGGAAGCATCTATTCGTTGT
>Ga0247727_10008525_pt1 | contig 19004 bp, 15 predicted proteins | sample WisWelCaveWW1625_FD_202498 | JGI IMG/M metagenome (GOLD analysis project Ga0247727, IMG submission 202498) | Biofilm microbial communities from Wishing Well Cave, Virginia, United States - WW16-25 | ecosystem: Environmental > Aquatic > Deep subsurface > Groundwater > Cave microbial mat | place... | reverse complement strand
GATCCTTCCGAGAAGCCCGCGGCCTCGATGCCGAAGGCGTGGTCGTAGCGGGCCCGGTAGTTCTCCCAGGCGATCGAGGAAGTGAGCTCGACCAACTGCCGCGGGTTGAACTCCGCCCGCAGCGAATCGAACAGATCGTCAGAGACCTCGACCGGCGTCCGCGTCATGGCGCTGGCATAGCGCAGCACCAGCTTCTCGACATCGGTGAACGCCGCGCTTTGCTCGAAGCTCGCGAGATCGCGAAGCTGCTGCTCCTTGAGACCGAGCTTTCTGCCCACGGCAGAACCGATGTCGATTCAGAAGGGGCAGCCGATCAGCGTCGCGCACTTGAGCGCCGCCAAGATCTTGAGGCTTTCCGGAACCGACCTTGCCGCCGCCTGCCCCATCTCCATCTGTCCGTAGGCAATCATCAGCCGCGGGTGGTGCGCGGTGATCTTCAGCGGCTCGACCAGTCGGGCCGTGCCCGTGATCTCGCGCAGCTTTCGCTTCGCGAGCCAGAAGACGAGGCGTGTGAAAAGACCCGCGTTTCGCGGATCGACTCCTTCCATACGTGACATGGCGAGAACGTTTTCGGCCGCGCTACTTGGGAGACTGCGGCTTGCAGTACGCGGCCATGAACAGGCCCGCGGCGAACCAGCCGACCGTCTCCATGATCGCCTCCCCCTTCGCGAACTCGGACGGGAAGCCGTACCAGTTCCAGTAGGACACGGTGAAGTCCATCCACGTGATCACACCGAAAAGCGTCGCGATGATCACGCGGCCCAGGTAGCCCGCGTTGCTCCTCGCAAGGATATAGGCTGCAAGGATCGCGGCCAGGACGTTGCTCGCGAGCTCGGTCGCAAGCTGCTTGGGAGTCGGCGGCAGACCACCACCGGCTTTGTACAGCAAGAGACCCGTCGGTCCTTGCTTGTACATGGCTTTCCAGGCTTCGTCCTCCTCCTTCGTCAATTCCCTGGTCAGGTCCCTGCCCGGGAAGAAGTAGAGACCCGGCGCGGGGATGCCCTCCTTCATCGCGGAAACGAGCGCCTGCTCCTTGGGAATCGTCCGGAGCCCCATGTGCCCCAGCGGAGTCAACATGTGCGCGGCCGCGCCCCACCCGAAGATCACGACGCCGCCGATCAAGCCTCCAATGATGACTCTCATCGCTCTCTCCTCTTTGGTCTTTCCTGCTGAGCCCCTGTCCGAACGACCTCGCCGCCACTTGCCCGCGAGGCCGCCGTGGACGAGACGAATGACCTGTTCGCCGCACGTGAGCGGCAAGATAACGAATCCTAGGATGCACCCCGTGACGGGGCCCTCCCATGCGCCGACCGGCGAAGAGACGGATCCTGGGCCAACCTGCATCCAGGACGCGACCCGACATGAGCTCCACGATGATTCACGTGCGCGACGCCGCGACCTCGGACGCGGAGGTGATCGCGCGTTTCAACCAGGCGATGGCGACCGAGACCGAGGACAGGGGCCTCGAATGGCAGATCGTGCTGAGCGGCGTGCGTGCGCTGCTCGCCGACCCCGCCAGAGGCCGGTACTTCGTCGCCGTGGCCGACGGCGAGGTCGCCGGTCAGATCATGATCACGACGGAATGGAGCGACTGGCGCAACGCCTGGTTCTGGTGGCTGCAGAGCGTGTACGTGCACCAGGACTACCGCAGGCTCGGGGTGTTCCGGGCGATCTACCAGCACATCGAAGCGCTCGCCCGCTCGCGCCCGGACGTCGCCGCCATCCGCCTGTACGTGGAGACCGAGAACCAGCACGCGCAGCAGACCTACGAGTCCCTTGGCTTCCATTTCGCGCACTACCACGTCTTCGAGAAGGCCCTTCGTCCTCCGTCCGAGACGACGCCGCCCTGAAGGCGTCAGCGCGAGGGGTCGACCGGCAGAGTCACGTCGGGCAGGCGCCTGCGGCCGTTGATGAAGACCTGGCTCTGCTGGTCGATGAAGATCTCATCGCCCCGCTGCACGATCCCGAATGAGATGCCGTCGACCCGCACGGAAACTCGCATCGGGTCGAGCGCGATCAGCTCGACTTTCTGGTCACCCGCCGAGGGGTTGAGAGACTTGCGCGGCCGCTCCGCCACGACCGACACGCCGTTGAGCCCGAGCCGGACCGGGTGACTGCACGCGAGAACGAACAGTGCGAGGAAGAGAGCGGGCAACAGGAGCCGGAGCGAACGACTCAATCTCCGCACGAAGGAACCGGACGGGTGATCCATGGCTCGTGACCTCAAGCCCATGCCTGGACGAATGCGCGAACCCGGTCCGGATCGGTGGTGCAGAGCTCGTATTCTCCGGGCAGGTCCAAAGGTCCCATCGCCGTCAGATCGCGATTTCGATGCTGCATCGGACTCTCCACGGTCACCGCCGCGGTGAAGTGGATCTCGCGCGCCTTTGTCGCCTCGACGACCTTTCGGGCGTTGTGCTCTCCAATGCCGGCCCCCGGCATCACGACGATGCGCGCACCCGCGAGCGCCACCAGCTCGCGCACCAGATCGAGGCCGTCCAGCACGCTCTGACGCTGGCCCGAGGTCAGCACCCGGTCGACCGAAAGGCCGATCAGCGTCTCGAGCGACCGGCGCGGGTCGAGAGTCATGTCGAAGGCTCGATGAAAGGTCACCTGCATCGGCCGCGCAAGCGCGATCAGCTCGCGCATCCGCGCTGCGTCCACTCCTCCCGCAGTGTCGAGCACTCCGACGACCACGCCCTTCATTCCACATTCCCCCGCAAGGCGGATTTCCTTTCGAATCTGCTCGAGCTCCAGCTCGCTGTAGCAGAAGTCGCCGGCGCGCGGCCGGATAAGAGCCATGATCGGGATCTTCGCACGCTCGTGCGCAAGCCGCATCGCGGCACTCGAAGGAGTCAGTCCGCCCACGGCCAGCCCTGTACAGAGCTCCGCTCGATCTGCGCCGCCCGCCTCGGCGGCGAGCACACCCTGCACCGACTCTACGCACACCTCGAGCAACGGCCGCGTCTCCACCATGAAATCAGCTCCTTGTCGGCGATGTCCTCGGCGCGGAAGGCCTCCTCCGCGACCCACCACTGAGTCGCCTCTCGAAGGGCCGACTCTCCAGCTCTTCGCGTCTGCCTTCTGGCGAAGCCGCGTCGCGATCACCCTTCCGTGTCCCAAGGCTCCCTGCGCTGTCCTGGATTCCCGCTTTCGCGGGAATGACGAGGCGTGGGTTCTCTCGGCAACGATTCCGTACTCCTTGCAGCTCCCGGACGGGGCAGGTCTTTGCCGGACCCCAAAGCCGGCTATTTTGTCCGGCCATTCGCCGCCTCTTGCTGCCACGTTTCCCCGGAGCGCTCCTTCGCGCGGAAACACGGCACAACTGCTGGAGAACGACCCGAGCCATGGATCTGCGCGCCGAGCTGAAGACACTGTTCAATCTCACCGAGGTCAACTACAAGTACAACCTGTCGAAGGAAAAGCTCTTCCAGGAGGCCATCGCCAACGACAAGGGCTGCATCCGCAAGGGCGGCCCGGACAACGAGCAGAAGGCCCGTCCGACGCGCCTTGGGATCGACGGCCCCTTGATCTATTACACCGACCCGACGTGCACCGGCCGTCCGGTCCAGGACACCTTCGGCGTCGCCTGGCCCGAGGTCGAGAACGTCGTGTGGTGGAAGAAAGACTTCCAGAAATACGATCCGGACAAGTACCAGGGACTGGTCCGCCGCGTCGTCGACCACCTGAACGGCAGGAAGGCGACCCTGTACGTCCAGGACGTGTACTGCGGAACCGACGCCGAGTACGCGGTTCCATACCGGTTCGTCGGCGAATACGCGACGCACGCGATGTTCGCGCTGAACATGTTTCCCAAGAGAGTGCCCGGGGTGAAGGACGAGGCGGGCAAGCGCTGGACGATGCTCAACGTCCCGTCGTTCCACTGCGAGCCCGACCGCGACGGCAGCGCGTCGCGCCGCGCGGTGATCGTCGACCTGAAGAACCGCATCGGCCTGGTCGTCGGGCGCGCCGATTACTGCGGCGTCGTCAAGAAGACGATGTTCACGGTGATGAACTACATGCTGCCCAACCTGGGGCACCTGTCGATGCACTGCTCGGCCAACGTCGGCATGCAGGGCGACGGCGCGATCCTGTTCGGGCTCTCCGGGACCGGCAAGACGACGCTGTCCGCCGACCCCAACCGCAAGCTGATCGGCGACGACGAGCACGCCTGGACGGGCGGCGGCGTCTCGAACCTCGAGGATGGCTGCTACGCCAAGCTGATCGATCTCGACAAGAAGGCGGAGCCGATCATCGCGGCTGCGATGTCGATGCCCGGCACGATCATCGAGAACGTGCCGCCGCTCAAGGGCCGACGCATGGAGGACACGGATCCCCAGAACCTCGATCTCTCCGACGGCTCGATCACCGAGAACACGCGGTTCTCGTATCCGCTGGATTGCAATCCCAACGTGATGGAAGGCGCGAAGGGTCCGCACCCGCAGACGATCGTCCTGCTCACTGCGGACGCCTTCGGGGTTCTTCCGCCGATCTCGGTTCTGAGCCCCAAGGAAGTGATGTACCACTTCGTCTCGGGCTTCACCGCCAAGCTCGCCGGCACCGAAGTGGGCGTGACCGAGCCGTCCGCGGCGTTCAGCGCCTGTTTCGGGGCGCCGTTCATGGCGCAGAAGCCGCCGGTGTACGCGCGCCTCCTGGCGCAGAAGATGCAGCAGCACCGGACGCGCTGCATCCTTCTCAACACCGGCTGGAGCGGAGGCGCCTACGGAACCGGCAAGCGCATCTCCATCAAGCACACCCGGGCTCTCCTCGACGCGGCCTTGCGCGGCGATCTCGACGAAGGCAAGGTCGGTTTCGAGATGCATCCGATCTTCAACCTCAAGATGCCCAAGACCTGTCCGGGCGTTCCCTCCGAGATCCTGAGCCCGGCCGGTACATGGACGGACAAGGCAGCCTACGACAAGCAGGCGAACAAGCTCCGCGACATGTTCCGCGACAACTTCAAGCAGAAGGGATTCGGAGAGCTCGGCATCGAGCAGGTGCTCTAGGTCTACGAGCCTGCGTCACGGAAGAGTTCGTGGCGAGGGTCAAGAAAGCGGCGCTGCCCTGCCGCACTCCAGAACCGGCTTCCGCGCGGCCGATGTGTTCGCTTCGACTTCTCGAATGCCTTCGACGACGGCGCCCACCCTTTTGGAGTGCGGTGCGCCAGCACCGCTTTCGTTCGCGATCGTACGACGAGGGCGCTCGCCAGACAGGATCCGCGCCAAGGTCTCCACCTGCCGAGGCAGAGCACGACCTGTGAGACGGGAGAGATTCTGAGGAGAACCTCCATGCCTCGACCGAAGAGGGTCGAAGTACCGGGAGGTGGGCTCCAAGGGTGAGCTCGTCCGTCATTCCCGCGAGTCGGGAATCGATGGCGCGTTCGATGGCTCGGCCGGGCAGGTGATCGCGATGACTCTCGACGTCGGTCTTGTACTTCTTCCGCTTCTTCTTCCGTTGCCTTCTGAAGAGTCGAAGGTTTCGGTGAGCGAGCCTCGCGGAGCCTTCCGCAGTCTCGCGATCGAGGGAGATCAACCGCTCACGATCACGAGCCTCTCGGTCGAGCCCGGCGGTGTGCCCTGGGTCCTCGCCAGCGGTTCGCTGTTCTACTTCGATTCGGAGAAGTTCCGGCCTCCCGTTCGCTCGGACGCGGACAGGGGCCCGTTTCTCGATCGTTTCTACGGCGGCGCCGATCGTGGCCTGTTCGTGGCAAAGCTTGCTCCGGAGGGGAACGAAGGACGGCTGTATCGCCTGGTCGATGGGTCGGTGGTGTTCGAGACCGTGTATTACCACGACGTTCCGCACCAGACCGCCGCGCTGTACGTCGCGAGCTCCGGCCGGCTGTTCCACTACGGACAGCGCTTCGTCGCAGTCCGGATCGACGGCCTGTGGCACCGCAGCGAGGCGCTGCTCAACTCACGCGATGTCCTCGTCTTCGAGGCCGCAGGCTCGGTCCATTTCTACCACGACCGTCACTTGTACTCCCTCGACTCGGAGGGACGGTTGCGTCACCTCGAGCTCGAGTGTCCGGTGATCTCGGATTCGGGTCGGAAGAGAGTCCATGCGGCGTTGTGGGGCAAGGACCGCCTGCTGATCGCCGAGAACTCCGCCGAGGAGGTCCACGCCTTTTCGGTTGCGACCGGAGAGAGGCTGGCGACGGACGTCATCACCGCAGAGGTCGATCAGCGAATGCGCGTGCACGACCTCTTCCCGGCAGGAGACGGATCCGTCTGGATCCTCACTCACGACTGGGAACGCTTCCGCTTTCTTTTCCTTCGCATTCCGCCCGAGGGCGCGGTCGAGACGATCGAGCCCACCGCGAGCCTCGGTTGGCAGAATCTGCGGGCCTCTCTGTATCCCAAGTCCGTGCTGACCTGCTCGGACGGTTCGCTGTGGCTCGGAACCCTGCGCCGGGGCCTCGCGCGGTGGAACAACGATCGACTCGAGGAGTTCGGCTGGCAGGACGGCCTGAGCGGCGACTTCCAATTCCTCGGCGAGGGCGAGAGCGGCCGGGTGTTCGCTGCGTCGCGCTCCGAGGTGTTCACCTTCTCGCCGGGGGCGCCTTCGGCGCGGCCCCGATGGGTGGAACGCTGGCATGAGCACCGGCTGATGGGCGCACGGCCGATCCGCGATCTCGAAGGACGCGTCTGGATGTTCCTCCTCGATCGACCCGGGCAGGCATCGCGTTTCGACGGTGTTGAATGGATGCACGTGGACGTTCCGTTCCCGACGCCGAAAGTCGGCCGGGTCCTGGTCGACGATGCGGGGCATCTCCTGGTCGCGATGGGCTCACACCCCGATGGTTGTTACGACGTGAGCGGAGAGAAGGTGCAGCGCTTCACCGATCTGCAGGACCTTCTCGTCGCAGCCGTCAACAGAGGGGTCCGGCGCATCCTGCCGGAGAGCTCGTTCCAGGGCTGCGTGATCGGAGAGAACGGAACGATCTGGTTTGGATACCAGGGACACCAGAGCGTGCAGTACTTCGACGGCTCTCGCTGGGACACGCTGCATCTGAGGGAGCCAATCTACAGCGCTCATGAGAGCGTAACGCACGGGGTGCTCCTCAAGACGCAAAACGAGAAGTACTACCGCTACGACCGCGGTCAGCTCCTTGAGGTGCCGGTCGGACGAGGAGCGGGCTCGCGCTGGCTGCTAGGGCCGCAGTGGCTGCAGCCGTTGGAGAAGGAGCTCGTCGAGAGACGTCCGGGGGAGCTGCTCATGGTCGAGCGCGGCGACGACTCGCTGCTGCACCTCTTGGTCGATCACCAGGAGCTTGCGTCCGAGGTCGGGTTCATGAAGGGCGAGAGCCTGCCTGCCGACCTCACGATGATCACGCGTGGGGCAGGACGCGGTCACTGGAGCATGTTTCCGCGCGAGCCCGTCTACCGGATCCTTGGCGACAGCGTGCTCCGCTGCGATTTCCGTGAGAGCCCGATCGCCGGCCGGGAGCGTGAGATCGAGGGAATCCTCGAGGACCGCACGGGCAACCTCTGGATCGACCTGGGATCTCAAGGCGGTTTCCATCAGGTGTTCTTGAGAAGGATGGACGGCTTCAAGGTGCACCTGAATGGCATCAGCGCAGGAGACGCGCGCGATCTCCTCCTCGAGCTGGAGATCCTGCAGGACGGTACTCCCGCTCCAGTCGCTCGAGTGTTCGTCCGGATTCCTGGAGGAATGTGGCGCGGCACCGATCCACGCAACGCGCGCGTTGTTCCCGGATCAGCCCGGGAGATCGAGATCCTGGCGATGGATCCGCAGGGCGGCGTGACCCCAGCGATCCTCCCGGCCTCCCTCGAGTCGATCGCTCCCAGGCACCCCTGACTCCCCGTCAATCCCGCGAAAGCGGGAATCCAGGCCGTTGACGTCCCCCTCTTCACGTCATCCCGGCGAGCTCCACCCCGTCACCCCCGCGAACGCGAGAATCCCTCGTTCCCTCAGGAGAGCAGCAGCAGGTACATGCACACCCAGACGGCGTCGAGGAAGTGCCAGAACATCGAGGCGATCTCGACGCCGAGGTGGGAGCGGAGCGAATAGGCGCCGCGCAGCGCACGCGCGTTGACCGTCAACAGAATGACCAGTGCGGCGACCACGTGCGCCGCGTGCGTCCAGGTGATCAGGTAGAGGTTGCCGCCGTACACGTTGGTGCGCGGCAGGAAGCCCTCCCTCATCAGCTGTGTCCAGCACAGGATCTGCGATCCGAGGAAAACCACGCCAAGAAGCGAGGTAAGGCTCAGGAAGCGAACGAACGCCTGCGTTCGATCTCTGCGGATGCACAAATGCGCAACCGCCAGCGTTAGGCTGCTGAGCAGCAGGACGGCGGTGCTGAACAGAAAGCCTTGGGGGAGCGGGGGCGAGCCCGGCGGCGGCCACTGCTCGCTCGCGCCCCTGAGAACGACGAATTCCGCCACGATGCCGACGAACAGCATCGTCGAGGCCCCGAGCACCAGGACCATCAAGAAGTGCTCGTTGCGGATCGGCCGTCGTCGCCCGTGACCGTCCTCAGGCCGTCCCCTGCCGCCTCCGTTTCCATCTCCGCCTTTGCGCGGCGGGCGGGTGCGGGATCGAGACGGGGGTTCCAGCGTGGTCACCGACATGAGAGTTCACGAGATCTTGACGTGCCGGCGCAACGTCGCGAGGTACCACAGAAGTGCGACGCCGACGACCAAGAAACCGAGGGACAGCATCAACGTCCCGGTGCCACCGCGATTCTGATAGCACACCCACTGATGACGCGCGAAGAACAGGCAGAAGGCCACGGCAACGCCGATGGTGATGCGATGGGCCGTGATCAGTTTCACGAATGAGGATCCCGCGAATCAGAGAGCGAACGGCTGGGTGCGACTCGAGGCGACGGGACAGACTCTAACCGTTCAAGCGCGGTGGGCCCAGGCGGGAGACGAGAGGTTCCACCAAAACCTCGCAGCGCGTCTTCTGCCGACTTGTTCCTTCGGGCACCAAACCGGTAACTTGCGGCATCGAACAAGATCCTCTCGATCGGAGGGAGAGATGCTCACCCATTGCTTGATCTGTGCCCTGGCCCTCGAGGATCCCAAGCCGGGGGGCGCCGAAGAGATTCCGCGCGGAAGGATGGAATACGTCAGCGTCGATTCGCCGTCGCTCGAGGATGAAGAGATGATCGACGTCGGCGTCTATCTGCCGCCGGGTCATGACGGCGGGGAAGACCGCTACCCCGCGCTGTACTTCCTGCACGGGATGAACGGGTCGGCGCGCAAGTGGGCCGAGCGCGACTCTCAACTGCAGCTCGATCAGTTGATCGCCCTGGGCAAAGTGCCGCCGATGATCGTCATTTGCCCGGACGGCAGGAACTCGATGTACGTCAACTGGCTCAACGGCCGCTCGCGCTGGGAGGACTTCATCGCGGAGGATCTCGTCGAGGAGATCGACGCCCGGTTTCGAACCCGTCCGGAGCCCAAGTCGCGCGGGTTGACGGGCGACTCGATGGGAGGCTACGGGGTGCTGCTGATCGGCTTCACTCGTCCCGGCGTCTTCGGATCGCTCAGCGCGCACAGCGCGGCACTGTACTCGGTCGATCCGGAAAAGCTCCCCGCCTGGATCAAGCAACGCGGCGAGCACTGGAAGGACATCTACGGCCATCCGGTCGACGTCGAGTTCTGGAAGTCGAAGAACCCGCTGCACCTCGCCGCGACCCTGGATGTGGTAAAGCTGCGCCAGAGCGCCCTCTACTTCGACGTGGGCAAGGACGATCGGTTCGGCTACGACGCGACGTGCCTCGAGCTCGACCGCATCCTCGATGAGCGCGAAGTTCCCCACGTCTTCCTGCAGCGCGCGGGGGACCACGGCGCCGAGTACTTCGAGAGCTACGTGCAGTTCTCGCTGTTGTTCCACGGACTCTGCTTTGATGGGCAGGACCCCGAACCGGGCGACTACCAGACGGAGATCATCAAGCGCGATCCCTCGGCGTTGCTGTCGAAGCTCGGTCTCGAGGACCTCACGGTCGGCGCCGGCGCCGAGGCGAAGAAAGGGTCAAAGGTCGACATCCACTACACCGGATGGCTGACGGACGGAACTCAGTTCGACAGCTCGCGGGACCGCACCGAGCCGTTCTCGTTCACGATCGGGCAGAGCCGCGCGATCCGAGGCTGGCACCTGGGAGTCGAAGGCATGAAAGAAGGAGGCAAGCGCAAGCTGACGATTCCACCGGAGCTGGCCTTCGGCGGCCGCAGCCAGGAAAAGGTCCCGGCCAACTCGACGGTGGTTTTCGAGATCGAGCTGCTCAAGGTCTACTAGCCCGGATGTGGAGTGCGGTGCGCCAGCACCGCTTTGAAGACGCAGGGAACAACGAGGAACTCGAGATTCGCGACAGAGGCAAAGATAAACACGGGCAATACAAAGCAAGCTCATGATCGACTGGCTCAAGTCACTCCCCTGGTATCTCCTGCTGCTCCTGGGCTTCGGCTCCGGCGCCGTGCTCGGCACGATCCTGCTCAGGGTTCGCTTGAAACGAAAGCTCGCCGAGGCGAGACGGAAAGCCTCGGACGCCGCTCCCGCGAACCACTGACAGCAATGGATCCGTGCATAGCTCGCAGTTTTGGAGTGCGGTGCGACAGCACCGCTTTGGTTCGCGGGCAAACCACTGCGTCCCGGGTGAAGATGCGGCCCGCATCCTGCCGGGCACTCCTCAGGACGAGCAAGCAGCCATACCCTGGCATTCGTTCACACCGCCTTCGCGGATTCTCCTGAGCATCCCGACTGCTGCTTCGTGCGCGAACCAAAGCGGCGCTGGCGCGCCGCACTCCAAAAGCTGCGCAGCGTGAGCAATGGATCCGTGCGTAGCTCGCAGTTTTGGAGTGCGGTGCGAAGCACCGCTTTGGTTCGCGTCCTGCTCGTCGTGCGCGAACCAGAGCGGCGCTGGCGCGCCGCACTCCAGGGCCGCGCTCCGGCTCAGCGTGCGTCGCGGCCGGCGAGCCATTCCTCCACGGTCGGCCAGCGTTCGCCGGCAAGGTAGCGACCGATCTCAAGCGACAGCTCGACGGCGCCCTGCTCGTTCAAGTGCACTGCCTCGTGAAAAAGCTCCGGCCGGTAGAGCGTCGGATAGTCCGGCTCGAGCAGCTCGCCCTGGGTATTCAGGTAGTCGAACCGCGACTGGCTGAGGCGCGGCTCCTTGAAGTGCGGCACGTGGACGAGAAGGAGCCGGATCCCACGTTCCTCGCAACGCGCCGCGATCCTTTTGAGGATGCGTCGCGGCATCCCGAAGATCTCCTCGTTGTCCATGCTCATGCGCGCCCGCTTCCCGAGGACGTCCTCGAGCGAAAGCCTGAGCACGGCCTCCTTGTTGGACACGGACACCCCCACTGCGCCGGTCTGCAAGACCCACCCGGCATGCCCGAGCACCGCGCGCGCATCGGCCTTGCTGCAGAACGCCGCGCCCACGAGGTCCTGCGGACCGCGCCCGAGCACGGCGAACATCAGCTCCACGCTCTGGAGCAGGGTCCATTCCTCCAGGAAGTCGAGCACCTCCTGCGGCCGCGCCACGTTGCGCAGCAGGCGATGCTGGCTGCGGTTGGCGTCGATCATCCCGACCTCGACAAGGACCACGCGCGGTCCCGTCGCCGCCGTCGCGAGATACCGGCACAGAAGGGCGTACATCATCGTCCAGTCGCAGAGCTCGACGCCCAGGTTGTGGCCGCGCATCGTTCCGCCCGGCTTCAACGCAGCGTACGCCCGGTCGACCTCCATCGGGATCACTCCCGCCATCATTCGCGACGTTCCCAGGTACACGATGTCGGAACCGTTTCTCGCGGCGTCGTCGAACAGGACTGCGAGCTGCTTCATCCGCCACTGCGGGTGGCGGAAGCCGAGGTTACAGCGCTCCGAGACGACCAGCGAGATCACGAGCAGCGCCAGGTACGTTCCGAGCACCAGGAACAGGCTGCGTCGCGGCAAGAGCTTCCAGCAGCGGCGGTCGATCGGCTCCGCCGCCGGGTCCGGACGCTTTTCCTGTGTCGCGACGGGAATCATCGAAGAGAGCTGCTCGTCCTTTCGCGGCATCGCCGTCAGAACTGGAAGTAGATGAAAGGCCGCTGGCCGTAGGAGACCAGGCCCAGCGCGCCCGTGATCAGCACCAGAGCACCCGCCACCATGAGCTCCGGCGTGCGCATGAACGCTCGCTGCACGGAGGGCAGCCAGCGCTGCGACATCAAGTGCCCCAAAAGGACCAGCACCGTCGCCGGCAGGATCCAGTGCTGGTAGCGAAGAGAGGTGTCTCCCGGCCCCGCGAAGATGTTCGAGAGCAGCGTCCATGCCTGATCCATCGTCCGGGCGCGGAAGAACACGAACGTGAAGCAGGTGAGGTGGAACATGAAGGCGATCTTGAGCCACCTCGGCGCGGCGCGCAGCCCGCGGCCGGCGGGAAGGAATCTCTCGACGAGGCGCTGCACGAAAAGATAGAGGCCGTGCAGTCCGCCCCAGAACACAAAGTTCCAGTGGGCGCCGTGCCAGAGGCCGCCGAGGAGCATGGTCGCCATCAGGTTGAATTGCGTGCGCCACCACCCGCGGCGGTTGCCGCCGAGCGGAATGTACAGATAGTCGCGCAGCCAGGTGGACAGGCTGATGTGCCAGCGCCGCCACAGGTCGCTGGGGTCGGTCGCCAGGAACGGGTGGCGGAAATTGGCGGGCAGTCGCAGCCCCATCATCGCCGCGCTGCCGATGGCGATGTCGCTGTACGCGGAGAAATCGAAGTAGATCTGCATCGAGTAGCCGTAGAAGGCGAGCAGCGAGTCGATCGAGCCGAAGCCGGACGGGTCGCGGTAAACCCGGTCGACGATCATCATCCCGAGAAGATCGGCGAACAGGATCTTCTTGCACACGCCGACGACGACCAGGAACAGCCCGCGGGTCATTCGCCGCGGCGCCCAGCGCGGCCGGTGCAGAAGCTGCGGCAGGAACGTGGCGGCGCGCACGATCGGCCCGGCGACGAGCTGCGGGAAGAAGATGACGAACACCGTGAAGTCGAGGAGGGAGCGCGTGGCGGGGATGCGCCTTCGATAGACGTCGATGGTGTAGCTCATCGACTGGAAGGTGTAGAAGGAGATGCCCGCCGGCAGGAAGATGTCGCGCGGCTGGTACAGGGCGGCCTCTCCGCTCAGGAGGCTCCCGAGCGCCGCCAGATTCGAGCCGACGAAGTTGAAGTACTTGAAATAGAACAGCACGCCGAGGTTGCCGGCCATGCTGATCATGAGGAGCAGCCGGCGTTTCCAGGGAACCTCGGTCGCCGCGATCACCAAGCCCGAGACGTAGTCGAGAAACGTGATCCCGAGCAGGAGGTGCGCCACCTGCCAGTTCGAAGACATGTAGAAAATCAGGCTGCAGACCAGCAGCAGCAGCGCCCGGCACAGAGGCCGCCTGCGAAACAGCCAGAAGCCGCTCACTCCGACCAGGAGCAGGACCACGTAGCTGGCGGAGTCGAATTGCATGAGGGCGTGAGCAGGATCTCGTGTCTCGGGAGTCGGTCGAGCGGCCGATCGAAGGGTGTCGAGGTTCCGAGCACTCCCCGCCCGGTCAGGGTTCGGCCGAAAGGGGCATGGATCTTTACCGTCGCGGCGATCGGCGGCCAGTGAAGAAGAGCCTAACCCGATCGGCCCTCGCGGCGGGCGGGTGAGGCGAGCACGGTCGCGTCTTCTCGCCGCCCCTCCTCATCCCATTGGGCATTGGCGCCGGTCCACTTACAATGCGCCCGCTCCGACGACCGCCGAGATGTCCATGCGAATCCAGCTTCTCCATCCCCCGGTCTACCTCAACGTCCGCTCGCTCACCGCCTTGAGGCCCAGCATTCCGTTGGGCCTTGCTTATGTCGCCGGGGCGTTGCGCGAGGCGGGGAACGAAGTGTCGGTGCTGGATGCCGTCGCCGAGGGCGTCGACCAGGTGATCGCCGAAGGAAGGCTCCACCGCCTGGGCCTCGACCTCCCCCAGATCCTGGAACGCATCGACCGTGACGCCGATGTCATCGGCATCAGCAACAACTGGTCGTTCGCCTGGCCTCTCGTACGCCGCCTGATCGAGGAGATCAAGCGAGCCTTCCCGGACAAGATCCTGATCGGCGGCGGCGAGCACTTCTCGGGTCTTCCCGAGCTCTCGCTGAACAGCTCGCCGCTGGATTACTTGGTGATCGGCGAAGGCGAGGAGACGGTCATCGAGCTCATGACCGTGCTCGCGATCGGCGGCGACCCGGCGACCGTCGACGGCATCGCCTTCAAGAACGGCGACGAAATCGTCAAGACGCGCCCTCGCGCCCGGTGCCGGCAGGTCGATGACCTCCCCTGGCCTGCGTGGGATCTGTTCCGCCTCGACGTCTACAACCGCCGCTCTCTCGTGTCCGGGCTCAAGAACGGGTTCACGGTTCCGATCCTGGCGACGCGCGGCTGTCCGTACCAGTGCACCTACTGCTCGTCACCGTCGATGTGGACGACGAAGTGGTATCCGCGCGACCCGGTAAGGGTCGTCGACGAGATCGAGCACTACCTGCGCCACTACGGGGCCAGCAATTTTCCGTTCCAGGACCTGACCGCGATTCTGCGCCGCGACTGGATCATCGCGTTCTGTCAGGAAATCCTGCGCCGCAACTTCGACATCCGCTGGCAGTTCCCCTCGGGCACGCGCTGCGAGGTCATCGACGACGAAGTCGCGTCGCTGCTCAAGAAGTCGGGAGGCCGGCACCTTGCGTTCGCGCCCGAGTCAGGCTCGGACGAGACCCGGCGGCGCATCAAGAAGCAGATGAGCCGGGAGAAGCTCCTCGGCGCGGTCCGGGCCGCGGTGAAGAACGACCTGAGCCTCGCGTGCTTCTTCGTCCTGGGCTTTCCCGACGACGAGCCAAAGGACCTGCGCGCCACGGTGCGCCTCGCCCGCCGCCTCGCCTGGATGGGCGTCAGCGACATCGCCGTCGGATACTTCTTCCCGATTCCGAACACCGAGATCTTTCGCGAGCTGGATCAGCAAGGCAGGCTCGCCCTCGACGATCGCTTCCTGACGACGCCGATGTTCGCGAACGACCCGTGGCTGCGCGCCGAGAACAACTACTGCACGAACGTCCCCGCCTGGAAGCTCAGCCTGCTCAAGCACTGGATCGTCGCCAATTTCTATGCCCTGTCGTTCGCGACCAGGCCCTGGCGACTGGCGCGGATCGCGTGGAACTTTGCGCACGGAGTCGAGACGATGAAGCTCGAGTCGTTCCTGATCGAGCTCAAGCGCAAGCTCGCCATCTGGATCGGTCGCCGTAAGCCTCCGGTGGAGGTCGCGACGGCTCCTCGGCCCGCCGCAAGACAGCCGTTGACGACTCGCGGATGAACCCGCCGAGGAGCAGGCGCAGTTTTCGCGGACTGGCGGTTCTCTCGTTCGGTTGGGTCCTTTCGGCACAGGCTCGGCCGCAAGTCGAGAATCCCTTCCGGAGCTGGACCATCCAGGAGGTGGGCAAGGAGCCCGTCGTCTGGCAACCCGAAGGCGAACCGGAGAGGATCGAGCTGCCTCTCAAGAAGGATGCCGTCTACTCGACGAGTGATCTGCTCTCGGTCACCGCAGGCTCGATCGAATTCGAACTTTCCTTCGGTCTCAGCGAGGATCAGAAGTCCGGCGTCACGATCGAGCTCAAGGCTCCCTTAAGGTCCGATTCGCGGTTGTCCGAGGATTACGACCTGGCGATCGACTTCGATCCGACCTACGGGGGCGGTCGATTCAGCTTCGAGCGACCCGCAACGTCCGCGGATCAGGATTCCTTGCCGGCCGAGCGTGTGACGAAGACCCTGACGGACATTCCCGAGCCGCCGGGCCTCTGCTACGTCCTGAAGGTCCACCTCGGCGCCGGCGGAGGGATGCGCGTCTTCCTGCTGGACGGAACGCCGCTGATCATCACGACGGAATTCATGGGGGATCGATGGGGGCTCAAGCTCGGCACGCGAGGACCCGTTCAGGCCCTCACGGTCAGCCGGCCCCGGCTTGCTCCGGGCGCGGTGACGGAGGAGGAGGACCTGCAGAGCATCGTCGCCGGTCTCCCGAGGCTAAGCGCCCGCGCTGCCGCCACAGCGAATTCGAGGATCGAACGCGTCAACGCGCGCCTGGCGGAAGAACTCCCTGGCACCGATCCGGACACCCTCGGAGAACGAACGGCAATCCTCAAGAACGACATCGCGACCCTTCTGGGTCTGCCCGAAGCCAGGGCGACGGTGCCTCCAGAGGTGCGCGAGGTCGAGGAGCGGAACGAGGACGGAGCACGCATCGAAAAGGTCCTCCTCGAATGGATCGACGGCGTGTCGGTTCCGACGATCTGGATGAGCCCTGCCGAGTCGAAGAACCGTCTCCCCCTCGTGGTGCAGATGGTCGGTGACGTCTCGAGCGGCAAATGCTCGCCGGACGGGATGAAGCGCGCCCTGGCGCTCGCGAAGGCCGGCGCGCTGGTGGTCACTCCGGACCTCCTCTGCTGCGGAGAGAGACTCGCCGGCGAGCCCTTCGACCGGCTGCACCAGCTCGAGGGAGTGCTCGTCGGGAAACCCGTCGCCGGCTGGATGGTGTGGGAGCTCAAGAGACTCCTCGACGCCGCCGCCGAGCGCCCGGACGCCGACATGAGCCGCATCGCCGTCCTCGCCTCCGGGATCGCCGTGTGGCCCGCTTTGCTCGCGGCCATCGTCGAGCCGCGAGTCGGCACTCTCGCGCTGCTGGACGCGAACCGTCTGTTCGATGCCTCGCTGCTGCTCGGAAAGAATTCTCCCGCGCCGTCCTTGGAATGCGTGCCGCGCCTCCTGTCGCGAATCACTCCGATCAATCTTCTTCAAGCGGTTGCGCCTCGCCCAATGTGGCTGGACACCTGCCCGGCCAGGTCGCGGGAGGCGCTGCAGAAGCTTTCCGAGCAGTACCACGGAATGCGCTTCACGGTGCCAGGCTCGGATCCCTCTCCCGAGCTGCTTCGCTTTCTGTGCCGATGCCTCGAGCTCGAGAATCCCCCCGGCAATGGCACTGCGGCTTCGGAGCATCTGCGCGCCGCGCCGCAGTTCACCGACCGCTACATTCCAGAGCTCTGGTACTCCTGGACCTTGCAGTGGGCTGTCGATCGATGGATGCGCGCGACGCGGCCCGCGGGAGCGCAGAAGCTGGCGTCGATCGTCGCGCACGATCTCGGAGTCAGCCAGAGCACCTGGCAGGCAGATGAAGCGCGCTCGTCGCAGCAGCGGGGCCTCGAAGAAGTCGAGATCGTCGAGGCAGGCAGAGACGCATCCTGGCGGATCGTGCGCCGGGCCGGGTTTCCGTCCTTTCCGGTTCTGGTGTTTGCACGCGACCTCCCTCGGCCCCTGGGACTCAAGACTCTTGCCGACCTCGCTGCCGTGCGACCGGTGGTGATCTGCACCGGCGACGAGGGGCCGGTCTCGATCCTCGAGCAGGCGCGGGCCCGGCTCACCCTTTCCGACGATGCCCTGGTCGTCGTCGTCCTGCCGCGGGGGAGCGCTGGTTTCCCTGTGTCGCTTGCAGAGGCGGCCGCGCAGCTCTGGATCGACCAGCCTCTGCTCGGACAGGCGCTCCTCGACCTCGACGCATTCAGCCGAACGCTGCTGCAGACAGTGCCGGAAGGTCACGACGTTCAGCTCTTCGGAGAAGGGAGCGCCGGGATCCTGGCGACGCTCTACGCGGCCCTCGGTCCGTTCACTTTCCGCAAGGTGACGACTCTGCACACCTTGGCGGAGATGTCGTACCTGCTCACGTCCTACGAGGAAAAGCGCAACAGCGATCCGCCGGGGTCCATCCTGTCCGAGCAGCCTCCGCTGTGGATGTACGTGCCCGGTGGCGCGACGGATCTGTCGGTCGAGGAGATGCTGCTCCACCTGAGGGAACGAGGCGTTCAGTGTGAATGGCTGGAACCGCTCGACGCGCGCCGCAGGAATCTCTCTCCCTATCAGCGATACTCTCTCTGGCCGCGGCTCAAGCACCTTGACTGGCGCCGGGAATGACCGGAGCCTGCGGCGCTCGGGAGGAGTGCATCTGAATGGTTGTGCATCTCGCAGCAACGATGCTGCTCTTGGCATCGACGTGGTTCGCGCAAGGGAACTCCAGCTCCGCACCGGCGCCTGCTGCGCCGGATCGGCTCGATGGGCAGATCGAGCTGCCCGACGGCGTAGCGCTCTCGCACACGGTGATTCACTTCGATGAGTCACAGCCGCGGCCGGTGCTGATGGTGCGAACCCCCTACCGCCGCCAGCTCGCCGTCGACGGCGCGCGCCGGTTCACCCGCCAGGGGTTCTGCGTATTCCTGCAGGACTGCCGCGGCACGGGTGAATCGCAGGGTGAGTTCGTTCCGTTCCTGCATGAGGCCGACGACGGCGCGTTCACTCTTGACTGGGTGAAGGACCAGCAATGGTGCGACGGCACCGTCGCCACCTGGGGCATGTCGTACCTGGGAATCACTCAATGGCAGCTTGCGCCGCTCGTTGGTGACTCACTGCGGGCGATGGTGCTCAGCTTCACCGGCTCGGATTGCTATCGCGACCTCATCCATTTCGGCGGTGTGCAGTCGCTGGCGATCGGCCTGTCCTGGTCGCTGTCGATGGCCGGCCAGCCCGGTTTTCCCCGATACAAGCACCTGCCTCTGGTCGAGGCCGACGACCAGAGCGGGAAAGACGTCGCAACCTGGAACGATTGGACCCGACACAGCGCGCTCGATGAGTACTGGAAACCGATCGACTTCGCCGGGAAGTACGGCGAGGTCGAGGCGCCGGCGCTGCTCGTCGCCGGCTGGTACGACCTGTTCCAGCCCGGGCAGATCGAAGACTATGTCCATCTCAGCCGCCGGCAGGGACCGATCGAGAATACGTTTGCCCGGCTGATCGTCGGGCCTTGGGACCATACCGGTCCAGGACCGATGCAAGGCCGGCCGGATCTTGGCCCGAACGCCTATCTGTCGCTGAACGACGAGGAAGATCAGTTTCTCGCGCGCTTCGCTCTGGGCATCGCCAACGGTTACGAGGCCAGGAAAGGCGTGCGCGCGTTCTTTC
>Ga0247727_10008524_pt1 | contig 19006 bp, 19 predicted proteins | sample WisWelCaveWW1625_FD_202498 | JGI IMG/M metagenome (GOLD analysis project Ga0247727, IMG submission 202498) | Biofilm microbial communities from Wishing Well Cave, Virginia, United States - WW16-25 | ecosystem: Environmental > Aquatic > Deep subsurface > Groundwater > Cave microbial mat | place... | reverse complement strand
CGAAGAAATATTTATGTTGATGGCCGGTTCGCCGTCGGGATAAGCGAAGAGACCCTGCTTCGCCTAAGCCTACGCACGGGCGATGAAACCACCGCCAAACAATTGAAGGCCATTGGAGCGGTGGAGGGGCTCGTAAAGACAAAGAAAGCAGCCCTGCATTTTCTTTCCTACCGGGCAAGGACAGTCCGCGAACTGCAGAAGCGTCTGCGGCAGAAGGACTTTACCCTTGCCGATATCAAACAGGTCGTCAGCGAGCTCAAGGAAACCGGACTGTTGGATGACGGGGAATTCGCACGAATCTACATTCATGACCGCTTAGCCGTTCGTCCGATCGGCAGGCGGATGCTCAAGCAGAAACTGCTTTTCCACGGCGTGGAAGGGCCCGTGGCCGATCAGGCTCTTGACGAGGCATTCAGTTCGTTCTCTCAGGAGGAGGCGGCCATTGAATTGGCGAGGAAGTTCGTGCGGCTGCGTGGCAAGAGCATCAGTGACCCCGTCAAACTCCGCAATAGACTCGCCGGCTTCCTCGCACGGCGCGGGTTTCCGTGGGAGGTTATCAGATCAGCACTACGGACCGTCGGCAGCGAAGCGTATGAGGAGAATCTGGAATGAACAGAATCGTCTTCGACATCGAGAGTCTCGCCTATCCGCTGGAAGAATTCGACCAGCAGCAGCGGGAGTATCTTCTGAAGTTTGCCAAAACAGAGGAAGAAAAGGCAGACACGATCCAGAGACTGAACCTGAATCCGCTCACCGCTCACTTGCTCGCCATCGGCATGGTCAACCCGGATTCCAATCAGGGGAAGGTGCTGTATGATGCCCCAAAACGCGAGCCAGTGTTCTCCGCTGATGGCAGTATAGAGTTTGTGCCCTGTTCGGAACCGGAAATGCTCGAGGAATTCTGGAAAACGGTCGGCCACTACAATCAGCTTATCACCTTCAACGGAAGATCGTTCGACGGACCGTTTCTCATGATGCGCTCAGCGCTGCTCGGCATCAAGTCGACACGAAATCTTGTTCCGTACCGCTATGGCGGAAATGAGCACTGTGACCTCCTGGATCAATTCACGTTCTATGGAGCGGTGAGGAAGTTCAATCTGGATTTCTACTGCAAAGCTTTTGGCATTACCAGCCCGAAGGCGGGCGGGATCACCGGACTCGATCTGGGAGTACTATACAAGGAAGGACGGCAGATTGAAATCGCGGAGTATTGTCTAGGCGACGTCAGAGCAACCGCAGAGCTGTACCGGCGATGGCAGGCGTTTCTTTCGTTTGAACGTTGAGGAGAACAGGCTCAATCAACACCGTCTCAATCTACACTCTTCAATCTACAATCCACAATCAACAATCACGAGATAAGCTGGGGATTGAACTATGCGATTATCCGTCCTCGATTCGTCAATTCACAATTGTGGATTCGACACAACTCCGCAAAAACGAAGCATCGTTTACTCCCGCGGCACTCTCGTCCATCGCTTAGAAACCTCATGGTATATCATCGCGGCCGCTGACAGCTTCAACATATCCCACCAGGAAAAAATAAGAAACCCTGCACCAAACGCTTCAGCCCAGTCACGGAAATACACTGCGTAGAGTTGTGCAGTCCCGGCAGCAAAGATCACCAGCAGGCCGGACGTCATGGAGATGAACGACCACAGAAGGCTTCTCCGCTCCTGTTGCATGAAGCCAACCACTGCAGCCGCAATGGGAAACGCAAGCAGGTAGCCCCCCGTAGGTCCGAGAATTCTCACCAACCCAAAGCCGCCTCCCGCGAATACCGGCGCACCGAGAAGTCCGGCCGCCAGGTACATTGCCTGACTTATCGCCCCGTTTCTCGGCCCAAGGAAGGCTCCGGCCAGAAGAACGATCAGCGTCTGGAGTGTGTAGGGAACAGGCTCATGCGGAATCTCGATGCGCGCACCGAGCGCTGTGGCCGCGGCAAATCCGATCATCCAGACAAATTGCGAAACGGCGCTTTGCCCCGTAACACCAGCCGGGATTGACGACACCATTTTCGATGACAGGCTCATAATCTCTCCTATGATAACTTATGGTGGAACCAGGTTGCGGTCAAATCCAGAATACGTTCAAGAGCAGCGTTTGTGCTTTTGAAGGGATGCTCCGCTCCGTACATATGTCCAACACCCTCGAGCAGGATAAACTCGGTGATGGTTTTGTCCGACTTCTCATACAGCGCCTGCGCTTCCTCCGGTCTGACAATCACGTCGGCACCGCCGTGGAGGAACAGCGTTGGGACTTCCAGCCTGGTCACCCCCTTGGAGAGATCATACCGCTCTCCGTTCGCCTCCAAGTCTCGAAGGACCGAGATCCCGTACCGCAGTAATGTCCGGTTGGAGCCGTAACGGAGCGGCAGGTATCCTGTTCGCTCCCACTCTTCCCTTTGGTGTTTTGTGAACCGGAGAAACGTGGCAATCGTCGACCATGCAACAACAGCTTGAACCCGGGCATCACTTCCCGCACTGAGAATCGAAATACCCCCACCACGGGAATGTCCCGCCATGCCGATCTGTCCCGGATCGATTACTCCTTTACCAATGGATCCGGACGTCACTGCATCGAGAATAGACTGGATATCTTCCAACTCCTTGCCGGGTGTGTTGCGCGAGAAACGCTCATAGTCCGTAAAGAAATTCGAGTTCTCGCCTATCCCATTATGCGAGAAGTTGTGGACGATGGTTGTGAACCCACGCTCGGCAAGGAACCGACCAAAGTACGGAAACGGACCCCAATCCTTATGGGCGGTAAACCCGTGACAGATGATGATAAGGGGCTGTTGCGTGTGGTGATCGATGTACCGAAGGTCCCCGCTGATGCAATCACCCGAAGCGTTCGTGATTCGGAATGGGCGTTCAATAAGCATTCAAAGCGGAGATGAGAAACATCAATCACATAGTTGTCGGCTTCAAAAAGTAGAGAAACATCACCTGAAATGCAAACCGACTGTCCGCCTGGAAAATCCCTCAGGAACCACAAGAGCACGCAGCCCATCCCGCCAACACCGGGGGAATGAAGTGAAATTCACATCCCCTTCTTCATCGGCGTCAGTTCCTTCAGTTCGATCACGATGAGTGAAATGGTGGGGGGGGTGACGAACCCGCGTTTTCTGCCGCAATGTTAATCAACGCCTTGTAAAGAATCAACCTGTCAGGACAGCATCTTGCGAGAGGAAAAATCTTATTGGAGAATCCTGCACTACCCGCTGCCCGACGTTGTTGCGTAAGTGGCCTATTTTGCTTATTTTGATAGTCGTTTTTCCATGGATCTGCCGATAGGGATCCTCCCGTTGCAGCATTCCAAAGTATGTTCACCGGACGTTAATCGCTGATCGACCTGCTCCTATGGGCGCTTTGATGGTATTCTCCGGACGGGCTAGCCGTCCGTTCGCTGAAAGAATTGCAAGAGAACTGGGTTCTCCCCTGGGACGCTGCGACGTCAAACAGTTCAGCGACAAGGAACTCTGGGTAAAGTACAACGACAATATCCGTGGCAGCGACGTGTTCATTGTCCAGGCCACGAATCCGCCTGCCGAGAACCTGCTTGAGCTGCTCATCATGATCGATGCGGCGAAGAGAGCCTCTGCACGCAAAGTTGTCGCTGTCATTCCGTACTTCGGATATGCACGCCAGGACAGGAAGGATCAGCCGAGGGTCTCCATCACGGCAAAACTGATCGCCAATCTTATTACGGCGGCGGGAGCCGACCGGGTCATCACGATGGACCTTCACGCTCCCCAGATTCAAGGTTTCTTTGATATGCCAGTGGATCACCTGTACTCCTCTGCCGTACTTGTGAAACACTTCAAAAAGCAGAAGCTCCAGAATTTGGCGGTTGCTTCACCGGACGTCGGCGGTATCAAGATGGCAAGGGCCTATGCGAAACGGCTTGAAGCGGATCTCATCGTCATCGACAAAAGGAGGCCGCGGGAAAACGAAGCGGAGGTCATGAATATCATCGGCGATGTGAAGAAAAAGAATATTCTCATCGTCGACGATCTGATCGATACAGCCGGCACACTGTGCAACGCCGTCAAGGCGCTGAAAGACGCAGGAGCAAGAGATGTCTATGCCGCATGCACTCATGCCGTGCTTTCAGGCAACGCCGTCGAGCGGATAAGGAGCTCGCACCTGTTGAAGATCGTTGTCACGGACTCTCTCCCGATCAACGGGAACTGTCCGAAGGTCGAAGTGGAATCGGTGGCATGGATTTTTGCCGAAGCGATGAAGCGAACCTTCAAGCACATGTCGATCAGTTCATTGTTTGATGTTGACAAGGGATAAAACGGAAGGAGCAACGCTGTCATGTCAGAGGTCGTATTGAATGCGGAACTAAGGGAGGTAACCGGCAAGGGTTCCAAAAGATTGCGGTCGGCCGGGAACATCCCCGGAGTCTTCTATGCCCACGGCGAAAAAAACCTGAACATTCAGGTCGGTCACGTCGGTCTTGCCCAGCTCATTTATTCATCAAAAACTCATATCATCGATCTCCGGGTCAATGACGGAACATCGAAGAAATGTATCCTGAGAGATGTGCAATTCGATCCCGTGTCCGACAAACCGGTCCATTTCGACCTGCAGGGTCTTCGGGAGAACGAAAAACTGACGATCCAGATCCCGGTCGTTCTCATGGGTGGTATCCCCAAGGGGGTTCGGGATGGCGGGCTCCTTCAGCATGTTATGCACAAGATGAGGGTCTCTTGCCTCCCGAAAGACATTCCAGAGAAGATTGAAGTGAATGTTATCGATCTGGAAATGAATCGCTCTGTCCACGTCGGCGATCTTGCGATCCCCAACGTGACGATCCTCGAGAATCCTGGCAGCACGGTTGTCAGTGTGATTCCTCCGACCGTGGTGAAGGAAGAAACTGTCGTTGAGACCCCTGCAGAGACAATCCAGGAGCCGGAAGTCCTTGGAAAGGGAAAGAAGGTCGAGGAGGGTGAGGAGGAATCGAAGGAAGAGAAGAAGTAGGATTCTGAACTGCAGAAAGTGGCCGACCCGATTATCGTCGTGGGTCTGGGAAACCCGGGCACATCATACGAAAACACACGGCACAACGTTGGCTTTCTTGTCGTGGATGAAATCGCAGGGAGGATGCGCACCCTGTTTCGTCCCGGCGAGGGCGAGTATCAACACACATCCCTGAGGAGAGACCCGCACATCGTCCTCGTTAAGCCACTGACGTTCATGAACAATTCCGGCTTTGCGGTTCTCGATGTTCTTCGGGACTTCAACGCGACGGCAGACCGACTCCTGGTTGTGGTTGATGACCTTGCTCTCCCGCTGGGAAAACTGAGACTGCGTACCCGGGGAAGCGACGGGGGACATAACGGACTTGCATCGATCATCATGAATCTCGGCACCGAAGACTTTGCCCGGCTTCGATGCGGAATCGGACAGGACACTCCGGTTCCAGGCGCAACAATGGCAGAATTCGTCCTCACCCCCTTCGGGACGGTTGAGCAGGATCGGGTTGCAATCATGATACAGCAGGCGGCTGATACCGTTCTCGCTTTTGCCAACACGGGCACTGCCGGTGTGGCCGAGGAGGCGAACGACTGAATGGGCGAGATTCACTTTTGAGTGACGCGTTTTTCAAACATCGGGGAGACTCACCCTTCTGGTATAACGGTGAGAAACACCCCCTGCTCTTCCCTTGCCTCATCATGGGGAGTACGGGAAGGGCCCTCTAAAACAGCCGGTAGAAACGTCACCGGCAATATAGAAGTCCAAAGGGAGGAACAGATGTCATCGACAAAAAACATTTACGAAACCACCTTCATCGTGAACGCGTCGCTTGACGATGCACAGATCGAAACTGCGATTGCGCGGGTGCAGGACACGATCACGAAGAACGGGGGGACCATCACGGCTCTGAATAAGTGGGGACGTAAGCGCCTGGCGTATTCGATCAATAAGAAGACGACCGGATATTACTGTAACATCGAATTCGAAGGACCGGGAAGCCTCATCGCTCTTCTTGAACGATCGTACCAGCTCGACGAGTTGATACTCCGATATCTGACAATCCGCCTGAGCAAGAATGCCCTGAAGGCAAGAGCACAGGCAATCCTGCAAGCGAAGGCCGTGCCGCCCGACGAAACTCGCGAGCCCCTTTTTGAAGAAAAAGTGAACGAAGAAGGAGAACCCAAATGAGACCTACCAGAGGAAGACCGATGCAAGGTGGCCAGCGAAGAACCCGCCGCGAACGGGAAGGCCAGCTGGTGCGCAAGAAACGAACCTGTCGCTTCACGGAAGCCGGGGCGATCTACATTGATTACAAGGATGAAAAGCTTCTCCAGAAATTCCTTAACGAGCAGGGAAAGATCATGCCGCGCCGGATCACCGGAACCTCTGCAAGGTTCCAACGTCAGCTCACACTGGCTCTCAAGCGGGCGCGGCATCTCGCACTGCTCCCCTACGTTTCCGATTCCATTCGATAGCCGGAGAACCACACCAATGAAAGTCATCTTACGAAAAGAACTTGAAAAGCTCGGGCAGGTGGGGTCTGTGGTGGATGTGAAGGAGGGGTATGCCCGGAACTTTCTGATCCCGAGGGACCTTGCCTACCCGGCCACGCAGGGCAATGTTCGTGCACTGACCGAAGAGCGAAAACAGGCTGAGGTGAGGACCGAGAAGGAAAAAAGGGGAAGCCAGAAGCTCGCCGGGGAACTGGAAAAAGTCTCCATCACCCTGCAGGTGAAGGTCGGTGAAGACGAAAGACTCTTCGGTGCTGTGACGGCCCAAATGATCGCCGATGCGCTGAAGGAGAAAAAGATTGAGCTCGATAAACGCCAGATCGAGCTCGAGGAACCAATCAAGGCTCTCGGGATTTATGACGTTCCGGTCAGACTACAGCAAGGCGTAACCGGCAAGGTCAAGGTCTGGGTTGTCAGAGAATAGACGACGAAAAACAGAATCCCGCATCCGGCGGGATTTTTTTTGTCCAGGAGCCAAACTTGCTTTTTGCGCTCAAAAAGATGATATTTTTTCATGAAGAGAATCAATTTTCTTGGATAAGCCGACACTCTCGCTCAGCATGGAAAAGACAACAAGAACACTCGACGAAGTCACGATTCGTTTTGCCGGCGATTCGGGCGATGGAATGCAGCTCACCGGCACCCAATTTACCAACACAACAGCCGTTCTGGGCAACGATCTCAGTACACTGCCTGACTTTCCTGCAGAAATCCGTGCACCGGCCGGGACGACCTACGGCGTAAGCGGATTCCAGATCCATTTTGGCAGCACAGACATCCTCACCCCGGGTGACAATTGCGACGTTCTCGTCGCGATGAACCCCGCTGCGCTGATGACAAACCTCAAGACGCTCCGGTCTTCCGGAACTATCATCATCAACGTTGATGCATTCACTGACAAGAACCTGAGGATGGCCGGGTACACTTCAAACCCCCTCGAAGACGGACACCTGAACAACTACCAGGTTCATAAGGTCAACATCAGCAAGCTCACGTCGAACGCCCTCGCAGACATGAATCTCTCGACGAGGTTCATCGAAAAGTGCAAGAACTTTTTTGCGCTGGGGTTGATGTACTGGCTCTACAACAGACCGCTCGAGCAGTCAATCAAGTTCATTCAGGAAAAGTTTGGCAAGAAGGATCCGCAGGTGGCCGAAGCCAACCTCCGGGTATTGAAGGCGGGGTTCAACTATGGCGAAACAGTGGAGATCTTCAACACCCGCTATGAAGTCAAACCGGCAAAGCTCCCTCCCGGTAGGTACAGGAACATCATGGGGAACGTGGCGTCAGCACTCGGTCTCGTTGCCGCTTCCCGAAAATCAGGTCTCCAGCTGTTTCTGGGCAGTTACCCGATAACGCCTGCCAGCGATATTCTTCATGAGCTTTCCCAGCTCAAGGAATTCGGAGTCAAGACATTCCAGGCAGAGGATGAAATCGGAGCCATTTGTGCAGCAATCGGCGCCTCGTATGCAGGAGGCCTGGGAGTCACGTCGACCAGCGGTCCCGGACTTGCCCTCAAAGGCGAAGCGATCAACCTGGCCATCATGCTGGAGCTGCCGCTTGTCGTTATCGACGTGCAACGGGGAGGCCCGAGCACGGGACTACCGACAAAAACCGAGCAGGCCGACCTACTGCAGGCGGTGTTTGGCCGGAACAGCGAATCACCGTTATGCGTTGTTTCCGCGTCCACACCGGCGGATTGCTTCAACACGGTGTATGAAGCCTGCCGCATCGCAGTCAAGTTTATGACCCCGGTTATCTGCCTCACCGACGGCTACCTGGCCAACGGAGCCGAACCGTGGCAGATTCCGAATGCAAACGAGCTTCCCGATATTCCGGTCTCCTTCCCAACCGATCCCGCGACATTCAAACCCTACTCGCGCAATCCGGAAACTCTTGCACGTCCGTGGGCAATTCCGGGAACTGTGGGACTCGAGCATCGCATAGGAGGACTCGAGAAGGAAGATGTGACTGGCAATATCAGTTACGATCCCGACAACCACGACTTGATGGTGAGAACGCGGGCCGCGAAGATCGAGCGTATCGCCGAGGATATTCCTCTCCAGACCGTCGATGGTGAGAGTGAGGGAGACCTGCTTGTGATCGGCTGGGGAAGCACGTTCGGATCGATCAAGAGTGCCGTCAACAACACCAGGGCGCGGGGCATGGCCGTATCTTTTCTTCACCTCCGCTATCTCAATCCGTTTCCAAAAAACCTCGGAGAAATCCTTTACAAGTTCAAGAACATCCTCGTCCCGGAAATCAACAACGGACAACTCATTCGCCTGTTGAGGGCGAAATATTTGGTCCCGGCTGTGGGCTTCAATAAGATCCGTGGGCTCCCACTGGTGACAGAGGAAATCGAGGAGAAGATTCATGCTATTCTCGGAGGCAACAATGGCTGATGCAGCCCACACAGAGAACACAACACCACTGAAACTCACCGTCAAGGACTTCCAGTCCGATCAGGATGTACGATGGTGCCCGGGATGCGGAGACTATTCAATTCTGGCCCAAGTCCAACGGGTGTTTCCGGAGTTCACTCACAAGAAGGAGAATTACGTCGCGGTTTCCGGGATCGGGTGTTCGAGCCGGTTCCCGTACTACATGGATATCTATGGGGTCCATAGCATTCATGGCCGTGCTCCAGCCATCGCGTCGGGAATCAAGATGCTCAATCCCGAGCTCAATGTCTGGGTGTTCACGGGAGATGGCGATGGACTGAGCATAGGAGGAAACCACCTCATCCACATGCTCCGCCGCAACCTGGATATCAAAGTGATCCTCTTCAACAATGAGATCTATGGGTTGACCAAGGGACAGTATTCCCCGACATCCGTCATCGGCCAGATTACAAAATCTACTCCCATGGGCTCCATCGATCATCCCTTTGTCCCGGTGTTGCTTGCCCTCGGCGCCGAGGCATCGTTCGTGGCCCGGACCATGGATAGAGATCCCAAGCATCTGCAGGAGATGATGCGAAGGGCGGAACGACACAAGGGTTCTGCGTTTGTTGAGATTTACCAGAACTGCAACGTCTTCAATGACGGGGCATTCTTCCAATACACTGAAAAAGATACACGCGACGACTCGGTCGTCTATCTCGAACATGGTAAGCCGCTGATCTTTGGAAAGCAGAAGGAAAAGGGGATCCGTCTCAATGGGTTCACTCCCGAAATCGTGAACATCAAAGAGACGGGGTATTCGATCAGCGACCTCGTGGCTCACGACGAAACAGATTCCACGCTTGCGGTGATCCTCGCAAACATGATTCACAATCCTTCCCTCCCCCGCCCCATGGGAGTGTTCCTTGGCATCGGAAGACCGACCTATGAGGAGTCGGTTCAGGCGCAGATCGCAAAAGCGAAAAGCAAGAAAGGAGAAGGAGGCCTCCAGAAGCTCCTCGATGGAGATGAGGTCTGGATCATTCAGTAACATCCAAGACTTCAGACGAGGGGAGGCTCACAAGGCCTCCCTTTTTTGCTGCGGTTGAAATTTGTATATTAAGCGCAGTCCTTACCGGTTCCAGGATCTGAATGCATTCGGCCATTGCGGCAATAGCCCGTCTCATTACCCAACATAAAACATTCGTTCTTACAACACACGTCAATCCGGATGGCGATGGACTCGGCTCCGAGGTGGCGCTGGCCGAATGGCTCTCCTCGCGCGGAAAACACGTTAGCGTTCTCAATCATAGCACAACCCCCGCCAATTATCTATTTCTTGATCCAAACAACCACATAGCCACGTTCGATGCTCCCAGGGATTCCGCAAAACTTGCATCCGCAGATGTCATCCTCATCCTCGACATGAACCAGCCCGACCGTTTGCGCTCAATGGAGCAATCGGTTCTCAGCAGCAGGGCGGTCAGGGTGTGCATCGACCACCACTTGGAACCCGCTCCGTTTGCCGACCATTATCTCATCGACGACCAGGCCACCTCAACCGGCGAACTGACCTACCATTTGCTTGTTCATCTGAACGGTAAAGCTCTTGACCCGCTGGTCGCCCAGGCCCTCTATTGCGCGATCCTCACCGACACGGGCTCCTTTCGTTACTCATATGTCGATCCGGATATCCATCGGATCGTCGCCCATCTGATCGAATGCGGGGCCGACCCCGAAGAAGTCTACAACAGGGTCTACAACCAATGGACGCCGGGACGCGTCCAGCTGCTCGGGGAAGTGCTGGCAACCCTGGCAACTGCTCACGCCGGTGCCCTTGCCCATATCACGGTAACCCGGGAGATGCTGAAACGGACGGGAACCCTGGAATCCGACACCGATAACTTCACCACATATCCGATGAGCATCCGTGGCGTCAATGCGGGAATTCTCTTCGTCGAGGCGAAGGATGGCGTAAAGGTCAGCTTTCGTTCACGGGGGGACATCCCTATCAACGAACTGGCGAAGGAGTTCGGCGGAAATGGACACCGAAATGCGGCGGGAGCCCATTTGTACAATGAAAGCCTCGACGAGGCGAAGCGCGTCATTCTTGCTGCCGCGAAAAAATATCTCCGAGAACCACAACCAACAAACAAACGCCCATGATAACAGCAAAATCCGAACACTCGACTCTCCGAAAGACCACGGCGGATCTTCTTGTCTCTTTCGTGTTTGAGGACCAGAAACTGTTCCAAAAGCAGGTGTCCATCCTGAAACCTCTCGTGAAAGATCTCGGGAAAGCACTCGCTTCGGGTGCGTTTCAAGGAAAGCCAAAGGAAAGCCTCCTCCTGTACCCTGGGCAAATGAGAGCAAAGCAACTCCTGATCATCGGACTGGGCAAGCTCGAAAAGCTTTCTCTCGAAGTACTCCGTCGGGGAGCGGCCGCCGGTGCAAAGTCGGCCATTAGCCTCAAGGCAAGATCCCTTGCGCTCATGGAACCCGACTCCCGGATTCTCGCAGAATCATCAGCACCGACCCTGGTGTGGGAGGAAATAGGAATGGCGCTCGGCGAAGGAGTTGTCCTTGCCTCGTACAAGTTCGACAAATACATCACTGAAGAAAATTCACCATCGAAGCTCAAGTCTGTAGCGATTGTCAGCGAAGACAAAGACCGCGCGGCGCAGATTGCCAGAGGGCTGAAAGTGGCGAATGAGGGCTGTTCCGGAACCTGGCTCGCCCGCGATCTTTCAAATGCCCCCGCAAACGAAATCTATCCTGAAACGCTTGCCCGCCATGCTGTCGACGCCGGAAAGAAAAGCGGCTTCGAAGTTACGGTGTTCAAGGAGAAGAGGATCCGGTCGCTCAAAATGGGCGGACTCCTCGGAGTCTCCCAGGGAAGTTCGCGACCTCCCCGATTCATTATTATGGAGCATAACGCACAGAAGAAAAATCTTCCGACGATTGTCCTTGTCGGAAAAGGGGTAACATTTGATTCCGGAGGGATCTCGATCAAGCCCGCGCAAAGCATGGCAGAAATGAAAATGGACATGTCGGGGGCCGCTGCAGTCATCGGCACGATGCAAAGCGCTGCAAACTTGAAGCTTCCCCTGCACATCGTCGGACTTGTTCCGACTACCGAGAACCTTCTCGGCGGCTCGGCCATGAAGCCCGGCGATATTCTTACCCATTACAACGGCAAGACTTCGGAAGTCGACAATACGGACGCGGAAGGAAGACTCATTCTTGCCGACGCTTTGTCGTATGCATCCCTCTACAAGCCCGATCTCGTTGTCGATCTTGCCACGCTCACCGGTGCGTGCGTTGTTGCGCTCGGCTCTGTCGCCTCCGGCATGATGGGAAATGACCAGGAAATGATGGAACGCTTGAAGGAATCGGGAGAGCGCACCTTTGAACGCGTGTGGCAGCTTCCGTTGTTCGAGGAATATGAACAACTGATCAAGAGCGATGTTGCCGATGTGAAGAACATCGGTGGACGCTGGGCAGGAGCGATTACGGCCGCAATGTTTCTCAAGAAATTCATCGGCAATTATCGTTGGATCCATCTCGATATCGCTGGTCCGGCCATCATGGAGGAAGCGACGGAGTACATTCCCAAAGGCGGATCAGGCGTCGGCGTCAGGCTGCTCCTTGATTTCCTCAGACATTGGAAGAGCACCTGACTGTGTTGACGGAAAGGAGTTGATCTGAACCGATGTTAAGGCCTGGCGTCTTCCTTATCTGCTGTATCGTCGTTCCGTTTCAGATTCTTTGGCCCCAGACCAACAGGCAACCACGTCAACGCGAAATCCATGGGGGCCCGTCCAGGCCGATCTACTATGAGGCCCTCAATTTCCCGTCGGAGGAGCCGGGGCAATCGAGAATAGACATTCTGTTCCGTATTGACCTTTCTTTGTTTGTTGCGGTGAAAAACCCCGATCTCTTGTCGACGGATGCCTTTATAAGACGGGGAGAGATCCTGGTTGAGCTCATCGATTCGACGGGCCATTCACAGGCGAGAGACATCGAGCGGATCGACGCCGTCAGCCAGAGCGGGGACACCGGCCCTGGAGTTCGGGAATGGCACCAGGGAATCATGTCGTTTGATGTCGATCCGGGCCGCTATACGATCGCGGTCGACGTCGAAGACGAGGAGTCCGATCGCCATCTGCTGGAGAAAAGGATGATAGTTCAGGCAAAGGACTTCTCCCATGGCCGGCCGTTGATCAACGAGCCCTTCCTCATCTCCGGCTCTTCATTTCCGGGGGGACTCTCACGCATCCTGCCGCAAAATTACGGCGCTGGTACAAAACTCGGGGAGAAGGGAGCATTTGTCGTTCACCTGGCAAACTTTGCCTCGCAGGACCCGCTTCGTCTTGAATTTTCGGTTACACTGATTGGTCAGGATCAGGAAAAATCAACGCCCGCCTTCGCCGACACGTTGGAGAATGTGGACCTCACCAGAAACATCCGACCGAGTCCTGCCGACACCGAGGCGGTTCCTGCATACGATTTGAACCCTTCAACTCACCCCGAAGCGATCGCAATCATTCCGTTCCCTGCAGAAAAGCTTCCGTTGGAGAGCTACACACTGACGGTACGCGTTTCCGCAGCAGATTTTGACCAGACCGTGTCGCGTGTCTTTGAAACAGTTTGGCCCGAGATGCCTCGCTCGCTTCAGGATCCGGAGCATGCTCTTGAAGCCCTTCGTTACATCGTTACCCGGGAGTTCCTTGATTCGTTGAGTCGCGGAAACGAGAGCGAATCAAAAAAGAATGTTGAAGCCTTTTGGAACTCGAAGGACACAACTCCTGAGACTGCGTACAACGAAGTCATGACGGAGTATTATGTGCGGGTTGACTTTGCCTCAACGACATTCGCCACACTGCGCCAGCCCGATGGATCGCGGACGGACCGCGGGAGAATCCACATTCTCTACGGCCCACCTTCGGCCACCCGCCGCGTACTCGACCCGTCGGGTTACATCGAGGAATGGTCTTATGGTCCGCTTGGCAGGAAGTTCATTTTTCTTGATGAATCGAGAACCGGCAATTACGTTCTGACCTCCACACAGCCTCTATGAAACCGGTCATAGCAGTTACCGTGGGAGACCCGGGTGGTATCGGGCCGGAGGTTGCGCTCAAAGCTGTGCAGCACCAATCCGTCTGCGCTATCTGTCATCCGGTGCTTGTCGGTCCTTGGAAGGTGTTTCAGTATTATGCTCAAAGCCTGAAACGGAAACAAACAATCCTGCGCGTTCACGAAACGGGGGGTGAGAGAAGCATCAGCATCGCCGCAGGCAGGCCGTCGGCATCATCGGGACGCCTAGCGGCAGAAGCCGTTGAGAATGCAGTTCGGCTTGTCAGAAGAGGCGCAGCCCGCGCCGTTGTCACGTCGCCGGTTTCGAAACAGGCCCTTCACAAGGCAGGGATCCCGTTCGCGGGACAAACTGAATTTCTGCAGCATCTCACCGGAGCAAAGCATGTCGCCATGATGCTGGTTTCCGACAGCATGCGTGTCGGGCTTGTCACCATTCACATTCCAATCGGAGATGTAGCGCGTACAATAACACGCAAGCTCATCAGGGACAAAATTGATGTCATCCACAAAGGTCTTGTATCAGACTGGGCAATTGAGAGTCCTCGGCTTGCCGTGCTCGGGCTTAATCCTCACGCGGGCGAAGGAGGCGATATCGGAATGGAGGAGGAGAGACTGATAAAGCCTGTCATTCGGGAAATGCAGGTTCGGGGACTCATGATCGATGGCCCGTTCCCCGCCGATTCCTTCTTTGGAAGAAACCGCTACCGGGATTACGATGCCGTTGTAGCGATGTACCACGATCAGGGCTTGATACCGCTGAAGATGTCTTCATCCGGAAAAGCGGTGAATGTCACTCTTGGACTTCCACTCATCCGGACATCACCAGACCACGGCACCGCGTTCGACATTGCCGGAAAGGGAATTGCCGACCCTTCGAGTATGGTCGAGGCGATCTTCCTTGCCGCGACGCTTTCACGGCGACGGGAACTCCGCGGAGGGCTCCTCGGATGATCAACCTGCTCAACGTGAGTGTGTCGTTCGGCGATCAACTTGTGCTGGACGACATCTCCCTGCAAGTCCAGCCGGCGGAATTTGTCTTTCTTGTGGGCCAAACGGGTTCCGGCAAAAGCACGCTTCTTCGCTTGATGTACATGGACCTGATGCCAACACGCGGGACCGTTATTGTAGGCTCCTACAATTCAAACCACATCCTTCAGAAGGAAAAGCCGCTCCTCCGCCGAACGCTCGGAATCGTTTTCCAGGACTTCAGGCTGTTGGACGACCGGAATATTTACGACAACGTTGCTTTCGCGCTACACGTGACGGGAGCGCGGCGGAATGAGATCAAAAAGCGGGTCCTCAAGGCGCTGGCCGACGTCGGTCTGAGTCACCAACGGAATAAGATGCCGGATGAGCTTTCCGGCGGTGAGCAGCAACGCGTCGTCATTGCGCGGGCGCTCGTCAACCATCCCAATTTTCTCCTTGCCGATGAGCCGACTGGAAATCTTGATCCCGGGACATCGTACGAGATCGTCAAGCTATTGAAGGACATCAACACGCGCGGTACCGCGGTGGTGATGGCGACCCATAATTACGAGCTGGTCCGCAGAGTAAACGAAAGAATCGTTCAGGTAAAGAACGGAAAAGTGTTTGACGTAGAAATGAAGTAGGTCAACCGCCTCGGTTGACCTCTCGAACCATGGAATACGTCAATCGTCCCGATTGACCGCTTGGCCACGATTTGTTGTAGCTCAAGCGTTCGCTTGACCACGCTACACACAAAACGTTCTCCCCTCACCCGAGGGGAGAATACAAGAAGGGTCTTACAATGGGTGAAGTGGTCGGGGTGCAACACGCTTTTTAACCATCTCAACCAGCCGCTCCTGCAACCGCCTCCACCCTTCTCACCTCGGGACATTCTTTCAAGATCACTCGCTCGACCCCCGCGCGCAATGTCATTCTCGACATCGGGCAGATCACACATGTACCCTGCCACTGCAATTCGAGAATGCCGTCATCCCTCATCTGAATAAGCCGCACGTCCCCTCCGTCCGCCTGAAGATATGGACGGACAAGGTCAAGAGCCTTCTGAATCCGTTGAAGAATGTCTGTTTCCAACTCCGGTGTTTCCATCGATCAACCGGGATGCGCTGTTATCGCCGCGCTCTCCCTCAATTATTTTCTCCAAGAAGGCTGATTTCCACGTGAGGTGCAGCCTGGTTTGCGTTCCGAATGCTTACCTGTGCCGCCGTTTGACGCGCAATCTGCATGATGCATTCCGCTTCTTTTTGCCTTGCACTATTTATGACAATCGGTTCGCCGGTGTCTCCGCTGACACGGATGCTTGTATGAATCGGGATTCCTCCCAGGAAGGGAACACCCATCTCCTCCGCCGTCTTCCTTCCCCCTCCGTGATCGAAAATTTCTTCCCGGTGGCCGCAATGGCTGCAGACATAGTAACTCATGTTTTCCACAATGCCGAGAACAGGGATGTTTACCTTCTCGAGCATCTGCATCGCGCGCCTGACGTCAGACAGCGAAACGTCCTGCGGCGTCGTTACGACAACGGCACCTGTCAGGGGTAGTGCTTGTGCCAGTGACAACTGAACATCGCCGGTCCCGGGGGGAAGATCAAAGACAAGATAGTCAAGCTCGCCCCATTCTACGTCTGCAATGAATTGTGTGAGCATCTTCCCAACCATCGGCCCCCGCCAGATGACAGCTTGCGCAGATTCAATGAAAAACCCTATCGACATGACGCTCACGCCCCACTTCTCAACGGGGATCAGACGCTTGTCACGCATCTGAGGCTTTTCCGTCACACCCATCATCAGCGGAACACTGGGGCCATACACGTCAGCATCCAGTAACCCGACCCGGGCGCCCTCCCTGGCAAGAGCAACAGCCAAATTCACGGCGACCGTCGACTTCCCAACCCCTCCCTTCCCTGATGCCACGGCAATCGTGTTCTTCACCCCCGGAATCAGGGAGGCCTTCTCCTTGTTCTCATGGGCACTGACCTTCGATGTCATCTTCACATCGACAACCCCAACACCCTCAATGTGCTCCCTGATCGCCCTGACCGAGGCAGCTTTGAGTTCTTCCCTCACCGGACAGGCCGGCGTGGTCAGTTCAATCGTCAGGGCAATGTTTCGCCCATCGATCTTGAGGTCTTTGACGAAGTTCAGCGAAACGATGTCACGCTGGAGGTCAGGATCCTTCACACGCTGCAACGCTTCGAGGATATTTTCTTCATTGAGCAATCTTGTCATCCAACCGCTTTCCTTTCTCTGCTTTTCAGCCTCTTTACACCGCACCAATGATGCCCATCTCTTTTCCCACCTTTTCGAACGCGTCAAGGGCTTTGTTCAGCTCCTTCTTGCTGAGCGCCGCGGAAATCTGTGCCCTCAGGCGAGCTTCACCGTTCGGTACTACGGGATACCATAACCCTCTAATATACACACCGTTCTTTAGAAGTGCAGCACTCATATCCTGCGCGACCGCGGCTTCCCCGAGCATGATCGGCACAATCGGGTGGTCCCCTTCGAGGATCGTGAACCCAAGTTTGACGATTCTCTTCCTGAAGTACGCGGTGTTTTTATGAAGCTTCCTGACAATCGACTTATCTTTCATCAACAAATCAAACGCCGCACGTGCGCCGAACACAATCGAAGCTGGAAGAGAATTCGAAAAGGTATACGGTCGCGCTTTTTGGCGCAAGTAAGCGATCAGTTCCTTCTTGCCGCTGACATAGCCCCCCGCCGCTCCTCCAATAGCCTTCCCGAGAGTCCCGGTCAAAACGTCAACCTTCCCGTGAACGCCTTTTGCCTCCGCGGTTCCACGTCCCGTCCTGCCACAGACACCCACAGCATGTGAGTCATCGACAAACAGAATCGCCTGATACTGTTGCGCAGCATCCACAAGCTTGTCGAGCGGCGCAAGATCACCTTCCATGCTGAACACACCATCCGTGGCAATTATTCTGAAACGATACTCCTTGGTCTTGTCTTCCTCAAGCTGCCTGACAAGATCACTGACATCGGCGTGCTTGTAAATGCGCCGGTCGGTCGTTTCGGTCCGGCACAGTCGTTGGCCATCGATGATGCTTGCATGGTTGAGGCGGTCTGAATAGATGACATCCCTGTAGGATTCGAACCCGAGTTTTTCATTCGTGATGGAAGCAAAGAAAGCTTCGTTCGCCGTCCAGCAGGATGAAAACAGGATCGTGTCTTCGGTGCCGAGGAATTTGGATATTGTTTTTTCCAGTTCAAGATGCACATCCTGGGTTCCACAAATGAACCGCACCGAGGCCACTCCGTAGCCGTATTCTTTGAGGCCACGGATGGCAGCTTTTCGGACCATCGGGTGGTTGGAAAATCCGAGGTAATTATTGGAGGCGAGCATCACCGCCTTCTTCCCATTGACCCGTACCGTCGAATCCATCGGGCCTTGCAAAGGCACTTCATGCTTGAACGTCTTCAATTCCTCAAGACGTTGCAACTCCTTGCTGATGGAATGAAGAAAATCTGCCATAACTCATTGCTCCCGTGATGTGATCATCGCCCAACGCGGCCCTTCATTCACCGACGCCACAATCTCGCTGCAAACGATCCATCCATATTATGGATGTGGGGAAACGTTTGGACAAACCCTTCGGGCGTTACGAGATCGCTGTTCACAAACTGTTGTGCGCTCTCGACGCAAAACTCCGGATGCCGGCCGAGGAAACCGCTAATCACATTCTGATTTTCCTCCGGCTCGGTGGTGCAGGTACTGTACACGAGAACACCCCCAGGTTTGACCAGCCGTGCTGCATTCTCCAGCAGTTCCTCCTGGTGCCGCGCAAGCTTGTAGATATCGGTGAGGTCCCGTTTCCATTTTATGTCGGGTTTCTTGGTCAGAACTCCCAAGCCGGAACAGGGAGCATCCAGCAGAACCCTGTCGACCGGTTCATGTTCAAGCTCACGCGCATCAGCTGTCAGCAGCCTGATGATCTGCAATCCGAGCCGCTCGCATGATGCCTTCAGCAGGCAGAGCTTTGCCTCGTATCTGTCGATGGCAATCACCTCTCCCTTGTTGTGCATCAGTTCGG
>Ga0247727_10008523_pt1 | contig 19008 bp, 16 predicted proteins | sample WisWelCaveWW1625_FD_202498 | JGI IMG/M metagenome (GOLD analysis project Ga0247727, IMG submission 202498) | Biofilm microbial communities from Wishing Well Cave, Virginia, United States - WW16-25 | ecosystem: Environmental > Aquatic > Deep subsurface > Groundwater > Cave microbial mat | place... | reverse complement strand
CCGTGAGCAGCTTTCCGTGAGAGACCCGTGGCAGCAGCCACTGTGCGGCCCCCCGCCCAACCAGCAGCGCCAGCCAATACATGGCCAGCATCTGTAAGCTGGCCGCTGGGCTCATGCCGATCCTCCGAGTCAGGAACAACGCCAGCCAGCCAGCCACCGACCATTCGTTGCCAAACTGGAAGAACAGGATCAGGCTGAATAAGACCGCGCCCAGACTGCGGAAGTCTTGCCAAACCTGCCCGAGCGGCGGCTCGGGAGCCTCCGGAGGGACAACAAACGACGAGCGGGCGAAATGACCGGTCATGAAACCGGGGATCAGGGCTATCAATATAAGTATGCTCGGCACGGTGTATACATAGAAAGTCCCGGAGACCAGCAGGGCCATCGCCAGACACCCCAGACCGAACATCGTCCCGGCCAGGTTTACTGTCGCTGCGGGGTTGTGGTGATAGATGGGCGTGATGATGTGGAAAGCCGCGTTGGTGAGCATTCCGGAACTCAAACCCACCGACGCCATTCCGGCCACCCTCAAGCCGAAGTGGGCCGGCGGGGAAACCAGCGCCAGGTATAGAAACGAACCGGCAGCCAGGCCTCCCCCCAGGATGAGAACGAACCGTATGCCTCGCCGGGTCGAAATGTACGGCGCCGCCTTTACCGACAGCAGGATGCCGACACAGATGCCCAGGAAATAAAGGCCCACCCGGGAGTAGTCGGCCTGAATGTGATAACCCCAGGCTGGCAGAATGGCGCCTGGAAAAGAGAGCAGCAGCCCGGAAAGGAAAAATACCGAAAGAGCCTTTCGCGCCGCGGAAGCCTCAAAAGCCGGCTCGGACGATGGGGGAGGTGCACCGGGAGCCATCCGAGTATTCTACAACGATGCCTCCCCCGGTAAACGCGCACAAACGGAAGGCGGCCCGCCGGCCGGCTTCCGGAAATGGAACGACCCGCCCAAACCTATCCCTGCGATGGAAGACACACGTGTTAACCTTGTGTTTTTTCTATGGGTTACGGATGGCACTGGAATTGCCCCTCCAGTATCAGGGGTCCATTCATACCGGGTTGCTTCGCTGGGGTGGGAGCAGCCTCCACGACTTAGCCCCGCCTTCACCGGCGGGGCTTTTTTTTCATAAAGTTGGTAAGGCGAACTCGTCCGGCGAACGTTTCATGCATTTCCCGTGTTGGCGCTGCGCAGCCGTTCCCAGGCTTCCAAGATGTTTCAGCGTGAAACGGAAGCCCTTGCGCGAACGCCTCGTGACGGATCCCAAGCCGGACTGAGGCTCCGGCTGGCGCTGTTCCAGAAGATCTGCGGCGCCGTAAGCTACGCCCATCAGCGCGGCGTGATCCATCGGGACCTCAAGCCCTCGAACATGTTCGTTCTTCACAGGACTCCGGAGGGTTCAACTCAGCCACCGGCACCTCCAAAGAAGCACTTGGACCGCGGAGCGATTCCGAGCGAGATGGGGACGATCGCGCCTGAAAGCCCTTGCGAAGGAGCCCGACAATCGTTACCAAAGCGTGGCGGCGTTGTCGGACGACATGGAGCGCTACCTCACAAATCAGCCGATTCTAGTGGGACAAGCTTCAGCTTGTCGATCGCCGGACTGAAGCCGGCGCTACTGATCGTACCCGGTCAGCCGCCGCACCCAGATGTTGCGATAGCGCACGGCCACGTCGTGGTGTTGAAGCGCCAGCGGCTCCTCGGGCCGGTGCGGCGCGTAGGTGCCGACTCTGCGGTGCGCCATCCGTCCGACGATCTCCTGGCGATGGTGGACCAGGACGCCGTTGTGGAAGACGGTGACGAAAGCCGGTTTCACCAGCTTGTCGCCATCGAATCGCGGAGCTTCGAACACGATGTCGAAGGCCTGCCATTCGCCGGGCTTGCGCGAAGCGTTCACCAGCGGAGGATACTGCGCGTAGATCGAGGCGGCCTGGCCATCGGCGTAGGTGGGGTTGTCGTGCGAATCGAGCACCTGGATCTCGTAACGGTTCATGATGAGCACCCCGCTGTTGCCGCGCCACTGGCTGGAGCCGCCGGCATCGGCCGGCGAGGCCCACTCGATGTGGATCTGGCAGTCTCCGAATCGCTCCTTGGTGGCCAGATCCCCCGAGCCGGCCACCTCGACCCATCCGTTGCCGAGCTTCCACTGCGGCTCGACGGTGGCGCCCCCTTTGACCAGACCGACCCATTGGCTCAGGTCCTTACCGTCGAACAGGACGATGGCGTCGGCGGGCGCGCGGCCCGGCGAGCTCTCGCTGCCGGGCGTAACCACTCGCGGGCGCGGACGCGCGATGTCATGCACGCGCCACTTCTGACCGGGCAGCAGCGGCGTGTCGTCATAACCGACCGGTGATGTTCGGTTCTTTTTCTCTTGCTGGGCGATGGCGGTGAGCGCCACCAGCCACACGGCCCCGGTCAAGATTGCGGTACGCATCGCTGTCTCCCTAAATAAACTTGTACACGCCGGGAACCGGCAGCGGCGTCAAATCGAATTTCGCGTCGTAGCCGAAGGTTCCCGGCATCAGGTCGAGCTTGGAATTCATCGCCATATCCCAGGTGATCTCCTGACCCGAATAAGCCGATTCGCGGGCCATCACGCACGCCATCGTGCTCTCGGCCACTACCATCGCCTCGTTCAGGTACGGGCCGTCGCCGCGAATGCTCGCGGCCATCTTGGTGTGCTCATGGACGTAGTCGCGCGGGCCGGGCGTCCCCATGTCGTGGCAGTTGCTGCGGCCTTTGGCGCCGACCACCAGCTCGCTGACGTTGCGATAGAGATTGCCCGGATACTGCCGGCAATAGCTGGACATGCGAATGCCGTTGGGGTAGACGAAATCGGCGCTGATGTGATCGTAGATATTGCCGTGGATCTCGTCTTTCGGGCGCCAGGCGCAGCCGCCGTGGGCGACGACGCTCGCCGGGTGCATGCCCACCACCCAGTTAATGACATCGATGTTGTGGAGGTGCTGCTCGACCACCTGGTCGCCGCACAGCCACACATACGAGTACCAGTTGCGGTGCTGCCATTCCATGTCGCCCAACTTGGGGTCGCGCGCGCGCTGTTTGATCACCGGCGTGCCGATCCAGTAGGCATAGGCGGCGACGATCTCTCCGATCCGCCCCTCCTTGATCTTCTCGACCGTCTCGACGTACTCGCGGTTCGCCCGCCGCTGCGCCCCGCTGACGACGGTGAGCTTCCGCTCTTCCGACTTTTTCGCCGCCCGCATGAAACGTTGCACGCCCACCGGATCGGTGCCGAACGGCTTCTCGCAGAAGACGTGCTTGTTGGCCTCGATGGCGGCCTCGAAGTGGATCGGACGCCAGCCGGGCGGCGTGCACAGCATGACGATATCGACGTCGCTGGCGATCAGTTTCTTGTACGATTCAAAGCCCACGAAGCGGCGGTCCGGATCCACCTTGATGCGGCTCTGGATCGCCTGGTGGCGCGGCTCGTTCCGCAGCCAGGCGAGGTTCTTTTCGAGATGATCCTCGAAGACGTCGGCCATCGCCACGACCTCGATGTTCTCGGTTCCCGTCAGTAGGTCGACGACCGCCTGGCGCCCGCGGCCGCCGACTCCGACCAGCCCGGCTTTGAGCAGCGCCTTGCCGGTGCTCCGAACCTGTTGCGCCTTGACGATGGTGAACGTGGCTGCCCCGCCGGCGGCCGTGGATTTTCCGAGGAACGAGCGGCGCGACAGCGCGTCGCGGGAGCCGGCGGTTGGAGAAAGCCCGGCGCCGGAGGCATCCTGGGATATAGTATTCGATGTGTTCTTCATGCTGTTGACCTTGCCCGCTATTGTATCCCAGTGCCCGCTGCGTCAACCGGGGAACCTGCGCCTCCCGGCACGGAGGTCCGATTGAGCGTCTTTGAGGGCGTGTTCGTGGCGGCGGTCACCCCCCGCCGGGACAACAGCACCCACATCGATCTCGGCGCCGCCCTCGACGTGATCGACTACCTGTGCGCGGCCGGCGCCGCCGGCATCGCGCTGTTCGGCGCGACCGGCGAGTTCATCCATTTCGATATCGAGGAGCGGATCCGCGTGCAGGGCCACGCGGTGCGGCGCAGCCGTGTGCCGGTGCTGGTCAATGTCTCGCATTCGACGCTGTCGGGCGCGGTGCGGCTGGCCGAGGAAGCGGCGGCGGCGGGAGCGGCCGGGCTGCTGTTGATGCCTCCCTGCTTTTACCGGTATGGGCGTGGCGAGATCCAACGGTTCTACCAGGAGTTTTTCGAGCAGACCGGGCCGGCGCCTCCGCTGCTGCTGTACAACATTCCGGCGTTCACCAGCGAGATCGACATCGAGACCGCCGAAGATCTGATCCTGGCCGGGGTGGCTTCCGGGATTAAGGACTCCAGCGGGCGGTGGGATTATTTTCAGCGGCTCGGCGAGTTGCGCCGGCGGAAGCCGTTCACGCTGTTCGTCGGCAACGATGCCTTGTTCACGCGCGGCCGCGGCGCCGGCGCCGACGGCGTGGTCTCCGGCGTCGCCTGCGCCGTCCCCGAGCTGATGCTGGCGCTCGACCGGGCGATCGTCGGCGGCGCGGCGGAACCAATCAGCCGCCTTCAGGCACGGCTCGATGAGTTCCTCGCCTGGCTGGACCGTTTCCCGACGCCGGTCGGTGTTCGCAGAGCGGTCGCGCTGCGTGGCTTGACCACGGGTCCGCTGGCGGTGGCTCTCAGCGACGCCGGAGAAAAAGACCTCGGCGATTATGACGCCTGGTTCCGGACGTGGCTGCCGGAGGTGATCGCGGAGACCGGGCAAGCATGATCGACGCCGCCCCGCCGATGATGCCACCGGAGGAGTTCCGCCGCCTCGGACACGAAGTGGTCGATTGGATCGCCGCGTACCTCGATCACGTCCGCGACTATCCGGTTCTGCCGTCGGTTCGGCCGGGCGAATTGGTGGACTCGCTGCCTTCCTCGGCGCCCGATTCGGGCGAGCCGGTCGAGACGCTGCTCGAGGACTTTCGCGACCAGATCGTTCCGCGCCTCACGCACTGGAACCACCCGCGGTTTCTCGGCTACTTCGCCACCACGGCCTCGAGCCCGGGCATTCTCGCGGAAATGCTGGCGGCGGCTGTCAACGTCAACCACATGCTCTGGAAGACGTCGCCGGCGGCCACCGAACTCGAGCAGGTGACGCTCTCCTGGCTGCGCCAGTGGCTGGGGCTGCCCGAAGATTTCTTCGGAATCATCTACGACACCGCCTCGACCAGCACGTTGCACGCGCTGGCGGCGGCGCGTGAGTCGGCGGACCCGGACGCGCGGCGTCGCGGCGTCGCCAGCCGCATGACCGTGTACTGCTCCGAGCAGGCGCATTCGTCGGTCGACAAGGCGGCGATCACCATTGGTGTCGGCCACGAAAACGTGCGGAAGATTCCCGTCGACGCCGGGTTCCGCATGCGTCCCGACGATCTCGAGACCTCCATCGGCAACGACCGCGCCGCCGGCGCGCGGCCATTCTGCGTCGTGGCGACCGTTGGCACGACACCGACCACCAGCATCGACCCGGTGGCGGAAATCGCGCGCATCGCCCGCCGCGAGGGTCTCTGGCTTCACGTCGATGGCGCCTACGGGGGCCTGGCGGCAATCGCGCCCGAATACCAGTGGGTGCTCGATGGAGCCGTCGAGGCCGATTCGCTGGTGGTGAATCCCCACAAATGGTTGTTTACTCCGGTCGACCTCAGCGCGTTCTACACCCGCCGGCCGGAGATGCTGCGCCGGGCTTTCACGCTGGTGCCGGATTACCTGGAAACGAGGCCCGATCCGCGGGCGGTGAATCTGATGGATTACGGGTTTCAGCTCGGGCGACGGTTTCGCTCGCTGAAACTTTGGTTCGTCATGCGCTACTTCGGCCGGCAAGGCGTCGCCCGCGTCATTCGGAATCATATGGCGATGGCGCGCGAATTCGAGTGCTGGGTCCGCGGGGACCCGCGGTTTGAAATCGCGGCTCCCGTGCCGCTATCGGTGGTCTGTTTCAGGGTCCGCGGCGCCAATGAAATCAACCAGAGGCTGCTCGATCGGATCAACGCCTCCGGCGTGGCGCTGCTTTCTCACGCCGTGCTCGACGGCCGGTTCGTGCTCCGGCTGGCCATCGGGAACATGGGGACCACCCGCCAGGATCTGGCCGAAGTGTGGCGCTGGATTCAAGACGCCGCCGCCCGAACCGCTGGACCACCACCGGACTCGTGAGCTCGGTCTCTATGGGCTGAGGCGGGGACAAGGGCGCGCACCCACAGTGGGCGACGAAGCACTCAGCGGTGCGCGATCACGATCACGCTCGGCGCCCGCTTCAGTACGCACTCCATCGACCGGCGGAGATTCTCCGGATCGAGGGCGGCGAAGCTCTCGTCCAGCACGACGACATCGGCGCGCTGGAGCAGCGCGCGCGCGATGTAGAGCCGGCTGCGCTCTCCGTGCGAGAGCTGCCAGCCGGTTTCGCCCACCAGTTGCAGCAAGCCCGACGGCATCCGTTCGAGGAGCTCGCCGAGGCCCAGCTCGCGGCAGACCGTCTCGGCCTCCTCCCAGGCGGCCTCGTCGATCGGCCCTTCGCGCCCCATCAGCAGGTTGAACGCGAACGTTCCGGTGAGCACGTGATTCTCGTGGAACTGCGGGGCGGCGGCCACGCGCCGTCGCCAGGCCTGCGCCCCGACCGTGCCCAGATCCAGCCCGTCCAGCAGCACGACGCCGGAGTCCGGATGTCGAAGGGCGGTGAGCAGGGAGACCAGAGTCGATTTGCCTCCCCCGGAGGGTCCTTCCACCAAAACCCGGTCCCCGACGCGCACACGCAGGTTGCAGTTCCGGAGAACCGGCTCGGCGCGCCCGCGGTGCCGGTACCTGACGTCACAGGCCTCCACCAGGATCCGCTCCTGGTTGTCGCCGCCGGCCTGCCAGCTCGCCGCCGGCAAGCCATGGAGCACCGGGCGCGCCGCCGCGTGAAACAGCGGCCCCATCTGTTTCCAGGCAATCCAGGCGCCCGCCAGGTTCGAGAGCCCTTCGGCGAGCCTCCGCAGCGCTCGCCACGCCAGCAGGTTTCCGCCCACCGAGACCGCCAGCAAGGCTGGGTCCGCGCGCGCCGAGACGAAAGCCGGCGCAATGGCGAGGACGCCGGCCACCAGCCATCCACGCGGCACGAGCGCCAGCCACCACGCGGCCGCGCGGTCCATGTGCCGGGACACCTCGAGGTATCCCTCCATCTGTTGGTCCTGCGGCCTCGTGCCAGCGCTCGGGCGCCTCCTGCACCAGACGCGTGCGGTGTCCGACCAGGCGCTCGACCAGATCGTGCGTCATTTCCAGCCGCGCTTCGCTCCACAGCCGGGTCCGCCGCACAAAACGCGCCGCCAGCAGAACCGAGAATCCCACCCAGACAACCAGCAGCATGGCGTGCGCGGACCCGCCCGCGCCGGCCGCCAGCACCGCCGTCGCCAGTATGAGCTCGATGAGCGAGACCAGCGCCTGAAAGCCGCCGCTCAAAGCCAGAAACTCGACCGCCTCCGACTCGATCACCCGTCCGAGAAGCTGGCCGGCTCCCTGATGCCGGGTCTCGTCCGGCTCCAGCCGCAGCGCGCCAAAAAGCAGCCGTCGCTTCAGCAAACCGCCGGCGCTCAGCGCCAGAGTGCCTTGCAGCCAGGTCGCCAGCACTTTGAGCGGCGCCAGCGTCAGCACCAGCAGCATCCAGCCGAGCAGCCAGCCGCGATCAAACCTACCCTCGAGAGCGGCCTGCCCGACCATCCACCAGGAGAGGATCCACAGCGCGTATTCGGCCGCATGCGCTCCCGCCAGCGCGAGCAGCCGGCGCGGGAGACCGGCCATTCGAAGCTGGCGCTGGAAGCTGGCGCCAGGGGAAGGGCGCAGGAGCCAGCAGGCGGCCTGGGCGGCGCCCAGCCGTTCTCCGAGCAAGGTCGCGCGGACGCGGGGCAGGCGTCGTTCGGCCAGGCCAGACTCGGCGAGGAACCGATCGAGGTCCGCTCCGAGCGACTCTTCCCGGTCGCCGAAGACGGCCGAGCGAATCGCCTCCGGCCTCATCCGCCGCGCGATGGATCGGGAGTCCAGCAGCACGCCGCCGGCGAGCACGGCGAGGAACCCCCGGCCGCGGATCTCGATCAGCGCCGGGCCGGCCGCGCGCAAGCTGCGCTCGAAATCGGAGCTGGCGATCCCGGTGAGCTCGGCCTCGAGGTTCAGGCCCGCCGACGCGGAAACGATCCAGCGTCCCAGCCGCCCGGAGCCGTCGTCCCAGGCGATCTCGGGCGGATTGGGAGCTTCACCGGGGCCGCGGCTCAGGCCGCCGTGTTTTGCCAGCGCCCGCAGCGCGTCGCCGAGGCGCGAGACCGGCCAGAGGGGGAGCGTCTCAGCCATTGAGGCGACCCTCCCTCAGACAGAGCCGGCGCCAGGATTCGCCGGACCAGAGTCCGGTGCGAACGGCTTCCTCGGCCTCAATCATCGCGCCGTACCGCCCTCCGGCGCGGGCGAGCCGGGCCGGCTCGCCCTGTTCGACCAGCCGCCCGCCTTCGAGCACCAGCACGCGGTCGAACGCCAATGTTTCGGCGATGTCGTGGGTGATGCACAGCAGCGTCGCGTCGCGCCACAATCGCCGGACGCGGGCGAGCAGTTGGCGGCGCTGCTCGCGATCCAGGCCCCGGAACGGCTCGTCGAGGATCGCCAGGCGCACGCCGCCCCGCAACATGGCGCGGGCGAGCCGGACGCGCTGCCCCTCACCGCCGGAAACCAGCGCGCCGCCTTCGCCCAGCCGCGTCTCGAACCCGCCCGGGAGGCTCTCGAGAACACTCTTGAGCTCGGCGGCCTCGATCGCCTGGCTCATCGGGATCGAAGACTGGCTGGCGCCGTAGCACAGGTTCTCGAACAGCGACCGGTTGAACAGGTGGACCGCCGGATCGACCCACGCGGTCTGCCGGCGCAAAGACGCCATTCCATCCAGTGGCGCGTCGTCCACGCGAACGCTCCCGGCCGCCGGGCGGCGCCAGCCGAGCAGCAGTCCCACGAGGCTCGACTTGCCGGCGCCGGAGGGCCCGACAATCGCCACGTGGCTGCCGCCGGGAATCTCGAGGCTGACGTCGTGCAGCACCATGTGCCCGGCAACCCGGACGCTCACGTTCTCGAAGTGGATCGAGGCTCCGGCGGCCGCTTTCGATGCGCCGGCCGGCGTCGCCGGCTCGGCCGCCTGCTCGGGAGCTCCGAGCGGTTCCAACAGTCGGAGCGTGAGGTTGCGACAGGCCGGATACTGCACGCGCACAGCGCCACTTCGTCTCCCAGCACCGGCAGTTGCAGCGCCCAATAAGCCAGCAGCAGCGCCGCCCCCGTCCCGGCGTTGCGACCCAGATGATCCAGCAAGAGCCAGGCCGCCAGCCCAAAGCCCGACGCCAACTGCATCGTCTCGATCCAGACCGCCGCCCGCTGCAACCGCAGCCCTGCGCGAGACCACTCCACCAGCAGCCTTCCATGCTCGCGCCGCACCGCGCTCTCGGCTCCGTGAATACGAATCGGCACCAGGCCCAGCAGCGCATCCAGATAGAACCGGCTGAGCGCGCCGGTGTGGCTGCGAAACCGCAAATCCGGTTCCGGCCGAGCGCGCGGCGCTGCTGCTGATGAGCCCGGGGCTGGACGAGCCGGAGCGGGTGTTTCGGCGGAATCGCTCGGGGCGGCCGGCGGCGCCGATGAAGGTTGCAAGAACCGTTGTGCGCCGCGTGGTCGGCGAGCGCCTCGCGATCCTGACGAATCGCGTGGTCGGGAGCCGGGATTTCAACACGCTGGCCCAGCAGCAAGTCACGGCGGTGGCGGCCGTCCCTCTGATCGCCTTCGATCGTGTGGTGGGCGCGCTGTGTGTCGAGACCACCAACCCGATGACGGCATTTGAAAACGATCATCTCGAGCTGCTCTCCGGCGTCGCCGGGGTGGCGGCGGCCGCCCTCGAGAGCGCCCTCCGGGTCAGCCGGCTCGAGGTCGAGAACAGCAGCCTCCGCGCCGAGCTGCGGATCGAACACAACATGGTCGGCGACAGCCCTGGACGAGATCGGCGAGATGGCGCCGGCGCTTCAGGCCAAGCTCCTGCGGGTCTTGCAGGAGCGCGAGTTCGAGCGCGTGGGGGGCACCCGCACGATCCGCGCCGACATCCGGCTGGTGGCCGCAACCAACCGCGATCTCGGCGACATGGCGTCGCGCGGAGCCTTCCGGCAGGACCTCTATTACCGGCTGAACGTCGTGTCGCTGCGGATGCCGCCGCTGCGGGATCGGCGCGAGGACATCCGCGAGCTGGCGCATTCTTTTGTGTTGAAACACGCGCGGAACTGCAAAAGGGACGTGAGCGGCATCTCGCCGGAAGCGCTCGAGCGGCTGATCGGCCACAACTGGCCGGGGAATGTCCGCGAGCTCGAAAACGCCGTCGAGCGCGCCGTCGTCCTCGGAACCACCAGCGAGATTCTGGCCGAAGACCTTCCGGATTCGGTCCTCGAGGCGAGCAGCTCCGAAGTCACCGGCGGTTATCACGCGGCGGTGGCCGAAGCCAAGCGCCAGATCGTGCGGAAGGCGCTCGAGCGGGCCGGCGGCAATTACAGCGAGGCCGGACTTCTGCTCGGTTTGCATCCCAATAACGTCTATCGCCTCGTCCGTACGTTGAAGATGAAGGAAGAGCTGAAGCAGACGGGCGAGTGATTGCCCCGGCCGGCCAGTTTCGGCACTATAGTCAACGGGTTCCTTCATGCACCGGCCATCAAAGTGCGCGGCAAAACTGCCGATATGACCTACGGGAGAGGAAGCCGGCGTCGATCCATGACCATACCCGATCAACTGGTAGGTTTCAGCAAGGCGGTCGCATTAGACCGGGTGGGCGGGGATCAGAACTTGCTGAGTGAACTGGCCTCCTTGTTCCTCAAAGAATCCGTCGAGACCCTCGGCGCACTGAAGCAAGCCCTCGCCGCTCAAGACGCCCGGGCCGTGATGGAGTTGGCGCACCGGCTCAGAGGCTCCGCCTCGAACTTTGGCGCCGAGGCGACCTGCAATGCCGCCCAGCGCCTGGAAAGTCTCGGCCGATCAAGGTCGCTTCAGGGCGGCGAGGAAGCGCTCGCCGAACTCGAGACGACCGTCGCCAGCCTGCGCCTCGCTCTGGCCGGGATGCTCTCCTCCTGATCGCGTGGCAACGGTCCTGGCCGGAAGGGTGGGCCGCGCCGGCCCTGGGCGAATTGCTAAGATTGTCCTTCCTCACTCCTATGTCGCCCGCCGAAATCTCCGAGATCGTCTGCGCGCACAGCCCGGATTCCGACGACGCTTTCATGTTCTACGCGCTGGCGACCCAGAAGGTCCGATCGCCGCGGGTCCGTTTTCGCCACGTGCTCGAGGACATTGAATCCCTCAACCGCAAAGCGCGCGAGGGCCGTTACGAGCTGACGGCGATCTCCTACCACGCCTACCCGTACGTCGCCGACAAATACGTGCTGATGGCGAGTGGTTCGAGCGTCGGCGACGGCTACGGCCCGTTGGTCATCTCCTCCCGGCCCATGGAGCCGGATCAGATCCGGGGCAAGCGGGTGGCCGTACCGGGCCGGATGACCACGGCATTCCTGGTCCTCAGTTTGTTGGAGCGGGACTTCATCGCCGTCGAGACGCCATTCGACAGAATCCCGGACGCCGTCGACGAGGGCGCCGTCGACCTCGGACTGGTGATCCACGAGGCTCAGCTCACTTACGATCAGCGCGGCTTCCACAGCGTGATCGATCTCGGCCGCTGGTGGAAGCAGAAGTACTCGCTGCCGCTGCCGTTGGGGGCCAACGTGCTATTGCGTTCCTTGGCAGGCGAAGTCCGGGCGGAGTGCTGCCGCTTGATGCGCGAGAGCATCGAGTACGCGCTCGAGCACCACGAGGAAGCGCTGAATTACGCCATGCATTTCGCCCGCGACATGGATGCGCCGCAGGCGGAAAGATTTGTGGGCATGTACGTGAATCACTTCACGGTGGACGGTGGCGAGGCGGTGAGCCAGGCGGCGCAAAAGCTCCTCGATCTCGGCCACGACGCCGGTCTGATTCCCAACCGCGTTGCCGTCGAGTTCGCGCGCTGACGCGCGAGCGCGCCTGCCCCATAATGAAATCATGGTCCGCTGGCTCTCCGCGCTTGCCTGGCTGCTCGCCGTAGGCCAGGATGCCTCGGGTCCCGATCCGCGGCAGCGCGCGCGCGCCGCGCGGGAAATGGCAAGGCTGGACTCATCGGTGCTTCCGAAGCTGGCGCCGATGCTTTCCGATCCCGACGTCGAAGTTCGTATCGAGGCGGTGAAGGCCATCATCGCCATCGGCACGCAGCACAGCCTGGCCCCGCTGGTCCAGGCGGCGGGTGACAACGATCCGGAACTCCAGATCCGGGCCACCGACGGGCTGGTGAACTTCTACCTGCCGGGATACGTCGAGACCGGGCTCGGGGCGACCCTCAAGCGGGCCGGCGGCGGCATCATTGCCCGGTTCACCGGTACCAACGATCAGGTCATCGATCCGTTCGTCGAGGTGCGGCCGGAGGTGATTGACGCCATTGGCAGGCTTGCCAGCGGCGGCGTGAGCCTCGAGGTTCGGGCGAACGCCGCCCGCGCCATCGGCGTTCTTCGCGGCAAAGCGGCGATCCCTCATCTGATCGCCGCTCTCCAGACCAAAGATGACAGGGTGCTCTACGAGGTGCTGGCGGCGCTCGGCAAGATCCGCGAGCCCTCGGCCGGCCCCGACATAGCCTTCCTGCTGCGTGACCTCAACGAGCGGGTGCGGCTGGCCGCGCTCGAGACCACCGGTATCCTCGGGAATCGGGAAGCCTTGCCGCGGCTGCGCGACATTCTCGAACGAACCGAAAACGCCAGGGTGCGACGCGCGGCGCTGACGGCGCTGGCGATGATGCCGGAGGAAGCCACCCGCCCATTGTTCCGCTCCTACCTGCATGACAAGGACGACGGCCTGCGCGCGGCCGCCGCCGAAGGATTCGCGCGGCTGCGGAATGCCGGCAACCGCGCCGAGCTCGAGAAAGCCTTCGCCGAAGAGCGCAAAATGAACCCCCGCCTGAGCCTCGCTTTTGCGCTGGTGATGTCGGGAAAAAACGAGGCCGGCGAATTCAGTCCGCTTCAGTACCTGATTCACACCCTGAACTCGCGGCTGTATCGCGGCGTGGCGCTACCGTTGCTTCAGGAGGCCGCCCGGGAACCCGTAGTACGCAGCGCGCTCGTGGCCGCGCTCGGTTCCGCCGGCAAGGAGGAAAAAACCGGTCTGGCGCACGTGCTCGGGGCGACCGGCGGACCGGAGACGATTGCCTGTCTGGAGCCGTTGACGCGGGATCCCGATCCCGATGTCGCCCGGCAGGCTGTGCGGGCCTTGCGCACGCTGCGCGCGAGGCTCCCGTAGCTTATGGCTACTTGGCTCTGCGCTGTTTCTGCTGTCCGACGCGGATCTTGAAATGGCGCTGCAACGACTCGGCGTGGGCTTTCCAGTCGAAGCGGCTGGCGGCATCGGCGAGGTAAGCATTCACATCCGTGCCTTTCGGCAGCACGCTCATCAGCGTGGCGCTTTGCGAGCCGTCCGGGCTGGTGATGCGGAAGCGCTTTACGTTCGGAATTCCCATATCTCCTGCTATCGTATCATGCCCGGGAGCCTATAATTCGCGGCGCAGGAACCGGCTCATCGCCAGGCCGTCCCACAGAGAAAACGGGAACCGTCCGCTGGTGTAGTGACCGCACGGCAGCACCACCTGTTGGAACCGCAGACCGCGTTCGCGGAACCCTTCGACGACCCGGAGCGAATCCGCGGGCGGAAACGTGGTGTCATGCCGGGCCCAGATCAACAGGCTCAGCAACGCTCTTCCCGGCAGCCGGTCCAGGTAAGTAGCCGGGCTGATCACCGCCCAAAAGCGGCGCAGTTGTTCCTGGGTGATGTGCGCGTGCAGTGTCTTTTGGATGTGCCGGCAGGAAAGCCCTGTCCAGACGACGTCGGAAAAATACATCGAGCAGTGATTGAAGACCGCCGTCCGGATCCGCCGGTCGTGGGCCGTCACCAGGAACGCGACGCAGGAGCCGAGGCTGGTGCCGAGAATCCCCACGTTCTCGTAGCCCTGATCGAACAGCCAGTCCAGGCAGGATCGCGAGTCGACCACCGATTGCCGGGTGGCATGTATGGTGCGGCCCAGGTTGCTCGAGACATGGTAGTCGGCGCGGCCCAGCCCGCCGGGCATGCGCCGGTCGTGATAAGCCAGCGACATCCGAAGCGCGGCAATCCCGAAACGGCTCAACAGCCGGCAAAGTCCCAGGTGACTGCCTTCGGAAGCATTCCATTGGGGCAGAACCAGTACGGCTCGCCGGCGAGGGCCGCCGGCCGGGAACCATCGGGCGAATACGCGATTATTCTCATCGAACGGAGAGCGGACCGGGCTGGTGAACGTCAACGCGTCATCCCGAAGGCGATAGTCGTTTGGCTGCCTGTAGGAAAAGAAGCTGTCCGAGTCGGCGACCATCCGGGCAACATGCTCCTCCAGATGCAGTCCCGGTTGCCCATTCGTTGGTTGGCCGCCGAGCCAGTCCAGACCCCATTCAAACGGCCTGACGACGCGGTTCTGGTCGCGGGTGGCCAAAAGTGTTTCCCAGCGATCGATCCATTCCGCGTACATCAAGAGTATTGTAGCGGCCGGCCGCGAATGATAAAAAAAGCCCCGGTCGCAAGTGGTAGCGCCGGCTTCAGCCTGGCTGAAGCCGGCGCTACAGTTACTCGATCCGGCGCGGACTCGAGCCCGCTCCCGCCACCAGCCCGGCGATTTGACCGGCGGAGTGGCAGACGGCCAGCCACGACATCCACGGCAGGCTCGCCACCAGGAGGCGCCGGAAACCAGGGGTCTGGACCGGCACCCGGCCACCGCTGAACACCATCACGACGGGCATGAGGAATCGGAACGGGAGACGAAACAGGCGCGAGACACGGGTCATCCGTTGCGCCGCCAGCCCGGCGGTCGACCGGCCGTTGTGGAAATGCGCCGCACAGGTGTCGATCATCCCGTGGGACTGAACATGCGTCACCTGAAGGCGATCGTCGAAGACGATCCGACCCGCCGCCAGCAGCCTGGGCTGAAGAACCAGCTCGACCCAGCCCGGCTCGACGCTCGCGCCGTGGTTGGTCCAGCGCCAGAAGCTGACGTTGGCCACCCCGGGAGCGCGCGTGATCCGGCGCGCGCCGATCGGAGGCAAAAACTGCCCGTTGGTGAGGAAATAATTGGCCCAATCCAGGCGGCATCCGGTCGACCCGTTGACGACGGCCCCGGCCACGGCAGTCATGCCGGGCTTTTCCCGGTGCGCCGCCAGATGACGCCGGCACCAGTCGGAGTTCACCAGGCAATGATCCTCCGTCCAGGCGATGATTCCTCCGCCGGCCGCGGCGGTGGCGAGAGCGCGCAATTCGAACACCGACGCGCCGGGCGCCCTGAGCCAACGGACGTGGCGGTACGATTCCGGGCAGGGATCGGGCAAACCCTGCTCGGAGGCATCAGCCAGAATCAGCTCGGCGCCCAAGGCGAAGGTTTGTGGGACAAGCCGCTCGAGGCAGGCCTCGACGGCAGGCCAGGAATGGGTCGTGGTTACCACCACCGACAGTTCCGGCGCGGTCATCGGTGGCTGGTCTGGTAGTGTTCCTTCAGCAGGTCCTGGCCGAAGTCGCCCTCGAAGTCCCGCCAGACGCTGTGGATGTGGTTCGCGTTGTTCTGCGTGTTATCGTACTCGACCAGAAACGACGCCCCCTGCACCCGGTAGTAATGCGGTCCGCCGCGCTGGGCCACGCCCGCCCAGGCAAAGTGCAGATTCGTGCCGGCTTTCTTGATCTGCGCCAATCGTGCCTGGGCGAGCTGCTCCGGCACATTGTAGGCGTATTCCTCAAGCAAGGTTTGCAGAAGCTGGCGCTGCTTGGGGGTCATCTTCGCCGTCGGCAGGCCGCTCGGCTGGCCCTGGAGCGCGGCTTTGCGCGAGGCCGCAGTCAGGATGTCCCGGTAAGCTTCCGCGCTGACGATGGCCACTTTCTTCTGCCCGTCGTCGAGCGCGTTCAGCAAATCGCGTCCGAGGTCTTCCTCGCTGGCCAAAGCTCGCAAGCCCTTGCGCGGGCCTTCCCTGACTTCGGCCGGGTTGGCTCCCAGGAACGTCGGGGCGCCGGTCACCTTCCCCTTGACGATCGTGAAGTGCACACTGAGGTGGTGCCCCTCGACGCGGTAACCCCAGATGCCGTCCTCGGACGGCTCGCCAAAAATGCTGAAGTGGTAACCCTCCGCATTACGCCGCCCGACGGTATCCTTCTCGAGCACGCGCAGAACCTCCTCGAGGCTCATGATCGTGGTGGCCTTGATATAGCCGCGCTGGCTCAGTCCTCCACTGAGCAGCGCGCTGGCCAGGTGACGCTGGCTGGGGCTCATCTCGCCAAGCTTGAGTCCCTGGCGCGGCGTCTTGTATTGCTCCGGGGCACTGGCGGTGGGTATGTAGTGCCAGAAGAAGCGCTCTTCGTCTTCGAACTTGAAAATGGTCTTCGATCGCTGCTCGGGCGTCAGCGAGGCCAGGAACGCCTGGGCCGACTCCGTCATGATGGAAATCGAGTTGGTGCGGTGGTGGGCTGCGGTCAACAACACGATGCCCGCCCCGGCCGCCAGCAGGCGCCATTTGGTGTGAATCATGGGCGGTCCTCCTTATCATCGGAAGTATAACTCATGGGCTTCGCCGCCGTGGTACTGGGTAGTGTCCTAATTACGCGAGGCGATGCAGCGGCGACGATCCGCCGCTGCCTCGGTTGCCTACTGCGCCGGATGGAACAGCTCGGCCTTCGCAATCGACGCGCCGCCCGCACCGACGCCGCCGGCGACCAGCACCCGGCCGTCGTTGAGCAGCGTCGCGGTGTGCGCCCCGCGAGCCGTCCCCATGCTGCCGGTCGCGCTGAAAGCGGCGCCGACATAAAGCTCGGCGCTTTGCAGGCGGTTCGCGCCGTTCTGTCCGCCCGCGGCCAGGATTCTGCCGTCGGCCAGCAAAGTCGCCGTATGGATCCGGCGCGCCGTGCCGAGGCTTCCGGCAGCGGTGAACAGACCGGTCGCCGGATCGAAGATTTGCGACGTGGCCAGCTCGACCGTTCCATCGGAACCGCCGCTGACCAGCACCTTGCCGGCGGTGAGCACGGCCGAGTGCTGGTAACGCGCTAATGACATCGCGCCGGCAGCCGTGAAGGTGTTGGCCGCCGGGTCGTAGATCTCGGTCGAGGAGAGGTAGACAAACTTGCCCGAGACCTTGTTGCGCCCGCCGGTAAGCAAGACCTTTCCGTTGGGCAGCATGGTGGCGGTGTGGAACTCGCGGGCGGTGGCCAGGTTGGGGCCCGCACTAAAGCTGCCGGTCGCCGGGGTGTACAGGATCGTCGAGTTCAGCACCTTGCCGGCATTGTCGCTGCCGCCGGCAATCAGTACTTTGCCGTTGCCGAGCAAGACCGCGATGTGATACGACCGGGTCGAGGACATGCCTCCCGTGCCCGTGTGCGTCTCGGTGACCGGATCGAACAGCTCGCTACTCGAGTTTCCTCCGCCCGCCAGCAACACTTTGCCGTTGAGCAACAGAGTCGCCGTGTGGCCGGCCGACTTGCTGGGCAGATTGCCGACCGAGCGGGTGATCCCGGTCGCCGGCTCGTAAATCTCCGCGGTGGCGGTCGACGCCCCGGTCGCATCGAAGCCGCCGGTGATCAGCACTTTGCCGCTGGTGAGCAGCGTCGCGGTGTGGTAGGAGCGGGCCAGCCTCAGGTCTCCGGTGGCCGCGAACCCTTCGACCTTCACGGTCGAGTTGCCGGCGGCGGCGGGGTTAAAGTTCACATCCCCGGCGTAGTTGTACGTCACCGGATGCGAGCCGGGCGCCAGTCCTGCCGTCAGGAAGCTGGAAGAGAAAGCGCCGTCGGCGGCGTTGATCGGAGCCAACTGAGTCACCCCGTTGAGCGTGATCGAGACCGAGCCGCTGGGGTAGAGGGTTCCATTGGCGATCTTGCCGGAAAGCAGAGTGTTCGGCGTACCCGGGGTGATGACCGGCGAGCTCAGGTTGCTGAACGACGGAGTAATCTTGAGGATCGTCAGCGTGCCCGGGACAAACGCGATCGCGTAATTGGTCGAGGTGAGGCCGCCCGGCGTGACGAGAGGGAGAGGGGCTCCGGCGGGACTGAGGGCGCCGGCGGTGGTCGAGAACATGAGCACTCCCCCGAGCGCGGACGGAGTCTCGCCGAGTACGAACCCGATGAACGATGCGTTGAAAGCGGGCAGCGGATCGCCGTAGTTCTTGACAGCGTTATTGGTCTGCACGGTCAACGCCGCCGTGGTCACCGTGAGGACGCCATTGTTGACGGTGACCGCATAATTGCCCAACACGCTGTTCGGATCGACCAGCGTGGGCAGGATCGGGTAGGCGCCGACCGGGCTGGCCGGCGTGGCCGCGGTGCCGTAGGTGGCGGTCACGACATCGCCGTTCAGTAAACCCGTGATCGAGCCGGTGAACACCGGATTCGCCGCGCCATAGGTGCGCGCGGCGTTGTTCGCCGTCACCGTCAATCCCGCCACGGTGATCGTGAAGGTTCCGTTGATGCTCGTCACGTCATAGTTCGCGAGCACGCCAGCCGCCGCCGAAAGCGCGGGAGTGATCGGATAGGCCCCGACCGCGCTGGTCACCGTGGCCGTGGTCGTGTAGGCGGCGGTAATCACGTCTGCGTTCACCGCGCCGACCAGCGTCCCGGTGAACACCGGATTCGCCGCGCCGTAGACTCGGGAGGCATTGGCGGCGGTCACGTTGAGCGCCGCCTTGGCGATCGCGAATGACTGGATCACAGCCGGCGCCGCGTTGTAATTGGCATTGCCCGCCTGCGACGCGGTCACGTCGCAGGTGCCGGCGCCGGTGATGGTCACCGTGCCGCCGGCGGTGGCCGTGCAAGCCCCGGTCGCCGAGAAGCTCACCGCCAGGCCCGAGGAAGCCGTCGCGGCGACCGCGAATGGCGGATCGCCGTAGGT
>Ga0247727_10008522_pt1 | contig 19010 bp, 19 predicted proteins | sample WisWelCaveWW1625_FD_202498 | JGI IMG/M metagenome (GOLD analysis project Ga0247727, IMG submission 202498) | Biofilm microbial communities from Wishing Well Cave, Virginia, United States - WW16-25 | ecosystem: Environmental > Aquatic > Deep subsurface > Groundwater > Cave microbial mat | place... | reverse complement strand
CGCTGGCCGCCAGGATACGCATGACCACGTCTTCGTTGTAGCCGGTGGTCGGGATGGTCGCGACGCGCAGCTCGATTTCCTTGTCGGCCATCTTGAACTTGATCTTGCCGTCCTGAGGCTTCCGCCGTTCGGCGATATCCAGGCTGGCCATGATTTTGAAGCGGGAGACGACTGCGCGCCGGAACGCCGGCGGAATTTTCATGTATTCCAGGCACGTGCCGTCGACGCGAAACCGGACGAGCGTCTCACGCTTTTCGCCGTAGGGCTCGATGTGAATATCGGAGGCGTTCTGTTTGTAGGCATCGATGATGATTTTGTTGGCCAGTTTGACGACGGTGCTGTCGTTCTCGCTCATGGCGGCGTCGGCCGAGGCGTCAGCTGACGCCTCTTCGGTGGCCTCGTCGATCATCATGGCCTGCAGCTCATCAAGGCTGCTGGAATCCGTCGCGCCGGGCAGGCCGGGCACTGGGGAGGACGATGCGCCGGTGGCCCGTTTCACGAACTGGCCGATGTCGCGGCGCAGGCAGACGGAGAACTTGATGCTCTGGCCGGGGAAGCTGCGCTTGATGTCCTGAATCTTGTCCAGGTCGTTGGGATCGTCGATCAGGACTTCGATGACGGTCTTGTCGCGCCGCAGGGGCATCCAGAAGTTCTTTTTCAAGAACTCGATATTCAGCGGCTTGATCAGTTCAGGGTCGGGGATGATCTTTTCGTCGTACTCGACATGGGGACACTTATAGAACTGGCTGAGGGACTTGACCAGTTCGGTCTTGGGGATTTTGTATTTGTCCAGCAGGATGGTTTCAAGATCCTGGGGCCCTTTGCGCGATTCGGCGATGGCGCTGTCGAGCTCGGCCTGCGTGATGCGGTTGCCGGCGACCAGCGCGCCGAATTTCGTGGGAGCCCGTTTGGCCAGTTTCTGGAGGTTTTGAAACGCGATGCCCAGGCCCTTGCTGATTTCCGCGACCGATTCCTCGTCCTTCTTCGTAAAGCGCGTTCCGCTCTTCTTGTTGATGAGCTGGATGACCCCCATGAGATATTTGTTTTCCGCCAGGATGGGATAGCTGAGAACCTGCCTGGTCTTGAACCCGCTTTTCTTGTCCCACGTGGAGTCATGGCCCAGCGCCGGATGGATGTTGGCCAGTTCCGTTTTGTTGTAGGCGTCGGCGATATTGGCCGGGCGCAGATACTTCGCGGTGAATCCCACGATGCTTTGCTCGTTGATCGGCACGCGGATTTCCTGGATTGCATCGAGGTGCGCGGCTCGGGAAAAGATTTCCTTCTTTTCGGTGTCGATCGCGTAAATCGTGACTTCTTCGGTATCGAAGAGATTCAAGAGATCCTTGTGCAGGTCGAGAATGATCTGATCGAGATCTTTCGCCGAGTGGATGAGGTTGGTAATGCGCTTGACCTCCTCCGCGTAGGCGATTTTTTGCTGGAGCTCTTGAACGTTGTCGGGCGCGACCTTGATATCCGGCACGGTGTTCCTCCTGTTTGTCTTAACGAAGTCAACCAGGTGTGCTGGTGTGTTTGATATTTAGACTAGGACGAAATGCATTGAAACGCAAGAGAAAGTTGCGGGAAGTTGCCTGGTCGGCCTACCGCGGGGCGAGCCACTCCTTCACCTGCGGCAACACCTCTCTAGGGGCTAATTTCTTGACGGTACCCGTCTTTCGCTCTTTCAGCTCAATGGCGCCCTGGGCGAGGCCCTTTTCACCGATGACCAGTTGATAGGGGGCTCCGATCAGATCGGCGTCGTTGAATTTCACGCCGGCCCGCTCATCCCGGTCATCCCAGAGCACCTCGATCCCGGCCTGTGACAACGTCTCGTACAGGTCGTGCGCTGTGGAGGAGACGGCAGTGGACTGGCTCAGGGGGAGCAGGTGGACGTGGAACGGGGCAATGGGGGCCGGCCAGAAGATACCCTTGGCATCGTGGTATTGCTCGATCGCGGCAGCGGCCACGCGGCTGACGCCGATCCCATAGCAGCCCATCACAGTCAGGCATTCCTTGCCTTCAGGGTCGAGGAATGTCGCGCCCATGGCCTTGCTGTATTTGGTGCCGAGCATAAAGACATGGCCGACTTCGATCCCGCGGGCGATGCGCAGGGAGCCGTCGTTTCTGGGAGACGGATCGCCCGCCTGGGCATTGCGAAGATCGGCGAATTGCTCGACGGTGAAGTCCCGGTCCCAGTTGGCATCCACGTAGTGGGCGTTGGCTTCGTTGGCGCCGACCACGATGTTTCGGAGCGCTTTCACGGCATGGTCGGCGACCATGCGCAGCTTTAAACCGATGGGGCCGGCAAACCCAACCGGTGCGCCGGTGGCGGCCGTCACTTTAGCCGGATCGGCCAGTTCCAGCGCCGTCACGCCCAGCAATTTTTTCACTTTAATCTCGTTGACCTCATGATCGCCGCGGACCAGCACGGCGACGAAGTCTTTGGGCGTCTGATACAGGAGCGTTTTGACGAGGTGCGCCGGCGAGACTTTCAGGAACGCCGTGACTTCCTCGACGCTTCGCGCACCGGGGGTCTGGACTTTCCGGAGGGGACGGGACGCTTCCGAAGATGCCTGCGCGGGCGGCGCCACTTCGGCGCGCTCGACATTGGCCGCGTAGGTCCCGCCTTCCGCATAGACGATGGCCTCTTCGCCGGTATCCGCCAGCACCATGAATTCGTGCGACGAGGTGCCGCCGATCAGACCGGTGTCCGCCTCGACGGCCCGGAATGTCAGCCCGCAGCGGGTAAAGATGCGGCTGTAGGCATCGTACATTTTCTGGTAGCTGATTTTGGCGCCGGCCTCGTCCCGGTCGAAGCTATAGGCGTCCTTCATGATGAATTCGCGCCCGCGCATGAGGCCGAACCGGGGGCGGATTTCGTCCCGGAACTTGGTCTGGATCTGGTAGCAATTCAGCGGAAGTTGACGATAGGATCGTACCTCGCGCCGGATCAAATCGGTGATGACTTCTTCGTGCGTCGGGCCCAGGCAGAAGTCCCGCTCGTGGCGGTCCTTGAACCGCAGCAGTTCCTTGCCGTAGAAATCCCATCGGCCCGTTTCCCGCCAGAGTTCGGCCGGCGACGTGATCGGCATCAGGACTTCCTGCGCGCCGGACCGGTTCATTTCCTCGCGGACGATGGTTTCGATCTTGCGGAGCACGCGCAGGCCGAGCGGGAGATAGGTGTAAATGCCGGCGGCAACCTTGCGGATCATGCCGGCCCGCAGCATCAGGCGGTGGCTGATGGTTTCAGCTTCCCCTGGGTCTTCGCGAAGGGTCGGAATCAGCGTCTGCGACGTGCGCATGAAGCCAACTGATCCCGGTTAGGAGTGGAACAGGGGCAGAATAACCCGCTCGATGTCGTTCCAGAACGCAAAGACCATGATGCAGACGAGCAGCAGCAGGCCCGCCTGCTGGGCGAGCTCACGCTGACGATCCGCGAGCGGCTTGCGCATGACGGCTTCGATGGCGAAGAACAGCAGGTGCCCGCCGTCCAGAATCGGAATCGGCAGCAAATTGAGGACGCCCAGATTGATGCTCAGGATGGCGATCAGAAAGATGACGCTCGCCATGCCCTGCGCGCCGGCTTCGCCGGAGATGCTGGCGATCGTGAGCGGTCCGCCGATGTTCTTGCTGGAGATTTCTCCCGCGATCATCTTGTAGATGCCGACCGCGGTCAACTCGGTCCATCCCCAGGTGGCTTCCAGGCCATGCCAGAGGGCCAGCAGGGGGTTGGCGGCGCGGATCAGCGACCGCCCCGGCCCCGACACGCCGATTTTCCCGATCTCGACGCTCTTGCCGCTCACCGAGACTTTTTCCAGCGCCGGGGTGATGGTCAGCGCGACGACCTGCCCGTTGCGGTTGACTTCGATCTTGAGCGGGCGGTTCGGGCTCTCCTTGACGATCCCGGTCATCTGGGACCAGGTATGGATGGGCTGCCCTCCGATGGCGACGATACGGTCGCCTTCCTTGACTCCGGCTTCCATGGCGGGGGAGCCGTTCATGACAGCGGTGATGACCGGCGCCGTTTCCTCGATACCGAGAGAGTAAACCGTGATGTTCTTGCCGTCCTCTTGAACCGTTGTTCCGGCCGGCGTGATGAGCAGTGATTTGACCTGGCCTCCCCGGCGAACGTCAACGGTGAGCGGCTTCCCGTTGCTCTTCGAGACGGCGTCGAACAGTTCTGTTCTCGTGGAGATGTCCTTCTCGTTGACCCGCAGCACCCGGTCGCCCACCTGCATGCCGGCCGTATCCGCCGGCGATCCGGGCTTCATGGCTTCGACATCCGGTGTCAGATCCTTGAAGCTGGGGACGAACAACGGGGCGCCGGTCGCCAGCCAGCCGGCAAAAATCAGGTAGGCCAGCAGGAAGTTGAATCCCGGTCCTCCGAAGACGATGAGTACCTTGCTCCAGAGATTTTGATGCGAGAACGACCGCCGTTGCTCCTCAGGCGTCGTGGCAGCGCTGTCTTCCTCGCCGAACAGTTTGACGTAGCCGCCGAGCGGGACGGCCGACACCAGGTATTCGGTTTCGCCGATCTGACGGCCGACGAGTTTTGGCCCGAATCCAAGCGAAAACTTGAGCACGCGCACGCCGACCCAGCGGGCCATCAGGAAATGGCCGAACTCGTGGAAGGCGATCAGGACGCCGAGCACAATGACAAACCAGAACGTCTTTTGCGCGATGGCAAGAACCATATCGGGTGACCAGACGAATGCAGCGAGCATGAGTTGATCCTTTATCCGTTTCCGGCCAATGCGTGTATGCGGGCACCGGCCTTTTCGCGGGCCCAGCGATCGGCTTCCAACGCGTCGTCAAGGGTGCGAATTTGCCGGAGGGTATGCGCGTCCATTGTGCTGCGGATGACGTCGGCGATGTCCAGGAAGCCGATGCCTTCCTGGAGGTAGGCCGCGACGGCGATTTCGTTGGCGGCGTTCAGCACGGCCGGCATCGTGCCGCCGATCTTGAGGGCATCATAGCCGAGCTGCAGGCATGGGAACCGGTCGTGGTCGGGCGAAAAGAAGGTCAGCTTGCCGATGCTGGCCAGATCCAGCGGGGGCAGTTCCAACGGCACGCGTGCCGGATATTTCATGGCGTACGAAATCGGTGTGCGCATATCGGGCAATCCCAACTGGGCGATTACGGAACCGTCCCGGTATTCTACCATCGAGTGAATGACGCTTTCGCGATGGACCAGCACTTCAATTTGTGAGGCCGGCATATCGAACAGCCATCGGGCCTCGACGACTTCCAGCCCCTTGTTCATCATCGTGGCGGAGTCGATCGTGATTTTGGCGCCCATTTTCCAGTTGGGATGCTGCAGCGCCTGCTCCGGTTTCACGTCCCGCATCTGTTCGCGGGGCATATTCCATAAGGGCCCGCCCGAGGCGGTCAGGATCAGCCGTCGGATGTCTTCCCGGCGGTGCCCCTCCATGGATTGAAAGATGGCGCTGTGTTCGCTGTCGACCGGAAAGATTTTGATGCCGTGTGCGTGCGCTTCCTCTTGCATCAACTGGCCGGCCATGACCATGGGTTCCTTGTTGGCCAGGGCCACGTGCTTGTTCGTGCGGATGGCGGCCAGCGTGGGCATCAAACCGGCCCCTCCGACGATGGCCGAAATCACCAGTTCGCCTTCCGGCATCCGGGCCACGTCTGCGACGCCTTCAGGACCGGAGAGGATTTCGACGGAGAGCCCTTTGCATCGGCTCTTGAGGCGTGTGGCTGCGGCCGGGTCGGCCAGGGCAACCTTGGCCGGCTTGAAGCGGCGGATCTGTTCCTCCAGCTGAACGTCCTTGGTCGCGGCGGTCAGCCCGACCACCTGGAACTCGTTCGGAAACTTGGACACGATGTCCAGCGTGCTGGTGCCGATGGAGCCGGTGGAGCCGAGAATAATGATGCGCTTCATGCCGATGATCCTACCACGTTACTTCGCGAGTGATACATAGTAGAAAATGAGCGGTGAACAACAGGCTGTGCCGTGTTTCAGGGACGATTCGACCATGTTACTTTACAAGCCATACATACTAGAAAATGAGCGGTGAACAACAGGTTGCACCACGCTTCCTGGCCGAGTCGGCCATGTTACTTCGCAGGCGATACATACTAGAAAATGGAGCGGTGAACAACAGGTTGCACCGCGCTTCATGGACGACTCGACCATGCTACTTCGCAAGCGATACATAATAGTAGAAAGCGGGGGCGGTGAACAACAGGCTGTCGAGCCGGTCCAACAGGCCGCCGTGCCCTGGAATGATAGTTCCGGAGTCTTTCACGCCGGCGCCGCGTTTCATCGCCGATTCGGCCAGATCGCCCAGCAGGCCGGCGATGGTGAGGAGACAGGCGACCGCCGCGCAATCCGCAATCGTCAACGAGGGCAGAAACCAGGCTTGCGTGAGAACGGCCGCCAGCCCGGCTGCCATCAATCCGCCGGCCAACCCCTCCACCGTTTTGTTCGGGCTGATGGTGGGAGCCAGTTTGTGGCGGCCGAGGCTTGTGCCGACGTAATAGGCGCCGGTGTCGGCAGCCCACGTGATCAGGAACAGGCCGAAAATGAGAAATTCGCCTTCGGGCATGGCGCGGGTCAGCAACAGATGCCCGAGGCACAGGCCGATGTAGAGGGGTCCAAAGGCCACGATCGCCGGATCCATCAGGCCATGCGTCACTGTGCGCCGTGCGCAGAGCCGGTGCAGCAGGGCGCCGATGACGATGACCAGCACGAGGGTTCGTTCAGGAATGCCGCCTGGCCACTGAAAGGAGGCCAGAATCAGCGCGGTCGCGCCAAATCCGAACGTCATGACGGCAGCCGGCAGTCCCTCTTCGCGAAAGTGCAGCCGATAGAATTCCGCCACGGCGAGCAGAGCGGCGATGGCGACCAGCGCAAAAAATGCGACCGGCGGGGCGTAGCGGACCAGGGCATAGAACAGCGGGAGGAACACGAGTGCGGCAGAGACCCGCCGGTTGTCCCATCGTTTCGTGGTCATTGCAGGTGCACGCGCTGGCTGGGTGTGTGTGGGACGGCGAGGCGACTGACGCTCACGTGCGACTATGGGAGTGGGTGTCGGAAACCCGGCCGCCAAAACGCCGTTCACGCTTTTGGTATTCCAGCAGTGCGAGGAGCGCCTCGCGCCGCCGGAAATCCGGCCACAACGTCGGGGTGAAGAACATTTCAGTATAGGCCAGCTGCCAGAGCAGGAAGTTGCTGATGCGGGCCTCGCCGCTGGTGCGAATCAAGAGGTCAGGGTCCGGCAGGCCGTGGGTCGACAAGTAACCGGCCAGCAGCGGCTCGTCGATTACTTCCGGCTGGACTTTTCCGTCTTTGCAATCCTGCGCCAGTTGCCGGACGGCTTCCACGATTTCCGTGCGGCCCCCGTAGCTCAAGGCCACGGTCAGGTTCAGCTTGTCCAGATGTGCCGTGTTCCGCTCGACTTTCCGAACCCAGTTGTATGCCGAAGAGGGCATGCTGTCGATTTGTCCGATTGCGCGGAACCGTACGCCGGTTTCGATGAGCGCATCCATTTCGCGCTGCAAATATTGCTCGAGCAGCATCATCAAGGCATTGGTCTCGATGGCCGGCCGTTTCCAGTTTTCCTGGGAGAAAGCGTAAATCGTGAGGGCCTTGATGCCGAAGTCGCAGCACAGGGTGATCATGTCGCGGACTGACTTGATGCCTTCGGTGTGCCCGGCAATGCGGGGCAGGCTGCGGAGTTCGGCCCAGCGGCCGTTGCCGTCCATGATGATCGCGATATGCCGGGGGAGCGTGTTGCGGTCCAACAGCGCCAGGAGTTCGATTTCCGACAGGTGGTCAGTATTCGCCGTTGCGTCCTTATCCGCCACTGCCGACCGTCCTTTCCGTTGAAATCAGTCCTTTGGAAGACCGCATGTGAGGTGACTGTAGTCTAGTTGGCAGGGTCAGAAAAGTCAACGATATTTACCAGGAAAAGCATGGGGTTCTGCACAATCCGGTCATTGCGCGGCTGCGAAGGGATCAGTTATACTCCCTCGCGTACGAAGGCCCAGGGATACGATGCCGACCCAACCAAACACTGAATTGGCCCACTTTGGTCTCACTGAACAGGAAGTCCAGCATGCGCTGGGTGTCGTCAAGGTCCGGGATGTGGACTATGCGGATCTGTATTTCGAATCCTGCCTGTCCGAGTCTGTTTCGATGGAAGAAGGCCTTGTCAAACGCGCGGTCAAGAGCGTGTCGCAGGGTGCCGGTGTCCGGGCGACGGCCGGTGAGAAAACCGGGTTTGCCTATTCGGACGAACTGACCAGGCGTGACCTGGAAATTGCCGCCAGCACGGCCCGCTATATCGCCCAGTCGCCGCAAGGAGAGCAGCCGGTTCCGGTGACGCATCGCGCGAAACCGACCCGCGATCTCTATCCGTCCGAGGCGCCGATCTCGGACGTGGCAACGGCGGAGCGTGTGGATCTGCTGAATCTGGTCGACGCCGAAGCCCGCCGCTACGATCCCCGCATCAAAAACGTGATGGCCTCGTTCAATACGGAATACAAGATCGTGATGGTGGCGACGACGGACGGCCGGATGGTCGGGGATGTCCAGCCCCTGTCCCGTCTGCAAGTCACCTGTATCGCCGAGGAGAATGGGAACCGCCAGATGGGCACGTTCGGTGGCGGCGGCCGGATGGCCTTTTCGTATTACCAGGAGCAGGAGCGGTACAAGCACTATGCGCGGGAAGCGGCGAGGCAGGCGATCCTCAACCTCGGCGCGGTGGATGCCCCCGCGGGCGTGATGCCGGTTGTCCTGGGAGGCGGGTGGCCGGGGATTCTGCTGCACGAAGCGATCGGGCATGGTCTGGAAGCGGACTTCAACCGGCGCAAGACGTCGGCGTTTTCGAATCTGCTCGGCAAGCGGGTCGCGTCGGACGCGTGCACGATCGTGGATGACGGGACGCTGCCGTTCCGTCGCGGGTCGCTCAATATGGATGACGAGGGGACGCCGACCAGCCGGACGGTCTTGATCGACAAGGGCATCCTGCGCGGCTACATCACGGACACGCTCAACGCGCGGCTGATGGGCATTCCGCTGACGGGCAACGGCCGGCGCGAGAGCTTTCAGAGCATTCCGCTGCCGCGCATGACCAACACCTTCATGCTGGCCGGCGAGTCGGATCCGCAGGACATCATTCGCTCGGTCAAGCACGGTCTTTATGCGGTATCGTTTGGCGGCGGGCAGGTGGATATCACCAACGGCAAGTTCGTGTTCTCGACCAGCGAGGCCTATCTGATCGAAAACGGACAGATCACGAAGCCGGTGAAGGGCGCCACGCTGATCGGCAGCGGTCCTGACGTGCTCACCAAGGTGTCCATGGTGGGGCATGATCTGAAACTGGATGAAGGCATCGGGACCTGCGGGAAAGACGGGCAGTCTGTGCCGGTCGGCGTGGGCTTGCCGACGATTCGGATCGATGCAATCACGGTGGGGGGAACCAACGGATGAGCAGCGCACTGCCAGCCGTGCAGGATTACTCGCAGCTGGCGCACGATCTGCTGGGTCGAGCCAGACAGCGCGGCGCCTCCGAAGCCGATGTCATGGTGGTGGACGGCCGGAACCTGTCCGTGCAGGTCCGGCTCTCCGCAGTGGACCGGCTGACGAAAGCGCGGGAGAAACGGCTGGGTCTCCGTGTGTTTTTCGGGAAACGCTCCGCCAGTACCTCGACATCTGATTTTTCACTGTCGTCGCTCGATCAGTTGGTGACCGACACCTGCGCGCTGGCACAAGCCGTGGTGGAAGATCCCGTGTCGGGATTGCCGGCAGGTGACGCCTATGCCCGGGATCGTCCGGATCTGGATCTTTACGATGCGACGGAGCTCGGCACGGACGAACACATTGCGCTGGCCAAGCGGGCTGAAGCGGCGGCGTTGAGCGCCGATCCGCGCATCAGTAACTCCGAGGGTGCGGACTTCAATTCGTCCGATGGTCATGTGCTGCTGGCCAATAGCCACGGTTTTGTGGGGGACTACCGGAGTTCGAGTTTCTCCATGTCGGTCTCACCGGTGGCGACCGATCCTTCGTCGGGAGGCATGCAGCGGGACTCCTGGTATGCCATCCAGCGGGCGTATGCCCGGCTGGAAAGTCCGGAGTCGGTCGGGAGCGAGGCCGCTCGCAGGACGCTTCGCCGGCTCGGCGCGCGCAAGGTGTCCACCTGCAAAGCGCCGGTGATTTTTGATCAGGAGATGGCCGGTAGTCTGCTTGGGAATCTGTGTGGCGCGCTCTCCGGGTATGCCCTGTACAAAGGCGTGTCATTTTTGATCGGTCAGTTGGGAAACAGGATTGCGCCGGAATCTGTGACGGTCTGCGACGACGGCCGCATGCCGCGCGGGTTTGGATCGCGTCCGTTCGACGGAGAGGGCCTGCCGACCAGGACAACGCCGATGGTCGAGCGCGGCGTCCTCAAAAGTTATCTGTTGGATACCTACTCGGGAAAGAAACTTGGGCTGGCCTCCACCGGCAATGCCGCTCGCAGCGTCGGTGAGAGCCCGTCTGCGGGGCCGACGAATTTTTATCTGGTGCCCGGGACGGTCCCACCGGCTGAGATCATCCGATCCGTCACGCGAGGCTTGTACGTGACGGAATTGATCGGGTTCGGCATCAACATGGTGACGGGTGATTATTCGCGGGGGGCCGCGGGGTTCTGGATCGAAAACGGCGAGCTGGCGTATCCGGTCGAGGAAATCACCATTGCGGGCAATCTCAAGCGCATGTTTCTCGACATCGAGATGATCGGGAGCGATTTGGAGTTTCGCGGCCGCATCGCCAGCCCGACGATCAAAATCGGCGAAATGACGATCGCGGGGAGCTAAGACGAGAAGGAGGGGAGCCGCTATGCGATATGTGTGGGCCTTGATTATTGTTCTGCTGTTTCCTGCTTCAAGCGTTGCAGCCGATTTCAGGATGACGAGTCCCACGATGAAGGAGCAAGGCATCATCGGCAACGAGCATGTCTATAGTGGCTTTGGCTGCAGTGGCCGCAATGTGTCGCCGGAGCTGCGGTGGGAGCAGGCACCGAAGGAAGCCAAAAGTTTCGCCGTGACAGTCTATGATCCTGATGCGCCAACTGGAAGCGGCTGGTGGCATTGGGTGATCTTCAACATTCCTCCAAGTGTCACCTCGCTTCCGGCTGGCGCCGGCAATTATTCAGTGGCCAGCAGCCGTGCGCCTCAAGGCAGCATACAGAGTATGACCGATTTCGGTCAGCAGGGGTATGGCGGTCCCTGTCCTCCGCAAGGCGATAAGCCGCATCGGTATATTTTTACGGTGTTTGCCCTGAAAGTGGATCAGATTCCGCTCAAGCAAGACGCGTCGGGCGCGATGGCGGGCTTCTATCTGAATCAGAATGCTTTGGCTAAGGCGTCCTTTACGGCCAAGTACGGCCGGTGAGTGAGGGTATGGCAAGGCGAGCAGCCGAAGAATTTTCCGGGACGCCGCTCGGTCTCGTGTATATTGCCGGCAACACGGTGGATGCGGAGAAGGTGGAGCGCGCGTTGACGGAGTGCGGCATCGACTACACGCTGAGTCTTGAACCGTTCATGAAATCGTCGACGCTGGGAACGATCTTCGGTGGAACCTACGCCGGCGTGTTCTTTTTTGTCCCGGTGACGCAGCACGAACGGTGCTGCGATCTTCTCAGATCGAAGGGTATCGCGGACATGATCGGCACGGAAGTGAGTCTGGAGAATACGCATGGCGCTTGATACTGAACAGGGAAAACGGATGCTGCAGTTGCTGACCTCGCGCTACGACGACCGGCATTGGCGCAAGAAGATCGAAAAAACTCTGAGCCTGCCGGTGACCGGAGTCGGAGATGAAGCACAGCGGGCGATCTTTCTCTATCTGAAGCACGGATTGAAAGCGTACAAATCCAGACGTGCCGATTCGGACTCCTGGATCGTCGGCGGCTTTGCGACACGGGAAGTGATCGAGCGGGCCAAGTTCAACCCCGCTGCCGTCAGTACCGCCGTCACCAAGGATCAGGTGGCGATGTTAGGCGTCGATCCGGGCGCCGACGTGGACGAAACCTGGTGGGATGAGATGCTGGTGGCCTGGTTTGAGGAACCGGAGGCGGAGCCATCCTCGGAAGAGGCATCCGGAAACGAGCGCGAGCCGCACGACGTTGCCGCCGAAGAGAAAATAAAAAAGGCCGAGGCCTGAAGGCCCCGGCCTTGTTCCTGTCGTTCTTCCTCGCTACTTCTTCAGTTCAATCAACTTGAGTTTTGACCGTTCGCCAAGTAGCTCAGCTCCAGGCAGCAACTGGGGAGACTGCTCCGCGTTCATACGGCGGGCTTCCGTCTCGACTTTGGGCTTCATGTACGCATACAGTTCCTCGACGTCCACGCCGCCGTCCTTGTCGGCGTCCGCTTCGCCCTGCAGCCCCTTCAAAAAGTAATAGGTGAACAGGCCGTGCCGTTTTTCCGGCAGGGCGTTGCTGATCTGATTGCCGGCTGCGGCTGAAAGCACCACCATGTTCCGGGCCGCCATGAGCGGATTTTCAACTTTGATCAGCATGGGGCGCGCGCCTTTTTGAATCACCGATCGCCCGCCCGCTCCGGAGAAGCAGGAATCCATCACTACCGTGATGTTTTTCGCGGGTAGCTTGCCGAGGGTTTCATAGAGCCGGGTGAGCGGGTAGGCGGAGGTTTCCAGATACGCCGGGTCGCCGTTGTAGGGGACGAGGAAGGCCTGGTTGGTGTTTGGGTCGGGCGCGCCGTGGCCGCCGTAATAAATGAACACTTCCGCTTCTTTGTTTGCGCCGACCTGCTTGGGCAGCCACTTCTCGAAGCGGGCCTCCAGGTCGGATTTGGTGACGCGGTCGTTGAGCAGCATGACGATGTTCTGTTCCCGATACCCAAGGGATTTGGTGAGATAGGCCTTCACCATTTCAGCGTCGCGCTTGGCGTAATCCACTTTCGGGAGATCGCGGTAATCCTCCACGCCGACGATGACCGCATAGGCGTAGTCTTTCGGTTTGACGGTCGAGGCGGGAGGAGCCAGTTCCGCGTCGATCCTGGCCAACTCGGCTCCGCCGAAGACGTTCGACGACGCGTCCGCCGTGGCTGCCTTGGACGGCGTGCGCTGCAGCGCCGCGTAGTCCGTCTGGATATGCTCCACGAGCGGCGGCAGCAGGCCGGCGTTCAGCGACGGCATCGCCACGTGGAGGACGATTTGGTCCAATTCCCCGGCTTTCTCCACCATGACTCGCTCTGTTTTTTTCCAAACCAGACTGCCGCTGTGCGCGTTGAATAATTGGGTTTGCAACCGGAGGGTGACCCTGTATTCGGAACCGAACGCACCTTTCGGTTCCGCAAGAAATTCTTTGACCTCTCCAACGAGCAACACATCGGCATTCTTGGCGCGCGCGGCGGCCAGGACCTGCTCAGGATCGAACCGTTTTCCTTCCTGGACCGCGGTGTCCAGGATGATGACCTCTTTGAGCACATTGGTCCGGTGCAGCATGCCCTGGATCACTTCCTGGATGGATTTGTCCAGATCTTTCCCGACCGGGCGCCCCTCATGCACGATCCTGGACGTATCAATGGGACCGATCGCGGCAGTAATCGGGACCTCTTGTTCTTTGACCGGAATGTTCAGGTTTGGCGCTTGCAAGGCTGGTGCGCAGGCGTGCAGCGCCAATCCAGTACACATGACCAATCCTGGAAGAAATTTCATACGAACGCGGAGCGAAGCGATGCACATAGGAACCAGCGCGCAGGCAACTTACTGGGCGGATTTCACGACCGTGCCGCGGATGTCATAACAATCTGCTGCGAAGAGAAGAAAATTATAGTAATAACTTCCGGAATCGACATTGATCAGGGCATCGCCGCCCCTGGCCTTGATCATGGCCTGGATCGCGTCGTAAACCGGTTTCGGATTGCCGAACCGTATTCCCAGAACAGTGTAGCCGCATTCCGTTACTTCTTCGTGGGGCCCCAGCTCAACGTATTTTCCAGACAATGGGAGTGTGGAGGGAGCGACAGGCCCTGGTATCGTACAGGCGGTGCCCAGTAACGCAAGAACCAGCGAAACGCCGGCGAGGCGCTGCCCGATCTTATTGCATAGCGTCAGAAATGCCATGGTTATCAACGCGAGTTTTTTACTGCATGCCCCTTGACAACGGTGCAATCAGAAGCGAAAAACGGATAGAGCGTATATCTATGCTCGACGACGACGCCGATAAGAGCATCGGCTCCTTTTTGTTTGACCATGCTATCGATCAGTTGATTGGTCGGGTCCTTGCTGAGCCAGGGGATGATATACAGAATGGAATAATTGCAGGTTGTATCTTCGACTTCTCCTAGATTTGCATAGTTGAGAGTGACAGGGGCGGTGGATGGCGCAATTCCGGCCGGCCGACGCGCGATGCAGGAGGTAAGCAGGGGAACGAGGAGCATCGTGCCGACAATCAGCATGACAGTTCGAAACGACACGCCGCGCATCTGGTCACTCCAGTTGCAATGATTCAGGGGCGCGTAGGCTAGCAAATACACCGGAGGGTGTCAACAGCAGGAATCTCAGAATGAAACTGAGTCGAGCGGAAGCGGCAGGTGGTGCTACCAGATTTCGAGGCCGATCAGGACCATGCTGACAACCAGCCAGGTGAGCAGGCCGACGGCGATGAAGTTTTCAAGACTGATCGTCATGTGGATGCCTCCGGGCAACGGCCCGACAGCCGGGCCGGGGGAAGGGAAGGGTTCGGAACGGTGGCACGATAGGCGCCGGTTTTCTCCAGTGCCCGAACGACTCCCTGCGTATCGACGTCGAGACGGACGTGGTCGCCGAGGCGCAGCCGTTGAATGATGTCGCAGCTCTCGACGGCAACGGGCACCAACCGTCCGAAATCGGTCCGAATCGTCACACGCAGGGTTGCCCGGTCGATGGTATGAACCGTTCCGTGGAACATGGGGGCGGAGATGTCGGATTCGAGAGTGACCGGCCGAACGTGCGGAGCGGATTGCGCGCGAAGCGTCGGAGCCGGTTCCTGCGCAGGCGCGGAGGCCGCGCTTCCCAGTGCACTTCCGATGAGCAGCAGACTCGTCGCGGTCAGCCGTCCCATCGGTATCATCACGTCAGTTCTCAAAGTGAGCTTTCCACAACGGGTGTTCCCAGGAGGTCGCGCAGGCATGCGAGTCCGGCCTGAGCCCGGCATCCGCGAGGTGCCCGCATTGACTGCACTGTAGCGCCCAAAACCACACCCGATTCTGGTTGGGCCGGAAATCCGTGAAGACCTTCGTCACCACCGCGCCGCCGCATTCCGTACACAGCATGTTCGCCTGCCTCCCTGGTCCAACGAGGCACTACCGCATTGATGAGGGAAGAGCCTGGGCGGTCGAGGCCGGCCCATCTGAACCGATCAACTCAAATCCGGCCGCAAACAGCACCGAGAGGAGAATGACCACGGAGAAAAAACTGATCAGTATCCATTTCATGTGTACCTCCTCCTCATCGTCCGCCGCTCATCCTCTGGAATACGACATCGGTCGCGTGGGCGAGAGGTGTGGTTGATATATGGGGCTGTATGTCGTTGCCGATGGCGCGTGATCTGAAGAAGCCAGGGCACTCCCCTTGCAAGACCGGATGGGCCATCCCAAACCCCGAACGCTCCGTGCCTCGGCAAAGTATCTGTGCGCAGCGTGGTTCCAATTCATGGTGGAGGGATGAGCAAGGCCAATGCCTATAATTGCGTTTTCGAGAAACACGCTATCTTGTTAAATTGACAAGAGATTCACAGTGTAGTGCGGATCATTCACTTGGTCAGAACTGAAGGTAAAAGCATGCAATTAAAAGATGGGGTATACTCTAGCCCATTGATTTTATGGGATTCTCTGAGAGCTGTATGGATTTCCCTCCGTCGTACGAAAATGGACGGCCCAAGACCCTCTAGCAGGAGGCGGGCAAGCATGGTGCGGCTTTCGTTGTTCTGGCGGCTTGTGTTGGGATCGCTGGCGACCGTGCTGATTGTCGCAGGGGTCAACATTTATGCGCTGACGCAATTGCGGCAGTTGACGGCGCTGAACAGCGAACTCGTATCCCGGCACTATCCTGCGATTGAATCGTCCAGGCGGCTGATCGGGAGTGTGTCCAGCCAGTTGCGGAACGAGAAAAAGTATCTCATCGTGCGCGATGCGGCGTTGCTGCGGGAATTCGACCAGGAGGCGGACGATTTTCAGCGGAGGCTGGCCGTGTTGCTGGCGTTGGAGGAATCGGAAGAAGGCCGGCGGTTGTTGGAGCGGGCTGGACGGGAGCAACGCGACTATCGGGCGGCGGTGCTCGATCAAGCGGGGAACGGCGGGGAGCGCGGATCGAAGGCAAGCGCGGAATACGAGCGCCGCCGGGATGCGCTGATCGGCAGGATGATGGATCTGCTGGACGCCTACATCAGCCTGTGCGATGTGCGTGTCGGCGCGGTCATGGCCGAGTCGCGCGACCGGACCGCGCAGGCGGAAACGATCCTGCAAGAGATGCTGCTGGTCTCGATCCTCTTCACCATTCTGCTGGCCGCGGTCGCCAGTTACAGCATTTTGCATCCGCTCCGCCGCGTCCAGGAGCACATCCGGGCGATCGGGCAGGGGCAGTTCGGCGCGTCGCTGCAGACCGCCGTTCCGCAGGAATTGCGGGAACTGGTGGAGACGGTCAATTGGATGGGGCACACGCTGAAGGAGCTTGACGATTTGAAGGCGGAGTTCTTCTCGCAGATCTCGCACGAGTTGCGGGCGCCGCTGGCGTCCTTGCGCGAGGGAATCCAGTTGCTGCTGGACCAGGTGGCCGGTCCGCTGACCGCCCCGCAGCGCGAGGCCTTGATGATCATGAAAGACAGCAGTCAGCGGCTCATTCAGCAGATTTCGACCATGCTGGACCTGTCGAAAATGGAAGCGGGCATGATGGAGTACCACATTGCTCCGGCGGATCTGAAACGGCTGGCGGATGGATCGGTCGACAAGGTGCGGTGGTTGGCGGAAAGCAAGCAGATCCCGGTGCTCATCCATGCCCCCGACAGCCGGGTCTGGGTGCCGATGGATGCGGCGCGAATCGAACAGGTGCTCGACAACCTCCTCTCCAACGCCCTCAAGTTCAGTCCCAAAGGCGCGACCGTGCATGTCCGCATGGAGCCTGATCCGGCAGCGGGCGGCATTCGTGTGGCGGTCAAAGACGCGGGGCCCGGCATTGCGCCGGAGGATCTGCCGCACATTTTCAACCGGTTTTACCAGGGCCGCCGCCAGGGCATGCAGACGGTGGCCGGAAGCGGTGTTGGATTGGCGCTGGCGAAAAAGATTGTCGAGGGGCATCACGGACGCATCTGGGTGGAAAGCCGGGAGGGGCAGGGGACGACGGTTCTATTCGTGCTGCCGGTCATGGAACGGGGGGCGGTGGCATGAGGCGGGGCATTCGTCTGCCGCAGGTTGCGGCACTGTGCGCCGGGTTGACGCTGCAGGCCTGCCTGTCGGCGCCGCAGCCGGCTGTCTCGCGGGCGTTCTTTATGGCGCCTCCGCAGGATGCTGAAGTGATTCACGCGTTTGCCCGCGAGCAGGATCGTCAGGTTCAGAGGTGCGCCGCAACGCACGCGTGCGACCGGGCCCATTATGTGCGGGCGCTGGCCGCGCTGTACGAGGATCGGAACGTTGCCATGAAGCATTTTCAGGCCGCCGCCAGGACGCCGAACGGACGCTACGCCGCGCCCAGTCTGCAATGGATTCGCCTCTTGGAGGACGGCAGGGACGGGGCGTCGTACCAGGCCGCGCTCAGCCAGGCGGCGGAACGATTGGTGAGGGATGTGATCGAGCGCGAAACCACGGTCGTCTCCCAGTCGGCCGAAGCCAGACAGAAGGATGTCCAGGCGATCCAGGTGCTGAAGCAGCAACTCAAGGAACACGAGAAAAAAATCGACGAATTGACGCAGCAAATTGACGCGCTCAAGCGGGTGGATCAGGAAGTGAAAGACCAGATCAAGCCGGGCCGGCCGGCCAACTGAACGGCCGGAGGCGGCGAAGGGGGAACGGATGGAAAAAGAACGGCTGCTGGTCGTTGACGACGATCAGGGATTGCTCACGCTGCTGACGATGCGCCTGGAGGCCATGGGATTTGTCGTGACGGCCTGCCATGATGCCAACACCGCGCTGGATGAGGCCAGGCGCCAGCGGTTCGATCTGGTTCTGACCGATTTGCGGCTGGCGGAGGCGGACGGGTTGGCGGTGATGGACGAGGTGCGGGCGCTGCATCCCGATCTGCCGGTCCTGATTCTCACGGCCCACGGCAGCATTCCCGGCGCCGTCGAAGCGATGCGGAGAGGCGCCGTGGGATACCTGACGAAGCCGTTCGAGGACAAGGATCTGGCCGTCTGGATCGACAAGGCGCTGGCCCAGCCGCGCATGAGCCGGGAGATTCAGCGGCTGAAGCAGTTGGTGTCGGAACTCTACGGGCTGGAGCATGTCGCAGCGCGGAGTCCGGCCATGCAAACCCTGCTGCAGCAGGTTGTGCGGGTCGCCGACACGGACGCGACGATCTGCCTGACCGGAGAAACCGGCACGGGCAAGGAAGTCATCGCGAAGATTATTCACTGCAACAGTCGGCGGGTGAAGGGGCCCTTCGTGGCGGTGAACTGCGGCGCGATCCCTGAGTCGCTGTTCGAAAGCGAATTATTCGGCCACGTGAGAGGCGCGTTTACCGGCGCGGTCAGCGCGCATCGGGGTCTGTTCCAGAGCGCCGACGGCGGGACGCTGTTTCTGGACGAGATCGGCGAGATGCCCACCGCGGTGCAGGTGAAGATTCTGCGCGCGCTGCAAACGCGCGAAGTGCTGGAGGTCGGCGGGATTCGACCGATCAAGGTGGACGTCCGCATCGTCACGGCCACCAATAAGGATCTGGCGCAGGCCGTGAAGGCCGGTACGTTCCGTGAAGACCTTTTTTATCGCATCCAGGTGATCCCGTTGACGGTTCCGCCCTTGCGGGCCCGCCGGGACGACATCCCGCTGTTGGCGCAGATCTTTCTCCGGCAGAGCAT
>Ga0247727_10008521_pt1 | contig 19012 bp, 11 predicted proteins | sample WisWelCaveWW1625_FD_202498 | JGI IMG/M metagenome (GOLD analysis project Ga0247727, IMG submission 202498) | Biofilm microbial communities from Wishing Well Cave, Virginia, United States - WW16-25 | ecosystem: Environmental > Aquatic > Deep subsurface > Groundwater > Cave microbial mat | place... | reverse complement strand
CCATGGGCCAAACGCCGTGACCAGAAACGCATTAAGATTGAGTGGTCTTTTTCAAAGAACAAGGCTCGCGAAAAATTCGCCAGCCGTTACGAAACTATAAGAGAATTTTTCTGACACTGTACTAGACGTCTTGCCACTTAAATATCGCCTGTTGGCCAAGACGATTCTTTTTTTGTGCGGTTTTAGAATTTACCGCCAGCGGTTCGGCGATGCCGGCTTTTGGTTGATCACCAATAAGCCTATGTCTCGTGAAATTCACGATGAGGATATCGTGTTTGAAAATAAATCGGCACGCGAGGATCAGATTCGCAAAGCAAAATTGGTTTGCGACGGTGAAGAAGGCCGGGTGCAATGCCGGTGGGTTTTTGACGTCCAGAAAACATAAATGCCTTGCCAATCGTTGTGAACTATGGCCTACTTGCCCCCTCAATGAAAAGGGCTTTAACATGGTTAAAGAAAATATGACAGTTAAAAAGTCGCGGTATATTTGCGTCAGCATTGGTGGAATGGAAGTGTATACAGAGAACATCTCAGCGGCTGGGTCGATGAAGGATCACCTTCCGGCCGCGAAGTTGCGCTTGCGCGAGATTCAGCGCGGATGCCACTTGGCCAGTGGTCTATCCGGATTGAAGAGAAAAAGAATAGCCGGTACTATCAAATACTCGATATCCAGACCGGCAAACTGGAGGACAAAATCCTATGAAGCCGGTTATGGTCAAAGTGAAAATAGCCATCACAGTTGAGGTGGGGTCTTGTGACATTAAAGGGACGAGTTTGCAGGGCTATCTTTCGAGAGGGACAAGGTACAGTGATATTGTTAGGATTTTTGGAAACCCGCAGTTAAAATGGAAAGGCACGAAGGATTTTTATCGCGCTGGAAAAACTCAAATCGAATGGATTGGTAAAATCAACGGGTTTGTTTTTACCATTTACGATTACAAATCGGGAGTCAATCCCAAAAACAACACTGATTGGCATATTGGCGGCCGTTTGAAGCTAACCGCTGATTTGTTGAAGGCTTATTTTCAGACTAACCGATCAAAGCAAACGCTTTCCTTGCCTTAATTTTCTATCCGAGTTTATCTCAATTCCCGTGGTATAATTTATGTGTACTAAAGAGTATTCATATCTCTTTAACTTTTTTATAAGGAAAACCCACGAAGATGAATTTTCAAAAGACAATTCCTTTCAAGATATCGTTTTTCCGCAAGACGAGACTGTGCCATTTTCTGAGGATATTTGTCGTCTGCACTCTACTCTACTCTACTCTAATTCCCTCAGAAATTTTAGCGCAGGTTGGTTCCTTAACCGGCGCAAATACGTTGAATCTTCCCGTCCCTGGCGTGATGGTGAAACCCACGATAGGATTTAATCCAACGCTTCTCGTTGGCTTGAAAGTTTACCCCGACAATCCCTTCCGGTTTGATTTTATTGTGGACACTGGTGAGGATAAATTGCAGGGAGAAGAACTTAAAGCTGAATCCACCAAACTTATCAAATACTTCCTGACCTCATTGACCGTTCCCGAGGATGAACTGTGGGTCAATCTCTCACCGTATGAAAAAGACAGAATCATTCCTGAGAAGTTTGGTATTACTGAAATGGGTAAAGACCTTTTGGCCCAGGATTATTTACTCAAGCAACTGACGGCCTCATTGATTTATCCCGAGGATGAATTGGGCAAAAGCTTTTGGGACAAGATTTATCAGAAGGCGTATGAGTTATATGGGACGACCAATATTCCGATTAATACTTTTAACAAAGTTTGGATCATCCCAGACAATGCGGTGGTGTATGAGAACAAAGATGTGGCCTTTGTAGTGGAAAGCCATTTGAAGGTGATGCTCGAGGGGGACTATTTAGCTTTGCAGAATAATCTCAATAAGGAAGAAATTGGGACGGACAAACTTGAAGACAAGGATGTCAGACAATTAAGCGATGTCTCCTCACAGATTGTCAGGGATGTGATTCTCCCGGCCATTGAGAAAGAGGTTAATGAAGGTAAAAACTTCGCCCAGTTAAGACAGATTTACAGTGGATTAATTTTAGCGGCGTGGTACAAGAAACGGTTAAAAGAAAGCATCTTAGCCAAAGTGTACGCGGATAAAAATAAGGTGGCTGGTGTTGATGTCGAGGATAAGGAGATTAAGGATAAGATTTACGATCAATACGTCGAGGCCTTTAAACAGGGTGTCTACAATTACATCAAGGAGGATGATGATCCCTTCATGGGGAAGATGGTCAAACGTCGGTATGTCTCGGGTGGATTCACAGCTCAAAATTTTGCTGAAGACAACTTAAAGGTTTTTGATGAAGCCGAAGTGGCTAAGTCAGCTCCACTCAAACAGAAAATTTTCGATGGTTTTAGAAAAATTATAAATCCGATCATGATCGTCGGAGCGGCACTTTTATTGCCCAACACTGCTGCTGCCCAAGACCGCCCGCCATCACCCTCCGCAATTATTCAAAATACAATAAATCAACCACAAGTTTCTAATATCTCTGTTGGTAATGATTCTGTTCAGGTGAGAAATCTCCCAGCAACTCGTTTTTTCCGAGAATTGGTTCAAGAGCATTTCCAATTAATTAATAGTCAAGAGTATCAATCAAGGCACATTGTTCATCAAGAAGATCTTATGTCTATTGCCCATAAGAAAGAGGTTCAGTTGCTTCTTGAAATCGGAAAAACCAAGCATGTTGAGGCAGTGGCTTTTCTTAAGAATAGATATCTTCGAGAGGTATCTGATGTAATAAAGCAGGCTATCGCAGGTGCTCTTGCAGAGACACAAAGAATAGAGGCAATACCCGTTCTAGTATCAATTCTGGAAAAGGAACTGGAAGGAAATGTTTATGGCCATACTTATGATAGACTCATAAATTTTAAAGCGCCTTCAAGTGCTTTGAGCCATATTTTAGGACTTTATCAAAAGGCTTTCCGGGAGGAAAAGGAGCAAGGGTATGGTTATTATACAAGTGTATTTGCGTCAATGATTGGAAATATAGAGACTCCTGAAGCAGTTCAAGCAGTTGAAAATATTATAAGTAAAACACAAGATATGGATGTGAGAGTTCTGGCGATTAACGCTTTGGGGAGAAATGAATCTCCTCAGGCGTTAAGTGTTTTAATAAAATCTATAAATATTCATCCCAATTTACATTATCGGGTAATGCAAGCCCTAACTTCTGCTATATTAAAGCAGGCCGAATTAACTGGTTCTACCAATGCGTTTAGTGCTATTGATTCTTTAATCACGAATGTTCCAGAGAGCAGAGCTGATATCTTTAGTGGTTTGGGAGCCATGGTAGGAATTCATGCACATCATGCTGTAGATGTCTTATCAAAAAATTATTACAATGTGAGTGGTTCGGAGCGAGTAGACATCATTCAAGGTTTGACAAATTTGGGAAACATAGGAGTGAAGGGAGCAGTCCCTCGGCTATTAGAAATCATCGATAAAGATGATTTGAATGTTGGAGAGATTGTGCTGGATTATCTCGCGCAAGATTATTATCAGCCTAATTACACAATTATTCCTGTTTTGGATGTTCTAACGAAAAAATATTCTTATGACTATTCCGATAATGAAAAATTTACGAAGAGTAGATTGATGGACACAATTTATAAAATTTTAGGAAAGATTAAACATCCTGCTTCAGTCGAGTTATTAATTAAATGTCACGCTGAGCGGGAACGAGGCGGCACTCTAGATTCTTGGGGTATATTGTTAGAGAGTTTAGGCCGCACACAGCAGCAAGAGGCGAGGAAATTTTTAGTTTCTTATTATGACGGGCATTCACTAGAGGCTGTTATTCCAGCACTGGCTCTTACTGGTCTCAAAGAAGCAAGAGATGATTTGCTAAGAATTTATTATAACTCTCAAGATGAAGAAGTGCGAACCGCTGTCGTAACGGATTTGGAGAAACTATATGTGGATTCATCCCAAGAATTGAGTGCTGTCTTAATCAAATTGTATGTTGACTCAATAGAAGAAAGTCAATTAACTTTAGGGCAAAAATGGAAAAAATATAGTCTTTGGGATTTTCTTTTCCCGCTTCCTAAATATGAACATGTTGATATCCGAGAGAAAATTGTTGTAAAATTGATAGGGCTTCGATTGCCTGTCCAAGACCTGAATGCTTTTGATAATATTTTGAGAAGAGAAATTAGTTGGAAAACTGCAAAAATGGCAATTGACTTGGTGCATAGTGACACAGTTTTACTAGGAATCATTGACGAACCACAGAGATTTGCATTTATGAAAGATATTGAGCCAGGGCTATATCAAGAGATTATTTCTGCTGTATTTAACCAAATTCTTGAGTTGGTGGATGCCGGTTATTTTAAGTCCCAAGAAAAAGACCAAAAGTTGATGGCAAGGCTTAATTCATTTATTCACACCGTAGAAAATCAAGATGGGTTAGGTAAGGTTATGGATAACGTTTCAAAATATGCAGCCAAAGATAATACAAGAAAAGAGATAACCAAAGTTATCTCCGATATATATTTATCTCTATTATCCCAACCAGATACTTTTGTCTTCTGGAATTCCAACCAAATTAGTTTAAATATTAAAAATAAATTCCAGGAAGCCGCAGGTCATAGCTTGATTAATCTGTTAATCTTTGGAAAATTAAATAATGAACAGACATCAATCGTCTTAGAATTTGCACGTCAGAAAAGCGATTTGGGCCGATTTTTGTCTTATTCCCTCATTCTGAATGAGAGCAAGGCAAAAGATGAGACCTTGAAAAGAAGTATCCAGGATTTGAAGAAAATGGTATTCCCCGAATCGTTTGATTATGAACATTTTTTGGAAGATGGCAAGCTCGTATTTCGATTTTATTTTCTTTCAAACGAATTTTATAACTCTCCGACAAGAAATGTCGATCCTGCCAGAAACCAAGTTGGAAGTTGGAAGTATTGGTTGACTCAAAATTTCGGGGAGGGAGAGACGGTTAAACTACTGGGCAAAGAGTTTACCCGTTTTAAAAAAATGGAGAAGTTAAAGGATGGCAGACAGATTACCGTTTATATTGATATCAGCCATGTCCCAGATAAAGGGACAGATTTTAAGGAAAGGACATTTGAACTCATTGGGAACCCAGAGACAGATTTTGTCGGTTATTTTGGGCATACGGGTGGCGGAGTGAATCTTGCCATGAGTTTTGACTCAGCTCCAACAAATGAATTTGCGATTTTGAATCCAGTGGGCATCATTTTGTCAGATTGTTCGAGCGGGCCAAGTTACGAGAATAAGCTTTATCAATTATATCCCAATGCCCAAACAATTGTTACGGCTCAAATGACCTATGAACCGGATAGTCCGCGTATTTTTAATGAACTATTTAAGGGGATGTTAAATCTGGAGACTCATAGGGAATTGAATAAAAGGCTTAAGAAATTTGATTGGGAAAAGGAATCTGTGTCAAAAAATTACACATTTCCAGATGATGCAAACAAATTAAGATGGAGAGATAGTGATGGTGATGGAGCCCAGGATTCAGAGGATACTGTATATAATCTCATCGAGAGAGATACCCTTGTTACATTTGACGATTTTCAATTTCGTCCAACCTCTGAAGCTCCGAAACAGAGTCTTTTTGAGTTGATGAATTATATCGAATACCGTTTCAGCCCGAACTCATTTTTAAAGCATTTCATAAATATTAGTTTCCCTCAGGAAAGTGAGGATGATTTTAGTATTAAAGGATGGTATCGAGACAGACTAGATAGGACTAATTTATTGAAAATTAGTGCGACAACGACTGAGACTGATACGCTATCCTTTCAGATTGAATTTAATACGGGATATAGTCAGGCCTCATTAAGACCATTAAAAATGGCGACAACTTATGAACTTGTCGATTATTTTACCCGTCATTATGAGGTGAAAGGAGATAAGCTCATAGAACGCGAGACACCGTTAGAGAAGATGAGTCCCGTACAGAATTTCTGGGCTTTCATGAAAGCTGTGGAAGTTTTGTCTCTGGAATTACACGCCGCCGGTGGCGAAGAGAAAAGAAGTCATTTGGAGTCAATCTATAACAAATTTGTCGAGAAATATAATCTGCTAAGGGAGGTCAATTTCGATACAGCCGATAAGGCGTATTGGTCAAAGCCCTTAGCGGAAACAGTGAAGACACCAGAAACCGATGAGGCCTTGGAAATAGTAAAGGTGGCATTTGGGGTGGGAGGAGAGTTGAGATTAATTTCTTCTAATCAGCGTAGCATGGCTCCCCTTGATGCAGAATTTTGGATTGCCGAGGTAAACCCGGAAGATTCAAAGACAGCGAACAAGGCTGATCAAATAGGTGGATTTGAGAATGCCCAAATGGCCACTCATACCCCGCAGTTAATTTCTAGGCAAGGTCTTCAATTAAAAGATACCGAGGTACATATTACGAGATCCGACAGCCCATCATCTACCCGATCAGACATTTCCTCCAACCAATCTCCATTCCATCATAATGACAGCTCTAAGGAAAGAGTCCATGGCCCGAATGTGGGGAATGACTACTTGGAATCGAATGTCGATTTTGACAATCAATCTCAGACAACTCAACAGCAACAATCCCAGGAGAAAATTACGGATCCAGAAATAAACCGTATTACGAATATGCTACTGAGTACAACTTCCAGCATGACCAAATTGCCAGTAGAGTCATTATCGCGTATAGACCGCTCGCCAGCTATAGACGCTTTATTTAGCCAATATGAATCTCTTATATTAAATAAATTATCTTCTGAACAAATAAGAACACTCCCATTGGCTTCGAGTATTTATCAGAATTATTATTTTAGTTATGTGCAGTATAAATTATTCAACATGATGGTTAATATAGCCAAGGTAAAAGGGGAAGAGATTGCTTCAAATTTTGTTACACAAGCGTCAAGAGCACTTGAATTAGAGCTGGGATCAGGTGGAATTAGCACCACCACTTTGAAGGGATATGGAAGGTTTTATCAAGATATTCTCAATTTAGCCGGATCCAACCCCAGTCTTTTAAGTGTAGAAAACAAAGGGCTTGTTAATAATATGAGAGATGCTTTAATGGATGTTGTTAAACAACAAGAAGGTGAGACTGAGGCAAGAGATGTTTCAGTTGAAGACGCTATGCAAATTATGGAAAAATCTGTCGCCAATCATTTAAAACTTCTGGAAGGAGAAAAAGTTCCTTTTGAGAAATTGGGGGAGTGGAAGGAGATTGAGTTCTACAATCCTTTGACAGGCAAAACTACTAAACTCATGCAGGCAAGGGCTTATTCCGATGGCCAGCGGTTGATTATGGGAATCGCTGACCGTTTGTTTAAGAAACTGGTTGTAGAAAAAGGACTCCAAGACGAATGGTTCGAAACAGTTAAGTCAGGAATTATTTCACAAAACCATCATGAGGCCAATAAACTGTATGGAAGAAAGACAGAATTTACCGATGAGGAAATTAAGGAAGTGGCGCGACTGGAAGCAAGGTACATTTTTTCGGAAAGCTATCAATCATTAGTTTTATCAGGGAATATAACGGATACTCATTGGTATGGGGATGGGGGCTATGATCTTAGTGAAGAGATCCCTGGGATAAGAAAATTTTTTGACGATCATAATATTCTTACCAATTTACCCCATAAAGCCACAATACAAGATTTGATTCAGATCGCAAAACGATTGCAAATCAATTTTGAGATACAAAAAAAAGAGCAGTCGCCTTCCGATACTTCCAAATCCCTTCAAGACCCACAAGGCTCGCTTTATCTCAATAAGTTAGAAGGGCAAATGTTTGCAGGGCCGATTGTGGGTGATGATTATTCCAAATCGAATCTTTTGGGGAATGATGAACAAAAAAGCCAACAGGTAAAACAACAAAACCCAGGACAACGGTCCGTATTTCTTTTGCCCCATTCCCATACGCACCCCCTTATCATTGAGGAGATTGAGAAAACCATTTATGATGTCAATGGCATTGAAGGAGGTAAAGATTCCAAGGAGAGCCGTCAATATCGTGACAAGATTGAAGGGCTTCTTCGGCAACATCAGAACCAAATCAATGCTTATAAGATAGATCTTAATGAGATAGGCATATTACTTTCTAATCCTCAGAATAAAATAACCGCTATAGGTGTTGAAGCCACAGAAGAAGAGCTTACAAGGATTAAGAACGAGGCAAGGCGGGATTTAATTGTTTTAATTGATGTAATGAGAATGAGAGGTGTTGAGAATTTTGAGAAAAAGGCAGAGGATGTTTTTCTATTATTGAGTGGGACCGAAAGTTATATGTTAGCTAAACAAGATACTTTACTTTCCGGGAAAGTGGAGTTGGTGGCATTAGAAAAAGAACAAGATAGAGCCGAAGCATTTAGTTTCATTGAAAAGTTTCAACAGCTAAAATTGCAATTAATCGATGTCTCCCAGAAGAAGGGCATTGCCTTTAAGACATTTGATCAGTGGATTAAATTTAATGAAAAGTTTTTAGATGAAAATCGAATCCCTAATGTGGCCGAAATCGAAGAGGCTGTTAAGGGCTTGGAATATCCAGAGGCAATAGCTTTGGCGCGAGAAGGTGTACAGCTACACATTAATTTCTTAAAATCTTCTGCTAAAAGGGATGAAACAATAGTTAATAATATTGTTTCCCAAGGAGGAAATATTTTAATTATTGTTGAGCGAAACCATTATGAGGGAATAAAGCAAAAATTGGAAGATAACAAAGGGATTAAGATAAAGCTATCACTCCAAAATCAACAAAAAGAAGAACCATCAAAAGGAAAGAAATTTGAAAATGGAGCCCAGAATTTTGAAATGCCGAATGACACTCAAATATCTTCTTCGTTGGCTGACAGGGCGAGCGTAGAAGAGCAAAGGAATCCTGGAGGTATTGATTTCAATCCCACCAATCTCGACCTCCAAATCAAAGGCGAAGGAATGGACTTTAATCTTTTTTATGATTGCCCTGAAGGGACGGTGCAGTTTAACGCTGCCAAATGCACCCCACGAAATTCGGAGCAACTCCAAAATCTCCCCATTCCCGGCCTTTATCCGGTGATCTTTAGCGTCGTCCCTGTCCCGAATTTGCTTCCCCTTTTAGGCCTTGATACGAACCAGCTCACCTCAGAGCAAGAACGAGCTGCACTGTAATTTCCAAAGTTGTGAACTTTCCTTGACCATCATAATAAAAGCCTTTATTCTATAAGTTGATGAGCGATGGCTACGGGTTGCGAGTACCGGGAATGGAAGTCCTTGTCCAGGTGCGTCAGGACTTGCTCTTCTAAGAGCCTACAATTCTGTTCTCAGGAGCGCCGACTTCCATTGTGGTGTCGCGCTCACCGGTCAGACCCCAAAATTGAGAACCAAAATGAAATCCATGAGTAAATCCAGAGCAATTTGGAAACCAAAAGTCAAAAACCAGCGAGTTTATACGCTGGAGGTTTTCATCACCAGTGGTCCCATTAGTGAGAAATTCGCCAGAAAGAATCCGGTGGTCTCCCGCATCATCCAGATCAGTGGAAGCCAGACTCTGCAGGATCTTCACCATGCGATCTTTGATGCTTTTGAAAGAGAAGACGAACACATGTACGAATTCCAATTCGGCGGTAAGGGGCCGATGGATTCGGATGCAAAATCGTATGTTTTGCCCATGGCCGTGGATGATCCGTTTTCCGATGGAGAGGAAAAGAGTGATCTGACCCGCACGACCATCGGGTCTCTGGGTTTTAAAATCGGGGATGCCTTCGGATACTGGTTTGATTTTGGCGACGACTGGTGGCATCAGATTAATGTGGTTGCCATCGAGGAAAAACCATCGGGGAAGTATCCCAGAATCGTCAAGCGTGTTGGCGCCAGCCCGCCGCAATACCCGGACTGGGATGGGGAGGAATGATTCTATCATGAAAAGACTTGTTGCCTAATAAGGATGTCTCGATGAGCTTATCTAAATTGGCAACAACTCTAAAGAATTCGAAACAAATGAATTGTTTTTTTGAAGTTGCGTTGAAGTTGCGCAAAGCCGTACCATTCAGTGGAAAATGGAAACATCAAGGTTTTAAAATTGTTTTGAGTGCCATAGCATTTAATGCTATACTCTAATTGGATAAGAGAATGCGATATCTGCAAAATTGATATTGTTTAAGGTTATTCGATCAGTATGACTTGGATGAAAATTATTTTAAAAGCGTGTTGGATGATATCTTTGTGGGGCGGAGTATTTCTCTCGGTGGTAAATTATACAAAATTAGATCGGCCGGAAAAAGTAAAGGAAAAAGCGGAGGTTTCCGGAATATTTTCTATTGGAAAAAGGAAGAATTTATTATCTTTTGTTACATTTTCTCCAAGAATGAGCGAGAAAATCTTGTCACCCGGGAATTACACGCTTTGAAAATTTTATCTGATGAGTATTCGAAATTAACGTCCCACGAGATCGACCAGTGCATCAAAAACAAAATTTTCATGGAGGTTCGATATGATAAAAAAGAGGAATAGCCAGCATGGCGTGATGGGAATGGTGGAGGAAAGTCTCGATGACCTTTCCCAGATTAAGGATGTTGCTCAATCGATCCGCAAGTTTAATAAACTGAAATACCCTTCCCCCAGAGAGTATACGGCTGAGGACGTACAAAACATTCGCAAGAAACTGCATGTTAGTCAGTCGGTATTTGCGTATTTGCTAAATACCCAGATCACCACAGTCCAAAAATGGGAAAGAGGAGTTAACACCCCTAGTGGCCCAGCCAGTCGCTTAATACAAATTTTAGAGAAAAAAGGGCCGAAAACCTTTCAGTTTGCATAAAGTCAGTAACATTTTATAGCGTTGGAATTGGAGGATTCGGTAAGTTGGTAAGTAAAATCGCGTGTGAGCTGGACGATTTTTTTCTCCTCATTTCCTCAGATTCTAATCTCGAGATTTTAAATAGCGTTTTGCGTGAAAACATGTTGAGGAATTTTCTGTCCGCACAATGTTCCATTTCTTTAACAAAATCCACGGGAAGCTTATTAATCAAGCTAATCAATTTTGCAACCCGATCTTTGGTGACACCGAAATTATTTCTAATGTTTTTATAGGTCGTATCGGGATGGTTCTCGAGGAATTGGCGATAAACAATGGCCTCCGCTATTATGTTTTTGTGTTTGAAGGGCGCGGGACGAGAATCCAACGCTTGGGAGGTGTCGATATAGAGCAGACAAGCGCGTTTACGCTTTCGGTAGAGTGATACAACTAATTGGATTTCTTTGGTTTGGGATGTTTGACCTGAGTTCGAACCGGGCAGCTTGTTTGCGCGAGCCCCCCCAGCAATAGTTTCCCTTAACCGTACGATTTATTATGAAAAAAATATTCCACTGCATTAAGGAACCCGTTAGCGGTTGGACGCATATTTTAGGCGCTGGTCTGGCGGTTGCTGCTTTAGTTGTTTTAGTCTCCCGGGCAGCAGCGCAGGCCACGGTTTGGCACGTGGTTTCATTCTCAATCTACGGGGCCAGTTTAATCGCTCTTTACACGGCGAGTGTTTTGTACCATTCCTTGAAAGTTTCCTTTAAAACAAACGGAATTCTAAGACAGTTAGACCATGCCATGATTTATTTTTTGATTGCCGGAACGTATACGCCGGTTTGCCTGATTGTTTTGCGCGGCGGCTGGGGTTGGAGTTTGTTTGGCATTAATTGGACGCTGGCCATTGCCGGAATTATTTTGAAATTGGTTTTTCGTGAGCCCAGGCAATGGGTGATTGTTTTGCTATTCGCGTTTTATATTATTATGGGATGGCTGATTGTGGTTGCCTGGATGCCGCTGATGCGCGCGATGCCGCCGGGAGGAACTTTTTGGTTGGTTTTAGGCGGAATATTTTACACAGCCGGGTCAGCTACACTTAATTGGAAACGTCTGAATTTCTCGCCGTATTTCGGCGCCCATGAGACATGGCATCTCTTTGTCATGGCGGGCAGTTTGAGCCATTTCTGGATGATGTTTAAATATGTAATGTATGTAAAGTAATTCTTAGCCGAAACGTCATCCCTTTCGATTTCCCACCCAAAATATTCTCGCCCCTTCAACGAGCAAAAAGAGAGTCAGGAGCAAAAGCATGGCGCCGGTGATCCCGATGGGATCAAGGGCAAATTGCTTTTGGATGAAAATGGTCTGCAGCCAAGGCTTGATCACTAGATATAAAGAAATGACGGCGACTAAAATCATAAAAAAGGAAGGCAGTAAAGTGACGAGAAATAATTTTGAATCATTTTTGGTTTGAGGTTTCTTGAACAACCATAAGCTTAATCCGAAAAGAACAATGGCCGCCAGCAGTTGATTGCTGGAGCCAAAGACTGTCCAGAATATTTTCCATCCCGGGATGACGTTTCCCTGCGCGTCAACGATGGGGTGTGTAAGAAAGATAACCGGTAAGATCAAAGTGATCACCGTCGCCGCGTAAGCGCTCCATGTGGCCCGCCAGCCGGTGAGTTCCTGAAAGATGTACCGGCCCAAACGCGTCGCCACATCCAAAGTGTCGTAAACAAAAGTGGCGAAGGCCAGTAAGGCGAAGTTTAGGGCAAATTCCCGGTTTACGCCGATGCTATTTAAAAAAATCGCGATGCCGTTGGCATAAATTTGATTAGGATCTTTTAACGCCTGCGCTTGGGATGAGGTTAGAATCATTACGGTGCTTAAGGCGATCACAGCGACAAAACTTTCCAAGAGCATCCCGCCGTAGCCAACGACCCTGGCGTCCGTTTCTTTCGAAAGCTGTTTGGAAGTTGTTCCCGAGGCAATGAGGCAATGGAAACCCGAACAGGCCCCGCAGGCCACTGTAGTAAAAAGAATAGGCAGCAAGGGAAATCCCTGCGGATTGGTCCAGCCAGTAAAGGCGGGATATTGAATGATGAACCCCTGCGTGAAATTTCCGATAACAATACCCAAAAAGCTTGCCCCGGCAGTCAGGGTCAGAAAAAATCCTCCCAAATATCCGCGCGGCTGCAATAACAGCCACACCGGAATTACTGCCGCGAAAAAACAATATGCCAAAAGCGCCATATTCCAGGTGGCCTTAAGGTCCAGGCCAAAAAGCGCCGGAAGTTTTAAAGGCAAAACTGGTCCGAGATAAATACAAACAAAAACCAACGGGATAAAAATCGCGGTTGTTATTCCCAGAGGCAGAGGAAATTTTTTTAAGATGAGACCCATAATTAGGGCCAGGCCTAAGTACATCATCGATGAAGAAGCGACGCCGGCGCCGCGCGTTTCATCCATAAATGTGCTGGCGGTGATGTCGGTAAAGGCGGTGATAATGTATACAAGAGAAAACCAAAGGAAAAGGAGAAAGATAATAAAGGGACGCTTTCCCATGGTTTCTCGGAGGACTTCGGCGATGGATTTTCCCTGATGACGAAGTGAGGCGACAATGGTTACCATGTCATGAACACCGCCGATAAAGATGCCGCCGAAGATAACCCAGAGAAAAGTCGGCAGCCAGCCAAACCACATGCCGGCAAGGATTGGCCCGACAATTGGTCCAGCCGCGGCAATCGCGGAAAGATGCTGACCTAAAAGATATGTTTTTCCGGCGGGAACAAAATCTATGTTATTGCGGAATTCATGCGCGGGGGTGGGTTGATCATTGCGCAGATTCAGCCATTTGTTTAGTAGGTTTCCGTAAAGAAAATATCCAGCGGACAGCAGGATGATGGAGATGAGGGTGAGAAGGAGAAGGTTCATTTATAGCTTAGAATTTGTGTGCTTTTCGTCATTGCGGGGGCATTTTTTGCCCGCACTTGCTTTCCTTTAATATTTTTAAAAAGAGGAAGCAAGTACAGTCGCTACGCTCCTTCGCAATGACAAAGGCATAAATGCAGAGACGGCTATTCCTTAATCCTCAGATCATGAAACGAGCGGTGGACGAAGAATATCGCGATAGCAAAAAAGACAGCTGCCAAAATTAAATTGGTCGTCTTGGGCAATTCAATAGCCAGTTCAATCGCGAGAAGTCCGAAAAGGGTGGTGAATTTGATGACCGGGTTCATGGCCACCGATGAGGTATCTTTAAAAGGATCGCCAACGGTATCACCCACGACGGTTGCCGCGTGCAATTCCGTCCCCTTCTCTTTATATGTGACCTCAACGAGTTTTTTGGCATTGTCCCAGGCGCCGCCGGCATTGGCCATGAAGATGGCCTGGAAAAGTCCGAAGAGGGCAATCGAGATAAGGTAACCGATGAAGAAAAAGGAATTCAAACACGCGAAGGCCAGCGTGCTGAAAAATATTGTCAGGAACAAATTGATCATTCCCTTTTGGGCGAATTTGGTGCAGATCTCGACAACTTTTTTGCTGTCTGCAATAGAAGCTTTTTGAACGCCATCAAGTTTTATATTGGCCTTGATGAATTCCACCGCATGATAAGCCCCGGTTGAGACCGCGTGCATAGAGGCCCCGGAAAACCAATAAATCACCGCCCCACCGGCAATCAACCCCAGCAGAAATGGCGGATATAAAATAGAAAGCTTATCAATATTGGCGGTAAGCCCGATGGTTAAAATCATAATGATGGAAAAAATCATGGTCGTGGCGCCGACAACCGCCGTTCCGATTAAAACCGGCTTGGCCGTTGCCTTAAAAGTATTTCCCGCGCCATCGTTAGATTCCAAATGATGTTTGGCATTATTAAAATCCGGTTCAAAACCAAAATTTTTTTTAATGTCCGCTTTGATATTAGGGAGACTTTCAATGAGTGAAAGTTCATAAATAGATTGAGCGTTATCGGCCACGGGTCCATAAGAATCCACCGCGATGGTGACCGGCCCCATGCCTAAAAATCCGAAGGCCACCAAGCCAAAGGCAAATACCGACGGAGCAATCATGATCTGGTCCAGGCCCAAAGTGCTGACCCCATAAGCGACGCCCATCAGAATCAACATGGTCAATCCCATCCAATAAGCGCTGTAATTCCCGGCGGTAAGTCCAGCCAGGATGTTAAGGGAAGCCCCGCCTTTTTTGGAAGAGTGATAAATATTTTCAACATACGCCGATTCCGTGGAGGTAAACATTTTGACCAATTCCGGAATGATCGCGCCGGCAATAGTCCCGCAGGTGATGATCGAGGCTAATTTCCACCACATGGTTTCATCCGCCAGGCTTGGGATCAAAAGATAAGAAGATATATAGGTAAAAGCAATTGAGACAAACGAGGTTATCCAGACTAGGGAGGTTAAAGGAGTTTCGAAATTCATTTCGGTTGCTTGAGAGTAATGCGCCTTTGCGATCGCCCCATTGATCCAGTACGAGACACTGCTGGCGATAATCATCACCAAGCGCATGACAAATATCCAGACCAGAAGCTGGACCTGAAACGCCGGATCTTTCACCGCTAAAAGGATAAAGGAGATTAAGGCCACACCCGTAACGCCGTAGGTTTCAAATCCGTCGGCGGTTGGTCCGACAGAATCACCGGCATTGTCTCCGGTACAATCCGCGATGACACCCGGATTCCGGGCATCATCTTCTTTAATATTAAACACAATCTTCATCAAATCTGAACCGACATCGGCAATCTTGGTAAAAATTCCGCCGGCAATTCTCAAAACAGACGCGCCTAACGATTCGCCGATAGCAAAACCGATAAAACACGGCCCCGCGTATTGAGGGTCGATAAAAAGCAAAATGCAAAGCATGACAAAAAGTTCAATGCTGATTAAAAGCATGCCGATGCTCATCCCGGCTTGCAAAGGAATGGCGTAGACAGGATAGGGTTTACCTTTAAGACTGGCGAACGCAGAACGGGAATTGGCCAGCGTATTAATGCGCATGCCAAACCAGGCGACAAAATAACTTCCGGCAATACCAATAAGGCTGCAGATCAAAATGACGGCGACTTTGATGAATTCAAAATGGCGCAGCCAGCCGAAATAAATGGCGATGATAATACCGACTAATAATTCTAAAATAAGGATGAATTTGCCTTGAGTGATGAGATAGGTTTTGCAGGTTTCGTAGATCAGCTCCGAGATTTCGTGCATGGAGCTGTGAACTTTCATATTTTTGATTTGGAGGAATTGTACGACTCCGAAGATAAACCCAAAAATGCAAATGGACATGCCCCATAAAAGCAGGGTGCGGCCATTGACGTTCATAAAATTGACCGAGGATAAATCCGGGATGATCAGATCCGCTTCACTGGCCAAAACCGGTTGGACAATAGCTAATGCCGCTAGGGCCAATAAAACCAAAACCGATGTTCGCATTAAACCAAACCTTCGACGCATAACGCAGCCTCCTTTATTTTTTACTGCACAGTGCAGTAGTTTGTTTATTTATACCGAACATTCATTCAATATTCAACAGAAATTTCGGCAAGTTTAAATTATAGTTGTCGGAGCACTAGAAAAATGATATAAGGAAGCAGTCGGAAATCTGTAATTTTTTAATTTTTATCATAGTCATTAATACCCGCGTGGTGTTAATGGTCCTAGTGAAAGGAGAGCTATGCGAAATAAAATTTTGGTGACCGTTTTGTTGGGGATGTTGAGTGTCTCATTAACCGGGTGCGTGGCCCTTTTGGCCGGGACGGCCGGAGGCGCGGGAACATCGGTGTGGCTTTCCAATAAATTGGTTCAAGACGTGGATGCTTCTTTTGATAAATCCATTAGCGCGGCCAAATCAGCTCTGGAAGTCCTGAAGTTAACCATCAAGAAAGAAACTAAAAAAGAAGAAGTGGCCCAGCTTAAAAGTGAATATTACGACAACAAAATGATTTGGATTGATATTCACAAAACAGCCATTAACAAATCAAGGATAGAAGTTCGCGTTGGAATCAAAGGAGATGAGATAGCTGCTCGAAAAATATTAGATGAGATTCTAAGAAAATTGTAAGTCCTCGTTAAGGGGTAAATTTGTTTCAATCGTTCCAATTCGGCGATGAAGTTAATGGTGCCATGGGGCAGATTTTAAAAATTGGTACGTGTATTTTGGGGTTGTTTTTTGGAAGTGTTGTGCCGGGAATGTCTGCAGACAACCCTTCAGATGGTTTGTCACCTGATAAAATTGTCGAACTACAGGTCTGCACGGACGATAAACTTCGGGTAAAATTTTTGTGTAACCCGGACTGGGCATTGGAAACGGAAGCAGATGCCATGTTGATTGTTATTTCCGAGGATCCCGCGGTCACGATGACCATTGCCAAGTCGAAATCTCCGGTTATTTTTCTTGGACAATTGACCAAAGAGGCCTTGCAAGAAATGGGCCAGTATGCCGAAGGCTTTAGTCAGGAGAAGGCTAAACTTGCCTCGGGAGATGCGATAAAGGTACAAGGCTTTTCCAGAGAATTCCCCGAAATCCGCCTGCTGGATTATTATCTGCTCCATGATTTGAGCTTGTACAGCGTACTTTTTTCAGTCAACCCCAAAGAGAAGTTCGATGACTTTGGGCCTTTGTTGAATCAAATTGCCGATAGTTTTGGTTTCTTGGAGTAATATTAATAATATGCCTAACGAACCCGAGATAAAAACCACAGAATTCATGCGCGCCGGTGTTATTGATATCGGCTCAAATTCGATTAAATTCATTATCGGCGAAAAAGACGGCGACAATATTAAGGTCTTGGAGTCTTTAAAGAATGTCATCCCCATCGGTAATTCCACTTTTTTCAAAGGCTACATCTCTCAGGAAACGACCAACCAAATCATCGGCATTCTGGAAAAGTATAAAAAAGTTTTAAAGGAATACGACCTGGCCAATGTGAAGATCATTGCCACCACCGCCATTCGCGAGGCCCGCAACAAGGACGTGTTTTTAGATACCCTTTATCGCAAAACCGGGTTTAAGATCGAGATCTTTAGTGTTGGCGATGTTATTTATTATATTGACGCGTATATTTCCCATAAATTGAAAGACACGTATCCGATCCACACTAAGAATTTAATCATCGCGGAAATCGGGGCCGGAAGCCTGGATATCTCGGTCATGCGCAAAGGTTTTACGCTGATGAATGTCGGCCTTTCCATCGGCGCCTTGCGGTTAAAACAGCTAATGAGTAAATTGGACGGTAGCCGTGAGGAAATCCTGGAGGCGGTTAAAGAATATATCGAAAATGATTTTTCTTACTTAAAGCGGATCATTCCCCGCATCCAGATTGATGACGTGATTCTTATTGATGAAAACTATTCTTATCTCCAGAGCATTTTGCCTAATAAAAAACGGGAATCAGATTTTTTTCAGTTTGAGGTAAAGGATTCCAAAGAGGTGCTGGACCAGCTTTTAGACCGCAGCATTGAAGATGTCGTCCGCGCGCATAAAATTCCCCCGGAAGTGGCCGACACGATGGTCGCTTACGCGATAATTCTCGATATGTTTTTTACACTGACCCAAAATCAGTACATCTATATTCTGGAGACGTCTCTGTCCGAGGCGATTTTGGCGAATATCCTTTTTGACCTGGAACTTTCCGAAAAATATAACAAGAAAAATCAGCTTATCTCGGTTGCTAATTTTTTGTGTAATAAATACGATGTGGACACTAATCATGTTCAGCATGTCGCCAATCTTGCGAAGGTTCTTTTTGAACATCTTAAGGCCCACCTGGGTTTAAATGAGGATGATCTGTTGTATCTTTTACTGGCGGCCTATCTACACGATATAGGTATTTTTATTCACAACCGTTCTCACCACAAACATTCAGAGTACATTATTAATTCTTTAAGTCTCTTTCGTTTGACCGAGGAAGAGATGAATATCATCGCCTGTATCGCCCGGTATCACCGCAAGGCGCTTCCCTTGGGGACGCATCCTTTATATAATTCACTGCCATCCGATCAACAAATCCTGGTGCAGAAGTTAAGTGCTTTATTAAGGATCGCCAATTCCCTGGACCGTTCCCATAAGCAGAAGGTAGAAAAGCTTGATATCAAGTTTAGCCGTGCCCAGGATGTGACGCTGTTAGCCTTCACTAAAGATAGTTTGATATTAGAGAAGGCTGATTTCCTCGAGAAGAAAGATCTCTTCGAAGAGATCACCGGTAATAGCATTAACCTCGTTGTTAAGAATTCGGTTT
>Ga0247727_10008520_pt1 | contig 19013 bp, 16 predicted proteins | sample WisWelCaveWW1625_FD_202498 | JGI IMG/M metagenome (GOLD analysis project Ga0247727, IMG submission 202498) | Biofilm microbial communities from Wishing Well Cave, Virginia, United States - WW16-25 | ecosystem: Environmental > Aquatic > Deep subsurface > Groundwater > Cave microbial mat | place... | reverse complement strand
GAGCAAAAAGCCGATATTAGAGTCTTCGCCAGACGCAGGAGCCCTGAAAAGGTGAGGGCTGAAGAGTTTGTTGGTGATATTGCCGACCCGGTCGAAGTCAAGAATGCCATTAGGAGTTGTGATGCTGTAATCCATCTGGCGGCCCTACGCGCTCGTTGGCATCGACAGATCTCGGAGTTTGAAAGGGTAAACGTGGATGGAACCCGTACGGTTTTGGAAGCAGCTATGCAAGAGGGGGTGAAGAAGTTCATTCACATTTCGACGGCCATGGTCCTGGGTCCTTCTCATGGCAAATGCAAAGATGAAAGTGATGATGGTTCCCTTCTGCGCTTTGTGAGCGAATATCAGCGCACCAAGTATCTCGCCGATCGACAAGCCGAACGGTATGAAAAAATGGGGCTCCCTCTGATTACACTTTTTCCCGGGACGACCTATGGGCCGTCGCGGTTCCGCGGAGAAAGCACGGTAACCGACATTACGCTTTCCTTCGCCGGCGGGCATTTCGTTCCTTGTATCGGGAACGGCAATATGCTTCGCAACCTGGTCTATGTAGAGAGTGTTGTGGAAGGGATCTTGCTCGCTTTGGACAAAGCAAAACCGCGCGCAAAATACATCCTTGGTGGTGACAACGTTTCCCAAATTCAGCTTTTGGATCTGGTAATTGAATTGGCAGGACGCGATGCGGCATACAGGCATGTGCCGCTTTGGACTGCCAAAGTTGCCGGCTGGGTCTTTGAGAGAATAGCCCCGCTGACTGGGAAATGTCCGTTTTCACGCGCGACAGTGGATTGGCTTTCACAAGAGTGGATGGTTTCTTCTGAGAAGGCGGAAAGAGAGTTGGGATACAGGCCCTTGCCGCTAAGGGAAGGCCTCCGGTTGACTCTGGCTGCATGTTTAAACGAAAGGCATGCGGCATGTTGACTTATGAAGGCGCCCGCCTTTATTGCGATGGTCATTCCATCCAGGATCTGGCGGAACACTTTTCCACCCCTTTCTTTCTTTTCAGTGCCCGGGATATTGCCGCGAACTATAGCTCTTTAACGGACGCCTTTTCGTCACTGCCTTCGGGTTTTTCTATCGACTACTGCGTCAAAACAAACTATGAGGGCGCCATCCTTCGTCTTCTTAGACGTATGGGCGCGGGAGTAATGTTGAGTTGTGGTTTTGAATTTTCTCTTGCTCAAGAAGCCGGATTTCAACCCGAACGAATCACAGTTCACGGCCCTTGCAAAACCGACCAGGAGCTGGAGACGGCAATCTCAGCAGGAGTACCTTTGATCCATGTTTATACTGTCCAGGAGCTGGAACGGATTGCCGAGTTTGCCGCTCATCATCAAATCGTGGTAAACATCTCCCTCCGGCTTACATCTCCCGGCCCCTGGTGGGCCAGAGGATTGGTGGGTTGGTATGCAAGACGGCTCGGAATTCCCTGGCAAGAAGCATGCGACACTTTCCGAAAAGCGAGTTCCTACTCATGGCTTCGTCCCGTTGGTTTCAGTGTACATCTGGGCACACAAATAACCCGGTCTCGTCCTTACCTGGTCGCAACGAAAGGACTGATTCGTCTTGCCGAAAAATTGCAAAGAGATGGTCTGGCTGTCAGTCAAATCAGTCTGGGAGGAGGCTGGCCGTCCAATACTCTGCAAAAATCGGGTTGGAGATGCGTTTCCGAAAAGTCAGTCGCAATGAAAACCCGAAGTCGGCCGGACTTGCTGTCCTTTGTGGCGCGTAGTGTGGCGGAAGGTTTTCTGTCACAGATGAGAAGATCCGCGCTCACTACATTTCCACATGTCCGGCTCGAACCAGGACGCAGCCTGATTGGACCCGCCGGGTTGCTCGTTTCTCGTATCAGAGCGGTTCGAAATCGCTGGTTTTTCGTGGATACCTCACGAAATGTTCTTCCCGAATCTCTCATGGTAGCTCACCGTTCGATCTTGCCTGCCGCCGAATGCGACGCCGGTAGACGATCTCTCTGTTGCATTTCAGGAAAGACCCTGAACACAATGGACGTACTCGCTGTGGCTGTAAAGCTTCCTCCCCTTCAGCCGGGAGATGTCGTGGTCTTTCTTGACGCCGGAGCCTATTCGCTCTCTCGTGCCTGCCGCTATGCCGGCGACATTCCTGACGCCTATCTGTTGGAGGTCACAGGAGAAATTGTTCAGATAAGAAAAGAGCATGAATTCACGGACATGCAGTCGTTGTAATCTGGAAAGCGGCCGGACCTTTTGGAACAAACAAGGGACCCGGTTTAGCCGATCTTTTGCCGGCGCCCCCACAACCAATCTGTATTTGGAAGAAGAACAACGACTCTTCAGGAAGTATTTCCTTAATATCAAGGGAAAGAAGGTGCTCAAGCTGGATCTGTGGAATGAAGCTCAGAACACAGAAATACTTTTATGGGCCGCGCGAGAGGGCGCTGATTGCTATGGCCTGGATATTGCGGAAACTACAGCACGAAAAGCAAGAAGCCGAAGTTTAAATGAGCGGATAACTATGCAGGTCATTATTGGTGATGCCGTGTCCCTTCCTTTTGACGGCAACACCTTTGATTACATTTATACGATGGGGACTTTGGAGCACTTACCCATGCCGGAAAAAGCCTTCGCCGAACTGGCGCGCGTATTAAAACCGGGTGGTGTGGGGATTATCGGCGTGCCCAATATTTTCGACCCTTTCCTGTTCTCGGTTGCCTCCAAAATTCTTCAGCGCTTTCAAATGTATCCTTATGGCTATGAACGATGGTATACGAACCGCGAACTGAAATGCCTCGTTGAGAACACAGGGCTTCACGCCACTCATGACGACGGGATACTTTTACTTCCCTGGTTTGTACGGTTTCTCGATCTTTACCTCTGGCAAAAATTCCCCTGGGCCTGTCGCCTTACATCCTTTATGGTGAAACCGTTTCGCTTTCTCACTTCTCTTCCCTGGCTGGTTCGCCACTACGGATATTTGACCGTATGCGTTGCAGAAAAGTAACGCGAATTCAGCCAACCCAGTACCAGTCGGCAAAAGCAGAGAAAAAGAACGGCTGGAAAATTGTAGCTCTCCTTTTCTCCTATAACAATTCTGAAATCACCGTCCCGACTCCCTTTGTCGCTCACGATCTGATCTATATCACAAACGGCTACGTCCGATTCAGCCGATCTACGCCATCAAAACGGGAGCCGGCGGTAATCCGCTGATGATTAGTCCGGTAATACATATAAGCCTTTGCTTTCTTGCTCAGGCTGCGAGACTTCACATATCCAACCGAATCGACTGTAATTGTATCAATTGTTTCTTGCCGTACGGCAAGAAATAGGGATACAGGAATCGCAGAGCGGATCTGCAGGTATCAAAGAACGGAGCGGGGTGGGATTCAAGACAAGATAAGAGCGCGGCTAACCATATGCTTCACTTCACGAACCTCCGTTCTTCAATTGAGTGGGTAGAATGCGCCAAAAGGTTCGAATCAATGTTTCCAGACGGGCCCTCACAGCCCTGTGGTAGGATAACTAACATGAAATTAGCGGCCATTGATATTGGAACAAATTCAATCCACATGGTGATTGTGCGTGTGGAACAACACAGGATTTTTGAGATCATCGACCGGGAAAAAGAGATGGTTTTTCTCGGCAAAGGAAGTTTACTTTCGCGAAAACTTCCGCAGGAGAACATCGATCGCGGACTGGCTGCGCTAAAGGCATTCAAGCAAATTGCGGATACGCACAATGTAGATGAAATCATCACAACGGCAACAAGCGCTGTCCGTGAAGCGCGAAACGGCCGTGAATTCATGGAGCTGGTCAAGAAAGAGACGGGTATCGAGATCCGGTTACTTTCGGGAACGGAAGAAGCGCGCATGATTACGCTCGCTGTCCGTGACGTAATTGACCTGAAAGATCAGCGCGCTTTGATTATGGATATCGGTGGCGGAAGCATGGAATTGATCGTTGCGGACGCACGCCATATTTATTTCGCTCAGAGCCTTAAAGCAGGAGTCATCCGGTTGGCTGAGCGCTTTGTGAAAAATGATCCGCCTTCCCCCCGTGAGGTCAAAGAGCTCCAGAAATGGTTGAACAAAAGACTCGAGCCCCTCAGCAGGAAGATTCAGGATTTGAATCCGGACATTTTTATCGGAACATCCGGAACGATTCTTGCGATGGGTGAAATAGTTCGCGCAGCGCGTAAAAACGGCAAGGGGAAAAGCGTTATTCGTATTACAGAATTAGAAGATATAAATGAGAAGTTGCAAACGACAACGCTGCAGGAGCGAATCAAGTTCCCGGGTCTCGACAAAAAGCGGGCGGGTCAGGTGATCGGCGGCGGCATACTCATCGAGACGGTGATGGAACATTGTCGCGCAAACGAACTGATTCTCTGCGATCGTGCGTTGCGGGAAGGGCTCATTGCGGAGTACCTGATCCGGAGGACTCCGACAGAGCCGGCGCGTGTTCAGGCGCGCGAGATGCGCAGTAATAGCGTCATCAATTTATTGAACCGCTGGGACATCGATCGCAAGCACATGGAACATACATCGCGTCTGGCCTTGCAACTGTTTGACGCGCTGACTGCTGTTCACCGGTACGGGGCCGTGGAGCGGGAATTGATGGAATACTGCGCTTTGCTGCACGACATTGGACGCGTTATCTCTTATCCGGCACACCAGAAACACGGCTGGTACATCATCCGTCATGCGAACCTGATCGGGTTTCAGCAGGCTGAAATCGACATGATTTCCGCAGTGATTGCTTATCATCGCGGCAAAAAACCGAAACGGAAAGATGACTACATAGGGCACCTCAGCAAGAAGCAGAGAACCGTTGTGAAATTGCTGACGGGCATTCTTCGCATTGTGGATGGTCTGGATCGCCAGCACAACCAGATGATTACGCAAATCCAGGCGAAAAGTGAGGCGCCCAAACATCTTTCCGTGGCGCTTGTTGCAGAAGAACCGGCGTTGATTCTGCTCCGCGCCGCCATTGAACGGTGCGGGCTCCTGCAAAAAACCTTGAAGCTGAAACAAATCGAGTTTCATCTCGAAAGCAGTGTCTCTTCTGCGCGCGCAACAGCCGGATAAAAATGTGTCTCATCAGACGCTCACCGGTAGTCAAATTCCTCAGAAGCTGACTCCCTGGAAAGGGCTGCTGCAGCTTGCTGATCCCGAAATCTGGGTTGCTTCCATTGTGCCGTTCTCGCTAGGGACGTGTCTTGCCGCCGGTCACACTGGAAATGCCGATTGGACTCTTATCGTTCAGGCGCTTGTTGTGCTGTTCCTGGTTGAAACCGGCAAAAACGGATTAAACGAGTATTTTGATTACCTGTCCGGCGCAGATCGTTTTGTAGAGCCGGTGGATCGCACAAATTTCAGCGGTGGTAAGAAGGTCATTGTCGATCATCTTCTTACTCTTACTCAGGTCGGATGGATTTCCGCCATTACCCTGATAGCGGCGGGGGTTGTCTCGATACCGCTGGTGATTCAAAAGCCCGGGCTTGCGGTCTTCGGCTTGCTGGGAGTGTTTTTTGCTGCCGCCTATTCGGTTCCACCATTTCAACTTTCCTATCGTGGTCTGGGTGAATTTGCAGTGGGTTTGACCTTTGGACCGATCGTTGTCTGCGGCGCATACTACCTGCAGACAGAAGTGATTGGCGTGGAGCCGCTTTTGTTATCGATACCGATGGGGTTCCTGATCGCGAATGTCCTCTGGATCAATCAGATTCCGGATGTGGGCGCGGATCGAAAAGCAAATAAACGAAATCTCGTCGCGAGGACCGGGCGCGAAGGAGCACTTTCTGGATATGTTCTTCTATTTGTAACGGCCTTTGTCTCGCTTCTTTTTTTTTCAATCCTGCTTCGCGAGCCTGTATATTTGATTGGTCTTGCCGGTTTCATCCCCGCGCCAATCGCAATCGGTATCGCTGGAAAGAATCTTCTCGATTCGCAAAAGCTTGTTTCCGCCAGTGCGCTTACGATCCATATTTATCTTCTTACCGGAATCCTGCTTTGTGTGGCCGCCCTGTCGCCACTTGCGGTACAGGATTCCATTATTGGCGCTCCGCGGTAGAATAGGATAAGGAGAACGAAATGACCGATCGTCACAGTTTAATATTAATTGCAATTGGCCCGGACAAAGTTGGACTGGTAGAAGAGATTTCCGATTACATAAAACAATACGGCTGCAATATTGAAGACAGCAAGATGGCTGTCATGGCCGGTGAATTTGCTTATATTGTGCTGATTTCCGGAAGCGAGTTGAATATTACGGCTGTCGCAGATAACCGGAACACTCTTTCCTCGCAAACCGGACTCGAAGTTTTTGCTCGAAAACCGCTGGCGCGAAAGTCTGCGCCGCCGTCCCTGCCGTATGAGTTTCGCGCCTCCTGCATGGACCATCCGGGAGTTGTGCATCGCCTCAGCACTACGTTGAGCGACCTGGGAATCAACATCGAATCGATGGAAACAAAGACGTACGCCGCGCCCGACAGCGGAACCGCTATTTTTCGTATGGAAGCCATGCTGTCAATTCCTGCATCGGTGAGCATCAATCAATTGCGCGCTCAACTTGCCGAAATCGAGAAACAGGAAAATATTGATATCGACCTGATTCCGGCGCATTGACCTCGTTTTGGAAAGGGGCACCGGGAACTGAGATTCAGGCCGTTTCAAACGTGCGTGCCGGCGCCGGCATACCGTTGGTTTTCAAGAAGGTCTTGAAGCTTTCCTTGTCTAAAGCTTTTTCATAGGCATCCCCGGCAGAGACGATTTCCCGGGACACATAATCCTGCAGACATTGATCCATGGAGATCATTCCTTGCTTCTTTCCGGTCTGAATCAAAGAGCTGATCATCGAAGATTTGTTTTCCCGGATCATGGAGGCCACGGCCCCCGAAGAGAATAGAATTTCCAGGGCGGCGACTCTTCCTCCTTCTTTCCCTTTCAGAAGCTGCTGAGAAATAATTCCCCTCAACACACTGCTCAACACAATCCGGGTTTCTTCTTGCTCCTCAGCCGGGAAAGCGCCGATCATTCGATCTATGCTTTTGGCCGCGCTGTTTGTGTGAAGAGTGCCAAAAACCAGGATGCCTGTTTCCGCAGCCCGCAGGGCAGTGTTGATCGTTTCCAGGTCTCTTAGCTCACCCACCAGAATGCAATCGGGATCCTCTCTTACTGCAGCTCGAAGCGCATCAGGAAACGACAATGCATGCCGGCCCAGCTCTCTTTGACTGATGAGCGATTTCTTATTTACGTGCACAAATTCTATCGGATCTTCGACAGTGATGATATGAAAATTGCGGTTTGAATTGACGTAATCGATCATGGCTGCAAGGGTTGTCGACTTACCGCTTCCTGTTGGACCCGTAATCAAAACCAATCCCTGACTCATTTCCGCAAACTTTCTTACCTGAGCCGGCAGTCCAAGCTCATTGATGGTCAACACTTTGTCCGGAATGATTCGAAAAACAGCGCTCATCCCATGTTCCTGTTTAAACAGGTTCACACGGAACCGCCCGACTCCTTCCAGATGATACGCAAAATCGATTTCCCCTTTTTTCCTGCAAGCTTCCCAGTAGATTTCCGGTGTAATTGGTTTGATGAAGGTTTCAAAATCATTGGGCGACAGGCTGCGGTATCTGAGTGCTTCGATGTCTCCGGAGATCCGCAACACCGGAGGAGAGGCTACGGCCAGATGCAGATCTGAAGCCCCACGATCGTTCATCAGTTGCAACAACCGGTTGATTTTGTCGGATGGTAAACCGTTCATTCGTCTCTCCTAATTTAAAACGTCAAGTAGATATCATTTCCGAATTGGCAAGCGTTGATTCAAACGCCTGGACCCAGGAAAGGTTCCACCAGCTCCTTGTTGATTGCTCTTGCAAAGGCCGCGGTGGGATCCGCCTTCTTTTGCTCCAGGAGCTTCAAAAGCGATTGATCGAGCAGACACATTCCCAGATCCTGTCTTGTTTGTTGAACGGACGGGATCTGGAAAGTCTTTGCCTCACGGATTAACGAAGCTACGGCCTGTGTAACAAACAAGATTTCAAAAGCCGGAACCAGCCCATCTTTGTTCGGATTTGGAAGCAGCACCTGGGAGACAACCGCTTTCAGAGATTCCGAGAGCATGGTGCGAACTAAAGGCTGTTCCTGCGGTGGGAAGGAACTGATCACTCGATCAATGGAATTGGCGGCCGATGTAGTATGAAGCGTAGAAAGGACCAGATGTCCTGTTTCTGCCGCTGTGATCGCCATCCGGACTGTTTCCAGATCTCTCATCTCCCCGATCAGAATCACATCCGGATCTTCTCTAAGGGCGCTGCGAAGCGCTGTGGAATAGCTGTTTGTATGGGATCCGAGCTCTCTCTGGCTTATTAATGACTTTTTGTTTGTGTGGACGTACTCGATCGGATCTTCTATTGTGATCACATGTACATTTCTGGTCTCGTTGATCAGATCCACAAAAGCGGCAAGGGTCGTGGTCTTTCCGCAGCCTGACGGACCTGTGATGAGGACCAGCCCTTGATGCAAATAGGCCAGATCCCTCAGATTCGGAGAGAGGCCAACAGAATCATACCTGGGAACCGTTCGCGGGATAATCCGAAAAGTCGCGTGCATTCCGTTTCTTTCCAGAAAAACATTGGTTCGAAATCTCCCCAATCCGTTTTCCTTATAACAGTAATCCACGTGTCTTTGAGTAGCGAATCGGCTCATCTGAGTGTCGTTCATGCATTCCACGGCAAGTCTTTGAACATCGATCTGCGACAACTCCGGGTAATCCAGCGCGACAAGTGAGCGATGAATTCGAGCCGTAGGCTTGCAACCTACTGATAGATGTAAATCGGATGCTCCCAGGGAAATAGCGTATCGCAGAAAATCGCCTGTCTCCGGAGAAGAAATAGTTTTGGGATCAACCGCCTGAATCTCTTCCTTAGTGCTGCCATTCACCGCCGTTCCGCTCATACGGCTGACAAGCTCCGCTGCTTTTGTCCGGACGTAGTCTGTTTCCTTCTGGTACAATGTTTTTAGAAGCGGAATGGCTCCTGGATGGTTGATATTGTTTAATGCTTCCAGCATCTCCAGCTTCTCTTCGCCGTTGGCATCAGGCGACAGGCGGTTGAAATGTTCAATGGCTTTCGGATTTTTCAGAAGACCAAGGGCCTGAATGGCAAACAAGCGATTCTCTTCCGATTCCAGCATCTGAACCAGCGGCTGAAAGGCCCGGGGATCGCCGGAGCGGGCAAGCATCTCAGCAGCAGAATACCGGATCCACCAATCCTGGCTTTGAAGCAGCCCCATCAGAGATGAAATAATTTTTGGATTTTCGATCGTAACAGCAATGTTTTCTGCAAGACACCGGACTTTCTGATCGGCATCGTTCAATAACTGGATGATTCCCTCTGTGAACCGGTCGGACTCCTCTTTCAAGGAGCGGATTGCTCTTTCTCGTACCCACCCAAACGTGTCCATGAAGGCAATCAAGAATTTTCGCAAGATCCGCCTGGAATCGCCCTGTGATAACAACCGGGCGGCAATATTCCGAAGAACAGCATCGCTATCCTTGAGAAACTGCAGGACTTCGTCTTCGTAACGTTCCGGCGCTGACTGCACCAGATAGAGAAGAGCCTGAATTGCCGCATCGCGTATGCGCTGTACGTCCTCACATTGGAGAAGCTTTAATAGAATCGGGAAAAATCTGGGGTCGGAATAATGCAGCAATCCTTGAATCGTTTTAAAGCGGATCTCTTCATCCGGGTCTTCCAGCAAAGTTATACAATGCCAGAGAACGTCCGGCCGTCCTGTAGACACCAGGTAAGACATCGCTTTGAGACGGTTTGCGGGCATTTCATCCGACAGCAGCATCGATGCTACCGGAATGGCGTGATCCGCATCGACGCTGGGCAGGACCTCCAGCGCAACCTGGCGCAGATATTCCTCCTTACTGGCCCACAACCTCACCAATCGTGAAAGAGAAGCTCCGTTTAGTTCCACCAACAATTGAAGCAACGATTCCCTTTGCTTTGGCATCTTCCCTTTCGAAAAACCGATGATCTTCATGTTCCTTTCCGGATACTCGGTTTTGGCCAGGATCGTTGCGGCAAACTTTCGCAACGGGTCGATGTCGATGGTCATCCATAGCACGTCATCTACTGTCAGGTTTGGTTGTCCTGAAAATTCTTCCAGGGTCTCCTGTAATTCCGCATTTGACTGCCACTGGTGTGCCTTTAGTTTTTGTAGAATTGTTTTCTTTTCAGATATGAAGGTCTTCTTGATGTCTTTATCCGACAGACTGTTTTTCAGTTTTTCCCACATGCAATAAACGCTCCTGAGGTGCTCAAAAATGACTCGAATGGCGCGCCTTGCACGTTCCAGTTGGAATGTTAGCTTGACGAAATCCAGGCTTAAGAGCGAGGCATGGGTAGATGCTGCTATTTAAGAGGAAACGATGCAAGAATCTTCGATGGGAACGAGCCCCCTCCATCGAAAACCTGCATTTTGTATCATTTTTCTTCCACAGTGTCAAGCAAGATTTTCGGTCGCAATGTCTGATTCAGTGTATTACCGGTATTTGCCGGATTGGGGATCGTATTTCAGGCGACTTCCGGATTGCCGCCACCATTTGTTCATTTCGTTTAGCGCAGCAGCGTTTTCAGCAACGGTTTTCTCCGCATTGTACCCGAAATTCTTACCGGAATATTGAGACAGCATCTCAGCGGCCTGCTGGCGCGCGAATCCGGCTTCCTCATTATGCAATATTGCAATCAGCGTGAGAAAACCTTCCGGATCGCCCACCTGTAGCTGCGCAGAAGCAATCGTCAGCTTCAAAAAATCATCAAAGTTTTTTTTCGCTGCTAACCGAAGCGCCGAAATCGCATTGGGATCGTGTTGTTTTCCCAGCGCTTCGGCGATGGCCTCCACCATTTGTTCCGAAGTTGTTTTCTGCAAAAGACCAGTCAACGCGGGAACAATTCTCTTGTCGTGCATGTCTCCAAGATGCTTGACTGCGTCAAGCAGGTGAGCTTCGTCTTCCTCATCCAATTCCTGAAGAAACAGATCCACAGGTGATTTACGGATGCCGCTTTCCACGCTTTCCACTTTCTTGAACTGCGAAAGCCCCACGAAAAACAGGACCAGAAACAACCCCGTAACTCCGATCTGAAACATCGATTTAAGGCGCGAATCGGAATTCCTGATGAAATAGATCAGAGAAGAAAGAATCAATATGAACGAAAGCATGACGACAACAGCCGGACCCGTTGGATAATCCGCAAAATTAGACCATACGATTCCAGCGCCGCTTGCCAGGATCGCAACGCCCCATCCCAGAATCAATCTTCCGCTTACTGACGATTGCCACATCTGGGCGATAACGGCGGGCACCACCAGATAGGAAAACACCAGCAAAACCCCAACGACCGATACTGACTTGGTGATTACAACTCCGAATGACATATAAAACAGAATGTCCCAGAATCGAACGTGAATTCCCGATGCCTCCGCCGCTTCAGGATCCATGGAAATGGCAAGGAACTTCTTTCGAAAAATGATATGAAACACGCCGATGAAAGCATACAGAATCGCTACATTCCGCACGGATTCGGACGATACCAGCAGCAAGTCTCCGACCAGCATGTGTTTCAGATCTTCACCGCCGGTGGCTGACTTCGACAGTATTAGAATGGATGCAGCCGTAGCTGCCGCGTAGATGATGCCGATGAACGCTTCCTGAGGAACTTTCTCCCTTCGCATGCGGGCAACAGCAAAGGCCCCGGCGCCGAGAAAGGTAAACGCAAGCGAAAACAACGACACCTTCAGCGAATCTCCGTACGGATCATAGCCCAGGGTGGCTGCATAGGTAGCTCCAAGCGCGGCAATCTGCGCAAGCGCCAGATCCACAAAAATGACCTTTCGGGAAATCACGTGTATTCCCAGATAAACGTGCTTTATGGAAAGCACGAGACACGCGAGAAAAGGAAGCAACATCCATTTGAGATCAGCAATACTATCCATGGCTAACTCCCCTGTGATTTCAATGCGTCCTTGATTTTTTTGATGATGTGATCCATCAAATCGATATACGTTGGAATTCCGGATTCTCCTCCAACCTGATTCGGCAAAACCACAACCCGGGCGCCGGTCTCCTGCGCAATTCTTCGAGGGAGCGCCGGATCATAGAAGTTGTCTACCAGAATCAACGGAATTTTTTCCGCTTTGATCTTTTCCGTCAAATCGCGCACATGCTGAGGCCCGGGCGGAATGCCGGGTCGTTCCTCAATAGTGCCCACAAGCTGCATGCCGAATACGCGGACAAAGTAAACCCAGACGCGGTGAAACTCATACGCTTTGACTCCCCTTAGGGCTTCGGCCGTCTTTAACCAGCCACCCGCTTTCGCGGACAGCGGCTCGCCGCCAAAGTTGTTGTTCTGCAAGAAACTGTGCAACTCGCCATTCGCAACAAGACGGGTCAATTTCTGAATACCGACCAGCTTCAGCAGTTCCGGGCCGAACAACGCGTTATCGATGCGGTTGTGGAAATCTTTCATTCGCGATTCGTAGATTTCTGCTCCGGACGGATCAGTCCTTTTGAGCGCTTCACAAATATTTACTGCCTGGACCTTGACCCGCATCGGATCGAGCCAGACATGCGGGTTCCCCTGCGGGTGAATGTCTCCCATTTCGCGCGTTAATACAGACGGAATCTCGAGTGTCGGAATGCCGCTGGAAGCAATCAGGCGTCCGGGATTTCCTTTGAAAATTCGTGAGTTGCCGGAACCGTTTGCCACTTCATCGGCCCACAATTCCAGTGAAATTCCGTTCTCAATCATGAGATCTGCTTCCCGCGTTTTCTTCATCAAGACGGGAGTCGGACTGACAAAATGCGGGTCCTGATCGCCACGGGCCAGGGTTGTGATCTCAACACGGTCCCCCCCGATCTCCTGCGCCAGAGCAGCCAGTGTCGGCAATGTGCAAACAACGTGAACTTTTTGTTGCGCGAATGTATACGAATTTATTAGAACGAATAAAGCAAATAGGAATCTGGTTTTTTGCATTGTACACCTCATCTGTTCACCCAGTAAGGCTCCGGAGGATGCGACCCGAAGAGCCAGTTCAGCTCAAGGAATAAACTGTTGCGCCCATCCTCTTCAGCCAGATCGCTCCAGCGATGCTCGTAGTTGATACGGAATCGCAAGAACTCACTGAAGTAGTAGGAAACATAAGGCGTGATGCTGGTCCGGTGTAGATCAGGACTCAGCAAAACGTCGGTCCGGTCGTATCGGATGCCGGCGTACGTTCGCCTGTTGAATTGCCACTGTGAAAATGCTGTCAGGCCGACGGGCGTTGTTTCAGCAATCTCTTGCGCAGGACCTTCCTCTGCTTCTGCTGTAATGCCGGGAGCAAAAAACAACTCCCCGCCCAGAAGGAAAGAGCGCCATTGTCCCTGCAGGAATGGTTTCCAGCGATAAAGGAAATCAACTGCATGTGCCGTTGCCGAACCGGTTTCCTCGCCGGACGGATGGAAGTAAGTGGACCAGCCGAGATCCAGATCATGTCCTCCTTCAAAGGACCGGAAGTAGCGCAAGTGGCCGAGATACGAAATCCGCGATTCGGTTTGAGGCGACAGTGCGATATTTCCGCCATCCATCACTTCGAACGTCGCATCAAGACTGGCAGAAGCATCCCATGGAGTGGGGATGAAAACATTTGCGGAAAGTCCGTTTTGAATAAAGCCTTCTTCACCAAGAAATTCTTCAACGGGCAAAGAGCGGAACGTAGTCGGCAGATCATGAGTGTGAAGAATATTGGTTTTTCCAAATGACGGCCGGAAGCGTCCGGTTTTCAGCTTCAGTCCCAGCGGATTTTGTTCCAGAAACGGCAGCTTTTTGATACTGACGTACCCTTCCTCGACACCCGTTTCGAATTCACCTGGAAACTCCGATTCCAACGAGACGATCAAAACACCATCGGCATAAGGATCGACTGCAACACGAAAATCAATTTCGGTTTCGCGTAAGTTAAATTTGTCATCAATTCCGTTTCCCTCTTCATTGAATACATCCTGGTCGTCTGCGCGGCCCACGAGATTGCCAATGACTGAAATAGCCGGATTCAAAATGCCTGGAACTGATTGCTGCGCCGGTTGAGGAACAGGAGCGGTTTCCAGCCCGGGTGCTTGAAGCATCTGTATCTGGATTTGCTCCAGTTTTTGTTCCAGATCCCGGATGCGTTGCTCGTAATCTTTTCTAAGACTTTCAATCTGAACCTTTAACCCTTCAACCGCCGCATCCTGTGCGATTGCTGAACCTGTTAAAACGACTAGAACTATGAATGCGGAAAATATAATTCCGGACTTCATGATTGCTCCTTTCCTGAAGAAGAAAATGGACGTATCGCGAACTGATGAATAGCGAAACGGAAAAGGAATCAGCAGGAAGGAGGAGCACGACCGTCGTGAACAACACTCAGCTCGGAAACAACTGTCTCAGGCGACTGAAGAAAGTAGCCGCAAACACTTTGTTGTTGGGGCGAAGGATCAACCGAGCTGACCTGTTCAAAAGCGAGCTGGGAAACCTGACACGATTTGCAGTCCGCTGTCAGAGGGTCTTTGCCGTTAGGATGCGTGTGATAATTGAGACCCACCAGCATGCCTGCGTAGATCAGAAGCAGGACAAGCGCGAAACGGTGCAATCGCCTCATATTGCATGGATTATATGTTCAGCTTCTGTACCGGTCAAATTGACTCCATAATTCGAAAGCTTTAGATTCTGGAGCAATGTCCTGGCAACTATCGCACTTTTCAGCATTAAAACACCGGAATTTCCGGTTGTTTCTTCCGGGGCAATTCGTGTCCTTGATCGGATTCTGGATGCAGAATGTGGCATTGAGCTGGCTTGTGTACCGGCTCACTCATTCGCCCGCCTATCTTGGGGCCGTGGCTTTTACCCAGCAGATTCCGATACTCCTGCTGGCGGTACCGGCAGGCGGATTCGTGGATCGAACCAACCGCCATCGTCTGGTTATTCTCACTCAGACTCTTGCATTGATCCAGGCAACGGTGATGGCCGTTTTAACTTACAGCGGAAGGATTTCCGTTTCTCATGTAATGGTCCTGGGCGTTCTCATTGGGGTCATCAGCGCATTCGATCTTCCGGCGCGCCAGTCGTTCCTGATTCAGATGGTAAATCGCGAAAGTCTGATGAATGCCATTGCGCTGAATTCGTCATTGTTCAATGCAGCCCGCATGATCGGGCCCGCAGTCGCCGGATTGATACTGGTGCGATGGGGCGAAGCGTTTTGTTTCTTCCTGAATGCCGTTTCGTATGTGGCCGTTTTGATTTCGCTCTTCCTGATGCGCGTGCCGCAAACTGAGATTGTCCATAAGCAGAGCCTGCGTAAGGACCTTGTAGAAGGTTTTGACTTTGTTCAAAGCACCAGCCCGGTTCGGGTCATGCTGCTTCTACTGGGTGGATTCGGTATCGCCGGCTTTTCATTTTCAGTGCTACTTCCGGTTTTCGCCGATCAAGTATTTCAACGGGGAGCTCCGGGCCTTGGCTGGCTGATGACGGCTGTTGGAATGGGCGCGCTCGCCGGCGCTCTTTTTCTTGCGGGCCGAAAAGGAATCACGGGCATCAGTAAAGTAATCCTGACAGGGGCCTTCGGATATTCAATCAGCTTGATCCTGTTCAGTCTTACCACTCATTTCTGGATCGCGTTCATTCTTTTGTGCTTTGTCGGATTTTTCATGATGACATTCGTCGCATCCAGCAACACGGCCATTCAATCCATCATTCCGGATTCCTTCCGCGGACGCGTCATGAGCTTTTTTACGACAATGCTCATCGGGACCGCCCCCATCGGCAGCCTTGTCATCGGATGGCTCGCAAAACTCGTCGGTCCACAAACAGCCGTCTTCGTGTCGGCACTCGTGTGCGTTGCCGCAGCCTTCTGGTTCAGTCGCCGTTTGCCTGCAATCCGCGTAGAAGCAAGACGCCTCTACGAGCTCCAGGCGTAGTCGACTGGTGATCGATTCAAATTCAAAGCGACGAATTCACGAACCGGAAAACATCTCCGCGCACTCAGGCTGGTTTCTCATTCCGCATTCTTCCGAAGCTTTTCCAGAAGCTCATGCGGGGTCAGGATCTCGATTCCAACTTTGGGAAAATCCCGTTTGTTCCTGGTCACCAAAACATCGCACCCTTCTTGAAGTGCGGAGAAGTATTGGATGGAGTCTTCGAAGTCCTTACCGGCAACGCTTCTGGATCTGGATTGCTTCAGAATAGTTTGGGTAAGGCTAACGATTTCGAAATCTTCGAGCACTCTGTCTACAAACCCTTCTGCAGTCTCCCGGTCACGGAGCTTCCGAATGATGTAATACAGATTGTTCACCGTGATTGCTGAAAGAAAGCCATCCAGCAGCCCTTCCTGGATCAGGCTCCAGACACTTGCAGAATCTTCCACGAAAGGCTTGCGGCCTGTGAGTACATCTAAAAGTACATTTGTATCAACCAGGATTTCCATATCGCTTCCAGACAGATCGGACGTGTTCATCTCTTAGCTGCTTGTACGATTTCTTGCTCTTCAGAACGCCAATCCATTTCGAAACTTCAGGTGAAGTTCTCACCGATCCGATTTCTTGATGTATCCGAAGTGTATATTCTCGAACAAGTTCCGATACGGACTTTTCCAAAGAGCCTGCAACCTGGTGGGCCTTTCGTGCGGTTTCCCTATCCATATATAAGGTCAGCTTTTCTTTACCCATACGTATATTTTCTGTTGTTATGCACGTATAGTCAAGCGATAGTGCCTGACGGCTTTTGGGTGACGAACCGCAGATGAGCCAGTATCTTAACGATGACTTTTCCCATCTTTGATAACCGAGACGATGTTCATCTTTGAATGGCAATTAGGACAGAGAAATTTGATCCCCTCCCGCTTTCCATCCGTCCCCCGCCGCAGCCACCCACTGAGTGGGATTCCATCTCCTTTGATTGAACTTCTTTTGAATCGGTTGCTGGACAGCGACAAGGAGTGCTCTGTTTTCTGACCACTCATCTTTGAACGCCCTGCCGCTATTTCGTGATTCGTGTTCCCTAAAGGAGGGCTAAAGGCATAATATGAACCGCAAGTGAGCCATCACCAACGCATTTTCATGCTCTCCCCGCTGACCGCAAAAAGCAAATGCTTATATTTCCCTGTCTGTTTGGGTTTTGACGCATTTCGTGTTTAATGAATCATCACAGAATCGGGGGAACTCATGCTGATCGCACAACAGGCGTTGGTGCTCTTGCTCCTTATGACTTTGCTCTGGGGCATATTTGACGCCACTGTTTTTCTTCTGGCCCGGAGATGGAATCTCAGAATTGTTGATGTAAGCCTCTATATTGGACCAACAATAAAATCCTGGATTCATAACGGGGTCGCGTTCAAGCTACGCTGTATTCCATTCGGTTGTTCCGTAGAATACTGGACGGAACGAAATCAGGCAGAATATCCACTGCCACATCCCGGTGACCTGAAGAAATTCGAAGAGCTCAGTCTTTCCCGTCAGATTGCGCTGGCTTTTTCCGGTCCTCTTGCGATTCTTGGTCTCTCAGTGCTTCTTACTGGATGGGAGAGCGGCAGCTACTTTGTTCGAGGTTTTCATGATTTCTTTTCCGCGGCGTTTGGCAGACCAGCGGCGAAGTTGATGATTCATCATTTTTTCCGGATGATTCGCAAAGGTCACGAATGGAATGCACTCGGGATTCTTGCGGCTAAATTTGCCGCGTTTCAACTCACTCCTGTCCCGGGGTCATCCAGTTTTGCTGCAATCAACATTGTTGTTAGAAAGAAGACCGGGAGAGATATATCCGATTTTGGTAAGAAATTAAATCTTGGGGAATTTCTAGCGATCGCAGGTATTGCTCTTTACGTTCTTTGGGCAACAGCAGTGTTCTCCTACTGGGAGTCTCTTGCGAAAGGAGTCGTTCCTGAATGAAAGTAGAAGCTGAAATCAGGAGCAGGCTCTGGTCAACATGTAAAGCAGCCAGAGAATTCCCAGAGTCCGCAGAAACATCTGAACAACGTTGGACCCCGAAGTCCCCTGTTGTGTCAGTGCATAAGGGTTTTTCAATTTGTCTTCCAGATCCATAAATCTGTCGGCTCTGATTTTCCCACGGAGAGAATCCAGAACCCTCTTTGCCTCTGCCAGATTTCCTTCCTGGAAATAGGAATCGAAAAGGGAAACACCGGCAAACTCATAATCGGGCGCAATTTGCAGTGCGCGCCGAAGCGCGGCCCGGGCGCCGGGGGGGTCATCCATCCGGAACTTTGCGTCACCCATATAAGCGAAGGCAACGGGACTATCGGGGAATTGTTTTGCAAACCGGGATGCATCCTGAAGGTACTCCTTCGGTGAATCGAGCTGCCGATGCCAGGACAGCAGATCCTGCCACCCGTTTGCGTACTCGGGATATTCGGAAAGCAGTGCCTGCATCTGCCGGATGGCTTCCGGAAAATTTCTCCGCGCGCCTTCGATCTTCGCGATCCTTGCGCGAAGCATCGGATGCGGGGCCATTTCAAAGACCGCAGGCCGGCAGTAACTCAATGCCTGATCGAAGCTGTTGTTTTCCGTGAGGAGCTGCGCCGCAAAATCATACGCCTCAGCGAACTGCGGATTGAGGTGAATCGCCTGTTGGATGTTTTCCAATCTGGATTGGAGACCGCTTTTTGTGTCCAGTTTGGCTACCATCAACCAGATCCGCGCATCCTTTTCCCGCTGTGTCCGCAAATCCATCGCAAACCGTAAAACATGATCGCCGCACTTTAATTCTTCTCCCCAGGCTTGCAAAGTCTCCCACGCCCATTCATTCTCAGGTTGCAATTGTAAAGCCCTGGTCAGACGGTTCCAGGCCTCCTGTTTCCTTCCAAGGCCCCACTGAATTTCCGCCAGTGATGCGAAATGCGGGCCTTCCATTGGACTCATCGTGATCGCCTGTTCCAGGATCCTTTTCGCTTCCTGTGGGTTTTGATTCTCGCGGTAAAGATCCGCCAGCTCCCG
>Ga0247727_10008519_pt1 | contig 19014 bp, 16 predicted proteins | sample WisWelCaveWW1625_FD_202498 | JGI IMG/M metagenome (GOLD analysis project Ga0247727, IMG submission 202498) | Biofilm microbial communities from Wishing Well Cave, Virginia, United States - WW16-25 | ecosystem: Environmental > Aquatic > Deep subsurface > Groundwater > Cave microbial mat | place... | reverse complement strand
AAGATCCAAACACGCGCGCCTTTATGGACGGCACGAATTTGTTGCTGCTGAATGCGATCTTCTTCGGCCCGGCGCATTGAGGTTCGTCGTTACGCCCTCCGGGCGTAACCTTCAGGCGTTAACGCGCGCAAATTTTAAAACCGCTATTATCCTGCAATCTTCCGTCCAGACAGTGCGAGCGTCCGGATGGGAGATATAAAAATTGTTTTACGTTGCATGTTTTGAATTTTTTCTTATATTCAAAATAACGTCGTTCGTAATTATTGCCAATAAATAAAACGGAGAATTGCTGATGCCAAGACGAATGATTACCGTCGCCTTGCCCGACGCGCTTTATGAACGGGTTTGGGAAACTGCGAAGGCCGCCTCGCGTTCGATAGAAGAGATATTGACACAGTTCATTACCCTATCATTGCCGCCGTTGGAAGACGACTTGCCGCCAGACTTGCGTTCGGAGTTAGCTGGCATATCTTTATTAAGTGATACCAAATTGTGGGAAATCGCCAAGGAGACAATGAATGAAGAGCGACAAATCCAACTCGAATCTCTCGCCGATTTAAATAAGCATCGCCCTCTCACCGATATCGAACAGTCAACGTTAGCGCAATTAATGAATGAAGCTGAGCGGGTCATGTTGCGTAAAGCTGAAGCTTATCGTTTGTTGGCTCGTCGTGGACACACAGTTTTTAATTCTGCTGGTATGTTTTCCAACTAACCACATGCCTATTTCTGCTGCATTGCGTCGTCTGATTGCGGAACGTGACAAAAATCGATGCACTTATTGCCTGACGACGGAAGAAAACTGCGGTCTACAAATGCACCTTGACCATATCATTCCCGATGTGGCCGAGGGGCCAACGACCGCCGAAAATTTGTGTCTAGCCTGTTTTTCCTGTAATGTCAAAAAAAGACATCATCAAAGTGGATTGGATCCGCTTACGGGAGAGATCATTCAACTATTCCATCCTTTGCGCCAAAGTTGGAATGAGCATTTCGCGTGGGATGAGAGCAAGACGCAAATTATTGGCCTAACGCCATGCGGTCGAGCGACGGTCATTGCCCTGCAAATGAATAATTCAGTTGTGGTGCGCGCCCGCCGCCGTTGGGTTAATGCGAATTGGCATCCTCCGGCTGATTGAAATCGCGCACCGGCAGCACGGATAGATTCATCAAAGGTGAAACGCGTTATTAAACTCGGGAGCATTCATGAGGTACGATGATACCGTAATTGAGAATATCAAATCTGAATTGAATCAAATCGATGTGGCGACCTTGCAGTCGATTAGCGAACTCATCGATCAGTTCAAGCGTAAACGCGCCGCGTTACCAAAAGCCGCTCGGGACTCGGAAATGACGTCGATTGGTGTGACGGCTTCCGGCCAAGCCTTGAAATTCGTGGGGGAAAATTTATCCTTACCGGAATATGAAAAACTCTCCATTAAAGAGCGCAGAATGCTGGCGCGGCGCGTGAAAGAGCAAAATCAGAACTGGCTGCAAGAGAATTTTTCCGCGCTTGACGCGGCATGGATGGTCGTTATGGATGGCCAGGTTATCGCCTCGGGGAAAAGCTTGAAGGACCAACCCATGCAGCCACAAATCGCGGAAATTCACCGGCGCACCGGAAAATTTCCATTCGTTTTCATTAATGACGCTTTCATGACTATCGAGGAAAGCGCCTCGGCGTGGCATGAAACTAATAAGCAGTGAAGTCCGACTTGCGCAGTGAGATTTTGCGAAATTAGAAAAATCGGCGAGCGCAAGTCGGACTTCACTCTTTCTTTTTTCTTTCAAATCTAAAAACATTCTTTCGTTCAGTTTTCTTTCGTTGCCAATTACAGTTTCTAAAATAAAGCTTTTTCGTTGCGGTTCCCCTGCGGGCGTCGCCTTTTCGTTGCCAAATTCAGAAATTCAGGAAGCACGATCATGCTGAAAATATTTTTCCTCGTTGCCCTCGCCATCAGTTTAGCAAGCACAAATCTTCTCATTGCCCAGCCCAACAAAGTCGCGATCCGCGGTAAAATCACCGACAAAAAAAACGGCGAGGCGTTGCCCGGTGTGAATGTCGTGGTCAAAGGCACGGCGCGCGGCGCGGCCACGGATTTCGACGGCAAGTTCGAGATTCCGTTGCTCAACCCCGGCGATTATCAGCTCGACATCAGCTTGATCGGTTACAAGCAAGTGCAACGCACCGGCGTCAAAGTCACCGCGGGCGCGGCAACGGAAATCAATTTGCAATTAGAAGAAACCGCGCTGGCGCTGGGACAAGAAGTCGTCATCATCGGCGAACGGCCGCTGTTCAGTATTGATGAGACGACGACGCGACGCGCGATCTCGAGCGCGGAAATTCAAAATTCCGTTGTCGAGAATGTCACCGACGTCGTTGCCAATCAAGTCGGCGTCGTTGAAAGCGACAACGAGATTCACATTCGCGGCGGACGTTCGTATGAAAATGCGTTTTTGCTCGACGGCGTTTCCGTGCAAGACCCGCTCTCCGGCACCGGCTTCGGCTTGCGGCTTTCCACCGAGGCCATCGAAGAAGTCGAGGTGCTCACCGGCGGTTTCAATGCCGAGTTCGGCCAGGCCATGAGCGGCATCGTCAATGTCACGACGAAAGAAGGCGGCGAAAAATATCACGGCACGCTTTCTTACAAACGCGATCATTTCGGCAATCACGATCCCGGCACGTTCATCATCGGCACCTTCAGCGATCAAAGCCGTTTCAGTTTTAAAACAATCTCGACAATTTCAACACGTTCACGCATCTCAACAACAGCTTCTCACTTGTGTGGACGCACACGCTGAACAGCCGCACGTTTTACGAGTTGAAGCTCGCGCGCTTTTTCGCCAATTTGCGCGCGGAGCCGAACGGCAAGCTTTGGCCGGATTTTATTGAGCCGTTTGATTTTCCGCGGCCGCCGATCCTCACGTATGCCACCAATCCCGACGGCTCCATCACCGTACCGCCGGATGGTTTTTATGACGCCGGCAACGGCGCGATGTATGTGCAGGACAAAATTACTTATGAACGAGCAACCCGATGATCCGTACGGCAAAGTCGCCACCCGCTGGGAATGGGTCAATGCCAATTTTGAAAAGTATTTTAAATTCCACACCACAACGTTTACGTTTTTCGTCGAAGCCGTCAATTTGCTCAATCGCCAAAATTCGAGCATCATCAACCCGATCACCGGTCGCGCTTACGAATACGGCGATGCGACACCGACCGGTTGGAACGATCCGCTCTATCCGGATGTCCAGCCGCCAGCTTCGCCGTTCCCCTTCAATCCCGCGCGCTATTTGACGCCGCGGAATGTGCTGGTGGGGGCGAGGGTGAGATTTTGAGGGTGTCGACATTTTGTAAACGGATTGGTGGATAAAACTTGGGCTGGTTGTGGTTAATCTGCGTTAGGCGTTTAGGTTCAATGCTAAGTGATTTCTCTTAAGTCATTCATATTGGCTCGGTTAATTCAATGGGCGAGACACAACGCCAGTTATCTTTCTGAAAAGACAAATATCTTATACAATGAAAGGATAGTAATGTGTAACCACAAGTACACCTTCAATTATTCGCAACAGCGCGCCTCAATTGGTAAGGAATGTCCTTATGCAAGAATTTATAGTGAACTAAAAAACAATAAAGCACCCAATTTTGAAAATATAGCCTCTAACTTGGAACTACCTTTAGACAGTCATGGGATATGCATATTTCACAGTAATGAATTGAAATGGAAGAGAGAAAATGATTTTACGACAAAATTTTTAGAATTATTACAATTATTAAATGCTTACAATGATGATAGCTATTGCTATGATTTTGCGGAATTTGTATTTGTTGGAGAACATCTAAAATCAAGGAAAGACGTAAAGTATCGTGTTTTTAACCTTCCAGATTGTACTTTAAATAAAGAGGCAGATTTTATTGGAGCCTTGTTTGTTGATCGAGTTGAACTTAACAATATCAGTTTTAAACTTGGTGCTACTTTTCAAGAAGCAAGATTTAATGGTGAATTAAAAATGAAGAATATCTCTTTCGGGTCTGCAGATTTTAGGAAGACAATCTTTGAACAAAGCGTATTTTTTGAAGATGTTGATTTTTTAGGTTATGCACTGTTCGAGGATTCACAATTCACAGGTTCATCGTCTGCTTTAATTAAATTTAGTAATTCAAAATTTTGTGGCCTCACAGATTTTTCTGGAGCAGCAGTTAAATCAAAACACACTGATTGTACTCTATTATTTGAAAATGTCAAATTTGAAGATTCTGTTTACTTTACGGACTGCACATTTGATTGTAGCGTAAGCTTCAAAAATGTGGAGTTTGATTTTGCTGGAGAATTTATCGACACATCATTCAACACCACAAAATCAATGAGAAGGTTTCGATACTGTGCTGTCGAATTTCTTGAAATAGAAGTAAATAAAAATGGCTCATTAATTTTTCAGAGTACAGATTCTCAAAATAAAATGTTTAACCAGGAGGTTGAGTTCAGTTTCAAAAAGGATATCGAGGGTACGATAAGGTTTGAAAACGTAAATTTCAATAACATAAGTGATTCGTCACGAAAAAATTTAATTCGATTATCCAAATTGGGGAAAGTAGCAATTGGCCCAGGATGCATCAAATATCGTTTCCAAACCGAAACAAAAACCATTCTTATTGATGAAAACAATCAATCTTTAATACTGGAGATTGGCCAAACTTTTACAAATTATTTCGCGGTACAAAATGGTTTAAATCTGGGTTTTGAAATTGTAGAAAGAGATAATAATAAAATAAGTTTTTTTTATTTTACAGATGAGAATATAACTGAAGCTGAATTTTTCGATAGATTGAAGAAAGCCGAACAAGATTTATGGCACCTACTTTCTACGGAATTTGATGAACAATATTTGCTTACAGATGGGCAGGTTGGGACCAGTTTATCAAAAGAAAATGCGATAATTAACGCTGTTGATGGTGTTTCAGCCTTGGTGGGCACATTCTTTAGAGTTGGAATTAGAATAGCCTTTGGAAGGTGGTCATCGAAAGATACCAAAGCTTTAATAAACGTTATAGAATTCAATAATCAGGAACCAAGTCTTAATGCAGCAAATCTTCATCAAACTCTTTTGGATAGATATACCGGGCGAGCACTCTTTCTTATACGAGATAGACAAAATCAAAGCCTTGCCCTTTTCCAAAATCGGTATCGACTTATAGAAGAAAACACGAATATGGGCACTACAACGAAAACCAAGATATTATTTTTGGCAGCTAACCCATCAAATTCACGTTTAAAATTAGATGAAGAAGCAAAAGAAATTCAGACCAATTTAAAGCTTGCCAAAGAACGGGATAATCTCGAATTCAAACAGGAATGGGCAGTAACTGTAGAAACTCTTATGCAAGCAATTTTGGATGAATCGCCAAATATTGTGAACTTTTCAGGTCATGGGCGACAAGAAGGGATTATCTTACAAAATGAAATTGGTGAACCGAAAATCGTGGGTACAGAAGCGTTGGAAAGCTTATTTAAACTGTTTAAAGCCTCTATTAAATGTGTTGTTCTGAATTCTTGCTACTCTGAAACGCAAGCAAAAGTTATCAAGTCGCATATTCCTTATGTTATTGGAATGAAGTCAGAAATTCCTGACAGAGCAGCAATTGCTTTTTCTAAAGGATTTTACAAAGCTATTGGTGCAGGCAAAGATATCCCTTTTGCTTTCGAGTTAGGGATAACGGCAATAAAATTAGAGGGAGTGACTGGTGATAATATCCCTGTCTTACTATAAATATGTTGAAAAGTTTCGGAAGATTTATTTTTTTGCAAAAACCAAGTTAGCCACGCACATGGAAAGGTTGCCATGCGTTTGAAGAAGTCACGAGCATTGGCGGAATTACAGCTTGCCGCCCTTCAGAATGCGGGATACCAAATCCTCGACCGCATCCGACAAGATTACGAACACAAGCGGCGCTCTGGATCATTTGATGAGACCCGTGACATTGCTGTCTATCAGGAAGATTTGAATCAGTGGTTTCAACGGGTTGTCGCTGCCCTATTAGAGATATTCCCAACGGAACTCGAAGCTAACACGTTCCAGAATGCGCCACGGGTGAATGTGACATACACATCGGGGGAAAACGCAAGGTACGGCAGCCTTCGAAATCGAGTTCAAGACTTAGTCGCTGTTCTCAATAATATCACCGTAACAAAGCTCGTCGAGTCGAGTATCAGCTACGATCAGGAACTCACAAGCAAGAACTCTAAGATGAATCTCCCCCTAGAAATTCAGGAAAGCGTCGGCCGCCTGCGTAAAGACCATTTTGACTCCGGTAAGACCGGATTCGTAATCATGCGATTCGGAAGTACGAAGGCACATGAGCAAATTCTTGAAGCGATTCGGAAAACCTTGAGTGAGCACAGGCTTGTAGCATTGCGGGCCGACGATAAGCAATATCATGATGACTTGTATTACAACATCATGACGTACATGTATGGGTGTGGCTTCGGCATTGCAGTTTACGAGCGAATTGAAACAGATGAGTTTAATCCCAATATCTCTTTAGAAGTCGGTGGAATGCTCGTTATGGGCAAGCCCGTTTGTCTTCTCAAAGACAGAACTCTCAAAACGCTGAACACCGATTTAATTGGCAAGCTGTACCGCTCGTTCGATCCGCAAGACCCTGAGTCAACTATCACGAGTGAATTGTCTAAGTGGCTTTCGGATAAAGGCTTGGCCTAACGATATAAGAATTCGTGCGACGCGGTGAGCTAAAAAGATACAGCGAAATTCGGAGAAAGTCGAGACGCCACATATCGCTGAGACAAAATGAACCCCAATTCCATCCCTCGGCGCGTTGGCATCGCCGCCATGATCATCTTGGTGTACACTGGCATCGGCAGGCGCGTGAGGTGTCCAAACTTGTCCCATTCCACGCCGCGAGCCGCACCCTATTTCGCGCCGATCATATTTGAGCTAACAAGTTTCGATTATGTCAATTATTCAGTCAAATATTCTCCATCATTTTAATTGCTACACACGAGACAAGGGTTTGTCGCCCTTGCTCATTCTTGGCGATGCCAATCGTGTTCTGCAGGAATTGCCTGGGGATGCAATTGATTTTTGCATGACCAGCCCGCCTTACTGGGGTAAGCGTGAGTATCACAACGGCGGCATTGGGCTCGAAGCCAGCCATGAAGAGTACATCTCGAATCTGGTTGCCATCTTTGCGCAAGTCAAACGCGTTTTGACACCGACCGGATCATTCTGGCTGAATATCGGCGATACTTATCTCAATAAACGTCTTTTGGGAATTCCTTGGAAGCTGGCGCTCGCGCTTATGGATCATCACGGTTGGGTTCTGCGAAATAGCGTGATTTGGAATAAGATCAAGGGCGGTTTGGACAACACGACTGATCGTTTGGCTAATGTTCATGAGCATGTTTTTCATTTTGTCAAAAGCCCGAACGGTTATTACTATAATGCAGATTCAATTCGCACGAGCCCACGCCAAGCGCGGGTGATAAATGGCGCGGTGGTTTCCGCCACCGGCGTCCGAGGCGTTCGCTACCGGCGGCAAATCGAGTTGACAACGGCGCTTACAAATGAGGAAAAGAAAGTCGCCATGAAAGCATTGGATGACATGCTGGGCGCAAATCAATCGGAATCGATGTGTCGGAATACTATCTGCAACTCGCAGCGGAAAGATGCCACCGGCTTTTATGAGCAAAGTACTGGAACTATACGGCTTTTCGACTCGGCTTGCAAAAGAACCTGATTGGAAAACCATTGCTTCGTCTCAATCATGTCCGTATCTCGACCGCAAATGCCTGAAGGTTCGGAAAAGCGATCCCAATCAAACCATTTAGCACGGACTCGAATGGAATCGCAGAGTCTTTGGGATTACAAGTTAGTCCAAAGATCAAGCTTGAGGAAATCGTCAAAGTTTTGGAATCAAAAATTTCGGACGTGACGCGGTTCAATCCGATGGGACTTCACTAAACGACAAACGGCCACCCCGTTTCCAGAGTGGCCGTTAAACCAATACTGCTCGCATTGGCGGGGTTGACTGTACAAATATAACATTCATCAATTTATTTGTCAAGACATGATTTCGACAAAAACTAATTCTCTTTTCTGGCCGCGAACTTTGCTCCCCCTCATAGTCCTCGTTTTCATCACCCAAACCGCTGCGCACGCCCAACTCATTCCTGAGCTCGGCAGCCAGCGCGCGGGAACCGCCGCGACGCAGTTTCTGAAAATCGGCGTCGGTGGACGAGCGGTTGGCATGGGTGAAACGTTCATCGCGGTGGCGAATGATGCGAGCGCGCTGTATTGGAATCCCGCGGGCATGGCGCAATTCGAGGGCAACCAGCTCATCCTCTCGCATGTCGATTGGCCGGTGGAGATCAAGCGCGAGTTTGTCGGCTACGTGCATCATCTCTCGCCGACCAATGCGGTGGGAGTGAGCTTCACCTCGTTGCACATGGACGACATGGAAGAGACGACGGAATTTGCCCGACGGGCACGGGGAACTTTTTCACGTTCCGCTGCTGCGCAGGCAGTTGCTCCACTTGCCGTTCAAGTTCTTCAAATGTTAAAGATTCGTCTTCTTTACCGCGTCACCACAATTTTCTGCATCAACGTCTGCGTGCCCGCCTGCAACACGGTAAAATAGATGCCGCTCGCCACCGCTTCACCGCGTTCGTTGCGGCCATCCCATCGGGTTTCATAAGTTCCTGCGACCTGCCGGGTTTCAACAATTTGTCGCGTCAAGCGTCCCAGCACATCGTAGAGGCGCAGACTCACTGCACTTTCCTGCGGCAACGCATAAGTCATGCGGGTTGCCGCCGCGCGCGAAAGTGAAAATGGATTCGGATAACTCGGCGCGAGTGTCAACGTTTTTGGCAAAACCGTAACCGGCCTCAATGTTCCGTCGGTGTTGGTGATTGGCGAATTAGCCGCGGTTTGATAGATTTGCCCAATGCTCGTCAGCGTTTTGCCATCCGCCGCCAGCAACGCGGAAATCGGTTTTTGGCCGATGGCATCGAACCGCCGATCGTATCCCACCGAGCGGCTCCAAAACCAGCGCTGAATGCCGACCGTGTTGGCCTTAAAATAATTTGACAATTCCCAGCAAACTTTGGCCGCTTCGGCTTCCGTGCGCCGCCAATCAATATTGCCAAACTCGCTCACCCAGATGGTTTCGATGCCGCTACTTTTAAAACTCGCGGCAAGTCGCTCGATATGCGGCTGCGCGTCGGATATTTTAAATGTCGGGTCTTGCGCGCGCATTGGATAAACATGAAAATTGCCAATATCAACTTTAACCTCCGCTGGCAAAGCTGCGCGAAAGGCTTCAAACCACGCCGCCGTCGACGTTTGAAACAACGAGGCCGCGACAAACGTTGCCAGGTCATTGCGAAGATTGCCAAAGAATACCGGAATACCGGCGAGAATAATTTCCTGCGGGTTGTCAAGCGCTTCGGTTAAAAACAATCCGCCGATCATGCACTTCGCCGCCGGATCATATTTTTTAATCTGCCGGTAATAACGCGCGTAAATCGCGGCGTATTGCTCCGGGCGCAGCAGCGGAAACCAATTCGGCTCGTTGCCGATCTCCCACACGGCGCCGTATTGCCGCGCCTCTTCGATTTGATCGTGAATCCATTTTGACTCGGCCGCAAAAACGCGCTCGATGATTTCCTGCTGGCGGGGGAGGGGCTTGCCGCTAAAAAATGTTTTGGAGAGAAACGGCTCGAAATAGAAACGCTGGGCGATATCCGGCTGCCCGTCGCCATTCTGATCGATCTTCATAATTTCGCCCGCGCCGCCTTCAATCGCTTTGTCGATTTGCGATTGCACGATAATGTCGAGCTTGCGCCACGTGAAGCTCACGTCGCCGATGCCGAGAATGTTGACCTTGAATTTGATGTCGCCCCGCGCGTCGGTGACGGACTTGCCGTGAATCTCTGTGATGGCGAGATAGCGGCCTTTTTCATCCTTGCCGATCTCGATGCTGCCGAGCAGCGTCAGCTTGGTATTGAACGTCGGCCACGCGTGAATCGTTTTGCGCGTGCCCTGCGCTTGTGTTGACCATGTCACGTCAAGGTCAACTTGCAGATTGATGCTCTCACCATCCGGCGCGACGGTGAGCTGAATCTCCGGCAAGGCTTCCGGCAAATTCACTTTCGTATCACTCAGCCGAACGGTGTAGCTGTAGATCGTGACGCCCAAAACTTTCTTGCTCTATGTTTTAGAGGTGCCGTCAACCGTTTGCTGCCACTGCGCCGCCAGCTCGTCGCGATTCGCTTCCCACGTCTTCTGCACCGCCGGTATGGCATTGCTTTCAATGAGATCGACGGCGAGGTTGAGAAAATTTTGCAACAGCAAAGAATTGGGCTGCTCCAGCAAATCCAGGATATACCATTCCCAGTCCACGCCGAGCGTGTCGCTGCGGTTCGTCAATTGGCCGACGACGAAATGCTTTTGCTTGTCCCGTAAAACGGGATCATCGTTTTGGCGTTGATACTCGCGATACGCTTGCAAATTCAAGCGTTCCGCGCCTTCGCGGCCGACCGTGCCGAAACGCGGATTGGTTTGCGCCCACAATGAAATAAAAGTTGAAATGATGAAAAACGAAACAAAACCGGCGGGGCGGATTCTGGTAAAAATTTGCATTTTTCCCTCCGTGGAAATTTGGGTAAGTTAGAAAAGTCTTGCGGCTGAATCAGCCGATTGATTTAGCTACTCCATCATCCATCCCAAAGTGATCGCCTTCGAGGAAAACTGCCGTCGCGTGATTGCAACAGTATAATGAATTTTTCGGTGGGTGTCAAGAGGATTTATGCGAGAGAAGTAATTCCTCAGTTTCGGGTGGACAACACTTCTAAGCAAGTCACTGACTGGTCACTTAAATTATCAAACTTTTCCAAATCTTACAAACTTCAGTGACCGGTCAGTTTCGCTTGCTTTTAGAAAGAATTACGGCAATAGTGAAATGCTGACCGGTCGCTGAAATTTGTTGAGATTTTGCCACGTCACGAATTTAAGCGACCGGTCCACCGATGAGGCATTACCGGAGAGACTTTGTAAGAAAAATAACCCCTGCTGCGAGCACCCCCACCAGTATCTCCTCCAGCGACGATATCGACTGGAGGAGATACTCGATCTATTGAAGTAGAATCATCTTCTTTATTTGGGAAAAAGTTTTTGCACGAAGCTGATAAAGATATACACCACTTGAAAGCGGATTTCCATTCTTGTCCTTCCCATCCCAACGAAGATTGTGATATCCCGCTTCGTACAACCCGTCTGCCAATGTGCGAATTTCTTCTCCGAGAGTATTGAAGATTTTTACTACAACGTGGGTGGCCTCAGGAAGCTGGAAGCGTATCTCGGTTTCGGGATTAAAAGGGTTGGGATAATTCTGTTCCAAAGCAAATCTCTGTGGCAGAGCAATCGTCGGCGATTGTTCCGTAATTCCGGCTTTATTCAGGCCGCTGATACAATTGATGATGTTGTTCGCTGCATCAATCAACGCTTGTCCATCTGCCGGCGACAGGATGCCGGCATTGATGAAGGCGTTGACTTGGTTAATAAAAGCCTGAAGCTGGTTGATCGCCGTGTTCGTTTTCCCTTTATTCAATTGTTGCATGGCAGCATTCAGCTTTGCTTTTAAGGCATTGCCCTGGCCTTGATTCAGTTTTCCGGCAGCGACGAGTGCATCTACTTCATTGATTAGATCCTGAATAGCACTTTGTGGCGTTTGGGCGGCAATCGTGACTTGATCCGATGCTGTGCATCCATTGGCATCGACAATATTGACCGTATAAATTATCGTGCTCGTCGGTGAAGCCGTCGGATTCGCTGCCGTTGCATTATCCAAACCAGTGGTTGGCGTCCAACTGAAGGTGTATGGCGACATGCCACCCGTTGCCGTCGGGTTGCCACCGATCGTTACGGACTGGCCAACGCAAATGGCTTTATCCAAACCTGCATTGGCGGTGGGAACCGGATTCACCACCAAATTCTGGCTGGCGCTGTTGCCGCAGTTGGCATTGGTGATGGTGTAGGTGATGACATACGTGCCAATGCCTGCTGTTGAAGGATTGAACATGCTGCCCGCAATTCCCGGTCCGGAGAAAGTGCCACCAGCAGGTGAGACGGCACTGGATAAATCCACTGCCGGTGTATTCGCACAGAATGGTCCGACGGCATTGAAAGTCACGGTTGGTTGTGGATGAACTGTAATATTCTGACTGGCACTATTGCCGCAATTGTTTGCATCGGCGAAAGTGTATGCGATCGTGTGCGTGCCGACGCCTGCTGCCGAGGGAGTAAAAACATTTCCTGTGATGCCCGGTCCTGAGAAAGTGCCGCCAGTCGGTGAGACGAAGTTGGTCAAATCCACCGCTGCAGCATTCTCGCAAAACGGCCCGACCGGATTGAAAGTAACCGATGCTTGTGAACTGACTGTGATACTCTGGGTGGCAGTATTGCTGCAATTGTTGGCATCGGCGAACGTGTATGTGATCGTGTGCGTGCCAACGCCTGCTGCCGAGGGACTGAAGATATTTCCAAAAATGCCCGTGCCTGAGAACGTACCGCCAGCTGGTGAGATGAAGGTGGTCAAATCAACTGCCGCCGCGTTCACACAAAATGGCCCGACCGAATTGAACGTGACCGTCGGCAAAGCATTGACCACGATATTCTGAGTGGCGCTGTTGCCGCAATTGTTGGCATCGGCGAACGTGTATGTAATCGTGTGTGTACCAACGCCCGCTGCGGAGGGAGTAAAGATATTCCCTGCGATGCCCGGACCTGAGAACGTACCGCCAGTCGGTGAGACGAAGCTGGTCAAATCCACTGCCGCAGCGCTCACACAAAATGGCCCGACCGGATTGAACGCGACCGTCGGCAAAGCATTGACCACGATATTCTGAGTGGCGCTATTGCTGCAATTATTGGCATCGGCGAAAGTGTATGTGACCATGTGTGTGCCGGCGCCTGCTGCCGAAGGAGTAAATGTATTTCCCGTGATGCCCGGACCTGAGAACGTGCCACCAGTCGGTGAGACGAAGCTGGTCAAATCCACTGCCGCAACGTTGACACAAAGGGAGGCGACGGAATTGAAAGTAACGGCGGGCAATGGATTGACGGTCACAATCACTTGATCCGTCGCGATAATGCCGTTGGCATCGGTTACTTGCACCGTGTATTCGGTTGTGCTGTTTGGTGAAGCATTTGGATTGGCAGCACTCGCATCATTTAATCCGATGATTGGTGTCCAACTGTAAGTATAAGGCGGCGTACCTCCAGTTGCAGTTGGATTGCCGCCAATGGTCACGGACTGGCCGAAGCAAATTTCTTTGTCTGCGCCTGCATCGACGATTGGTTGTTCTACGAAAAGGTAAACCTTTCCCGCATTGGGTTGTGTCTGCCCTGGTGCGCCAATGAAGATGGCATTATTCAAAACTGCGAATGAGCGACCGAAAAGATCTTCAAAGGCTGGTGCGGGGTTTAAAAATGTAGTGATCAGATTGCCTGTGACGCTATCAAAAAGATAAGCTGCCCCGGCATCGGTTGCGCCCGTATCACCTCTTGGCGACCCGATGAGTATTTTGTTCCCAAAGATTTCCCCGTGTAAACCAAAAAGGTCATTCGCAGCAGGCGTAGGATTCTGGAATGTATGAAGCAGTGCGCCTGTTGTAGCATCAAAAAGGTAGGCGACACCAGAGTCCGTTCCACCTGTATCATTTCCAGAAGCCCCAACCAGAATATTGTTACTATCGGTTGCGATAAATGATCCAAAATCGTCTTCCGGATCAGAAGAAGGATTTAATATGGTTTGAATGAGCGCGAAATTCGAACTGTCGAAAACGTAAACCGCTCCGGCATCTACACTGGCCGCTACGTTAAACGCTGCCCTAATAACAATAAAACTTCCTGCAACGGCAATGCGGTTACCAAAACCGGAGTGGATAGCTGGTGTCGGATTTATAAATGTGTGAATAAGTGTACCGGTTGCACCATCAAACAAATAAACTCTTCCGGCGTTCGTCCCTTCCGCATCTTCTCCCGGTGATGAGATAAGCACATTATTGCCAACGAACGCAACCGAAGAACCGAAAAGATCTCCACCGCCTACTCCGCCTGACGCCGGATTATTAAAGGTTCGCAGGAGAGAGCCGTTCAAACCATCGAAAAGGTAAACCGCTCCATCGTCACCATCCACGGCATCGTCTCTATGTGCGCCAATAATAATGTTATTACCATTCACTGCAATCGATACGCCAAAGCCTACTTCGCCATCACTGGGATTTGGCGTTGGGTCTTGAAAAGTTCTGATGATGTTTCCCGTGCCGGTTTCAAAAAGATAAACAATCCCTTGATTCGGGCCGAAAGTGTCGTCTTCGAGCGCTCCAATCAAGAGGGTATTGCCAAAAAGCGCAGTCGTTAAACCGAACTCGTCATCAATATCTGTGCTCGGATTCAAGAAAGTCCGCGCTAAAGTGTACGTTTGCGCGTGCAAATTGCTCGCGAACGCGACACAAGCGAGAAGAGTTATAAAGAATATCTTTCTCATAGCATCCTCCTTGAAAGTTTGGTTAATTTGGGTTATTGAATTGATTGCCACATCATGGCGCGATCTGTCACTTTAAAAATAAAAGACGGCCATCCCATCAGCCTATCCCCTCAGTAGCCCGATGAGCGAAATTCTGGAAAAAATTATTGCGCACTTGGTTTAATTTTCTATCTTTTGTTGTATAGTGACAAAACAGGTGCAGCTATCCCATAATTTTTAGAAAACTTTTGAGAGAAGTCATGCTTTCAGCCGACGGCGAGAATCGCGGAAACGAATTCGATCAATTTTATCCGGCACTGCGACGAATTGCCCGCCAGCATTTGCCGCCGCACGAAGTCGAAGACGCGGTTCAAGAAACCCTCAAGAGATTTTTGGAAAAAGCGGGCAAAGACGAAACCATTAATAATCCGGCTAAATTTGTTCAGGGCATTATTTACAACGTCATTCATGAGTTTCACCGAAAAAGAAAAGAGCCGCTTCGCGATCCGGATATTGACATTCCGGCGCCTGATCCGGAAGACGAAGTTGATCCGGAAATTATTCGGAAAAGTTTGGCGACATTGGAGCCTTTTTGTCAAAAGCTGATTTGTGCCCATGTTGTTGAGGAGAAAACTTTTGCGGAATTGGAAGCGCTGTTGGGTGAACCCCATTCGACCCTGCACCGCAAGTTTCGAAAATGCATGCAGAAATTTGCGCGCGAGCTTGAGCGCAATGGGATAAAAAAGTAAATTAACCCACTATTGAGAATATGAAAATCGCGACTGCAACAAATCCCTGTATCGACCCAGCATTACAGGAATGGCTTTACGACTATTGCTTGAAAAACTTATCGGCGGAGCAAACCGAAAAGTTTGAGCTCCACCTTCTGCAGTGTACGGCTTGCCAAAAGGAAGTGGCGAAGATGGATCGCGTTTTTAGCGCCATGCGGAAGCCTCCGGAATATTTTAAGAAAAAGTTGAGTACGCCGCAACCCTGGCGGGTTAAACGCATCTTAAAATATGCCGTCGCCGCCGTTTTGGCATGGTTCATCTTCACGCGCTTGCAAACGCCTTCCTATTACACTCTGGCAACGTTGACTTCTGAATTTGAGCCTGGAAATTTAAAGAACGAAAGCAGAGGAGATGACATTGAAACGGCTTTGGATCAATTGCGGCAAAAAAAGTACGATGCGGCTATTGCCCGCTTGACAAGCTACTCGCGATCGCATCCGCAAAATTTTCAGGCAAACTATTTTTTGGGTCTCGCTTATCTCGGCGCTGGCGAGGAAAACCGGTTGGGTTGGCGAAGTTTTTCAACGCACCATACCGAAGAAGCTATTCGTTATTTAGAAACGGCGGAGAAGTTGGCCGGCGACAACCAATTCTATCGCGAAGACTGTTTGTGGCTCTTGGGCAAGGCCTGGCTGCGGTTGAAAGAAGTGGAAAAAGCCAAACAAACGTGGCGCGCGATTGTGGCTTTGCCTGCACCGGATTTAATTCACAAAGAAGAAGCGCGACGGTTGTTGACGGAACTGGTTAGAAAGTGAATCGAAAGATCTCTTGCGAGCAAAAATACAATGATTCCAACCGATAGAAACGCAACGAATGAAACATTTTTATCCGTTGCATTGCCTGCCCTGCCGCAGGCCAGGGTTTCTATCCGTTGGGAAAATTTTGATGTCGCTCATTTCACCTTCACCGGCCCGCTTTCGCCCATGAGAATGAACGGCGCCCAATAAAACGGATTGCGCGCGGCACGATGCATTGCTTTGCCTGCCGCGTTCATTATGTCGATTTTGGCCTTTTGCAGCGCGACGCTTTTGGGCAGGCCGGCTTTCAGATATTTATAAAATTGTTGCATCAAGTAGGCCGTGGCCGCATCTTCCACCCACCATAAGCTTGCCATTACGCTCGGCACACCGGCATACATGAACGCGCGGCTCATGCCGATCAATCCCTCGCCGCGACTGAATTTCCCCAAACCGGTGTTGCATGCGCTCAAGACCACCAAATCCGCATTCAGCCGCAGATTGAAAATTTCATACATATTGTAAAAGCCGTCTTCGTTGCCCGCGCCCGGCGTAAAAATGAGCCGCGAGAACATGGGACGTTGATCGTTGAGAATGTTGTGGGTGGCCAGATGAATGAAGCGAAATTGTCCGGCAGCAGCCTTGTAATTTTCCTCCGTCGCCTTTTTTCCAATATAGATTTCTGATTGGGGAATTTCTTTGACAATGGCTTTGGCTTCCATTTCGCTGAAGGGAAGGGACAACAACTTGTCGGCGCGAAAGATGGTTGGAAACATCGTGCGAAGATAATCAGAAACGCCGATTTTTTGACTGCCGTTGAAATCGGGGTTGGCAATGGCGATCGCGCCTTTTTGCGGCAGACCCGGTTGGTGCAAATTCGGGTTCAACAAACTTGCGGAGGCGGCATAAGAAATCGGATAGCGCTCGATGAGATAATGCGAACGCGAGGGCGTGATCTCCGTGACCAACATTTCGAACGGAAAATAAAACAGCGCGTCATCCGGAACGATGATCAACGCCTCATCCGGCCGCAAATATTTTTCGACTGGCTGTTGCCAGAGCGCGCGATAAAGCGCCAGCAGCGAATCGGATTGAATATTGGCCCAGGCATGATTGCGCACCATTGTTTCGCCATCTGCAACAACATTCTCAGTCGTCGCTTTCGTAAACAGGTTCGCACTGATTCCCGCCAATTTCTGACGCAGCCAGTCGCGGCCTTTATTAATGATTTCAAAATACGCCCTGTCGCGCCGAATGATCCAAACAAAAGTTTGCTCCTTGCCGACAAAATATTCCACCAAAACCTGATTGGGCCGCAAAATCTTATTTTGGATTTCTTCAATAGTAAAAATCTCCGGTTGGGTGAGCTTGTGATATTGCGGATATTTTTGCTCGATGGCTTGGAAAATTTCGGCTCGTTCTTTTTGGAGATTGGCTATTTCCGTTTCGAGTAAATTGATTTTGGTGACGTCACGCGTCGTATCCGGCCTGGCAAGCTCTTTAGCTAACGCCTCGTGCTTTTGCTCCAAACTTGTCGCATTGACTAAAAACTGGAGACGAAAATCTTCGTCAATGGCGTTGAGATTTTGGAAGACTTGCCCTTGATAGACGAGATCCAGCAGCGTTCGGGCTTTGGCACGCTCGGCGTAGGTGAATGCTTGCAGAGCATATTCCGCTTGGGGATTTTGATCATGTAATCTGGCCAGCAATTTAATCACGTGCTCATAAATTTCAAGCTTGCTTTTTTGGAAGTCGGATTTGAATTCCTCGACATATAACTCGCCGCGTGCGCTGTCAATTTTGGTAATGGCAAGTTTATAGTGACGAAGCGCTTCAAGATATTTGCCTATACTTTCACTAACCATTGCCAGTCCCGAGTAAGCTTCCCAAGCGATTTTTTCCATATTAAGTTCTTGAGCAATGGCTAAGGCCCGTTGGTGAGCGAGGGTGGCTTCGGAATAATTTTTCATTTTATAAAAAGCTTCGCCTAAACTGTTCCAACAGTTTCCCTCGCTATGGCGTGCATGGATCTCCTGGTTAATTTTCAAAGCCTGGTGATATTGCGACAAGGCACGATCAAGTTGCATAGTCTTGGCATAAATATTTCCTATGTTTTGTAGGCAGTCTGCTTCAATAGAACGGTCCCGTTGCTTCCGGACCAGAATGAGAGCTTTATTTAATGAATCCAGCGCTGCACTATACTCACCTGATTCACCGTAAACTTCACCAATATTTGATAGGAGAGCAGCCTCATAACGATCATGTACAACTCCAAATTCTTTCATGACTTTCAAAGATTTTTGAAATGACTCCAAGGCCTTAGGAAAGTCACCGATACCACGGTAGAATACGCCAATATTCAAATAATGTCTAGCGACTTCATCGGGCTTATGTGTTTCATTCGCCAATTGAATCGCCTTGGGAAAATACTCTAATGCTCGGAGATCTCCCAAGAGAGCATGAACGCTGATGATATTGCCCAGCGAACGTCCCTGGTCCAAACGCAAGCCAAGCTCAAGACTATACCGAAGAGATTCCTCATAGTATTCCAGTGCTTTAGGGAAATTTCCGGCGCGAGTGTGATAAACAATGTCTTGTCAAGCAAGCGTAATGCGCGATCCATACTATCAATGCCGACATACGCTCGTGCCAAGCACAAAAAGTATAAAGCATTGGTCGAATCACGAGCAATCAATTGTTTAAAATAAGACATCATTTCCTCAGTTTTACCGCCGCCAGAAGAGTAACATTTATACAAGAATGCGTATGGGTAATGGTATTGCGCACCAAGTGCGATGGTCTGTTTGAGCAATGAAACAGCGCGATCAAATTCTTTTTGCTCAAAAGCGACTTGCGCGAGACCATAAAAGCCAATCACACTCGTGGAATCTTTTACTAAGAGGTTTTTGAAATGAGAGTCGGCAGATTTCAAATCATT
>Ga0247727_10008518_pt1 | contig 19014 bp, 17 predicted proteins | sample WisWelCaveWW1625_FD_202498 | JGI IMG/M metagenome (GOLD analysis project Ga0247727, IMG submission 202498) | Biofilm microbial communities from Wishing Well Cave, Virginia, United States - WW16-25 | ecosystem: Environmental > Aquatic > Deep subsurface > Groundwater > Cave microbial mat | place... | reverse complement strand
GGAAGGAGGTGACGCCCCCACCCGGTTCATCCCTCGGAGCCAAGTTCTCCTGGCAGGAGGTTTCGAGGACATCTTTGGTGAGGCAACCAGTGGGCGCTTCGAGGACATCTTGACGTGAGGCAACATGACCGGTCATGGTGCGACCGACAGAGGCCCCGCAGGCGCGGGAGGGCGCAGATGCGGGCGTCGGCTACCCTGTGCGGCGATGCCGAACGGAGCACAGGTGACACGGTGACGTCGCCGGACCCTGGGACGCGGTCGACGAAGGCCGAGCGCAAAGAGCAGGCCCGCGTCGAGCGCGACCAGATCGCCCGCGAGATGGCCGCACGGAACCGTCGACGCACGATCTGGTTCATCCTCGGCACGTCGGTGATCGCGGCGGTCGTGGCCGTGCTGGTGTTGACGGCGAGCGACGAGCCCACCGACACGCCCATCGGTGATCCGGGCCTGCCGGGCATCCTCACGACCATCGCCCCGTGGCCGGCGAACCTCGACCAGCTGGCCGAGCGGCTCGCGTTGCTCGACCTCCCGGGTCTGTCGGAGGTCGTGAACCATACCCACACGCCGTTGCTCATCTTCGTGAACGGTGAGCGGGTCGACGTGCCCGCCAGCCTCGGCTTCGACGAGGCCAACGCCGTGTTCTCACCGCTGCACACCCACGACACCTCCGGTGCGATCCACATCGAAGCCGACGATGCGGCGTTCGTCGCGACGCTCGGCCAGCTCATGGACGTGTGGGGCGTACGGTTCGATGGCACCTGCATCGGTGGCCACTGCGAGGCCGGCGACCAGCAGCTCCGGGTGTTCTCCGGTGGCGAAGAGGTCACGGGTGACCCACGGGCGACCACGCTCGATGACGCCGTCGTCGTCGTGATCGCGTTCGGTACGGGTGACGAGCTACCCGATCCCATCCCCACGACCTTCGAAACCGCCCAGTAGGCTCCTGACCCTGTGGCCGCGAACAAGAAGAAGCGCAAGCGACCGCCGGCGACCGCGACCGCGGCGCCTGCGATCAGCGCCAGCTCGGCCGCCCGACGCGAGCGCAAGTCCGAGGCGCGCGCCGCCCGAGCGAAGGCCGAGGCGCAACGGTCACGGCGCCGCACCGCTCGGCGGGCCGTGACCTTCGTGGCCTTGGGAGCGCTGGCCGTGGGAGCCGTGTGGTGGGTGAACCGCGTGGCGGGCGCTCGCAGCTTGAGCCCCGAGGTGATAGCGACCGCCCAGGCGGCGGGGTGCGCCGAGCTGCGTGAACCCAGCGCCGAGACGACCGGCGGGCAACACCTCGCCGAGGGCCAAGATCCCGGCTACACGGAGAGCCCCGCGACCTCGGGCCTGCACGACCCGACGTGGCTGCCCGAAGATCCTCGCGTCAAGACGGGTCCGGTCGATGAAACCCAGGCCGTTCACACCCTGGAACACGGGTCGGTGATCGCCTACTACCGCGCCCCCGGCGAGGGGGGCGTCAGCCCGGAGGTGCTCGACCGTCTCGCCGCCGTGGCGAACACCGAGTCGAACCCGGCGACGTACACGATCCCCTACCCCGACCTGCCCGAGGGATCGGGTCTCGCGATCACCGCGTGGAACAAGGTCATGACCTGCCCGGCGGGGATCACCGCCGACCAGGCGGGCACCATCGTGCAGGGGTTCGTCGACGCGTACGCCTGTACGAGCAACGCGCCCGAAGGGGGAGCCGGAGCCGGGTGCTGAGCGGCGGAGGGTCGGCGTTAGCTCGCAGACACCGTGCAGCCGTCGGCGTGGCACTCGATGTGCCCGTGTTCGAACCGGGCCTTGGCGCCACCCCCGACGATACGACGCACACGCGAGACGGGGAAACCGAGAACCCCGGTAGCCCCGCCTTCACCGAGATAGGCATCGAGGACCGGGCCCCACAACGCGTGGGCGCCGAGACCGACCTTCAGGTAGATTCGGCCGTGGACGAACGCCACCCGCTTGCACCCGTCGCACGCAGCCACGCGCGCCCCGATCGGCACGGGTGACCCGATGGGCACACCGAGGGTGCCCGTGCCCGCCCCGACGGCGCGGTACTCCTGGTCGATGAGACCACGCAGCCACACGACGAGGTCCTGGGCGGCGTTGCGGTAGAGACCGCCGTCGTCGAAGAACTGCTGCGCACCGCCGGTGACGGTGCGGGTCGGGCTGGTCGCGAACCCGGGGGCGCAGCCCAAGGCGTCGTAGCGCTCCCTGATGGCGCCGGTGATGTTGCGGTCGGCGTTGATCCACACGCGGCCGTCCGGCAGGGCGAGCCCGGATCGCAGCTCACCACCGGTGACGATGGCGGTCCCCGTCGCCCCCTTCGCGACCGCGCTCACGATGCGCCCACCGACACCCCGTTCGATCTGGGTGAACCGCCTGATCGTTCCGATGGACCCGGTGTACGAGGCCAAGCGAGCGGTCAGCGAGCCGGCGTCGAACGACCGGCTCCAATCGATCCACGGGTTCGCCGTCGTCGACTCGCCCGGGTCGCACACGCCGCGGAGCCACGAGATGGCGTAGGCGTCGTTGCCGCCGTGCCAGACGTCTTCGACGTTGTCGGAGTGACCACCGTCGGAGGCCGCGTAGAACGACTGGATCACGGTCCCTAGGTACGTCACCACCTGGTCATCCGTCGCCTCGACCGCGGCGACCCACCGGTCGCCGTCGACGCCGCCTTCTTTGGCGTACCCCACGTACACCTGGTCGTTCGAGCCGTCGGTGATGTGGCAGTCGCACTCGGGTCTGATGGACCCGTGTCGCATGTCGTAGACGGCGTACGTGCGTGCGGCGACCGCCTGCGCGCGCAGCGTGGCCGCCGGCCACGACGAGGGCACCTCGCCCAGACCGTAGAGGTAAGCCTGCATCCCGAGCCGGGCGATCACGCGCACCTGGCACAGATCGACATCGCCGCAGTCGTAGAGATCCAGCTCGATCGCGCCGCGGTTGTAGGAGAAGCCGATGCCGTTCACGGCGTCGGCCTCGGGGATGAGCACCCGCGACCCGGCGCCTTCGTAGCTCAGCTCGAGGTCGACCGCCCGGCTCCCCCACCGACGGTCCCCGACGAGCGCGCCCGTGTGGTCGCGGACGACGAAACCGTCGGGCTTCGCTTTCACGACCCAGGTGCGGCCGGCGTCGATGATGCCGACGAGCGCGCCCGACCTCGCGGCGCCTTCCCACAGCCGAACGGGACCATCGAGCGCCTTGAGGTGGATCGCCGTGCGGTCGGTGGTGAGACCGACACGTATCTGGCCCGGCAGGTCACCCGGCGCCTGGACCCGGGTGCCGCGGTAGAAGTGACGCAGGATCTTCGCGTGACCCCACCCCATCTGCGCGAGCCCGTACGCACCCCATTGCGACATCCCGAGACCGTGGCCGTAACCGGAGCCGTGGAACGTGAATCCGTCGCCGCTACCCGCGCTGGCGGGCACGCCGAGACCCGGCGCCACCAGCACCAACACGACGACCACGACGACGATCGATCGGGCGCGGCGAACGAGGCGAGGAAGGCTGGATCGGCGAGATCGGCGAGATCGAAGAGGTGTCACGAGGTCGGTTTCCATCCCCCCGGCAGGGAGCCGGCAACCTAGCACATCGGTCATCAGCGCCCGGCGGTTGAGGGCGGGACCTTCTCGTCGGTGACTGAGTCGCCGGCGGCGACGACCCCGCCTTCGCCGATGACGCTCCCGCTGACGGTGGCTCCGGCGCCCACGTCGGCGCCCGGACCGACGATGCTCCCGCGCACCCGCGCGCCGGCGCCGACGTGGGCGCCCCCCAGCACCACCGCCTCGTCGACCTCGGCGCCGGCGTCGATGCGTGCGCCCGGTCCCACCGTGACCCACCTGCCGAGGTGTGACCGGAGGTCGACGGTGGCGTCGGCCGCCACCCACGGCGCAGCGTAGCTCGCGCCGGCGACCTTGCCGTCGAGCATGTCGAACGTCGCCTGCAGGTACTTCTCGGGCGTGCCGAGGTCCATCCAATATGCGTCGGCGACGAACCCCACGACGAGGTGGCCGGTCTCGATCACCGAGGGGAAGATCTCGCGCTCGATCGAGATCTCGCGATCGGGGGTCCACTCGCCGAGCACCGAAGGGTCGATGAGGTAGGTTCCGGCGTTCACGTCGCCCGCGACGGTGTCGGCCGGCTTCTCGCGGAAGGCGCGGACGACGCCCAGCGGGTCGGTGTCGACCAGTCCGAACGCGCGGGCGTCGTCGACGTGGTGCAGGGCGATCGTGACCGAGGCTGCTCGATCGTCATGGAACGCACGCATGGCCGTCAGGTCGAGGTCGGTGCAGATGTCGCCGTTCAACGCGAAGAAGGGATCGTCGCCGACGGCGTCGAGCGTGTGCACGATGGCGCCGCCCGTGCCGAGCGGCGTCGTTTCGGTGACCCACGTGACGCTGGGGCTGCCATGGCGCGCCTCGATGAACGGATGGAACGCCTCCTCCAGGTACGGCGACGACATGACGACCTCGTCCACTCCGTGGCGCACGAGGCGGTCGAGGGTGTGGTCGAGGATGGGCCGGTCGACGAGAGGCAGCAGCTCCTTCTTGATGGTCTCGGTCAGCGGGCGCAGACGCGTGCCGAACCCCCCGACCAACACGACCGCCTTCATGGGCGTTCGATCCTCCCTGCGAGCCAGTCGATCTCGGCCCTCAGTCTGAGGGCGGTCCACGCGAGCGGCAACGTGAAGCGACGCCACCCGGACGCCCGATGTTTGCGGTAGTAGCGGTAGTGGCTGTCGGAATGCATCACCGCGAGACGGTGGGGACGGCGCGCCCCCTTCGTGGAGATCCCGACGGCGTGCAGGACCTCGACCACCGGTGTGAACAGAACAGCCCAGCCGGCGTCACGCAGCCGCGTCGCGATGTCGAGCTCCTCCGCGTACAAGGCGAACCCTTCGTCGAACCCGCCGACTGCGTCGAACGCGTCGCGCCGCATGAGCATGCAGCACCCCGACACCCAGTCGACGACGCGCTCGGTCGACCGATCCCAACCGTCCATCTCGTAGCGCCGTGTGAACGGGTTGTCGCGCGTGATGGGCGACATGAACGCGTGACCGACCGCATCGACGATGCTCGGGAACACGCGGCCGCTCGCGTACGGCAAGCCCACGACGCTGCGGACCATCGGGCCGACGATGGCCACCTGGGGGTTGGCCGCGGCGACGGCGACGAGGTCGGCGAGCGTACCCCGCCACCACTCGGTGTCGGGGTTCAGGAACAACACGAACGGTGCGTCGGTGAGCGCCGCCCCCTGGTTCCACGCCGGCGACAGGTAGACGTTCCTTTCGTTCTCGACGAGTCGGGCCCACGGGTGGTCCTCGAGCGCCCTTTCATGTGAACCGTCATGTGAGGCGTTGTCGATGATCACGACGTCGACCTCGATGTCGCCGCGATGCCGATCGAGCGACGCGAGGCAGCGGGTGAGCCATCCGCCGGTGTCGTAGTTGACGATCACCACGGCCAGGTCGGCCGTGCGGGGCTGTTTCATGCGTCGGGCGCCGTACGAGCCACCAGCACGATCCCGATCATGATGAGGGCGACGCCGGCCCAGCGTGCGGCCGGCACCTCTTCCTTCAGGACGAACAGGTCAACGAGCACGATCAACAGGTACGTGAGCGACGCGAACGGGTAGGCGAACGACAGCGACGTGCGCGACAACACGAAGAGCCACACGAGCGCCGACAAACCGAACAGGAACAGACCCCCCCACACGACGGGGTTGGTGATGATCGCCTTCATCGAGTCGCCCGTCAGCGTGGCCGTGCCGTTGGCCTCGGTCACCCGGTTCATGCCGGCCTTGAGCGTCAGCTGCGCGAGCGAGGCGAGGCTCACCGACAGCAAGATCAAGATGATCAACATCGCGATCCGGGTCTCCTTCGATGTGGTGGTCGGGGTGGCGCGGCTCACGGTTCGGACACCTCCGCGCGCACGGGCATGTAGAGCTGTTCCCTGTGGCCTTCGTCGGGTCTGACCTCGAACGTGTACCGCTGGTCTTGTACGTGATACACGCGCTGGTTGTCGCGCGCGTGGACGCCGAGGGTCACCCAGTACCTCCCGCCGGTCAGCGGCAACGGCCCGACGTCGAAGCGCACCCGCCGTTTGCCTTGCAGCGCACCGAGCTCGACCCCAGCGTTCGCGGTGTCGGCGCCGAACACGAACAGGTTCGTGCCGTCGTGGAACGCGAACGACACTACCGGGTCGTCGACGGGCTCGTCGGCCCTCAGCTCGACCTCGATCGTGAGCACGTCGGCGGGATGCAGCGGCCCGTCGAGCTGCTGGGCCCCTCGCAACAGTCGCACGCCCACGATCTCGACCTCGCGTGTGCCTTCGTCGTGGGCGAACTCCAGATCGTGCCGCAAGATCGTGAGGCGCATCGTGCGGACGACGTCGTCGGGGTTGCCCTCTGCGTGGACCCGGCCGTGGTCGAGCATCACCGCCGTGTCGCAGAGCTGCCGCGCCTGATCCAGGGCGTGGGTCACGAGGATGATCGTGCGCCCCTCGCGCTGGAAGGTGCGCACGCGGTCGAGACAGCGCGCCTGGAACGATTCGTCACCCACCGCCAGCACCTCGTCGATGAGCAAGATCTCGGGATCGACGTGCACGGCAACCGCGAACCCGAGGCGCACGAGCATCCCCGAGGAGTAGAACTTGACCGCCGTGTCCATGAAGTCGCCGAGCTCGGCGAACGCCACCACCTCGTCGTAGACGCGGTCGGTGTCGCGACGGGCCAGACCCAGGAACGAGGCGTTGAGGTAGACGTTCTCGCGTCCGGTCAGCTCGGGGTGGAAGCCGGCACCCAGCTCGAGGAGCGCCGCGATACGGCCCCGCTGGCTGACGGTGCCCTCCGTGGGGCGCAAGATGCCCGCGATGACCTTGAGCATCGTCGATTTGCCGGAGCCGTTGTGACCGATGAGCGCCATCGACTTGCCATCGGCCACCGTGAACGAGACGTCGCGGAGGGCCCAGAAGTCTTCGGCGCGTGTCCGGCCCGACAGGAGGCGTTGTTTGAGCGACGAGGGCTTCTCGCGATACACGCGGAACCGCTTCGAGATGGCGGCGACCTCGATCGCCGCGGTCACAGCTCCTCCGCGAAGTCACCCGACAGCGAGAAGAACAGCCGCCACGTCACCATGAGCAGCGCGACCGCGACGACGAAGACCACGGCGAGACCGAGTGCGAGCTGGGCCGTGCCGAACGCGGGCAACACCTCGGTCGCGTCCCCGGAGTGGTAGAGCGCCCCCTGGAAGCCGAACACGAGCCACGACATCGGGTTGGCCAAGAAGAGGTGCCAGAGGCTCACGCCGGCGATGGTCTCGGCCTGCAGCCGCTCTTGTACCTGGCCGCCCGCGTAGACGATAGGGGTCATCCAGAACCACACGAGCAACGCGAGCCCGATGAGGTGCTGCACGTCGCGGTAGCGCACGTTCATCGACGAGACCCACAGGGTGACCGCCACCGTGAACGTCACCACACCGGCCAAGGCCAGTGGATACAGCCAGATCCGGTCGAGGACGAACCCGTAGCCGAACGCGAGCAGGAACACCACGAACACCGCCGACTGCAGCACGAAGTCGACGAACGCCACACCGACGGTGGCGAGCGGCAGCACCTCCCGCGGGAACGCCACCTTCTTCACGAGGTTCGCGTTCGCGATGACCGACTGGGCGCCTCCCGACACGGAGACCGAGAACAGGTTCCACGCCAGGAGCCCCGACAGCAGGAAGACCGGGTAGACGTCCACAGGGCTGCCGAGGATCTTCGCGACGAAGGTGAACACGGCCATGAACACGACGGGGTTCATGAGCGACCACACGGTGCCGAGAACCGAGGCCGTGTATTTGACCTTCAGCTCCTTGCGTACGAGGTTCCACAGGACCTCGCGGTTCGCCACCAGCTCGCGCACCCGGGCAACCACCCGCAGGCGTGGCGGCTCCGACGTGCGGACGGTGATATCGGTGGTAGCGATCGGGAGGTCTCCTCGGCAACCGGATCGAGCACGAAACCGCTGGTCAGCGCGAGTGTAGCAAGGCCCCCGGGGGCGGCCGCTCAGTCCATGTGGCGATGGTTCGAAGCTTCGAAGCTTCGAAGCGCGCGGGCATAGCGGGCACCGATCCCTGTCGGGGTCATGGCCGGCGACATGCCGATGTCGGCGAGCGCCGCCGCCCACCGCGCAAGCTCCGGACCGACCGGGTCGTGCACCACGGCCATGGTCCGCCTGATGGCCCGCGCGTACGCGTGCGCCGTGGTCTCGTCGAGCCGCTGGCGCGCGACGTGCGCGCGGGCCGCCGCCGCGATCCGCCGACGGGCGTCGGGGGCGCCGGCGAGTTGGCGGATCGCGGCGGCAACCTCGCGTGGGTCGCCGGGTCCCGGGGCCACGTGGACCACCGCGCCGTCTGGCTCGTCGAGGTACGAGCCGGTCCCCGACACGATGGATGCGCGGCCGACCTGCATCGCCCTCGCGAGCGAGCCGCTCACCTCACCCCGATGTGGATGCCGCAGCTCGACGATGACGTCTGCGGCGTGCAGCCACCCGAGGAAATCCCGGTCATCGACGTCGAGAGCGAGGTGGAGCCGCTCCCCCAGCCTCGCCGCCCGCGCCACCGGGGCGACGTCGTACGTCTTCACACGACGGCCGACGATCGCGAGATGGACATCGGACGGGAGCGACCCGACCGCTGCGAGGATCACCTCGAGACGCTTCGAGCCGTTGACGTCGCCGGGTGCGACGACGAGCAGCCGGCCGCCGGCCCCTGCGACCGAGGCCCGGAGCGCCCTGCCTGCGGGCTCGGCGTCGGCGAGCGTCTGGGGTGTCTCCGGCACCGGGTGGGGCACCACGAAGATCGGGGTGTGACACCCGATGGCCTCGAGGTAGCGACGGGCGAACGCCGAGTGCACGACGATCCCCCGCGCCCGTCTCGTGACGGCGGCGACCCACGGGATGGCGAGTGGCTCGTGCCCCTCGGCCGCGCCGGGGGTCATGACGCTCCTCGCGTCGAGCGCCTCGCGGATCGCGAGGAAGCCGAGCGGGTCGTTCCGCGACTGCAGGGCTCGCACGAAGTCGTCCATCGCGAGGTCGTGGAGCACGATCAGCCCCGGCGCCTGCCAGACCATGCGGTAGGTCGACAGGTGGAACGCCTCGTTGTTGCCCAGCTGGTAGACCCCCAGCTCGTAGGCAGGCACCGTCGCGAAGTGACGTTCCTCGACCGGCCAGATCGGGTGCACCGGGACCTCGCGCGTGAACCCGATGCGCTCGAGCCCGTCGAGGACCGCAAGATCGTAGGTCGCGATGCCCGTCGGTGTGGGCGGCAGCGGGCCGAGGAAGGCCACCCCCCGAACCCCGCCCGGCGGGCCATGGCGAGGTCCGTTGGCGCGACCCCGGCGACGCATCAGTCGAGGAGCCGGGTTATGACCTCCGGCCAGGTTGGCACGACGTCGCGGACCAAGGCGTTCCCGGTGACACCGAGGCGACGCGCCGCGGCCTTGTCGGCGAACAGGTCATCGAACGCAGCCGCGAGGGCCCGCGGATCGGGCTCGGATACGAGGCCGGTCTGGGCGTGTCGCACGAACTCGAGCGGACCGCCCGCGTCGGTGACCGTGACGACGGGGCGCTCCGCCGCCATCCCTTCCAGCGTGACGTAGCCGTAGTCTTCGTCGAAGGGCCCGTTGTAGACGGCGAGCGCGCCGAGATACAGCTCGAAGAGCCGCTCGTCGGTGACCCCGATCTCCATCCGCACCCGCTCGTGCAGCCCCAGACGCTGGATCTGGTCGCGCAGCAGCCGTTCGTCGGGACCGCGCCCCACCAGCACGAGCGTGACCCCGGAGCGGACGTGTTGCATGGCGTCGATGACGAGCGACTGGCGCTTCAGCACCTCGAGCCGGCTCGGATAGAAGACGTAGTCGCCGAGCTCAGCCGGGGTCCGCGCCAGCAGCGCCGTCGTCGCGGGCGACGGGTGGTAGAGCACCTCGGCCGGGATCCGGAGCGCCCTCCACAGGCGATCCTTGACGTTGGCCGAGTTCGTGAAGATCCGTTTCGCCTCGCCCAGTCCCACGCGGTCGCCTTGGTGCACGAGGTCGCGCACCACCGGTCCGTCCTCCTGCTTCTTCAGATCCCCGAAGTCGGGGTGGTCCCACAGCTCGTAGGCCGACCGGTGCTGGTGGATGAGCCACACGATCTTGCGTTCGTGGGGGGCGAGGTACGCTGGGAACTTCAACGGGATCACGGCGTCGATCTTCAGACCGTTCGACTCGCTGATGTCGAAGCTCCTCCACACGGCCATCTGGTGCGCCAACTCGGTCGCCGGGTACCACTTGCCCGCGATGGTCACCAGCTCGGCCTCGTGCCCGGCTTCGACCAACTCGCGCACCAACGCTTCGGTGTGCAGCTCGGCGCCGCCGCGCACGAACGACGTCTGCGGGTGCAGCACCGCGATCCTCACGGCCGGTCGTCCGCCTGCTCGGAGGTCTCGAGCCGCTCGCGCAGCTCGGCGACGTCGTGCTCCAGGTCGATCACGCGCTGGGCGAGCTGCACCATCAGCTCGCCGGCGTCGCCGAGCAGCCGATCGTAGCGCCTGGTGCCGAAACGACCGGCCCGGAACACGGTGTATTTGACCTTGCGACGAAGCGGGGTCGGCGCGTCGAGATGCGTCTCGCCGAGCGGGATCGACAACCGCTCGTCGGTGCGCATCTGCGCGACGAACTCGAGCAGCTCTTCCCTGACCTGTTTCGTGCCGGCCTCATGCCGCCTGCCCGGTTCCTGCGCCCAATACAGGTGCTGCTCGAGCGCGGCAGCGACCGGATCTGGCTCTGATCCGCTGGTGGGGACGCCCATCGGCGCGAGCGTACCAGCGGTCCTTCGCCCGGGCGTCACGGATCGGGGAACTTCGGACCGATGCAGTCATCGCGAAGCGGGAGCGGTTCCGGCGCACGCGGAGCCTGGTCGAAGTCGAACGCCGACAGCATCGGTGTGGCGTCGCGGTCGCGATGGGTGAGGTAGTTGAGCTCCCAGTTGTCCTCGATGAACCGCAGCACGCTCGAGAACTCGCCGAGCTCGCTCGAGACGTGACCCTGTTTCGCGTACGGGCTCAGCATCACCATGGGGACCCGGAAGCCGAACCCCATTCGGTCGACGTCGGGTGGCGGCACGTGATCGTAGAAGCCGCCGTAGTCGTCCCACGTGACGAAGATGGCGGTGTGCTCCCACATCGGGCTCCGCATGATGGCGTCGATGACCTGGGTGCTCCAGTTCTCGCCGTGGCAGAACGAGAACTCGGGGTGTTCCGACAGCTCGAACCGGGGAGTGATCCACGTGACCGGTGGCAACGTTTGGTCGCGGATATCGCGCAGCACGGTGTCGACCGGTCTGATGAACCGCGCCCACGCATCGGGGTCGTTGCGGTAGCGCTCGATGGCCGAGAAGGCGTTCCAGATGTAGCCCCGCTGCCGCTCGGTCGCCGCGTAATACGCCCACGGGATGCCGGCGGCGTTCAGCAGATCGCCTTCGGTCGCGAAATCGAAACACGGCGGCACCTTCACGACCTCGCCCTCGGGTCCGTAGACCTCGACGAGTTGCTCAGGCGGGGCGTCACACCCGAAGGTGTTCGAGAAGAAGCCGGTGCGCCGCGGGTTCTCTCGCGCTTTCCCCGACTGTGCGGCGATCGTGTAGAGGTGGTTCGGGAACGAGGGACCCCAGGCCGACGCGAAGAAGTTGTCGAACAAGACGTTGCGCTTCGCCCACCGCCAGTAGTTCGGCAGCTGCTCACGGCGCAGCTGGGTGTACGCCCAGTCGCCGTTCTCTCCTTGATCGAACCCATCCATGGCGCCGCCGTTCCACGCCGCGATCGAGCACTCGTAGCAGTGCGGGATGTCGCCGGGCGTGGTGTGGTCTGTGCCGCGCACGAGCCGGCGTGGCAGGCCTCCGTCCCTTCCGACCGACACGCCGTTCGCGCCCGGGAACGTGCCGAACAGGGTGTCGAAGGTCCGATTCTCTTTGATCAAGAAGACGACGTGTTTGATCGGCCACCGCGTGTCGATGGAGGTCGCGTCGACCGTTCCCGGCGTCGAAGGCCGCACCGTCGGTGTCGCGGAGATGTCGGGGGTGAACCTCGTCGACGGCTCGCTCGACGTCGAGGTGCACGCGGCGGCGACCGACGCGACCAGCAACGAAACGGCGAGGATCCGGCGGCCCATGACCGCTACTCCGCGGGAGGGGGCGGATCCCAGATAGCCCCGCGGCAATCCGTGCGAAGCGGCTGGGGCTCGGGGGCACGAGGCGGCCGGCCGAAGTCGAGAGCCCGGGTGAGGTTGTCGGCGATGCGGTCGCGGCGGGTCAGCTGGCGGAGGTCCCAGTTGTCCTCGATGAATCGCAACACGCTCGAGAATTCATACGTCGTGGAGTCGATGAACCCACGCTTCGCGTACGGGCTGATCAGCAACGTGGGCACCCGCACGCCCAGCCCGAAGTCGTCGAGCGTCACCGGCGGCTCGTGGTCGTAGAAGCCGCCGAAGTCATCCCAGGTCAACACGATCAAGGTGTCGCGCCAGGCGGCGCTCCGCATGATCGCGTTGATGACCTCGATCGACCAGTTCTGGCCCCAGCAGAAGTTGTATTCGGGGTGCTGCGACAGCTGGAACCTCGGCGTGACCCAGGTGACGGGCGGCAGCCGGTCGGCGTCGATGTCGCGCACGAGGTCGTCGACCGGACGGATGTGCTCTCCCCAGAGCTCGGGGTCGTTGCGGTAACGGTCGATGGCCGAATATGCCGACCAGATGTAGCCGAGCTGGCTGTTCGTCGCCGCGTAGTACGCCCATGGGATGCCCTTGGCATTGAGCAGGTCGCCTTCGGTCTCGAAGTCGAAGCAGGGCTGCACCTTCACCATGAACCCTTCAGGGTCGATGATCTCGACGAATCCGCCCTCGGCGATGTCGCAGCCCCACGACTTGGCGTACCCCTGCTCCTGCATCTCGCGCAGCTTCGGGAACGGCTGCCACGAGTTGTCGAGCGCCCCACCCGACGTCGCCGCGATCGTGTAGAGATGATTCGGGAACGACGGCCCCACCGCAGACGCGAAGAAGCGGTCGGCGAGCACGTACCGCTCGGCCCAGTTCCAGTACGCCTGGATGTCTTCCTCGCTGAACTGCGTGTAGGCGTACCGGTCGGCGGACTCGGTCTGGTTGAAGCCATCCATCGCCCCGCCGTTGATCGACGCGACGTTGCAGTTGTAGCAGTGGGGCAGGTCGTGGCCGCGCTGGAGCTCGGCGCTCGTCAACGGGCGCTCGACGCCGTCGTCCATCCCGGTCGTGACGCCATCGGCGCCGGGGAACGCGCCGAAGAAGTGGTCGAAGCTGCGGTTCTCCATGATGAGGAAGACCACGTGTTTGATGGGCCACCGGGTGTCGAACACGGTCGCGTCGACCTTCCGGGGCAGCTCGGCCGAGACCAGGTCCGGCGGTGCGAACAGGCGCTGGCCGGTCTCGGGGTCGACGGTCCCCTTCGATGCCTTCGAGGCCACGGGCGACGTCGGGGGTGTGGTGGTGGGCCGGTCGGCGACGGCGACGGCGAGCACGGCGACGACGAGCGCGACCGACGAGATGGCACGGATCGTGCTGCGAGGAGCCCGCATCGCGGGGAAGCCTACCGGCCGATCCAATCGTCGATCGCGTCGTCGAGCGACGGCATGGGTGGAAGCGACAGGTTCTCCATGAGCACGCTCACGAGCGCAGAGAACGCCGGTCGGGGGGCGGGCAGATCGAGGTCGGCTGCGAGCTGACGGGTGACGTCACCGGGAAGACCAGCCCGGCGGACGCATCGCTGTAACACGTCGAACCAGGTCGTCGCCTCGGATCCGGCGAGGTGGTAGGTGCCGAATCGGCGGGTGAGCGCAAGCGGCACGAGGCGTTCGGCGAGATGACGTACGTACGTCGGCGAGCCAACGCGGTCGTCGATGCCCGCCGCCGATGCACCTGCGCGGAGCGCGGCGAGCTGTCCGCTGAGGTAGTCGGCACCACCGCCGAACACGTACCCGACCCGCACGATGAGGTGCGCCGGGTGCAGCTCACGGACCATGCGCTCCCCCAAGAGCTTCGCCCGCCCGTAGCCGCTGATCGGCCGGGGCTCGTCGGTCTCGTCGTAAGGCGCGGCCTTCTCACCGTCGAAGACGTAGTCGGTCGAGACGTGCAGGAGCACCCCGCCGAAGGAGCGGGCTGCCAGCGCGAGTGATTGCGGACCTTGTGCGTTGTCGCGGAAAGCCCGGCTGATGTCAGTCTCGTTCGCATCGACGTCGGTGAACGCGGCGGTGTTGATGACGAGGTCGGGCGCCAACGGCACCAGGGTGGCCATCACGGCGTCGTGATCGCCGATGTCGAGATCCCGGTGCGTCAAGGGGGTCACGTCGTGGTGGCTCGGCACGGCGGCGAGGAGCGCGCGGCCGAGGCCGCCCCCGGCTCCGGTCACGACGATCCTCATGGAGCGGCCTCGGCCGCGCGCGGCGTCGTGACGACGTCGACCTCGTGCGCCGCGAAGAGCCAGTCCACGTGATCCGCGTACCACGCCACGGTCAGCGCGAGGCCTTCATCGAAGGGGACCTCGGGCTTCCAGCCGAGATCGCGGACGCGATGGGCTGTGACGCCGTAGCGGAAGTCGTGGCCGGGCCGGTCGGGCACGGACGTGATGAGCGACCGATCGGCCCCCGCGAGCTCGACGATCCGGTGCGCGAGCTCGCCGTTCGCGAGCTCGTGGCCGTCGCCGATGTTGTAGAGCACGCCGGGCCGGCCGAGCTCGAGCACGGTGACGGCGGCTCGCACCCAGTCGCGGACGAACAGGAACTCGCGTCGTTGGGTCCCGTCGCCGTAGACGGGGACCGGCTTCCCTCGCACGGCGTTGATCGCGAAGGTCGGCACCACCCTCTCGATCTGGCGTGGGCCGAACGCGTTCGTCGCGCGAACGACCGTGACGTCGACACCGTAGGTCGTGACGTACGCCTGGCACATGAGGTCGGCGGCGGCCTTCGACGCGGCGTAGGGGGAACGCGGCGCCACCGGATGGTCTTCGCTGAACAGACCGCCACCGGGCTCGCCGGGCCCGTACACCTCGTCGGTCGAGAGCATCAGCATGCGCCGGTCGTGCGCGCGGACCGCTTCGAGGACCACCTGGGTGCCAGCGACGTTCGTGTCGAAGAACGCCCGGGGATCGTCGATGGACCGGTCCACGTGGGATTCGGCGGCCGCGTGGACCACGGCGTCGACCACGGCGACCTGTTCCGCCACCGCGGACGCGTCGGTGACGTCACCCCGCACGAACGTGAACCTCTCGTCGTCCTGGTGGCGCTCGAGGTTCGCGAGCGACCCGCCGTGGGAGAGCCGGTCGAGCACCGTCACGCGCCGCCCCGGTGCTTCGAGCAGCAGGTCGACGAGGTGGGAGCCGATGAATCCGGCCCCGCCGGTGACGAGGACTTTGTCCATGGTCCGCATGGAGGCGGCGAGTCTACTGGGCGCGCTCGAGGGCCCCGTGCAGGACCGTGGCGGTCGCACGCGCGCATCGTTCCCATGTGAACGAGGCGACCCGGGCCGCGCCGGCCGCCCGGCAGACATGCCGGAGATCGTCGTCGACGAGCAGCTGGTGAAGCCCGGCGGCGATGGCCTCGACGTCGTCGGGATCGACTTGGACGGCGGCGTCGCCCGCGACCTCCGGCAACGACGAGGTCGACGACGTCAACACCGGGACGTTCGCGGCGAACCCCTCGAGGATGGGGAAGCCGAACCCCTCGTGCACGGACGGGTACGCCAGCACCTCGGCGCCCGACAGCAGGGTCCGACGGTCGGTGTCCGAGACGTAACCCGTGCGCACGATCCGCGACGCCACGTCACCGGGCAGCGACTCGATGGCGGCGTCGACCTCCTCGCCGTACCCCGGCGCCCACCGGACGCGGCCGCCCGCCACGACGAGCGAGACCCGTTGCTCGTCCACCAGGGCGAACGCCCTGATGAGGCGCTCGAGGTTCTTGCGCGGCTCCAGCCCTCCGAGGAACGCGACGTACGGGCCATCGATGCCGAGCCGCCGACGCAGCTCCTCGACCTGGTGCGGCGACGCAGGGCGGAAGGCCTCGGCGTCGGTGCCGTGGTGCACCGTCGTGACGATGCCGGGATCGACTTCGTGCGTGGCGAGCAGATCGCGATGTGCCGCGTCGCTCGGCACGATGACGGCCGCGGCGTCGACGAGGGCGCCGGCGAATCGACGACGCCACCGCGCGTCGTGGTGCGGTGCGGTCTCCGGCCGAACGGCGAACGCCAGGTCGTGCACCACCAGCACGCCGCGGGTCGTCGGCGACGGCGGCAAGAAGTTCGTCGCGAGCACGAGGTCGTACCCGCCGGCGAGCCACTCGAGCCGGGGGAAACCGGTGCGGATCGCGACCGGCCCGTACATGCGCGACGGGATCCGCGACGCATGTTCGGTGAGGTTCGGCATGACGTGGGCGAACCGTCGCGGCCGGCTCCCGATCGATCGGACGTCGAGGTACCACGCCACGAAGCTCCGGCCGGGGTCGACCACCGGGAGATGGTGGAGCAGCCCGGCGGTGTAGTGACCCACGCCCGTTCGACGGGGGTCGACCGCCGGACGAGCGTCGATCACGATCCGCGTCAAGGGTGAAAGGTTAGTCCACCTCGATCAGGCTCTGGTCACCCACCACGAGCCGGTGTGTCGCGCCGGCGCCGTGGCGAACGACCACACCTCGCCCCAAGATGGAGGCGGTGAGACCCGCGACACCGGTCACCTCACATCCCTGCATGAGCACCGCGTCGGTGACCGTGCTGCCGACGATGCGGCACCCGGGCTCCATCGAGACGTCGGGGCCCACCGTCGAGTCCTCGATCACGCATCCCGCCCCGATCACGACCGGCCCCACCAGGTGGCTGTCGCGGACCTGGGCGCCGTCGCCGATGGCGACGGCGCCCTCGAGCGTCGTCGCCGCATCGACGGTCCCGTCGAGGCGCGGACACAGCCTCGACAACATCATGCGGTTGGCCTCGAGCAGATCGTCGGGCTTGCCGGTGTCCTTCCACCACCCGTCGAGCATCTCGACCCGGACGGTGCGACCCGCGTCGATCAGCGACTGGATCGCCTCGGTGATCTCGAGCTCGCCGCGCCCCGACGGCTGCAACGCGGCACACGCCTCCACGATCGAGTCGTCGAACAGGTACACCCCCACGAGGGCGAGGTCGCTCACGAACGCGGTGGGCTTCTCGACCACCCGAACGGCGGTGTCGCCGCGCACCTCGACCACGCCGAACCGCTCGGGCTCGGGGACCCGGGCGACGAAGATCTGCGCGTCAGGCCTCGCGGCCTCGAAACCACGCACGAACCGGGCCACCCCTTCGAGGATGACGTTGTCACCCAGGTACATGAGGAACGGTTGTCCGCGCACGAAGTCGGCCGCCGCGAGCACCGCGTGGGCCAGACCGCGAGGGGCATCCTGCTCGATGTACGTGACCTCGAGCCCCCACCGGGCGCCATCACCGATGGCATCGCGCACCTCGTCGCCGGTATGGCCCACCACGACCCCCACTTCACGGATGCCCGCCTCGGCGATCGCTTCCAGCGCGTGGTACACGATGGGCGCGCCGGCGATGGGGATGAGCTGCTTCGCGCTGGTGTGGGTGATGGGCCGCAGCCGCGAGCCCTCGCCACCTGCCAGCACGAGGGCGCGCATGCGCGCGAGTCTACTCAGGCCACCGAGGGGCACACCGTGATGGGCCGTGCCGTCCGAACGTAGTTCGACGGGATCACCAGCACGACGTCGGCGCCTGGTAGCCCTGGCCACTCGCGCACCTTCATCCCCGGGAAGTAGCGACGAACGACCTGCGCCTCGGCGTCGCTGCCCGGGGCATACAGCAGCGCGGCGCCGCCGAGACCGCTCGGCACGTCGTCGCGCGCCCATACACCCGGCGAGACGTCGAAACCAGCCTCGGCCAAGATGGAACCGACCTCGTCGACCGGCTCCGCGCTCCCTTGCTCCGCGACCGCGACCTCGATGTTCGCCTCCGAAGGTGGCGTGTTCAGGAGCCTCGTCCCTACCTCGCCGAGCGGCGTCCCGTCGCGAAGGGCCTCGAAGATCTGCTCGGCGCTCGGATCCATGTGCACGACGGACAGGGCGCCCTCCCACCCTGCCGTCCCCGGCACCGAGCGGAACTCGGCCGCGCCTGTCGTCAGGCCCTGCATCTGCCCCACCATGTAGATCAGGTCACCGGGCAAGAAGTCACGATCGCGCTTGAGGTTCGACACGATGGGGCCGACGAGCCCCGGTGCCTTCACGACCTGCTCGGGCTGCAGCATCGCCGTGATGACCGCCCGCAGGAACTGCTGCTGGCGCCCGATGCGCGAGAAGTCGGGGATGGCGTCGCAACGGAGGCTCCTGGTCCGCACGTACGCGAGCGCCTGACGACCCTCGAGCCGCTGGCAACCCGGCGCGATGTCGAGCGCCGTGAGCGGGTCCTGCACGCGGCCCGTGTCCGGGTCGGCCAGGTAGTCGGGGATGCACATGTCGACGCCGCCGAGCGTGTCGACGATGCGCTGGAAGCCTGCGAGGTCGACGTACAAGAAATGATCGACACGGAGCCCCGTCAGGTTCGCCACGGTCTGCGCCATCAGCTGGGGCCCGCCGCCGGTGATGCCGCCCTCGAACGCGGTGTTGATCTTGGCCTCGCCCACGCCGGGGATCGGCACCCACAGGTCGCGGGGGAACGACACGATCGCGGCCTGCTGCTGCCCCGGGTCGGTGTGGATGAGCATGATCGAGTCGGCCCGGTTCTCGCCCCCGATCTGCTCGTCGGTGCCGAACCGATCCTGCTCCTGCTGGCTCAGGCCCTGCCGTGAGTCGCTGCCCAAGATCAAGAAGTTGCAGGGGTGATCCGAGCAGCGCCCCGTGGGGGGGAGCGGCTCGATGCTCACCGAGCCGCTCGGCACCGCCGGGGCGAACTCATACACGGTGCCCTCGTCACGCAGCTGGTACCACTGGAACGACCCGATACC
>Ga0247727_10008517_pt1 | contig 19014 bp, 21 predicted proteins | sample WisWelCaveWW1625_FD_202498 | JGI IMG/M metagenome (GOLD analysis project Ga0247727, IMG submission 202498) | Biofilm microbial communities from Wishing Well Cave, Virginia, United States - WW16-25 | ecosystem: Environmental > Aquatic > Deep subsurface > Groundwater > Cave microbial mat | place... | reverse complement strand
AACGCCGGACATTTCCGTCATCCTCAATGAAAATATTAAAGCCGAAGAGTACGCCACCCGCGCGCCGGATTTGGCGATTGAGATTGTTTCGCGCCATGACGGCTGGACCGAGTTGTTTGAAAAGGCGCAATTATATTTGGAAAAAGGCAGCCGCGTGGTCTGGATCGTCGATCCGTATCAGCAAACCGTCGTCGTCATCACGCCGAACGAGCAGCGCTGGGTGCGCGACACGCTCACCTGCCCCGAAATTCTGCCGGGGTTTAGCGTCGCCGTGCAGGACATTTTCAACTGGCCAGCGGCTGCCGGCAAAGCGGCGGAATAAACAAATCGTCCCCGACCATTCTTTATATAGGTGAAAGGAAAACTCATGGCAGCCGTTGTTGAACAATTTGCCGCTGTTGAAAAAAAACCTTCCATCCCGTTGACGGATGCCCCGTCCAAATCAACTTCACCGCCAAAACGCTTCACGTTTGACCAAGCGTTGAAAATAGCGGATGGCAGACCTTTTGAACTCATTGACGGAAGGATAGTTTTCAAAATGGCGGACAATTTTCATTCTGAATCGCAGGCCCGGCTTGGCGGGAAGTTGTTTGTTTATTTGGAGGCTAACCCCATCGGACGCGTGCGCACGGAATCGACAATTCGCCCGTGGCCAGAAAATGCTTACGAAAGCCGCGTTCCTGATATTACTGTCGTTCTCAACGAAAACATCCGCGAAGGGGAAAGATATGACACCCGCGCCCCGGATTTAGCCGTGGAAATTGTTTCTTACAAAGATCGTTGGACCGGCTTTTTTCAAAAAGCGCGCCTGTATTTGGAAAAAGGCAGTCGCGTGGTTTGGATTGTCGACCCTTACGAGAAAGCGGTTTTTGTGATTACACCAAATGAGGAACGCTGGGTTCGAGACACACTCACCTGTCCGGAAGTCCTGCCGGGGTTTAGTATCAAGGTGCAGGATATTTTCAATTGGCCTGTTGCCGCCGTGAAAACCGCGGAATGAGAAAAACACATGAAAACGCGCCGCTTCAACTTCGGTGATTTTTGTGGAAGAATCACCTTCGTTCTTACTGTTCTATTTTTCCTACCCTTTTCTTTGTTCAGCCAAAATTCTTCGCCCCGTCGCCCCAACATTCTCTTCATCATGACGGATGATCACGCGTTTCAAGCCTTGAGCTGTTACGGGAGCCGCATCAATCAAACGCCGAATCTGGATCGCATCGCGAACGAGGGCCTGCGCTTCAATCGGAGTTTTTGCACCAATTCCATCTGCGCGCCGAGTCGGGCGGTGATGTTGACCGGCAAATACAGCCACGTCAACGGGCAGATTGATAATATCGTGACGTTTGATGGGAGTCAGGAAACATTTCCCAAATTGCTGCAACAGGCCGGCTATCAAACGGCGGTCATCGGCAAATGGCATCTGAAAAGCGATCCGACCGGCTTTGATTACTGGAATGTTTTGCCGGATCAGGGCGCGTATTATAACCCCGATTTCATCACGATGGGCGAGCGCAAAAGGCATATCGGCTATGCCACAGATTTGATCACGGATTTCAGTCTCGAATGGCTCGAACGACGCGATCCGAACAAACCGTTTTGTTTGCTGCTGCATCACAAAGCGCCGCATCGCAATTGGATGCCGAATACCAAGCATCTCACTTTATATGATGATATTGAAATTCCGCTGCCGGAAACGTTTGACGATGATTACAACACCCGCAGCGACGCAGCCCGCCAGCAGGAAATGATGATTACACAGCACATGAATTTGGCATACGATCTTAAAGTTCCTGCCGAGGGAGATAGTTTAAAAGGGCTTGAGGTGAACTTTTTTCGCGATCTGCAAAGAATGACTCCCGAGCAACGCCAAGCGTGGGACGCGGCGTATGACCCGAAAAATGACGCTTTCAAAAAAGCGAATCTACAAGGCAAGGATTTAGACAACTGGAAATATCAACGCTACATTAAAGATTACTTGCGCTGTGTCGCCTCGGTGGATGAAAACGTCGGGCGCGTGTTGGATTATCTGGAGAAAAACGGCCTCGCCGAAAACACCATCGTGGTTTATACCTCGGATCAGGGATTTTATCTCGGCGAGCATGGCTGGTTTGACAAACGGTTCATGTATGAAGAGTCACTGCGCATGCCGCTGCTGGTGCGCTATCCCAAAGAGATTAAGAAGGGCGTCGTCAATGAGGACATGGTGCTCAACTTGGATTTTGCGCCGACGTTTTTGGTTTATGCCGGCGTGAAAATTCCCCAAAGCATGCAAGGCCGTTCATTGCGAAAAATCCTGCGCGGGAAGACGCCGAAGGATTGGCGCGAGGCGATTTATTATCACTATTATGAATATCCGGCCTGGCATAAGGTGAAGCGGCATTATGGCATTCGGACAGAGCGCTATAAACTTATCCACTTTTATTATGACATTGACGCGTGGGAATTTTATGATTTGCAAACGGATCGGCACGAGCTTCAGAATCGCTATAATGATCCGGCCTATCAGGAGATCATTCAGCGGCTTAAAATTCAATTGCAGAAACTTCGCGCGCAATATGGCGATTCGGATAAGTTGGCAAAGCGGTTTCTGCCGAAGTAGTTTTCGATGGACAAGTCGCCGTGAAATGATCTTAAAGCGTGAGAACCCGAGGTTCGCTTTTCACAATATGCAGGAGTTTAAGCGTAGCCTTTGCAGGATTGCGCAGGCCTTGTTCCCAGCTTTTGACTGTCGAAGAGGTTACATTCAAATGACGGGCAAAAACGGCTTGCGACATGGAAAGTTTGCGTCGCAGCAGAATGATTTCCGGCGCCCGCAGCCGTTTTGGCGGCGGCAATTTCGCGATCCGAAGATCTATTTTTTCACCGCGCTCGAATGCCGAGGCGTCTTTTAACGCGCCGGTCAATTCACGAAAAAGTTTCTTATCCATTTTCTTTATCATCCTCACGATTTCTCAATTTCTTCAACCCATGACTTGAGAATCTTCTTTTCTTCTGAAAGCAGTTTTTGCGCCGCTTTCGTGAAAACTTTGGATTCGATGAAAATCATGATGATTCAATATACGACTTTGTAGTATAGAACGCAATAGCATTTTTTTTATCACGAATGTTGACAATTTAACGCATCCAGCATCCCGCATCCAGTCACTCATCCCCAAAACTCGTTCCCACCGATTTTGCCGCCAACACCATTTGATGATCCGGCGGCACCAGTTTCTGCCGTGAAATGGCATCTTTGATCGCCACCGGCACGACGTCGTTGCCGCGCAGCGCGACCATCATGCCATATTTTTCTTCAGCGGCTAATTTGCACGCGAGCACGCCGAATTTTGTGGCGAGGATTCTGTCAAATGGTGTCGGGCTTCCACCACGCTGCAAATGGCCGAGCACGGTCACGCGCGTTTCGAGTTCGGTGCGCTCCACAATCGTTTTGGCAACCAGTTCGCCGACGCCGCCAAGCTGTTTCGCATCGGTGCGTTTGACGTCATACGTTTTAACGACTTCTCCAATTTCCGGACACCTGGTGCCTTCCGCGACACAGACGATGCTGAAACGTTTGCCGTGCGTGCTGCGCTCCAAAACTTTGCGACACACCGCCTCCCATTTGAACGGAATTTCCGGCAGGAGAATAATATCCGCGCCGCCCGCGAGTCCGGCGGAAAGCGCAATCCATCCGGCATAGCGGCCCATCACTTCGATCACCATCACGCGATGATGCGCCGAAGCCGTCGTGTGCAAACGATCGATCGCCTCGGTGGCAACATAAACCGCGGAATCATAACCGAACGTCATGTCCGTCGCTTCGAGATCGTTGTCGATCGTCTTCGGCACGCCGACGACATTGGCGCCAAGCTGCGCGAGCTTGTGCGAAATATTCATCGTGCCGTCGCCGCCCACCGCGATGATCACATCCAGCGCCCAGCGTTGATAATTCTTCATCGCCTTTGGCGAGGCATCGACGATAGTCGTTTTGCCGTCGAGTCCCTCCGTCGGATAATGCCACGGGTCGCCTTTATTCGACGTGCCGAGAATCGTGCCGCCGTGATTGATGATGCCGGAAACGTGTTTGTTTTCAAGCTCGTGCATGCGGCCCTCGACGAGTCCTTCGAAGCCGTCTTCGATGCCGATCACCGTGGCCTTGTAATCATTCATGCCCGTTTTGGCGACGGCGCGAATCACCGCGTTCAAACCGGGGCAATCGCCGCCACCGGTGAGAATTCCTATGCGTTTCATAGTTTTTTGAGATAACAAATGCGTGGGATAACGAAATTTAAAAATGAAATAAGTGACTATAATACCGGGCTCGGTTGCATCTTTTCCATGGCCTCGATATCAGGCTTCACTTCGGCGTTCAGCGCCACTTGCCCGCGTTCGGCGCGCACCGTGCGTGAAAACAGTGACAGCTTCGAATCAAACAAAAACCGGATAAGCAATTTCGTCCACGATTTGTGCCAGACCAGCGTGTCGTAATATTCCCGCGCCGTCGCCCGCACTTTCGGGAGGTTGTTCCACGGCACCGAGGGAAAATCATGATGCTCGTTGTGGTGCCCGACATTAAACGCCACCTTATTCAACGCGCCATAATAGCTGTACGTTTCCTGCTCGTCGTCAACCATGTAATGCCGTTGAATCCAGCGCGCCCCGAGCGGGTGCAATCCCACGGAAAAGAAAAGAGAAAAGAGCAAAAAGCAAAAAGCTTTGGCGCCGAACAACACGAAGATCGCAATGTCGAAGCTGAATTGCACGAGCCAGTTGAGTAATATCCAGCGATCGATAAAATCGATTTCCTTCAAACGCAGCGGCCGCAGCGCCTGAAAGATGGGAAAAAGAAAAAGCCACATCGCTTTGCCCATTACCGAATTGCCGACAAGCCGCGCTTCCCATTCGTGCGCAATGTCGGCGTCCAGCTCGTACACGCCCTGAAACGCATGGTGCTTGAGATGATAGCGATGAAACGAAATCGCCGACGGCACCACGATCGGCAGATTGGCGAGAATGCTGGTCAGGTTATTCCAGAGCCGCCGCTGAAAAATCAAATGATGCGTGCACTCGTGAATGAGCACGAACAGCGCGTGATTGGCGAGCGCGCCAACGGCATAAGCCACGAGCACGATCAGCCACCAGGCCTGCTCGCGGAGCCAGTACGCCATGAGAATTTGCAGGGCAACGATCCCCGCGGTGTATAAAAACGAGAGCGGATTTTTTCCGAGGTATTGGCGGATTTCAGGGTGCTTGCGGAGAATCTCTTTGGTGCGTTCTTTGTGCGGCTCCGGTTTGTTCGAAAAAACAAAGCCGGCGGGAATGGCGGTCTGGGTTGGCATAAGTTCTCATGTTTAAGGGTTACGAGCAAAATCCGGACTTTACGGCAAAGGTTATTTAATCGATTCATTTGCATGCAAGATGCGTCAGCGTTTTATTGCCGCCATCCCCATTTGGATAAAACAAAGTCGTGAAGGTGAAATATACGCAGCTTGATTGAATTTGTCAAGCGCGGATTTGCTGTTGACTTTATGAGAAAAATTGAGTAAATAAAGTACGTGAAATTTAAACCGGAGATGAAATGCAAATTGGCATAGTCGGCTTGCCCTTTGCCGGCAAAACGACGATTTTTTCGACACTGTTGAAACACAAGAGCGGCGACGCAGGTTATCACAAACAGGAAGCCGAGCGTGGCGTGGTGAAAGTTCCCGATGCGCGGCTGGATCGTTTGACCGCGATGTTCAATCCGAAACGGCAGGTGAATGCGACGATTGAATACGTTAAAGTGCCGGGCTTCGAGGGCGACGGCAAAGAACCGAAAGGCCTGCCGGCGCAGTTCATCGGCAATTTGAAAACCGTCGACGCGATCGTGCTGGTGGTGCGCGATTTTGAAAAAGAAATAACGCCGCATCCGTTTGGCCGCATTGATCCGGCGAAGGACATCGAGTTCATCAACAGCGAATTCTGGCTGAGTGATCTGGCGCTGGTGGAGTCGCGCGTCGAGCGTTTGGAAAAAGGCGCCAAAACCAAAGACGCCCAAAATCAGAAAGAGCTCGCGCTCATGAAACGCTGCAAAGCCCGGCTTGATCGGGAAAAACCTTTGCGCGAACTGGAGCTGACCGCAGAAGAAGATCGCGCTTTGCGCGGTTATCAATTTCTCTCGCTCAAGCCGTTGCTCTATGTCATCAACATCGCGGAAAGCAAAATTCCGCAGGCCGCTGAAATCGAGCAGAGTCTTTCGCGCCTGGTCACGCCGCATTGCGCTTTGACTTCGTTGAGCGCTGAAATTGAACGAGAAATTTCCGAGCTGAGTCCGGAAGACGCCGCGGTTTTTATGGCTGATCTTGGCATCAAAGAACCGGCGCTGCACAAGTTGATTCGCACCTCGTATGAGTTGATGGGTTTGATTTCATTTTTTACCGCCGGTGAAGACGAGTGCCGCTCGTGGACGATTCGCGCCGGCATGAATGCCCAGCAGGCCGCGGGTGTGATTCATTCTGATCTCGAAAAAGGCTTCATCCGCGCCGAAACCGCGCATTTCGATGATTTGATGAAGCACGGCAGTTTCAACGCCTGCAAAGAAAAAGGCCTGTTGCGTCTGGAAGGGAAGGAGTATGTCGTCAAAGACGGGGATATTTTGAATATTCGGTTTAATGTTTGAAATCCAACAGGAGCCCAAAGTCATGGCCGGATCATCTCCCAAAACGATTCTCTGCATTGCCAGTTATGAAAAAGGGCAGGAGTTCATTCGCGAGTGCAAGCGGCAGGGTTGCACGGTTTTTTTGCTGACGACGCAGGAATTGGAACATGCGAACTGGCCGCGCGAGAGCATCGACGAGATGTTTTACATTCCCGATCTCTACAATCGCAACGACGTCATTCTCGGCGTGAGTTACATGGCGCGGACGCGGGCGATTCATCGGGTCGTGCCGCTGGATGATTACGACGTCGAAATGGCCGCGACGCTGCGCGAGCATTTGCGCATTCCCGGCATGGGGGAATCCACGGCGCGGCATTTTCGCGACAAGCTGGCGATGCGCGTGCGGGCGCGGGATCGCGGCCTGCTCGTGCCGAATTTTGTGCATGCGCTGAATCACGAGGTGGTGCGCGAATTTACGGCGACCGTGGCGCCGCCGTGGGTCTTGAAGCCACGCTCCGAAGCCTCGTCGGTCGGCATTAAAAAAGTAATGAACCCCGATGAGTTGTGGCCGCTGCTTGAAGCGCTCGGCGACCGCCAATCGTTTTACGTGCTCGAACAATTCGTGCCCGGCGACATCTTTCATGTCGATGGCATTGTTTCCGAGCGCGAGGTGGTTTTTTCGGAAGTTCACGAATATGGCAAGCCGCCCATGGCGGTTTCGCATGAAGGCGGCATCTTCACGACACGGACGGTTTTGCGGGGATCGGCTGACGAGCAAAATTTGCAGGCCCTGAATTGGCAAGTCTGCGAGGCACTGGATTTTGTGCGCGGCGTCACGCACACGGAGTTCATCAAGGGCCGCGACGACGGACGATTTTATTTTCTCGAAACGGCGTCTCGCGTGGGCGGCGCCAATATCGTTGAAATGGTGGATGGCGCCACCGGCATTAATTTGTGGGCGGAATGGGCGAAGATCGAAATTGCGCAAGATGAAACGCCGTACGAATTGCCGCCGCCGCGGCAAGATTATGGCGGTATCATCATCTCACTGGCTTCACAGGAATTTCCCGATACCTCGGCTTACACCGATCCGGAAATTGTCTTTCGTTTGAAAAAGAAAAATCACGTCGGCTTTGTGATCGCCTCGCCGAATCGGGACCGGGTGCGAAATTTGCAAGACGAATACTGCCGCCGCATTTACGCCGATTTCTTCGCCAAGCTGCCGCCGCCGGATAAGCCGACGAGTTGAGTCTAAAATGTCTTTGTTTTAAGGAGAAGAGGGATCGTAACGGCCTAAACCAGATTTTCAGGCAAGCTGAAAACTGAAGCCTCGCCTCGCGGCATAAATCCAAAAATTTTCAAACACGGAGAAAACGGAGTTCACAGAGAAAAGCTTTTTGAATAAAATGTTTTTCTCCGTTCGCTCTGTTTGCTCCGTGTTAAATTTGTTCGTGACTCAGCAAAATTTTCAGAATTTTATTCTGAGTTTGAGGCGCCAAGCGCTTAACGTCAACAGGCCGGTATTGGCTCGCCGAGCCTGATTCGATGTCCATCCGGAGTGCGGAGGCTGAACTCCCTTAGGCCCCAGGGCTCGTTTTCAGGTTCTGAGATCACCTGCGCCCCGCGCGCGGAAAGCTCCTGGTGAAGCTGATCCAAATAGAACGGCGTGGATTCCTTCTTTTCGGCTTTGTCTCGACCGACAGATCAGATGTGCTGATCAACGAGGATTGGGTTGCCGTCGGGATCCATCACCATAAAACTTGCGGGGCCTGTCGTACTCTCGTCTGCCGCGCTCATTAACTCCACGCCTTGCGCCTTCAACTGTTTCTGTAGTTCGCGCACATCTGTGAAAGTATCCAACTTCTGGGCATTACTGTCCCAGCCAGGGTTGAAGGTTAACGTATTCCTCTCGAACATCCCTTGAAAAAGACCGATCGCGTACTCTCCGTTCTTCAGGATCAGCCAGTTCTGCGAAATATCTCCGACGAAGACCTTGAAACCGAGCTTCTCGTAAAAGGCCTTCGAAGCCTTGATATCCTTCACAGCCAAACTAATTGAAAATGCGCCGAGTTCCATGCTTTGCTCCTTTCAGTAAGATGGTTAGGCGTTTTGTTCATCTGGAGAAATGAGCTACTCCTTCTTGCGATTGTAGGTCACGAGATAGAGCCGCGTGCCCGCGATGCTCTTGAACTCTGTGGGGCGTTTCGCGCCGGAGAGGTCGTAGCAAATGCGGAGCGTATCACCCTTGAGTTCGTAGATCGCGGGGAAAGTCTTGCCGCTGTTCGGTCCTGCCGTGCCGGTAATGGTCATGCTCTTGGGCTTGGTGGCGAAATCGAGCGTGTAAGTGCCCTTGTCGGGTTTGCCCCCGACGGAAACTTCATACTTACCGCTGTCGAGTTTGAGGGTGATCGTCTTTAGGACGGCGTCTGGCATAGGCTGGCCACCGAGTTCGGCCTTGACGGGCATCCAAATGCCCTGAAGTGCTTTGGCATCGTTCGGCTTGTCGGCAGCAAACGCCGTCATTGAGGCGGCAACAACGAGGCAGATGCAGATGGTGTTTTTCATGGTGTATAGATTTGTTGGTTGTGAGTTACAGGTTGCGCGTAGAGACGCCTCACGATTAGCTCAGCGGCGCGCCGTCGTTTGGCGCGTCCGTTGGAGCGTTTTGTTGGGCAATCTTTTTGACGATTTCATCCATACAAGAAAATATTTCCGTTGGCGAATATTCAATGAGTGCATCCGCTCTTGTATATCCCCACGATACAGCGCCGAAATGAATATTTTCGGTATTAGCGGCTTCTAAATCTCTAATCTCGTCGCCGATGTAAATAGCTTCGCTACGATGGATGCCGGTTTTTCGCAAAATATTTCTCAATCGTGATGGTTTTCCGAATAGAGAAGTACCGCATTGGTGGTGCACCATGAGATCCATGTTTTTCGGATTCAGTATTCGGCGAACATTCTCGTAGGAGTTGCTCGTCACCAGACTCAATACAACTCCATTTCCGGATAAAGCGTGCAGCATGTTTTCCACGCCTGCAAATAAAGGAACTTGAGCGATTTTCTTTTAGAAAAAAAGGAAAGGAGTCGGCTAAGGTGCCATCAAAATCGAAAATGGCAAGTTTGTATTTCATTTGTTTGTATGGGGTGCGTTTGCCCAACATGTATTCTGCGACAACGCCCACGTCACGCCCTGTTTCTGCATACAGCCATTTATTGGTACATACACAAACTTTTGCGGGCAAAATGGGCGATAGCAGATATTTTCGAGGTGTCTATTATCAGAAAATTTTGTCAAGATGACGTCCACCAAAATGTTTCTAATCGTAGAAAGTTTTGCGCTGGTTTCATGAGCTACTCTAAGATGTGATCGGTTAATTCCAATTTGAGAATCTCCCGTACACGACCATCAATGCAGTGATGGGCATAACCTGCAATGTCCATCCTGCCAAAATATGTCAGAAAGTAAATGAATTTTTCCGAAAAGTCAAGCGCGATTTTTTATGGGAATTTTTATGGGAATGCAGCTCTTTTGACTTTACGATTCCCGACACCTCGGCTTACACCGATCCGGAAATTGTGTTTCGTTTGAAAAAGAAAAATCACGTCGGCTTCGTGATCGCCTCGCCAGATCCGTATCGCATTCGCTATTTGCAAGACGAATACACCCGCCGGATTTATGCGGATTTTTTCGCCAAACTGCCGCCGCCGGATAAGCCGACGAGCTGAGTGGTAAGTGTCTTTTTGAAGGGAAGAGTTAATTAACTACCTTGGTAAATCCATTTGGCTACGCTGCCATTTCCAACTTAAAGACGGGCAGATGGATGATTTCCGCTGGTTGGAGTTTTCGAGTTTTCTCAAGCTTCAAAAGTTGCTCAACCCGATCAAGTGTTTTCTCCAACATATATTCATGTCTATTGGCACGACAAAGAAGCGCCGGCACATCTCGAATCATGATGAGCCTGCCGTTATGCAGCGTGACATACTGGATTTCAGTTTCTTCTAAATCTTGCTTACAGCGAGGGCATTGGGCGGGTTGATCGGTTACAAAAATTAATTTGGGATGAAGAAGATTCCGGTGCCGATCGACATCAAATTCGACTTTTTCCATCTCCTCCCAATAATCAGCCGAACTGTGTGTCTCCCAAAATTTAACTTCCTCCTCTACCGTTTCAAAATCAAGTGCTTTTTCCATTTTCAACCTCTTCGATATAAATCTCGTTCATCATCTTCCATATCACGAGCACTCAGAATCAAGCCTCGATGATCAAGTTTGTAAATGAATGCTACAAACAAATACCGCCCCGCCTCTGTTTGACCATAAGCCTTGTACACATCCTCGCCCTTGCGTTTTTTGCCACGCGGCCCTCGACGATATATTGCGCCGGCTTTGAAGATTTCTTCGACTTCTTCAATGGTGACGCCGTGCTTGCTTTCGATCTTGTCAATGACTTCCGGTTGCCAGATGAAAGATTTGATGTTCACTATGTCATCCCCAACAAATGGGTGAATTGTTTCGCGCTTTCCTGCAACTTTAAATATAGCACAAAACGTGAATAATGCAACCAATGTTTTGCGGCTCTTTTGACTTGACGTTGGCTGGCCGGTATTGGCTCGCCGAACCTGATTCGATGTCCATCCGGGGTGCGGAGGCTGAACTCCCTTAGGCCCCAGGGCTCGTTTTCAGGTTCTGAGATCACCTGCGCCCCGCGCGCGGAAAGCTCCTGGTGAAGCTGATCCAAATAGAACTGCGTGGATTCCTTCAAATTTCGAACAGCGAGAACACAACGGGAATCGACGATGCGGTGCATGTACTAACTCCAGCTCAGTCCACTTCTTGTCCAGCTAACGGCAGCGTGTGCGGCGGGGCGACTTCGAGATCGTTGGGATTAAAAATCATGCCGCCGTCGCCCCGTCCGCAGCAGCACGGCGTTAGCAAAAATAACTTGCCATTTACCGCGAGCTTTTTGTCCGAATTAAAGAACAGCTTTTGTCTCTTCCACGACTTTGCTTTTTGCTCTTTCACACTTTGTATTCGTCACCCAACTTTTGTCTTTGCCGAGCCACTTGATTGTTTGGTGCTTGCACGCTACTTACTTTTTTGTTAGCGCATAGTTTGCCATTTGCCACATACTTCTTTCAAAATCTGCTGAATCCGTTCACCACCGAATTTCGCAACTGATATAACCGGTTATTTCAAATCAGTCATTTTAAGTTACTGTTGCAATGCCAGTTTATCGGTTAGATACAATCTTGCCGGTCTTATCGATTATAACCAACTTGCGATCCCAGGGCAAGGTAAATACACTTGCCTGTCCTTTTGAAAAATTTTCAGCATAAATAAACTGTGGCAGAATGACGATCTTTCCCGCTGTATCAACGTAGCCATAGGCCCCATCAATTATTATCTTTGCCAGCCCTTCAGAAAAGTTATACTCAAGCGATTTAAAAAATACGATACTTCCTTTTGACTTATCAAAATAGCCCTTCTTATTATTGCCGATCGTCACCATGGCTACCTCTTGTGGAAAGTCGTAAACATCCTCAAGTTTCGGATTGTGAACTATCTTTCCAGATTTATCAATTATCTGCTGCAACAAAGTATCGGCAACCCACACTCGAGCTAGGCCGCCTTTGGAGAATTTTTCAGCCCAATAGAACTGTGGCTTAATGACTATGGTGCCCGCCATGTTTATATAACCAAATTTTGTACCCAGCTTTACTGGCGCCAGACCGTTGGAAAAGACCTTGACAAAATCAAATTGAAGCGCGATGGCTATATTCCCTGTTTTATTAATATATCCACATTTTTCTGACTTCCCATCAAAAATCACAACTGGAGCCAGGCCTTCGGAAAAGTCTCCGGCATAATTAAATCGAGGTTTAATGGCTATATTTCCCGTCTTGTCAATATAGCCCGATCCCCAATGCCCAAACATCACGCTTGCCAACTCCTCGGAAAAATCAGAAGCTAAAAAAAACTTTGGTTCGATAAAGGTTTCGCCTTTCTTATTAATGTAGCCATATTTTAAATTTTTCGGTAATCCACCGGTTGCTACACGAGCCAATCCCTCTGAAAAGCTATAAGCTTCCTCAACCTGTAGCGCAATAACGATTTTCCCGGTTTTATCGACATAACCAAACTTATTATTAATTTTTATCAGCGCCAACCCTTCGGAAAAATCCTCGGCTTTATCAAATTGTGGTTTGATGGCTACATTTCCGTTCTCATCTATATACCCCCATTTCCCATTCAGTTCAACAGGAAACAGCTTGATCGCCTGCTCCATCGTCTCCTGTTGGCTTTTTTCTTCTCTCTTATCTTCCTGTTTGATATATGGAAAAGCTAATGCAGCCAGATAGAGAAAAGATACTATAAATAGCTTCATATCGCATTTCTCCTTTAAAATTTAATGATATATAAAAATATTCTCTGCCGAAGTTTTATCGCGTAGTTGATACAACACACGCTAACTATTATTCCGCGACAAAACCCGCGTCGCGTGATGTTTCTACATATAGACATTTGTTTCTATATGTAGAAACTTTTTGGGCAAAAATGTCTGATAATAGACATTCTCGAAATAGTTACTATCAGAAAGTTTTGTTAAGATGACATCCACCAAAATGTTTCTGCTAGCAGAAAGTTTTGCGCTGGTTTCATGAGCTACGCTAGGCTGTGATCGGTTAATCCCAATTCAAGAATCTTCCGTAAACGCCCTTCAATGCAGTGATAGGTATAACCTGCAATGTCCATCCTGTCAAAATGTGTCAGAAGGTAAACGAATTTTTCCGAAAAGTCAAGCGCGATTTTTTGATATTTGTCTTGACCGAATGCGCCATTTTCATTATCTTGCTGAGGTCGAAATTGAATCTGCTGCAAGTTGATTAATGCGCCGGCAAGCTCGTAACGCGGCTTTGGCCGCAACCAAAACTGCACCACAAAGGGCACAAAGCCTGCCCAGCCGCAGGCCAGGGAACACAAAGATTTTTTCTTTGTGCGCTTTGTGTTCTTCGTGGTGAAAAAATCTTCGCGGTCATGATAGTTTTTTCCGAGTAATACCATAATAACGAATGAATGTAGAGTGGAAACCATCTGACCTGGATGATCTGAAGGCGGCAAAATGCCAGCTTGAATATCCCAGCCTGACTGCGCGGATTTCGGCGCTGCTGGGCAAACCCATTGAAATCGGTCTCAAGCTTCTACCGGGAAACTGGAACAAGAAAGTCAGAGCGATCACCCAGGCGGCATTACTGAAGGGGCTGCAATTTGCCATTTTGACCATCGGCAACAAAGGTGCGAAAAAGTCAAATGATCTGTTGCACAAGGCATTGGCTTTTGGCTCTGGCACGGCGGGCGGCGCTTTTGGCGCGCTCTCTGCCGCCATCGAGTTGCCGATTTCCACCGGCATCATGCTGCGCTCCATCGCCAACATCGCTCGCAGTGAAGGGCATGACATCGGGAGGCTGGAGACGAAGTTTGCCTGCCTGGAGGTCTTCGCGCTTGGCGGCAAGAGCAAGAAAGACGACACATTCGAAGAAGGCTACTGGGCAATACGGTCGGCGCTCGCAAAAGAAATATCCGACGCCATCAAACATATTGCCGAAAAAGGATTGAGCCAGAAAAGCGCTCCGCCGCTGGTGCGGCTGATCACCAGTATTGCCGCACGGTTCAGCATCGTCGTAACGGAAGAAACCGCAGCCAAACTGGTACCCGCCGTTGGCGCCGTCTCCGGCGGCGTTATCAATGTGATGTTCATGAGCCACTTCCAGGAGATGGCGAAAGGCCATTTCCGCATCAAAAGACTTGAGAAAATGTACGGCTTAGAAGCTGTGCGCCAGAAGTACGAGGCGATGGAGATTTGACCTTGAGTGAATTTCACCACAGCCAGGCAAAGGCTTTCATTGATATCGGCGATTGCCAAATTCCCGCTTATTATCAAAACGCCATTGCGGAGTTTCGCGCGGCGCAAAAAGCGGCAATGATGGATCGCAGCTTTGCCGGCAAGTTGCGCGTTTTCGGCAAAGATCGCGAGTCGTTGTTGCACCGGCTCACCACGAATGAGATGCGTAATTTGAAAAGCGGCGAGGGCGTCGTCAATATTTTCACCAACGCCAAGGGCCGCGTCGTCGATATTGTGGAAATGTTCGCGGAAGACCACAGCATTTTCCTGCTGACCAGCCCCGGCCGCGCGCAAATTGTAAAAGCGTGGGTTGAGAAATATACCTTCATCGAAGAGGTGCGCTGCGAAGACCTCACTGCGCAGTTCGGCATGATTTCCCTCTTTGGTGTAGAGAGTGCCGCTCTCCTGCAGACGTTGTTTGATTGGTCCGTGCATGATCTGCCGGCGCAGCATGCGCGTTTATTGGTTCATGATGAAAAATCCATTCTCGTGCAGCGCAGCGGCATCATCACGCCGGCGCAATTCAATCTGATTATGCCCGCCGCCGAAGTGGAAAAATTTTGGCAGGCGTTGATAACCCAAGCAACTCCCCTCGGCCACCAGGCTTATGAGATGTTGCGCATTCACCGCGGCCTGCCGATGATCGAAAAAGAAATTACCGACGAGTACAATCCGCACGAAGTGGGGTTGTTTGCTTTCATTAATTTTGAGAAAGGCTGTTATATCGGACAGGAGGTGATCGCGCGTCTCGACACCTATCAAAAAGTGCAGCGCCAGCTTGCCGGGGTGAAGTTAGAAATGAGCGATCCCGAGGATAAGCTTTTTGCCGCAACGCCGGCGCCGATTTATGTTGGCGAGCAGTTGATTGGCCAGTTAACCAGCGCGTGTTTTTCTTCCGGCCCTCAATCCGGCCTCGGCCTCGCCGTGATTCGCAAACAGTTTGCGGCCTCGACGGCGCCGGTGCAAATCCGCTGGCCGGAACGCGCCGTGGCGGGATTTTTGCAGGAATTGCCATTTGCCAGTTAAGATTCTCTCACGATACCGACGCCGAATCAAACCGACATTGATCATGACGCCTTATCCGAAGCTCCGTTATCTTGAGGCTGTTCCTTTACAATCCGAAGATGAATATGACGCCGGCAAGAGCCGGAGGTTTGCCCTGCGCGATCCGAGCGGCATTGCCGAAAGCGTGGTCACCGTTTCCGCTGAGGCGTTGTTTGTGTTGCAATATTTTGACGGCCAACATTCGCTGCTGGATATTCGCGCGGAATTCCATCGCGCCTTCGGGACCCTGCTGCCGGAAGAAAGATTGCGGCCGCTCGTCGCCGAGCTGGAGCGGGCGCATTTGCTGGAGGGCGCCGTTTTTCAGGATTATTTAAAAAAACTCGAGCAGCAGATGCTGGCGCAGCCGTTGCGCACGCCGGCGCACGCCGGCACGAGTTATCCGGCTGATCCCAAAACATTACGTGATCAAATTGATGGTTTTTATCGTTCGCCGCAGGGCGCGGGAATGCCGCAGGAATCGAACAACGGCGCGGCGAGAATGCGCGTGCTGGCCGCAGTGGCGCCGCACATTGATTTGCGCGCCGGCGGACCGTGTTACACCTTTACATATCGCGCGCTGGCCGAAGCGGAACCGGCGGATATTTACGTGATTCTCGGCACCGGCCATTCCGGGTTGATCAATTGTTTTTCGTGTTTGCCCAAAGATTTTGAGACGCCGCTCGGCGTGGTCAAACACGACGAGGAGTTCATCGAAGCGTTGCGCCGCCGGCACCAACATGAGCTGTTTGCCGAGCCGCTGCCGCATCGCGCCGAGCATACGATCGAATTTCAAACGGTGTTTCTGCAGCACCTTTTCGGCGGCAAAAAGAATTTTACGATCGTGCCGATTTTATGCTCGTATGCTTATTTGATGCTGACGGATGGGCGCTTCGCGCGCGAGAAAAGAATCATTCTGGACTTTGCGGCGGCGTTGCGCGCGACGATTGCCGCCGCGAAGTGCCGGGTTTGCGTGATCGCCAGCGTTGATTTTTCGCACGTGGGCCCGCGTTACGGCGAGCGGCAATCTCCGGACGCGGCTTTTATGCAACGGGTCAGCGAGGCGGATCGGCGCCTATTGACGGCGATTGAAACCGTGAATGCCGGCGACTTCACCAGGGCCAATGCGCAGCTTGAAGATTTGTATCGCGTGTGCGGCTTTGCGCCGATGCACACGATGCTGGCCTCCACCGCAGCGACACGCGGCCGCACGCTCAAGTATGAGCAAGGCCGGGTTGATGATCGCCAGTCGATGGTGACGTATGCGAGCGCGGTGTTGTTTTAAAGCGTTGGACGGTTGGCTGGTTGGGCGGTTAAACGGTTAACCGATAAACTGTCCAACCGGCAAACCGACAAACATGAACAAACCTGACGCCAAAAGAAATTTTCAGGAATTTTTCCCCGAACCGTATATTAAAAAATCCGTCAAGCTTCTCAAGCTGCTCAGCGAGGAGAGCCGGTTGCGCATGATGCTTTATCTGGCGAAGGAGGGGCCGTGCACGGTTTCGGAAATCGTCGAGGCGCTGGATCTGGTGCAGAGCACGACGTCGCACCATCTTTCGCTGCTGCGCGCCGCGGATCTCGTCGTCACTTCGCGCGACGGCAAAAACGTATTTTACGATATTAATGAGCCGATGTGGAAAGAAATGGGATGGCAATTTTTTAAATATTTGCAAAAAGGCAATAAGATTGATTTGCTCGGCAAGTTTGTGGTGAAGATGATCGGGCGTTGAGCGCGTGGCGCAGAGAGCATAGCGCAGAGTGCGTTGACATGCCATGCGCTATGCTCTCTGCGCTTTGCAAACTAACCTTTGGTAGTGAACTCTAACCTCAAGGAGGGTCTTATGAGCGTTATCAGAATGATCATCGCGGACGATCAACATTACGTGAGCGGCGAGCCGCACGGCAGCCGCGCGCAGTGGCTTTATGCGGCCTGCTCGCGCAATCCGAAAAGTCTGGAAGAGCTGGACCGGCTGCTGCCGGAGTTTGGCGGCGGCGAAGAAAAAGATTTGCGCTCGTTTTACTGTTGGAACGGTTCGATCGAGCTGGAGCCGTACGACGCCGGTTTGATCATCGTCGATCTCGCCAAGAAATGGATTTACGCGCAGGACTCTTATTTCGGCGCGCACCGCCGCGGCAGTTATCAGCCGCGCGACTTGGAAGACCGGACGATTGAGTATGAGTTCTCAAACGAATGGCAATTCGTCGCCGAGCCGAAATGGTTTCGTTATCTCGAAAATCTAGGTCTGAAATCTTACGGCAAAACGCCTGGGCCGGCGTATGAAAAAATCGAGTCGGAGGTTTTCTTCGAGGATGATTTCGATTTTGACGAGGAGCCCGACGAAGTTTCGGCGTTATCCCATGAAACGGATGAGGAAACTTATGTCAGCCCCAGCGTGGATTATATGAATCGCGTCGCTTCGATGGTTGAGTTCGAGCCGCAAAACGCGGAGGAGCAACACGATTATTACACGCTTGAACACATTGCGCGCTATGATGAAGAGGCGGCCACGGCGCAAGGCCGGATCGATGAAGCGCGCAAGGAAATTGCCAGCCGCAAAATCGAATTGCAGGCCGTCGAGAATTTGCGCCAACACGATGCCGTGCCGCGCTGGGAACTCAAACGCATCGCGTTGCAGGCGCGCATCGGCAGGCATGACAAAAACATTTCGCGTTGGGAAGAAGAACACACCGAAGCCGCGGCCATGGCGGCAGAGTTGCGCCATCTCCTGGTGACGGATAAAGGTCGTGAGATGCTGAAAAAATGGGAGGACGAGGAGAAAGAAGGATACGCCGATAGGGAACTGCCGTTTTAGCTTTCCGGCATGAAGCCGTCAGCCAATTTTTAAAAACCGCCCAAAAGCGTCCACGGCACGGCGATTATTTTTTGGTGCAGCATTTTTATCTCTGTGCCGCTATGGATAAGAACACCGGCGGCGGCTTCCGGATATTCTTCAAGAAATAACTGCAAAGTCGCGGTATCCGAAAATTGCGGCTTGTTCGAGAGTTTGACTTCGAACGCGATGATTTTGCGGCCCCATTCCAGAATGAAATCGACTTCATGGCCGGTGGTCGTGCGCCAGTGATAGAGCCGCGGTTTGGGCGTCAAAAGTTGGCAAAGTACGCTGAGGTGAAGACCAACAAGGGATTCAAACAGGCCGCCGGCTTCGCGCGATGATTTGAGAACCTCCGGCTCAAAGTTTCCGGCCAAAAAGGAGGCCAGGCCGGAATCATGCCAAATTAACTTCGGCGCTTTGATGAGCCGTTTGGTGCGGCTAACGGCATAGGCGGGCAAGCGTTCGACGAGATAAGAGGTTTCCAGGAGATTGATATAGCGATGAACGCTGGGCTGGCTCATGCCGATATCGCCGGCAATGTTGGTTTGATTGAGAATTTGGCCGGAGCGCAGCGCCAGCGCCGTCATCAAGCGCCGGAAGTCGGGCAGCGAATCGA